>Ga0214921_10000200_pt1 | contig 118355 bp, 80 predicted proteins | sample LL1505_MetaG_FD_177992 | JGI IMG/M metagenome (GOLD analysis project Ga0214921, IMG submission 177992) | Freshwater microbial communities from Lake Lanier, Atlanta, Georgia, United States - LL-1505 | ecosystem: Environmental > Aquatic > Freshwater > Lake | place: USA: Georgia | collected... | reverse complement strand
GAAAATCCTTATCTCGATGCCAAATCAAATGGTCTTTCACACGCTATCTCTGGTGGAAAGAAAAGTGATTTAGTCGCTTCTGTAACATTAAGTAAAGTCGAAAGGTCTGAATTGGCTGCTGTGGCTAGTGAAATTTTCAATAGACCAGAAGCTAGAAGAAATTAGTATTGGTAGTATAAATGTCCCACGCTTTCATTTGGTCTGAAGTAAACGCTGATAATACACAATCTGAAATTTATCGAGAAATTTCAAATGCTGGATTCGGTACTAACGTATCTGGCACTTGGAGTAAAAAGTTATTCAGGTTAAAATGGATCAATACAAATGTCGATGATATTAGACTTTGGATTGATAATGAGTTTGCGGACATTTATACCAACCAGCATTATCCTATTGTCAAAAATACAGATAATATAAAATTATTGCAAGATTTGGGTTTTGACATTCGATTTACTTTATTTGATTCTTTCATTATCAAAAAACTAAATGCTGATGTTGCTACCACTACAAATCTATCTACAGTATCTATTGGTGGTTCAAATGTTATTTATGCACCAACATACATTGATGGCGTAAAATTAGATAGCAGCAAAATTGTTTTAGTTAAATCTCAAAACTCTGCATTTCAAAATGGCTTGTATAGAGTTTCATATCAAGTAGGCAGCGGAACAGTTGGTGCTGTTGTAGCTGAAGACATTCTTACTGCTTCAAAAATAGTAGGAGTGGGAAGCTCTTCTTATTATCTTTATAGCCCTTACTTGAATCCATTTGAAAATGCTGCTTCAGGATCCACTACTTTTATATGGGTTGATAGAACATTCAGATATGCATTGTCTCCTGTGCAATGTGCAACAACAAGCAATTTGCAACAATCATCTACGGGATTAACAAGTTCATCAATAACTTTAGACAATTACACTTTGTCTTTAAATGATAGAGTTTTAGTTAAGGATCAAACTACAAAATCTCAAAATGGAATTTATTACGTTTCAACTTTAACACGTCCAAATTCTTCATCATTATTTAACCCTTACACTAGTACTGATACCGCAGATGATTATTGGAAAACAGCTGTCAATTACATTAATGCAAATATTCCAGTAAATGTGCAATTTATTAATGCTGGTGTAGCAAAAAGTGGTGGATATTTTAGATATTATTCTGCCACTGGAGTAACTGGTGGTATTGCTACCACTTCCTTAATGAAGTGGTCAGATGCAACTTACAATTATGGCCATAAAAATGTAGATTATTATTATGAAATTAATTCAGGAAGTTCTATTGGATTTAGTTATGATTTCGCTTCAAATTCCGGAACTTTAACAAGCACACCAAGAACAATCACTAATTATTCTGGCATTGCAACAACATTGTCTGTATCTAACAGAATTTTAGTGAAACATTATAATGAAAATTACAGCGGAATATACACTGTTGGCAATGTAGGATTTGGAATTACAGGATTCTGGACAAGAGCAACAGACTTAGATGCAGCTTCAGAAATTACTCAAACAGTTGTGTATGCACAAAATTCTCGCAATACTTTAGGCGGAAACATTTGGTATTTAGGAAAATCTTCAACTTATAATAATAAATTTGTCTTAAATTTTGATGGAATTAAGGTTCAAGATACTTTTTATCCATATACCTATGAACCAGTAACAAATTTAATTGTAAATAATCAAAGTGACTTAACCAATGTCAATCAAGTAGATTTTATCAATTCAGGTATAGCTATTTCACAAAGAGTTTTAGTCACTGGTCAAACAACATATCCTGCACAAAACGGAATTTATAGTGTTTCTTCAGTTTGTGCTACTGTTTATGGATTACAATTTTCAAACGACTACTCTGTATTAAGAGGAAGTATTGTAAATGTCACTAATGGAACAACAGGAGCAGGGACAACTTATTTCCTTTACGCTTCAGGAACACAAACTGCTGCTGGATCAATTGGTGTCACGTTTGTAAATATTACTAGGCAAAATAATTTATTTGTAACTGCTTCAACTACAGTTGACAAATTTAGTTCTACTTACTTATCCCCTACAGATTTTGATGTTTCAGTGGCTGTAGGTACTTCAGTTTTAGTAAATACTAGTAATGAACTTGTTAATGGTGTTTATTCAGTAACAGCTATAGGAAATTCAACAAAACAAGTATTCAAATATGAAGACGGTTTGTCATCTTGGACACAAAATATTTTTTCAAATATTCTTTCAAGTAATGGAAATGGAACATATGCAGTCTCTCCAAATTTGAAAAAACAAATTCCAGGTGTCATGCAAGTTGCGTCAACAGCTTCTACACATTATGGGGAAATTTTTGTACCTGAAGTTTTATTCCCTTCATTCCAAAATTATGAAAATTATTTTAGTACTGAAGGCAAAGGAAGTTCAATTTTACAAGAATTAGATTTTGATTGGTATGAGCAAAATTATCAAAAATATAATGTCAAAGCTGTTTTATTTATAAATTCTGCTGGAACGTTACCAACTGCTTCTGGAACTGCAATTTCAAGTTTAGTTAGAAGTACTACTGGTACTGGCAGAACAGTTTTACAAAGTAACGATAGTATTTTAGTATTCGTAGGTTCAGGATATTCTTCATCAAGTGTATCGAATGGTATTTATAGACCTACGTTTACAGGTATTGGTAGTGTATATTTCACTCCTCATGAAGATTTTTATTTCAACACTAAATTTACTCTAGGTTCAGACCAAAAATCTTTAGCATCACCATATGAAAGACCATCTTTAGTAAAAATTGACTATGGTTATATGGGCGCTGGTACAACTTTCTCTTATGACAAAGTTTACATGCAAGCGGAAGTTGGAATAAGACAAGGCACTTTTGGTAGTGACTATGCTACAGCAGATTTAGACAAATATATACATACTGGATCTGAAATTTATTATCAAGGCTCAGAAATACGCCTTAATGCCAATCCTTTAGATTTATCAAAGTTTCCAAGACTTGCTCCTATTCAGCATATTTTGGCCGCTGATACAACTCTAGACACTATAGATAGAGATATTGTAGTTGTAAGAAGAAATGGCGTTCAATTATTTAGTAATAGACCTGGCGATGCAATACAATATCCTTTGGAAGTCAATGATAGAGTATTTTATTATGCTTCTGATGAGGATGCTTATAATTCAACTGTAAGAAAATCAACTAGCGGAATTTATCAAATTGTTTATGTTGATTCAAATTACAATTATTATTTACGAAAAGTAAAATATAATTCTGTAAATGGTCACTTAGATTTTGCCAAAAATCTAATCAGTCATTCTTCATCTGCTGGTAATACTGTTTATTTGGCTAGACCAGAATCATCTTCATCCATATACACTTGGTCCACATCAAACTATCCAAATGAAATAGCTGACGTGTTTTTGGTATCAACTGGCGGGACTGTAATTACAAAAACATATAGCACTGATTACACAATTGATGCAGCAAATGGAAGATTAAACTTATCTGGTTCAGGATGGACAGGAGCAATTTATGCTTACCTGTATAGAGATTCTGACACACCAAAATATAATCAACAACCTAAACAATTACTTAATAGATATTACTATGTTCCTCAAGTTTTGAGAGACAGAGCATTTTTACTTTCCCAAGATGCAAAACTTTCTGCTACATGGTCAGTAGATACTGAGAATTTCCAAATTATTAATGTAATAGGGACTGCTACAACTACTGAAATAAAATATAACAGAGATAGAAGTTCATGGATTTCTACATTTACATCAAGCAAAAATTTCTCTTCAAATGCAAATGTCGTCATAGAAAATGATTCTGTCACTGATTATTATTTCACCTCAAGGCTTTCTCAAGATGGTTACTATATTAGAACTGGTCTTGGAAACAGCTCAACTTTCAGTGGTAGTTTTACAGACCCAGTTTCACTAAATACAATCGGTTTATTTTCTGGAGATATTTATCTGGAAAAAGCTTATCAACCATCAGGATTTGCTTTGACTTCATGGTATTCTGGGTTAGGTTTGTCAGCTAATACAAATGTTCTTGTATTGAAAAACAAAGTATCATCTGATTATTCTGATGTTACTATCGATTCAGCTTTCACAAGTTCATATTATGATGACATCAATAGATTAGTAACCCATAATAAAGCTGGAAAGCGTGATCAAAAGCTATTTACATTCAAAAGAGCTGAAATCCAACAAGTAACATTAAATTATAGCTCTGCATTTGGTTCATCTTTATACCCTACTACAGTAAGATTATCAAATTCTGCAGGGTTTGGTACCTATTGTCTTTATTTTGATCCTGCTAGTACTAACATAAATACTTCAGCAAGATCTTGGATAGATGTAAGCACTAGAAGTATCTTCACAGCTGCAGTTGGCAATACTGGTAATATTCCTAATTTTGGTGACATCAGCTATACAGGAGTTATTACTCCAATGGGTGCTCCAAGCGGTACAGCAAGTACAGCTTCTTTAGATGGATACACATTACAAAATGGAGATATTGTTTTAATTAAGTTTCAAGCAGACAGTACCAAAAATGGTGTTTACACAGTATCACCAAATAATAAATATGTATTATCTAGAGCTTCTGATCTTGATGCAACCAATGAATTATATGAATTAGGAAGAGTTGTTTTCAATAATAGAACGTATGAATTGAATTTGCCAGATGATTCTTCTGCATACAATTTAGGTGCTTCAGCTCTAAATACTCCATTGATTTGGAAAGGCATAGGCGCTGAATATACAATAAATGTTGTTGGAGTTGCTCATACAAATTTTGCAAATCTAAATACCTTGCCTGATAGCATAAATGGAATTGCTACTACTCAAGGTGACAAAATTTTATTTATTGGACAAACTACAAGTTCTGAAAATATTGTCGCACGAATCAATAAACTAACTGAACCTAATCTTATTAGGGTTGGTACTGGTTCAGCTGCTACACAATTCCAAATTGCTAGTTTGTATGTAAATGACGCCAACAGAAATTTAAATTATGAATTGTATTTTAATCCTTCAAATACATCAGTAGGATCAGATTCTATACAATGGTTCCAACAAGGATTGATTTCTAATTATACTAATTGCGCATTTGCAAGTACTAATAACTTATCATTAAATTCTAATCTAAATATTCCTGGATCTCAAAAAGGCGATAGATTATTAGTTAAAAATCAATCAAATCAATTGCAAAATGGCATTTATTCTATTGATGAATTGATTACTAATTACTTAAACAGACATGAAGCACTTGATGCCTCGTCTGAAATATCTATAAATCAAAGAATTAATGTTACAGGTGGCCTCGCTACAACTGGCATTTACGCATTAGTTTACGATGAAAGCATAACTCCAGTGATAGATGCTACTAATATTTATTGGGCAAAAGTCAACACAAATTCTTACTTGACAAATGCAAAAGTGGCAACAACCGGAGAAGTATCTTTGACTAATCCACCAAGCAAAGTAGATGATGTAATACTTCAAAAATATGACAGAGTTTTAGTAAAAAATCAAACAGACAAGACAACAAATGGTGTTTATGTAGTTTCTTCTATTGGAGCATCTAATGTCTGGGCAAGAGCTACTGATTTGGATACTAGTGCTGAGCTTCTTCCACAATTATCATTGCAAGTTGGTTATGGAACAACAAATGCTGATAAGAATTTTAGAATAAAATTACCTGTGCCTAGAACAATAACCAACACTCAAACTACAGCTTACATTTTGGGTACAGACAATATTGATTGGATAGACACTGCAAATAATCAAATTTACAATTCTTCTCCAGAAACATGGCAAACATTAGGATCAGGATATTCAAATTCTGTTTATTTAGGTGGAGCAAGATTGGGTATTGACCAGACTGCAAAAAGTAGAAGTTTTGGAATTGCAATAAAAACACCAACAACTTCAGTACTTTCAACAAACAATATTACCTCAAATGGGCAGGTAAGAAATATGAAATTTAAAGTAGAATACATAATAGCAAAGGATTAGTAAAGGTATAACCCCAGACTAATTTAAAATATAGTATTAACAATTTATCAAGAGAGATAAAATATGCAAAATTTAGAGTCCCAGCTACATACACTTTTAGAAGACATTGCACCAGACGTACACTCACACGAAGAGCAAGCAAAAATCATTGCTTTGGCTTCAGCAACTATTTCTAAAAAATTTACTGCAAGACGTTTTGCAAAGGCTGATGGTAGAGTTGTAGAATCACAAATGACTGATGCAATTTTAGTTGCAATGTCTACATTGTCTTCCTGGGACAACGAAGATGATGAAATTTTTGATGCTAGAGGACTTTCCAATTCACAATTAATAAGAAGAGTAGCAAATACTACAAAACCTAGCTGGGGTCAGATGGATATTTTAAATCCAGATGTTATTGAAGATACTTTTTCATTTGAAGAAGAAGATGAACCAGATTCTGAATTAAAATTAGAAAATGCACAACAAACATCAGAAGCATTTAATACCCCAGGTAGAGGCAGACATCGTTCAGATTTTATTTCTGCACCAATAAGATAATATGAAATACGTGAAATTAGCACAAATGACCCCACTTGGAGACCCAATGGCAGGTATGGGAATGGGTATGCCAGCAGCACCAATGGCTATGCCTGGTGCTCCACCTGCTCCACCAGCTCCAAGTCAAAAACAAATTAGAATTCCATTGTCCAACTTAGGCTTAATCCTTGCTGATGCTGGCATTGAATTTAAATTAATGGAACAACTTGAGGATGATGAGCAAGATATTGCTAATAAAATTTGGGTTCAATACGGTGGAGAAGAAGATGGTGGCGTTCAAGAAAACCGTATTGGAAAAAGAAAGCCTAACATTGAAGTAGATGATTCAGAAATTAAAGATACTGACAAAACTAGATGGGAAAGACTTCCAGAGGGACAAGATCTAGAAGATTTAGAAATTACTTTAGATGATTTTGTCAATGCTGTAAAATTCCTTTCTTTTGGCTTTGCAAAGAATAAAAGCAAAGAACAAGGTGGTGCTGCTCCTGGTGGAATGCCAGCCATGGCATCAAGAAGACTTCAAAATATGGTGAAATTAGCCCGTAATTTAGATTTATTGGGTATGCATAGTGTAGCGGATCGTATCTTTAAGTAAATAGCCAATTTCGCTTGTTTTCGGTATAATGCTGTGGTAATATAAATCACAGCATTTTTTTATGCCTATATTCGGAATAAACGAAGGAAAGCAAATGGCAAATCAATACAACGAAAACTCCATTCAGATTTTGGAGAGCCAGGAAGCAGTACGTACACGTCCTGCAATGTATATTGGTGATACTGGTAAAAAAGGACTTCACCACCTTGTTTGGGAAATTTTGGACAACTCTGTTGATGAGCATATGGCTGGCCATTGTTCAAAAATTGATGTCATTGTTTCAAAAGACAATCGCACTCTTACTGTAATTGATAATGGTCGTGGCATTCCTGTAGCAGTTAAGCAAGAAGATCCAAAAAAACGTTCTACTCTTGAGATCGTGCTTACTGAACTTCACGCTGGTGGCAAGTTTGGTGATGATGGATCTGGATACGAAGCATCTGGTGGTCTTCACGGTGTTGGAGCTTCCTGTGTAAACTTCCTTTCAATCAATCTTGATGCTGAAGTTTCCCGTGATAAGAAGAAATATCAATTATCTTTCGAACGTGGAATCCCAGTAAATTCTGTCAAAGAAATTGGAACATCAAATTCCACTGGTACAAAAATTTCTTTTACTCCTGACTATAATATTTTTGGTCAGTTTGCAGTTGAAGACGCTTTCCGAGAAGTACTTGTTGATGATTTTGAAATTGACGAAGTATTTGCTGAATGTTCTGGCAAATGGCGAAAAGCTTTAATTAATGGCCCTGTCAATGGTGTTATTTTCTTTGATATTTTCAAGTCAACTAAAGTAAATGAACAAACATTAGATGTAATTTACAAGATTTGGGATAAAAAATCTAACGACAATATTCAATTCGACGAGACAGTTTTAGTTCGTCGTTTAAAAGAAACTGCCTACCTTAATGGTGGACTCAAAATTGTCTATAAGAATGAACATACTGGAACTAAGGAAGAATTCTACTTCGAAGGTGGAATTGCTGATTATGTAAGTTATCTTGCGTCTTCTCGCTCCAATCCTTATCCATCAAGGCCATTCTATTTTGAAAATAAATCAGGCAAAGTAAATGTTCAAGTTGCATTCCAATACGCAGAGGATGATGATGAAACAACCTATGCTTATGCCAATAACATTAATACTGCTGATGGTGGTACACATCTTAGTGGCTTCAAAACATCTATCACGAGAGTAGTAAATCAATTCTCTCGTTCATTAGGTGTTATCAAGGAAAAAGAACCAAATTTGACTGGTGAAGATATCCGTGAAGGTATTGTTGCCATCATTTCTGTTCGTCTTCCACAGCCTCAATTTGAAGGTCAGACAAAGGGTAAACTTGGCTCTCCTGAAGTTGAGGGTGTTGTGAATAGACTTTTCTCTGAAGCGCTAACTGAATATTTTGAGAAGAATCCATCAATCCTTAAGATGATTGCTGAACGTGCTTTACGTGCTGCTCGTGCAAGAGCTGCTGCAAAGAAAGCATCTGAATCTATCAAGCGTCAAGGTTTTCTTGGCAAATCAGGTTCACTCCCAGGAAAATTGTCTGACTGTGATACTGAGGATGTAGCTATTTCTGAATTATTCTTGGTTGAGGGTGATTCTGCTGCTGGATCTTCAAAGGGTGGTCGAAATCCTATCACACAAGCAATTCTTCCTATTCGTGGAAAAATCATCAACCCAGAAAAGAATGAACTTGCTAAGCTTCTTGCAAATGAAGAAGTTTCTGCATTGATTTCGGCTATTGGAACTGGAATTCGTGATGACTTCAAGATTGAAGATTTGCGTTATGGGAAAATTATCATTATGACTGACGCTGATGATGATGGTGCTCATATTGCTGCTCTTTTGATGACATTCTTCTATCGCTTTATGCGTCCCTTGGTTTTGAAGGGTCATTTGTATCTTGCAAAGCCACCTCTATATCGTGTGACTGTAAAGAATGTTCACAATTACATTCACACCGAGGAAGAGCTTAATTCCTATCGTGCTAAGTATGGTGATAAAATAGATGTGACACGATTTAAGGGATTGGGCGAAATGGATGCCGAAGAACTTGGACACACAACAATGGAAATTGGCACACGTCAATTGATCAAAATTGGTGTTGAAGATGCAGAAGAAGCTTCAAATATGCTCAGCGTTTTGATGGGTAATGAAGTTGGTCCACGTAAGGCTCATATTATTAAAAAGTCTTTTGATCGTAGTAAGGAAGTTGAAAACTAATGGCAAGAAATCTTAAAGTCAAGAATGTTGTAGAAGCATCAAACTTGACAGATACAATTCTTGAAAAGAATTTTGTTGATCTTATTGATGAACGATTCACTAACTATGCTTTTGCAGTTATGGAAGATCGTGCATTGCCAGATGCTCGTGATGGCCTAAAGCCATCACAGCGTCGTACCCTTGTTGCTATGGATGATCTTAAGCTCCGTGCATCAGGAAAAACCAAAAAGTGTGCAAAGATTTGTGGTGATGTTTCTGGAAACTACCACCCACACGGAGAAGCAGTGGTATATCCTACTCTTGTTCGTATGGCTCAATCTTGGTCTTTGCGATATCCACTTATAACGCCTCAGGGAAATTTTGGTTCTCCTGCCCCTGAAGACAAGCCAGCTGCAATGCGTTATACGGAGGCAAAGCTTTCATCATTTGGTGATTTGATGGTAAATGAATTATCAGATCAGGTAGTTCGATATCAAGCAAACTACAACGATGAAATGATGGAGCCTACTGTTCTTCCATCGCTATTCCCTAACTTAATTGTTAATGGATGTAGTGGAATTGCAGTTGGTTGGGCTACAAATATGGCACCTCACAATTTACGTGAAGTTGCTAAGTTGATTGATGCCTATATCAAGAACCCAGATATAACCACTGACGAAGCATTACAGATTGTCCCAGGTCCAGACTTTCCAATTCGTTGTAAGGTTTTAGGTTTGGATGGTATTCGTTCATATTTCACTAATGGACGTGGCACTGTTCAACTTGAAGGTTATTACGACATTGTTCAAGAGCGAAATCAAGAAATTATCAAGGTAAGTGAATTGCCTTATGGAAGTAGTGCTGAAAGCTTCTGTCGTGAAATCAAAGACCTTGTTGAAAGTAAGAAAATTGAAGGCATTACTGGCCTAAAGAACCTTACTAGCAAGAAGGGTATGGATGTCCGTATCTGGCTTCATAAGAGTGCAAGTTCTCAAGTTGTGTTAAATCAATTGCTGAAGCGTACATCACTTCGAACAAGTTTTTCTGTCAATTCCACTGTACTTTTAGATGGCAAAAAGGTTGTTGAGAATGTATCTATTCTTCAATTAGTAAAGGCGTTTGTAGATCATCGTAAAGAAGTTCTAACAAATAAATTTACTGCTGAACACATCAAAAACAGTGCAAGAATTCATATCCTTGAGGGTCTTCTTGGTATCACTGACAAAATTGATGCAGTAATCAAACTTGTTCGTAATGCTGACAATAAAGAAGAAGCAGCAAAAGAACTTATTGCACAGAAGTTTGTTACTTCACAAGAACAGGCTGATGCAGTATTACGAATTACTCTTGGAAATCTTACTAAGCTCGATACTCGTGCATTGCAGGACGAGTTTGACAAGTTGACCAAGCGCAATGAATGGTTGGCTACTCAATTAGCTTCAGAAAAGAAAATGCTCAATCTTATTTCCAAAGAACAGCTTGAATTGGCTGAAAAATTTGGGGATGATCGACGTTCTGAAATTCTTGCTCTTGAAGATGAAATTTCCTATGAAGATCTAATCAAAGAAGAAGATATTATTGTCTCCCTTACTAAAGATGGATATATCAAGCGTGTTCCTCTTGATACATTCAGAACCCAAAACCGTGGTGGCAAGGGTGTGATTGGAGTCAAGGGTCGTGAAGAGGATGAAGCTTCTGATATCTTCAGCGGAACCACTCATGACTTGTTCTTATTCTTCACAAATCAAGGCAATTTGTTGAAGAAGAAGGGTTATGAAATTCCTCTTGCTTCTCGTACATCTAAGGGAACACACCTTAACAATCTTTTGAATTTGACTGAAGGTGAGACTGTTTCTTCAACAATCACACTCAAATCATTAGATGTTGATGGTTACTTCATAATGGTAACCAATAAGGGATTGATTAAGCGTTCTGAAATCCGTGAATACAATACTAGCTTGCGTAAACGTGGATTGAAAGCAATCAGTCTTACTGAAGGTGATAATCTCAATTTTGTAATGACTACTGATGGCAACAAGGATGTAATGCTTGTTACTTCATTAGGTATGGCTGTTCGTTACAATGAAACCTTAGTTCGTTGTATAGGTAAAAATGGCCAAGGAAGTCGATCAATGCTTCTTAGACCTGACGACAGTATTGCAGCTATGCTTGCAATTGATGCAGAATCTGACCCTTCTGTATTAGTAATTACTGAATTAGGCAAGGGCAAGAAAACTTCAGCATCTGAATATCGTTCAACTGCTGGAAGATCTGTCAAAGGCCAAAGAACGATCAATCAAACTAAGCGTGAGCAAACAGGTAAAATTGTTTCTGCACTAGCTATAAATGACAATGATGATATTTTAGTCCTAACTAGTAAGGGCAAAATGATGCGTTGTAATTTGGATAGTTTGCGTAATAAATCTAAAGCAACTCAAGCCACCACAATTGTTGCTTTGGATGATAATGATTCGGTACAAACTGCAGTGGTTGTTCCTAATGTAGGCGAATCAGAGTCAGAAGAAGAATTTACAGAATAATAGGTGTAAATTATGGCTAACGCATTGTTTGATAGTGGTAGAGATGGATTTTTAAATGGGCAGTTCAATTGGTCTGCAGATTCATTCAAAGTGATTTTGCTTTCAAATCAATACACTGTAGATTTAATTAATCACACCACTACAGCAAACGTTGGCGGGACAGTAGCTATATCAGGAGTTATGACCACCATAACTCCTGGTAAAGGCGTGGCAGATGCAAACGATTTGACAATATCTGGTGTGGCTGGAACTACTGTAACTCAATACATAATTTTTCATGATTCTACTAAAAAGTTAATTGCTTACTTTGATACATCATCAAATCTACCAGTAACTCCTAACGGGGGAAACATTACTCTACAATGGAGTAATACTGACAACAGAATCTTCAAGCTCTAGAAATTCTAGAGCTTTTTTTATAGGTAAAAGTGGTCTTGAAATGGGAATTTTAACAATTGAGACCACAATATGAATAACGCAACAATCAAATCCTGGATCAATAAAGCATACATATTTGAAGAAAGCCATATAAATGCTTTTGTAGCTGCTTCTTCTGGAGGAAGTGGTGGTACTGGTGGAACAGGTGGTACTGGCGGTACAGGTGGAACTGGTGGCACTGGAGGTACTAGCGGTTCTGGATCTGGCACTACTTTACTTTATTTCTCAGCTCCAAATTCTTCATCATATCCTGGAACTGGTTTGACTATATTCGACCTAAGCTCTTATGGAAATAATGGCTTCTTATATAATGGCACAAACTATGTTGACAGTGGGAATGCTGACTACTTATTCTTTGATGGTACTAACAACTATGTAGGCATAAACACTACAGTCACTTCTAACACCAATGACGTAAATATTACTGTATGGGTGAATTCATCAATAGTTTCACAATCTGGACAAATGATTGTTTACGTTGGAAGTGAACAAAATCTCAACGGTTACGGTATTGCTATAAATAAAGAGTATGTCACTTCAGGAAACATTTATATTAGATACGGAAATGTCAGATGGTATAACTCAGGCATAGCATTGTCATCCAACAACTGGAATCACTTATCATTGAACATTAAGAGTGACACCTCAAATGATTTATATGTAAATGGAACTTTGAGATATTCAGGACCTGCATCAGCTATAAATACACCTACATTGCATACTGAAATTGGTAGAAGTGATTTTACTACTTATGCTTATCCAAGATACTTAAATGGAAAAGTTTCACAAGTTTTAATTTCAAGCGGAATTTTAACTACAAGTGATATATTGGCTCATTATAACTCAACTAAAAATAACTATTAATGGAATCTTGCAATGCTTAACAATGAATATTTATCAGGAACTACACTGAAAATTTATGCTCATTTAAAAAATGAAAGTGGAAGTGGTATCAGTGCAGATAGCTTGACGTTTTATATAACTGAGCCTGGAGGTATAGGTTATACTTACTACTATGGGGCTGGATCAGGAAGTGGTAATTCTGAGCCTGTTCAATCTACAGACACGGTAGGTATTTATTATAAGCAATGGACACCTTCCAGAATAGGCACATACAAATATTCTTGGAAAGCATCTGGGACAATCAATTCCACTTACAAAAGTTTTTTTGAAGTGAAAGATTATAGGTGGTAAATGGCTTTTCCAGGCATACTAACTAGAGCTGAATTTTCAACAGGTTTAAATACTAAAAGTATTTGTGTCAATGGTTACTATTTGATAGTTGAAAATTTTAATATCAATCAAACTCAAGAACACTCTTTGAATAATTATATTCAAGGTGGCCCTGCTTACGCTATTTACAATCTTGGTGCAAAAAAATATGAAGGTTCTATTTCATTTCCATTAAGAGTTGATCAAGATGGGAACCTTGAAATGGCTGCTAAAATTTTATTACAATATGCAGCAAAACCTATGTCTGAATTGACAATAGATACTCATCATTTATTGTCTATGAAAACTACAACTGTATTGGATCCTGGTACAGACAACAATAAAAACTTATCCTTAAATTCTGTTGCAATAAATAGCTTGTCCATATCTTGTAGTGAAAACAATACTGTGCAAGTCAATCTACAAATTACTGGAATGGTTGATGAAGAAAAAGAATCAACATTTGATTTCAAAACAGATTATATTTTAGGTAGATCCTTGTCTTGGGCTGATTGTAATGCAAGCAGAAAAGAGTCATCAATGCGCACTACTTCAAGCATAGAAATCAGCATAGAAAATGAACTTGTAACTCCTGTTTTCCTCATGCCATATTTGTCGTTCCCTGGTTCTGGTGTTACTGAACAAAAAGATCAAATAGAACTTATTGGTGTTCAGTCTACAAAATGGAGTGGAACTTTCGTAGAGGTTATGCGAAATGGTGCAGATTTAAACACATTTATCCATGGTGGTTTGATGCATGATTCCAATCTTGTGTTGCAATTTGGTCCAGTAATAACAACATTTCCCAACCCAGTTTTCAAGATTGGGCAAGCTCCTTTGACTGCACAAATCATAAGGAGAACTACTGAATGGGCTGGAATTAATAAACCTGATGCTTCTATGAACGACAATGGATTATTCACTTTTGTTTAAAAAGGTAAGCATCAATAAAACAAAGAATATTTTGAATAACCTAAAAAAACAAAAGAAGTAAATAAATCTTTTGAAAGTGAGTTGATAAAATGCCTATTAACAATGATATACTTGGTATTTACAAATCAGTGTTTATTACAATTGCAGGTGGAACTGCAAAATCTTACATTGTAGAAAGTGCCAGTAGAAGCGTTACAATTGATGCTTCACCAAAAGTATTGATGCAAGGTAGTCCTAAGACTAGAATTATGGACATTGGTGGTGTTACTGAGACCATCTCTATCCAGGCTCCTATTTTGATTGGTGGTGGTGCTGCTGCTGACGGAAGAGCAATTGCAACACAAAAAATCAATGAAATTTTAGATCCTACTAACGCAACATTACCGATCCTTAAATCAGCCTCTTACAGCATCAATGAGGGTGGTGGAACTGTTTCTATTACTCTTGAAGGTGATGGCGACTCCGGAGTTGGAACATCAGCATTCTATGTTGTAAACTCCAACACTCCTCACCCATCATTGAACCCTGTAGGTACTGGTGGTTCTAACACTACAGCGTTTGGTCCTACTAGAGTTGCTCGTTTCTATGACTTTAGAGCACAAATTGGTGACAGAAAATACTTTATTCAAGAAGCTAACGTTGATGTAAACGTTGAGACACAAAAAACCTACTTCATCAACCCTTACGACTTCAGCGATCCTAACGCTGGCTACCAATTGAGTGGTGGCGGTGGTACAAACTTACCATCACCTTTGTCTGGAAACGGTATTTCCTACAAATATGGTACTCAATTCCCACATATCGGTGTCAATGGTTTGACCATTTCCGGTAAGGGCAAGGGTGCTGTTGTTGTAGGTTCATCCTATGCCTCAGAAACAACCGCTGGTGTTACTACCCAGTCTGCTGGTTCTGTTATTCTTGCAAGTGCTGGAAGCGTTACATTTGCTCTTGAAATTGCACAACAAACTGGTTTTAATATGGCTGCTTCTCCAACATGGGCAAGTCTTATTCCAGGAATTGGCTTATCAAAAGCAATCATCAATGCTACCAACTTCTCTGTAAGTACAGGTATCTTGACTGTTGACTTTGACTTTATGTGCTACGTTGTCTAATTAGATTAGTCTTCGTCAAACATAAAATTCTCGTAGTCCCAGTCTTCATCTAAAGGCTCCATATTATCCCAAACATTAGCAACTATATTAAGGTTGGTTTGGGATAATATGGACAAGATAATTCCATCACACAAAGACATTATCATATAAAAATTATTCAAATTTTTATCTAAAAATTTCACTGATGTATATACTACATCACCAACTTTATTTTCAATTTCAACACTAACAACATTAGATTTATAGATTTCTAAAAGTTTGATAAATGTCTGATGTATTGTTTGTATATGAGAATTCTTATGATAATCTTTGGCTACAAATGTTAGCATTCCAGATTCAAAAGAATTAATTTCAACAACAGATTTTTTGTCTCCATCACTCAATACAACAAAAGATCTTTCTTCGGGATTTACAACAACACTTTCAACTAAGATAGGTATAAGCTCGTAACGGTCACTGTTGTCTAGCGAATGCCTATCTATTTTTTTATCACTCATTTTTCGTCTCACAAGTTTTACAATGTCTGCACATTCTGTCATTCATCAAGGATGATAAAGCCATCAAAATTCCACCTAAAACCATGAAAAGATTGAATAAATCAAATGGAAATCCATTATGATGGTTATGGTGATGTAATAATCTTCCAACTACAAATAAAAATAATCCCAAAGCTAATACTGCTACCGCTTTGTTTGATTTATGCTGTCTGTATCCAAAACAAATATTTGTTATATTAAATATTAAAGAAAATGCAAGTAAGACAAATTCAAAAGTCTCATTTATAAACAAATAGACTCCCGTTGTTGGAATTAATATGGCAAGCAGAGGCACTACAGTACAGTGTATTGCACAAACTATCGATGCCCACATTCCAACAATTTTCATTTCATCTTCTCTTTTGCAACTTCATGAACTAATAAAGACTTTTCTTTCAAAGTATCTTTAGCAGATTCTATAAGACTAGATAGTAGTTCTATATTTTGACTTTTACCATCTTCTTTTATAGAATACTTTAAATCCAAAAGGTCATTTGTATCATCTTTGCTTAGTACATTTGTTCTAAGTAATTCTTCAATTTGAATTTCGCAATCATATAGAAGATCGTGCATATTTGTAATCTTTCTAAAGCGTTCATCTTCGTCTTTGTGTTTTTGTGCGTCGTTAATAATTTTTGATATCTCTTCATTTGATAACGATGCTTGCCCAGTAATCTCAATGTCTTTATTGACCCCAGTGTCTAAATCTTGAGCCTTGACTGAAAGTATACCATTTGCATCAATTTCAAAAGCAACTTCAATTTTTGGCACTCCTCTTGGCTTCTTATCTATACCATCAAGCTTAAATTCACCAAGGCATAAATTGTCAACCGTCTTTGGTCTTTCACCTTGATAAATTTTTACATCTACAGAAGTTTGATCATCAAATGCAGTTGTAAAGATTTCCTTAATAACTGCTGGAACTTGTGTATTTCTTGGAATCAACACACTCATAATTCCACCTTGGGTTTCCACACCAAGTGAAAGAGGACAAACATCTAAAAGAAACACTTCTCGGCTTGATTTTCCTGTCAAAACTGATGCTTGTATTGCTGCACCTATAGAAACAGCTTCATCAGGATTTATTGACTTATTTGGCTTTTTTCCGAACTTTTCTTGAATAACTTTTTCAATGAGCGGAATTCTTGTACTTCCACCAACAAAAACAACTTCATCAATTTGATCTGTTTTTACATTTCCATCTCTTAAAGCATCATTTACACAAACCATCGTCTTGTCAATAAAATGCTTGATAGAATCTTCAAATTCTTCACGAGTAATTTTTGTTGGCTCTTTTCCAACCATAACATTTGCCACTGTCATATGAGAAAGCATTTTTTTAGCTTTTTCTGATATGTTTCTCAATTCAGCAGGTTCTAATGTATTTGGAGTTCTTTTGGATATGATTTCACTTATAGCAGAATCAAAATCTACACCACCAAGAGAAGTATTACCTGATGTAGATTGAACATGAAAATCAACACCATCCATAAGTTTAAGCAATGTGACATCAAATGTTCCACCACCTAAGTCATAAACGAGAATAGTGGCATCATTTTTCTTATCTAAACCATATGCCAAAGATGCAGCTGTAGGTTCATTGATAATACGCAGAACCTTAAGTCCAGCCAATTCTCCAGCTGTTTTAGTTGATTGTCTCTGGTCGTTGTTAAAATAAGCAGGGACAGTGATGACAGCTTCGGTTACTTCAGAGCCCAAATGTCTTTCTGCGCAATTTTTGAGATATTTTAAGATATAAGATGAAATTTCTTCTGGGCTGTAAGATTTATCTTGAATGACAAATCTCTTATTAGTACCCATATGTCTTTTAACGACACGTATAGTATGAGAAAAGGGCAAATGCTGCTCCATATCAACAGCATATTGCCCTACATATACTTCATCTCCAAATGATACAACACTTGGAGTTATTCTTTCGCCTAAATCATTTGGAATAACTTCTGCTTGATCGTTCTCATTTACATAAGAAACTACACTAAAAGTACTTCCTAAATCAATTCCAATAGCATAACTCATAAGAATAATTGTACATTATTCTGAGTCGTCTGGTAAAACAGTACCTCCAGGAACATATCCTTCCATTAATTCTTTCAAAGAATCTTTATTTTCCAGCTTTTTCTTAAAGTCCAATGTTTCTTTTTTTGTTATTGGCCCATTAGGAGATAATTTACTCTCGTCTTTAGGCAAATCTGATCTATAATCGTGAGCCATAGACATAAGTTGTGTCACCGCAAATGTGTCTTTACATTTTGGGCATCTCATAACTGCATATACTTCAACTTCTGATTTAGGAAGCCAACCAAGATGAGAGGCTTTTGTAAATTGAGCTTTGCAATTACGATTAAGACAACATTTAGGTTTGCCGACGATGGTTTGATGAAACATAGCACACCTCCAATGCGCAATAAGCACTTTATTATTCCTTGCAAAACATATCCTAACTTTTATTAAGAAACCTTAATAGGATAAGAAACCCTCTATGCTGTATACTATTATAGTCCACTGGTGGATAAATTCAGGCCAGTGGACTATTTTTGTGTAAGGAGGTTAATTATGAAAATTTTTGAACAGTTAGAAGAAATGATGAATCAAGTTATTTCAGCTTTATTCAGTGTAGAATTGTAAGGTAACTTATAATCTACAACGACGTAGATTATTTCAATTCATACATTTTCCAAGCACGTTCGTTCTTATATACTTTCTTCCTCATATTTACGTGAGATCTCAAATTCTTATGACTTGAAGCAAAATCAATAATAATAGCTTCAGGTTTTCCGTTTTTAATAGAGTCCTCAACATTTTTTCCTACACAACGGAGCACTCTACCAACTTGCTGATATGTAGTTACTGGTGATGAACTTGTACCAGCCAAAATTAAACAAGCAATCTTAGGAGCATCAACACCAACATTTGCCCATTGAGTTGCTATCAAGACTATTTCATTATTCTCAACAGCATTAAGCATTCTTCTACGATAATTCTTTTCCTCGTCAGTTGGATCTACTTCGCCCTTATCACCACCTGGAACAAACACAGCATCTTCTATCATTCCTTCTAAAATATTGCCATGCTCCATTCTTTCCACAAGAATGAGTGTAGGTATGCCTTTTGCTTTCATACCTTCAGCAAATTGTTTGATTCTAAAATTTCTTTCCCAGCAATTTACAATATTTAAATTGTAAACTTCATGATATGTCTGACCAGGTTCAACAGTATTTATATTTACTACAAAAATCTTAGGAGGAACTAAAAATCCACGCTCTACAAGGTCACTAGCACTTACTTCACAGACCTTTCCACCCAAAGTGCCTTCAATTCTTATTTCTTGATTGTCAGTACGAAAAGGTGTAGCACTCAAACCAAGCCTATAATAAGCATTTTTAGCTTGATTTCCTATTTCTTCAGTTACTACGGCAGCTAGGTGTGCTTCATCAATAATCAAGGCATTACAGCATTGAATTACGTTTCTTACTTGTGCTTTTTGAAATAATGTATCTTGTCTATTATCCCAAGCTGTTTGTGCTTTCTTATATGCGGCTAATTCAGTCTTAATTAACAAACTGATTTCACGTTCATACTTTTTTCGTAATTTTTCTGCATCTTTGGATTGATTTTCTTCTGCTGTTTCAACTTGGACATATAAATCAGAAAGTTTTCCTGATGCAATTTGACGTGCTTTTTTGTATTTGGCAGTAGCTTCATCTAATTCTTTTTGCAACAATCCAGTAGGCTTTGAACCTTCTCCAGTATCTTCAACTATTTTGTTATTGCTTTCCATATATTTCTTGTCAAAAGCAATAAGTGCAGTTTGATAGGTTATGACATTGATGCCTTCCATGTTGATATCGCATAGACCACCTCCAGCAATACCAACTTTGACAGGCTGACCATCAATCTTAAGATATTTCTCAAACTCTTTTTGAGTTTGTTTGAGCAATTCAATGGCTGGAACAATAAATACTACTGGCTTCACTTTCAATTTATGGAAAATATAACAAGAAGTCATAGTTTTTCCAGCACCAGTGGCGAGAGCAAGCATACCACGTTGATTTTTAAGTGCTAAATCTCCTGAAATCATTTGGTAATCACGAAGATCTTTTCCCATGAAATTACATTCAATTTTGTAATCTCTTACTGGTTTTTCTCTTTTGTCTGTAAATTTATATTTCAAGTTTAATTCTTCAAGTAAACGAGCAACACGCATTGTAAGACCAGTGGGAAATGATTGATTTCTTTTCACATATAAAGAAATTTTTCCATCCCACAGACCAGTTTTATATTTAGCAGACCATTCAGAATCTGGAACTTTATATGATAATTCGTTTCTCAGAGCTTCCTGATATGAATAAGGCAATTTGCCCATAGGATCATCATGGTAAATGATCACACTTTTATCATTGTAAACTTCAATTTCTACCATAATTGCCAGTATACCATTAAGCAAAACAACCATTTTCGTGACGCCACGAAAATGGTTGTTCAAGGAAAATTCGTTTTAACGATTATTCATTGCGTTGAATTTATTAACTGCAATTTCAATTTGCTTTGGCTTCTTGCCTACAAATGTTTCCAATGTAGAAAGTACAAGCATATGAATCTTGTCAACATCTTCTTCAGAAAGCTCAATGCCCTTTTGAGCACATCCTAAGCGTATAAATCTTACAAACTGATCTACTGCATCATCTTGTGAAAATTCTCCATCTTGAATTTTCTTCAAACCATCAATCCATATATCTAAGATGCCATCAGCCTTGTCACCAAGTTTACTACGAAGAACAAGTTTAATTACTTCAAGTGTTTGTAATGCTGCAGCCCCTTCAGATTTTGATTTTGCCAAGAAAAAGAAGACTACACTTCCAAGAATGAAACATATTACATAAAGAATAATTTCATTTTGAGTGTTTTTAAGGAAATGATTAATAAATTCCATAATTAACAATCCTTTGCGATAATTGTGTCATCTTCATCAGATGCATTAGGATCAAGATCCATATCTGTAGTCAAAGGAATAACTAATTCATCCTTGATTTGTGCGGTGACAGTTTCATCTTTCTTTTCATCTGCCCAAACAAGATTGTCTGCGGTTACTTCTTCGCCATCTGCATTTGTAAACTTTTCAATCTTGCCTGTAGCTCTCTTTACCATACTCATAACATTTGCCTCCTTTTTCTAGATTCGACATATGATTTTAAAAATTGTGATTCTTCATCAGAAATTTCTTTAGGAACTTTATACATTATTTTGAGGTGTAAGTCAGAATATGTATCATTTGATGTCGGTATTCCTTTATTCTTGACTATATGTATATAGCCATTTTTAACACTGTTATTAAATTTAAAATTTAATTTATTTCCATTTACATGATCATACTTGAATTCTGGATTAATGATCGCCATTATAGGATCTATTTCGTACTCATGAATGAGATTTAAATTTGTATCAATCTCATATTTGTCTCTAGGCTTTGTGATAACTTCAACGATAAGTGGACCTGGAGCTTGATAAATATCACCATGATTGCCTCTTCCATTAATCATTGAAGATCTGTATACGTGTCCTTTATTAATGGTGAGATCAAAATTCTCATACATTTTGACTGCACCAGATCCATTGCAGTAATTACAAAAAGAATCAAATTTTTCGCCTCTTCCATAACAACTACCACAAGGACCAGCGTAGTTTCTAACATGTACAAATCCTAAATTTTGAACTACGTAATGCTCACCGGACCCCATGCAAGTCATACAAATATTTTTTTCTCCACTTCCTCCAATACCTGAACAAGCCCCACATGGTGTTAATCTTTCATAATTAAGATTCTTCACAACATTTTTATAAATTTCTTCCAATTCCAATTCAATAGTAACTGTAATCGGGGTGTTGAGATTTCTTCGGAATGGATTATGGGGTGTGTTTCTAAATGGATTTGCTGGTGGATCAAAATGATGTTGAGGGGGTGGAGGATTTAATATATCTTCGTAAGCTTGAGATATTTCTTTAAATTTTTCTTCTGCACCAGGCTCTTTATTTACATCAGGATGATATTTTTTTGCTAATTTTCTGTAAGCTTTTTTAGCATCATCTTTTGAGGCATTATGCGGTAAACCTAAGACATCATAAGGATTAGACATAAAGTCATTATACTAATTTAGAAAGCAAATTAGATATTTTGTTTGATGGACAAACAGCATTTTCTCCAACACCAATATCAGCATGTTGGCCTGTAACACCCATGATAGTGCCTACTACCAAATTGTCTGTGCCAATAACCATACCACCAGAAGAACCCTCTAAAATATCAGCATCTACAAAAATGATATCATTCCAAGCTGGCATATTAGGGTCATTAATAGCTTGGTGAAGATTAGATATTCTACCCACTGTGGCAGTGTCGTGAAATCCTTCTGGCGACCCAATAACTGCTACAATGTCACCCACTTCTACTGCATCACTATTGGCAAATTGTAAAGCTGGAATATTTGATGGAATTCTCTCTGCTCTTACTGCACCAGAATCAATTCCAGGATCAGATGTTATAAATGTGGCTGGAATAAAATTTTTATTATCGAATGAGACAAGAATTTCTGTCAAAGTTTCATCAGCTGGAACTACATGCCCAGCAGTGACAATGATATTATTTCCAATATAAAATCCACTTCCAGACCAGTTTTTCCTGCCAGATCTTACAAATACAGAACAAGAAGATTGAAGCCCCAATTGTATTGTTTTTTTAATTGGGTCTTCAATCTTTTCTGCGCTTTGGCTAGTCTTTATCAAACTATCCAAATAATTTACATCTAATTTAAAATTCATTGTATTACTTTGTACAAAATGTCTTTTTCTTCAACAGTTCCAAATCTTCTACTATCATCAGATTCACCCAAGTTATCTCCAATAAGATAGAAGTGTTTTTTAGGAACTTTCATTTCCATCATATAAGCATCATCATGATTCTTTGTTTCTAAAATATGACGATACGAATTGTCAATAATCAGCTCATATACACCATTTTTATTGAACATGTAGTAATAGTATTCTTCTGGAGTATATAATATTCTTTTAACAATCAAAGTTCTATCATCACTCAAAGCAACTACAACATCACTTTTTTTGAAATCTTTAGTTTTTTTAGCTAACAAAATTTGACCATTCTTATAAGTTGGCATCATAGATCTTCCAACCACAACGACCAACTTGTAAGGCTGTAAATATGCTAATAACAACAAGATACAACCAATTACTAAAGAAACAGTTAATCTCTTTTTCATGCTTCACCTCTTGTAACAAAAGGAGCTGAAGACATTTCTTTTTTTTAGCTTTTTGCTCGTAATTAAGATTTTTTAACAGTGATAGTTGACCAATCAATATTTGCAAGTTTAGGAACACCAGGCCCCCAATTCTGCTCTTCTCCAGGTTGAACATGAACATTTTGTAAACTTGAAATATTTCTTAATGCAATCATCATATCTTCTTGACAGAATTGATTTCCAAATTCTGGGAGAAGATTTTGATTTTTCAATGCAGCTTTTATCAGAGCGCAAATACCAGCAACAAATGGTGATGCTTGACTTGTGCCTGACATTTTACAGTAGTTATTATTCAAGTGAGTTGAATAAATATTGGTACCTGGAGCAACAATATCCACTGTAAAATCCCTTGATGTGAAAGTAGCTAAACTTCCACTTTCATCCAATGCAGCAACAGCAATAACTTCATCGTATCTTGCTGGATAGTTTACTGCATGAGAATCGTTTCCAGCTGCTGCAACAACTACAATACCTTTGGAAACTGCTTCTTTAATTAAGTCATGAATAAAAGATGGTGGTTCAGATGGTGCGCCTAATGACATATTGATGATGTCAACATTTAAATCAATTGCTTTTCTTAAACCTGCAGCAATTGTGTCGTAACTTCCACCACCACTATTGTCTAAAACCCTAATAGCATAACATTTTGCCTTGGGAGCAACACCAACTACTCCAAAATCATTGTCAGATCCAGCAATAATTCCAGCAACATGAACTCCATGTCCACTTCCTGCATCATTGACACTTGCTTCTGGTGTACAGTTTATAGCTTCAGCAGAATTCCAAGCCTCTTTTAAATCATCGTGCTCAGAAAATCCAGTATCAAGGACTGCAACTTTGATACCTTCACCTTGCTTAGATACCTGCCAAACATCTTGAATATTTGCTAGAGCCATACCCCAGTTTTGAGTCTGCGATAATGCTGCAAACGGAACCGATATAACTTTTAAGTCTTCTTCAGGAATAAATTGAATTTTATCTTGCATTTTTTTCACCTCAATACAAGTTATATTATTCGTTATATATTTTTCCCAATTCCTTTACACAATATGAAGAACTTGACTTTCAATTGATGTTCCATAAGTAGTTCCGTCATAAGGTTTGACAATAAATGAAATTGCCATATTTCTCAAAACAACTGCGGAATTTAATAGACTACCTTCAGCAATTTTATTTGACACTCCATTAGTCCATTCATACCATTCAATAGTAGAAAGATCTGAAGAACCATTGAAATTATAATATGCTTGTAGATTACTGTTGGCAGATATTTTATTGTCTGTTATTGTATTTGTGGACTTAATTTGAACATCATAGACATAAGGCGCAGATAAACTCTTAACAATAATTGGCTGTGAGGTGTATGAAATTCCATAATCAAAATTATCATTAGGCTCAAGAGTTACATATACTAAATCATTAATATTAAAATAACCATTTGCAGCACTTAAATCTGCTTTTCTTTGGACTAATCTATCTCTGTAATTAGGAGTTGAATCTAATTCTATGGTAGTTGTTCCGCCACCAGATGTTCTTGTTCTAAACCATCTTGTTCTTGGTTTGTATTGTTGATTATCAGAAGTGTAATTGTAATCAACATACATTCTTGAAGCGCTTGCAATTTGTTTTGTAGATCCAACAGACGCATATGAAACATCCGAATTTAAAACCAAACTTTCAGCTTTCAATGATGGAATATTGGTATTTAAATAATGTGAATAAACATTTGAATTTGGTACTGTGTTATTAGTAAATTCAAAGTTATAAGTTGTTGATGCAGTAGAAGAATATGTCTCTACCTTCAATCCCAGTCTATATGTTGAACCTTGAAGAATAAATACAGTAACGATATCGCTTGAGGATTTATTGGTATCAAATATAATTCTGCCATCATATCTGTCTAATTTATACCCGCCACGAACTATTTCATTATTGGCAAGTACAACAACTTTGCTATCTTCAGGCCATCTACCATTTACAGCATAATAGTTCTTGTAATCAGTAGATACAGTTCCCTCTCCATAAGCTTCGTATCGTGAACCAGTTCTACTAATTGATACCTGAACAATATTTCCTGTAGGTACCTCTTGTCTAAAAGTGATAGTTCCATTTACACTATCAACTGTGTAAATATTAGAAGCAGCAAGTGAAGAATTTAAATAAACTTCAACGGTATCAGAAAGAAGCCAAGTAAATCTAGCATTATCATTGTAGACAAAGTAAGTGAAATTATTGTTTACAGATTTGATGCAGGTCAGCTTGTCATAAAATAGAGCGTTAGTATATTTATATGATCTTTGTCTTGAAGAAATTACACCATTTTTATTTTTGATTAATTCTTCATAATCATTCCAGTTTGTGCTGTTTCCTTTACATATACCCCAAGTTAATTTTGCCTTATCAGTGTCAGAATAGTCTGTTGAAAGGATATATTCAAAAATATCATCTGTGGAAGTTAGGGCAGTTGTAAACAAATAATTTACAGCTGGAGATACTTCTGTGTAATACAATTGGCTGACATAAGGAGATACAGGAAGACTTGTAGCGTTGTTCCATCCTTCCGTCATATCAATTTGGAAACTTAAATTTGTAATTTCTTTATTGAGAGTTGATGAGGATGTCAATGTAATCCAATCGCTGTAATTCTTCTTGTCAGTGGAATATTTGTATTTAACTGTGCAAGAACTATCTACACTTTGACCTGTAGAAACTGTGTATGCTGTAGTAATTGATTTTATAAATTTAGGAGTGTCAAATTCTACAGATCTAGCCCAAGAACCAGCAAATAATGTATTAGATCCACCGTGCAATATAGCAGTGGAAATTCCTGACCAATAAGAACTAGAAGCGTCAAAATACAATCCATCTGTATTTTGCACTAATTGTCTCAAGCTTCCAGTATTTGTCTTATCATCAACGCCAAATGCAACTAATTTTGTGCCACGATTATTCCAACTATAATTTATATTGTCTTCAATACTTTTTAGAGACACTGTTGTATTATTGTCAGCATCAGAAATAATAAATGTTAGAGGAATGTATGAACTAGCCAATAAATCCATCTCTTGTTTAGTATCTATAGAATTATTGGGTATTGCTGCTGGTTGCTGTCCTATTAAAGCGTATTCTAGACAGTCATAAAGATTACTAATTTTACCATCAAGTTTCAAAGAACTTATTATTGATGTGATAGCTGTTCCTGAGTTTGTAAATCCATTACCAGTTTCGTGTCTTACAGAAGTGCCAAAAGTCCATAAATCAACATAAGACAATTGGCCATATGTAGGATGATTTGTTCTATTGAGAATATTTGTAAGAAGATTATTGAAACCATTTACAAATCCTGATGACATTTGCATAGAAGCAGAATTATCAAAAACAGTAGAAATAACAAATTTTGGCTCTAGATATAAATAACCGTCATTTTTCGCAGTGACACCTACGCCAACACCACTATTCCAATTTACTACGGTGTTGTTGTAATTGCCAACAGGAACAATAGTTTCTGTTGGAGCATATGCATTGTCATAGTGTGCTTGGAAGAAGAAGTCATAACTTGTGCTTATTCCAGACCAAGAGATAGCATTTGAACTTGAATATCCCAAACCTGCAAATGGGTTGCTTGTAGATGCTTTTTTCCATTTAAATAAAGGAACAGAGCTTGCAGTTTCTTTGATAACAAGGGCTAAAGTTGTTGATCCTGTGCCTGGGATATCTAATGTGCTTGTAAGATTGAAACTTGTAAAACCCCCGACATTTACACTAGAAGAAGTAATTGGACTTGATGCAGCCAATTGTGTTTGTGGTTTTGTATTAGTATCAACAGAATAAACATATGCAGTCAAAGTTGTATTTGCTAAGCTGTCATTGTAAGTAGAATTAGCAATATTGTCTTGCTCTCTAATTGACAAGAATGCAGATACTTTTGATATTGTGCTTGCTGTTGATGATGTAGTAAAGGTTTGAGCTAAGTAGCCAACAGATCCACTATCACTTGCTATAAATCTTATATCATTGGAAGGCTTTGATGCAAATAAAACTGGGCTATAACCTTCACTAGTGTTTTCACCAGTTCTATACCAGCAATCACCATCATCAAGTGTATACCAAATTCCATTATTAGTACAAGCAATTAAAACGTTTTGAGTAATAGAATTGAATGTTGAAGAGAATATTTTAAGATCATAAACACAGGTAGGAAGAGTGCCTATATAATCAGATCTTTCAAATGTATTACCTTCATCAAAAGATCTATAAACCCCATCATTTGTACCAATGTATATTTTTGATTTTCCAGGAATATTGCCAGAAGCTGCTTCAGTATCAATAGCATAAGAGAAACAATGGAGCCCTCTTAAATATCTACTGTCAACAATAAAGTCAGAAGAATTTACATCATCTGGATAAGAATATTTCCAATTTCTTACTTTTAAGATTCCATCATTTGTAAGAATAAATAATGGATTTGCATATGTGTTTTTCTTTGTTGATGAAGGAACACTATATGCTTGGAAAGATTTGTAAAATTTGCTAACACCTTCAGGATTGCCAGCAGTAAACATTTTTCTAGGAACAAGGAATGAAGAAAATGTTGAGTATTGAGTGCTAAAACCCATTACATAATAACCATCATCTCCTGCTGCATGTAAACTTTCGTATTCAGACACAGTTCCAGAAGTATTCTTGATATATGTACCTTTGAAAATTCCATTTACATTATTAGTAGTAAGTTTTAAGAAATCAGATAAGAAATTGGTTGTTCCTAACTTGACACTTAATCCATCACTTGTTGCAAATGCTTCAAATAAAGTGCCATTCCAGAAACCATTTAGATAAGCATTTTGTCTTGCTGATGAGGTTTGTTTAGTCCAAGAACCATCATATTTCCAAAGACCATTAGAAGCGCCAGCAATTACATTCAGATTTGGATCAAGAGCAATATAATTAGCATCAAAGGCACTGTCTAATGTGCTTTCAAGTTCCCAATATCCAGTATATTTCCAAACACCCTTCTCTGTAATAATTCTTGTTCCAGTGCCATCTTTTGCAAGATTGACAATACCCTTCACTTGAATTGGATCACTTTCAAAATCATTTAAAGTTGGGATGAGTTCAGTTCTATTTTTATATGATGAATTCAAGCTATCAAATTTAGCATTACTTGAAAAATTATCAACTAGTAATGTATTTTTCAATCCTCTTGTATCTGTCTGTGAAATTGTTGGTGCAGTAAAATCAAAGATAGTTGAATTTAAAGATTTGATTTTTCTTGCTAATTCTTGAATATTAGAATTGTTTTCTGAAGCTATATTGTATGTTTGGTTGGATATAGCAAGATATAAATCATCTTCTAATCCAGATACAATCTCATTTTTAATTCCATAAACTTCAGTGCCAACATCATAAGTGGTTGTGCTTGTAAGTCTTGCTACAGATAATGTGATTTCAGTTGGAAAAGAAGTATTGTCGATAGACTTTACCACTGCTATCTCATACTTATTTCCAGACTTCAATTCTATCAAAGAATAATCACTAATTCTTTGATTTACGTAGATTTTAGTATCAGTATTAGAGTTTGCCTTCGCTAATAAAGCAATAGGGTTTTTCGTCTTATATAGGGGCACATAAGTTGAAGAATGAGGCTTTGTCCCAGCATCAGAAATTGTTGGGAAATCATTTACTATAGATATCTTTACGTAATCTATATCACTCTTGGATACTGACTGCGTGAAAGTAATTTTGCCTTCAGATGGACTAGAATAAAATGGAATAGTGCTTGGCTTATTATTAATATATGTAAAAAGTCTAGTACTATCAGTTTGGGTATCATTCCAAGGATCAGTGGTAAAAGTGTTAAAGCTTTTCTCGTAGTAAACTTGATCGCCAGGAATATAAGAAGACCCCATAGCCACCATTTGATAAGGATAATTTAATGTAAAATTAGTGATTTGGTAGTAATCTTTATCAAATACTGCAAATTCTGTTTCATTTTCAGAGAATGTATCATTAGGTCTTTTCCATCTATATGTCAAAGAAACTGTACTAGATACGTTTACATCTTGCCACAATAATTCAGTGCTGACAAAGATACCATTATTTGTTCCAGCATATAACTTGCCAAAATTACTACCATCATCAAAACTATAAAGAGTATTTGCTGAACCTTGGAATACAGGCTCCCAAAAAAGTTCAGAATATGCTACAGATGTTCCTAAAGATGATTCTTGAACTCTTGCTATACCATTAGAATGCCCTATGAAGTAATCTGCTGGGAATGTTGTTGAATTTCTTTGAACAACACAATTAATAACACTACTTGAACCAGCCCCAGAAGGTGTTGAATTTTGATAAATCTTTAGTCTTTGAACTTCCCAAACAACATCAGAAGTGCCAAAATTGAATGCATCTTCCACTACAAGATACCAAGTACTGTCGCCATTAATAGTTCCGCTTGATACATATACTGTTTTCCAATTTATAAATTCAGCATTTACATCAAGTTCGGTAGATCTAGACCAACTTCCAGAGGATGCAACATAAATTCCATTTTCTGCTTTATTAGTTTGATTTTTAACAAGAACAATATTTCCAGCACTGACAGCAATACCATCAATAGTTTGTGTTCCAGTAAGTGAAATATTTGTTGTAGTTGCGCATAAAGCATTTGAGAAAGATGTGGTCGATTGTGAGAATGGAAGAGCCCAATATTTACCTGTTGCGTTCTCATAATATTTTGCTGTGTGAGTGATAAATGCCTGATAATCATTCCACCAGATAATATTATTTTTGTATGTGCCATCTTTAATCCAATAAATTCCCTTTACTGGCTCGTTAAATATTTGAGATAATTGGCTAAAATCTCCATAATACAAACCTTTAGTGCTTGTACCGATTGCTCCAACATACAATGCTCTTTGGATTGTAACTTCATCAGTTTGACCAGCAACATATGTAGTCTTCTGCGTTGATACTTCTTCAATTCCAGAAAGATTGTAAATATTTGTTATTGCCACACCAGAAGAATTGTAGAAGGTAGAGATTTCATTCCAATCCCAGTTTTGATATGCTGTATTATCTGGAATGATTGCATAGTAAGCTTTATTAGGTGTCAAACCATATTGATAGGTTTGATATGTTCCGTCAGCTAATTTATCAGAAGAGATTTTTAAACCATTTAATGTTTTTGCAATTCCACTAGCGTCTGTTGGTAATTTCAAATCTTCCCAAACATCACTTGTATTTTTGTAATAAACTTTACCTAATGAAGTAAAGGCATAAACATTTTTAAAATAATTCTCATTTGTTGGATAAATTATATTATCTTGAAGCGATAAAATTTTCCCATAATCATTTTGCCAGTTAGTTGTTTGAGCTGTATTGCTACCTAAATTAAAACTAAACAAACCTCTAGACGAAGCAGCATAAATCAAATTCAAGCTAGTGATAATGTTTACACTTTTATAAAAAACGCTGATGTTGTCGTTGTACTGAATGTAAGAATTTGTGTTTTGAGGATATAAATATGACTTGCCAATCCCAGTAGTCAAGTACTTGTCAGGAGTGAAAGTCAAAGATTGCTTGTATCTATTCTCGCTGTAATGATTGATCTTTAAATTATTTATTGAAATTTTGCCTGTAGATATGCTATTGGCAGATAAATTCTTGATGTAGTCATTAGTGACATTGTTCTTGATTTCAATTTTACGTGCTTTTATTACAACAGACAAATCAAGAAAAGTGTATTGAGCATAATTTGGAATTGTATTCTTGAGCAAAATACAACCAGAATAAGGGTTGATTGTATAGTGGGTTGGATCTATCAATGTTTCTGCCAAATAAACTTCAGCAGTATCATATTGAAATTCAGTCCATGCAAATAAAGTGTAAAGATCAGTAGTTAAATTTAAAGCATCAGTATATTGGTAAATAGTTCCATCACTTAATTTAATATATGTATCAAATGTAAGCGCTGTAGATAATAATTTTTGATTACTATTTACTGCAATCAAATTTTTGTCAATAGCATATGGCAAGTACACTTCGAGTTTAGATGTAGACTTAATGCTTTGATTCAGATAAATTTTATATGGGCTTGATGAACTTATTGTGTAATCAAGAATTGAAAGTGTATTTCCATCAAGTTTTACAATTGGTGTGCCGTATGAAGAGAGGGTTTCACTAAATAAAGTGCCGTCAGAATTTTTTAATATAAATATTGAAGTGTTGTCATAACTAGTACTACCATCATTAGAAGAAGCATTTAATACTTTATAATTTCCAAGATCTATTTTTGCTGCAGTATTTATTTCACCAAGATGTTTGTGTTTTAAATAAGATAGTTGTAATTGTCTTTGAAATTCTCCAGATGATTCATTTATTTGATTTCTTCTTTCTTCAAGAACTATTTCTGAAACAGTAATAAAATCAGTGTATGTAGTGTCTGCTTTGTAAATTACAGTGGCTAAATATACTGCATTTGAATATGTGTTGTATTTTGAATCTGGAAGAGATGGTAATGTGATATTACAAATTTCATCTGACAATGTTGAAATTCCAGATTCAGCCCAAGCATAAAAAGTATTTGCTATAGTTTGTCTGAAATAATGTGGCTTTTCAGTTTTGGCAGCATATTTATCAATAATTCCATTGCCAGAACTAACTTTGATACATTGTTTGAAAGCATCTTGGAAATAAAGATTTGATGAGCCTAAAGTGAAATTTGATGATGATACTGCACCAATCCAAAGTGTTTTTATATTTGTTGATCCAGAACTTACATAGACAACAAAATTATTAGAATAATCAGAAGTGGCATCTAAAGAAGAATGTCTAGACCAAGATCCAGAAGATACAGTATAAACACCATTTTGTGTTGCTGTAGATTGATCCTTTACTAATACAAGATCACCAGCAATAACCGCAACTCCATCAATAGTTTGTGTGCCAGTAAGGGTTATATTGGATGTGGTGGCAGCTTTACAAGAAACAGTAAAATCAAGATTAAGTAAAGTTAGTTTCTGTCCATACTCGCTTGTAGCGCTTGTATTGTATCCATCAAGAAGTAAAATTTGATCAGATCTATTGTCTGCTAATTTAGATACATCCCAGCCATTTATAATTCCAGGACCAAAAAAAGAATAAATGCCTGAAAAGTTAGATTCAGCTGTAAGCATATTTTCATAGTCATAACCTGGATACCAAATATCGCCAAATTGTGAATATAAAAACTTGTAAAATGATGTACGATTAGCCATTACTACCTACGGAGTTGGATTAAATTTAATGCTAGCATCTCCTATATCAAGTTGTACGGCAAAATCATACACCATAGATGGAGTTGATCCTACGCTTGTAAGGAAAATTCCGAATCTGATTTTGCTGGATGCTTCTGGTAATTCAAAGGTTTGGTTTGGATTGATTACTGTGAAGTTGGCAAAATTGAAAGTTTCATTAGTGTCATCAGATGTTGTATATCCGTACACGATGCTACCATTGTTTTTTAATTCGTTAGAAGTTAGCAAACCTCTTTTAATCATAGGTGCATCAGTGTCATAATTAACAGTATCAAACATTCTGGTAAAGAAATAACTACCTGATGATGATGTGTATGAAAGTGTTAAGGATATCAATTCTGGAGTGATGTTAGGTGTTGCAGTTATAAGTTCTACTTTGTATTGCAACCATTTTCCTGAATATGCTGCAAGGTCTACTGTTAAAGATTGAGCTGTTGTTGGAGCCAAACTATCATTTATACTTGAGATTGATGTAGCGTCACCATAAGAAGCTGCTATACATTCAGCTCTTGTGTTTCCAGTTTTGACATAAATTTTTACTTGAGTTCCATTATCCAAAGTTATATCTGGAGTTGATGGATATTTGTTAAGAATTAAGGCAACAATCTGTGTCCATGTAATAAGTGTTGGTACATATATTGGCTGAACTTCATAAATACCATACTCTCTGATTTTACGGTCAGGAGCGTAAACTGGGTAAGTTCTTGAAGGGGGAACATAAATCCCCTTCCTAGATAGCGAGTTGTCAGCATTCTTTTGAATTTGATAGATAACGCCTGAATTATTAGTTGTAGATAAATTCTGGTTATTAGTATTAGTATTTGTCGTTGTTGTGGGTGTAGTATTTGCATTTGTTTGTCCCTGAGTTGGATTGTTTGTTTGGTTATTTTGAGTATTTCCAGTAACAGGGTTGATTGTTGTATTTGTATTAGAAACTACAGTAGTATTTGTATATTGTATGAATGAACTTGTATTATTTGCAGTGTTGGCAACTTGGATCATTCTGTCACTAATGACAGGAAAACCATTTGTATGAGCTGGCAGTGATACACCTTGAATATTTCCAGCTTGATCCTTAAATCTTGCATAAATATATCTGTTGTTATTTTCATAAGGTGTGGTGGTAAATTCATAAATACTACCATCCATACCAGAACCATAGAATGTATTTCCTATTGCAGTTACTGATTTGACTTTACTAGCGCCATAAAATTGTGAAGCTGGTACAATTTCAAATGTTTCAGCTGTATTTTTTTGCCAATATAGTTTCATCACACTACTTGAACTTATATTGTTTGTTGTTTGAAGTTTTATTTTTAAAATATCGCCTTCTAATACGTTAAAAGCATTTGCAGAATATAATGTAGATGTTACAGTAGATTGGGTGTAATTTGATATCTGTAAAGTATCATTGACAAACAAATTGTATCCAATATTACTATCTACTTTGAAAGACAAGGCTCCATCTTTTGAAGCTAATATTGCACCTTCATAAGTTACAGAACTATTTGTAAATCCAGTGGGTGGTATAAACGAACTACCAATTGCGCCGGAGTAATTAATTGCTTCAGTTTGACCTCTATAAGCAATAAAATTATAACTTTCAATGTCACCAAGATCTGTCCAGGTAATTCCAGAACCAGTGTAAGATCTCCAAGTTGAGTTTAACAAATTGGTGTCATAAGAATAAGAAACAATTTTTTTAAATCCATTTATTGACTTAAAATATCCATAAATTCCATTGTCAGCGCTAATATAAATATAATTGCTATTTGGATCGTCAAATATACTGAAAATATGATCAGCATATGTGTCATAAAGCTTAGCCCAAGAATTAGCTGTTGCATTTGTAAAAGATAACTCCCAGATTTGTCCGCCTCTAAATCCCACCAAAACAGAATTTCTAGTGGATGATTTTGCTATGCATTCGACATTGTCAAAATTAGAAGACAATGTTTGAACCCATTCAGAATTGTAATATTTATATACTGCTGATGCTCCACTTCCATAAGCTCCACCTAAACCAACATAAAGAGTAAATTCCTTGGCAGTTATAGCTGAAACATGGTCGTAAGTAGTAAATGTCTTAAGTTCTGAGATTGCTTTGCCATTGTATTGATAAATTGAGCAGGAACTTGAAGAACCTTTTGTAGATCCAAGAAAAAGATTATTACCCAAAGAACTCATTGACACAATAGGCTTGAGCAATTTATAATTTGTCACGGACAATGGATCTTTTGCGTTTAGAACACTCCAAAATTCACCATTGAATGAAGTAAATACAAGACCATAATTAGTTCCTGCATAAGCTCTTCCATTAAAGACATGTATGCAAGTGATTTGATATTTTTCATTTACAAGAGATTCATTTAGTATTTCATAAACAGACCCATCTTTATAAACAAACATTTTATGGTTTGCTGCTATTAAGATCTTATCGTTGAATGTTGAAATTGCTGTAATTTCAGAAGCTGCATTGCCTGTTTTTTTCGACCATAAATAAGCAGCATTCGTCAAATCAACATTGGTAAAAGTTGTCTCTCCAGCTGAAAAATCTATAAAACCTTTTGAGTCAGCATTTGGGAAAGAAGCAGCATCTCTAAAGTCTTCAAATCTAGAAATCTGTGCTGAAACAACATCAGAAAATTGATCATAAGCAGCAAGAGTTATGTCACCTCTTTGATCAATAGTAAAATAATCTCCATGATAGGCTATTCTTGCAGCATAAAGAGATAATGGAGTTGTGAAAGTAAAACTTAAATAATCTGTAGTTTCTGGGTCAGCAATATTTTCAACAATATCTTCCCAATCTGAAGTTTGAGTTTTTTTAACTTGAAGAATATATGTTTTTGTATTTTTTGCTGTTGCACCAACAATTAAATTTGTCACCGTTGGGTATATATTATTTGCTGAATTAGTAGAGTCAACATATACAGGATCAAACTTTTTATAAATATAGTTTGCTTGATCATTGCCAATAACTTCAAATTTAGAAAGATCTGAGCTACCACCATAAACAGACACTTCTTTCAATGGAACTTCGTATATGTCTAGTAAATAATCTTTCGAAGACAATTCAGCTGAAGCAGTGTTAAAAGCTGTAATTTTATAATATGGTGATGTATTTGCTACTCTGATCCAAGTAGTATTAGTTGTATTATAATAAGCAAATTCAGAATCGCTATTAGTAAACCTAGCAATATCGATTGTAGCAGAACCCACAGACGCAAGTGGCAAGTTGTCTAAAGATATATAAATCCAATAAGTAGTATTTGCAGATAAAGTCAAACCTGTATTGGTAAATGAATATGAATCAAACGAAGTAGTGAGATCATTATATTGAATGCTAGAGAATGATCCAAATAGAGTAGATGGGGCATCATTAGTGATATCATGAGTATAAATAGATACATTTATTCTGTCACCCAAATTAATGATGCTACCAGTTTTCTTAAGTTTTAAATATATTGTTGATATATTTTGATCTTTATCAGAAACAATCTTAAAAGCATTTATAGTTTGAGTAAATGAATAAGAAGATGTTGTGTCAGTATATTCTGTGGTAATTGAAGAATAACCAGTGCCAGAAAAATAATGAACCTTAATCCCAGGATCAACATCATTTGTTTTTCTATTTAATATCAAAATGCCCTTAGGTGGATTAGTGTCATAAATAACACTGGCGTTAGGATAAAATTCAGACTTTACAAAGATATCTGTTGTCTCATCCTCAATTTCGAATCCAAATGATGCGCCGTTATTTAGAGCTTCATTCCAATATTTAGGATCGAAAAAACCGTAGTTATCATACGCCATAATTTGATATTAAAAGCGGTTCAAAATTTGCAACATAATTATTAGAGCTATCTCTTAATGCTGCAGCTCCGCCATTCCCACTGTAACCAACCTTGACAATGCTGTTGTAATTTATTTTATTGTAAAGTGACAATCTTACATCTGTAGAGAACGTCACTCCCAAACCTGATGCTGATTTTATAGGAGTAAATTGTCCATCTATTACTACATAAAATGTCTGAATTCCAGTAGATGGCAACATTGGTCGAGAGTTATTTTCTGTAAACTTCAAATAGATATCTTGTCCATTTTTATCAATATAACTATAAGTTGTATCCAATGTTGGCGCAGTTGTATCCGTTATATTATTTTTTGCCGTTATTGGACTTAATAAACTTGCAACCTTATTTGCGTTAGAAGTAGTATCTGTAATATAACTTGAAACTGGTTGCGTGTAATTAACTGTAATAATATCTTCTGCTCCAAAATAAGAAGACATTGTAAGAACATAAACTGTAGTTGCTACTCCACTATATACTAATGCTGAAGCACCTATACTTGAAATTGTTTTTGCAACACTCGTGTAAGAAACACCAAAACCTGTTGGAGATGCTGGAGTCGTTGTAGTTGACATTCGGACATATACAATGTTGCCTGAAACTCCAGTGCCAGTGTATGCTGCAGTAATTCTGGGTAAAAATGTAGTGCTTGTTAGATTAGTTACAGCACTTCCAGCAAAAGAAATGGCATAGGTTAAGCCAGTTCCAGTGCTATCCTTGATTTTATAAAAATCTGATATTGGCTGAGCGTAAGTTAATGTTACTGGATTTGTCCCATCATTGACACTCAACCTAGAATTTAGATCTAAAACAACAATTTTTCCATTTGTTGCACTTGCTGGATCTAATACATAAGCATTTGAAATTGCAATACCAGAGCCATTTTGACTTACAGCAAAGCCACTTATATTTGTTATTGGAAGAAGTGGTGGAGTAGCCTCTGTGTAATAAACGTAAACTTTTGTTCCGTCTGTACTTGTGGTTGAATAATTGTATACAGGAGGATTAGATTCTTTAGTAAGATTTGTAATCCCAACACCTGTAAATGATGATACATATGATTTTTGTGTGTCGTTGTCTGATAATTTTGCGACTGTACTGCCAAATCCTGTAGCGTCATAGGAAACGAATACTGTTTGAGCAGTTAAGGCTGCCCCACTAGTATTATACGAATAATCTACAATTCTTTGAGCGTCGGCTAGGATCAATTGTAAAGTCTTTGGAGAACTAGCATCAACAAAGGTGGATGAAGGAGTTACAGTTGTGGCAATTGCTCCAAACTTTTTTGTTACAGAAAATCTTAATTGTAATCCAGTGGCAGGTTCAAGACCAGTGCTATCAATATCATCAAAGTTTAAATAAATTCTTTTTCCATCATAAGAAGTGTATGATAGATTAGTTAAACTTGTAGAGATTCCAGGACTAGCACCACTGAAAGCTATGAATGTATTTCTTAAATCTTCGCTCATTATGGTTTGATATTTCCGTAGTGTCCGCTTAGGAACAATTTGCCTTTATAACTAATTGCTGTCAATGGTCTAATAACACCATACAAAGTATAATTTCCAGCATTGTCAAATATTTTTTTTCTTTCAAAAGTAATATCTTCCAAAAACCAACTTTCTGCGTTAGAGTTGTAATAGAAAATTTTACTTTGTCTGTCATTTGGATTGTCAGATATTTTGTCACTTATAAATCCATCTGTTGCACAATATAGTGTTCCATCGTGATATGTAAATAACCTAACTCCACCTGTAGAAGGAAGAACAACAGATTGATTAAAATCAATTACTTTACAATTAGTTGGTGCATATGTTTCTCCAATAATGAAAGATATATCTGAATACCCAACTAAAGAATCACCAGCATCATTATTTAGTTTTCCAAATTGAATAAATGGATGATCGTAGTCATAAGAATTAGCATTAGGATCTAAATATTTATTGCTGTATGTATCTAAAGAAATAAAATTTTTCTTTTCTATAAATGGATTCTTTTGCTGACCAAGATAAATTTTGATGTCTCTATCCTCAACAATCCATCTAATTTTAGAAAGTTTATTATTGATATCAAAAACATCTTCATTTGACTGAATTTGAATAAGATCAATTAATATTTCATCTGGTCTATCATTATTTTCGGGAAGATCTACAAATTCAATTTGTAATTTGCCAATAGTGCCTTTCCAAATAGGCGAAATTTTATATTGAATATAATCATCAGAAGTATGCAAAGCTGTATCTGCACTTATATTAAAAATTCCACCATCATAGGCCCAGTAAGCTTTAATTTTTCCAAGACATAAAACTTTTGACTTTGGTTTGGCTTTTACACGAATAGAAATAATAGAATTTAAATCTACGTCTAAACTCAAATTATCAATAACTATAGATGGATTTCCTGTTAGTGCCGGAGTAATTTTCAAAACATATTTGCTATATGAATCATTAAAAACATCATAGTTTGTTTCAGTTGTAGCAGTCAGATCGGTTATAAAGTTGCCAATGGTCCAAGATTGTGCGCTAGAAGAAACTGAACCATTTGACACTGAATAAAATTGCCAATCAGCTACCAATCCAGTTGTTGTCAAAGTTTTTTCTATAGAATTCATTCCACTGGATAATTTCATTGAAGAAGAATTAAATTCTATGGAATATTGTCCATATAAATCTGCAATTTTAAAACCTTGATACCCTGTAAGTGAATTAGTAGGTATTTGTTCAGCACTATTTAATGTTGTTTCATTACGCAAATCTGAAGAAGTTGCAGCTTGACTAGTATTTAAGTTTATAACTTTTGCTTCAAAAGTGTAACTAGGCTTAGTGACAATAAAATTTCCAGAAGATATATAATCAGAATAATTTAATAACCATCTATTGCCAGTGTTGATATATCCAGTTTCTATGTAAAAACCTAAAACTGTACTTCCGGAAACAATATACTGTGTTATATTGACTAATGAAGGGGTGTTATTGACTCCATTGTAAACATAAATTCCATTGTATATTCCATTCGTACCAGATACTGTTTGATCTTTAAGTAAAAACAAATCATTTGTTACAAGATCATAGCCATCAAGAGAAGTGAAGTTATTCCAGCTTGATATTGCTTTCCAAGATGCGCATTTTACATTGATATAATCTTGACTAGGTAAATTTTCACGTAAAAGCTGTTCCCAATCAGATCCTTCAGAAATTTCATACAATCTTGATCCATAAGCAGTAGCACCAGTTGAAGATACTGTGTTTCCCTTTAAGACTAAGAATTCTTTAAATTGCTGAGGATCATTATCTTCAGGAAATCTTGCAACAGCTACATTGTCATCATTTCTAGATAATGTATTGCTGTCATAAGAATAAAACTGTGCTGGGGCTGGATCGTTCATAAATATTTCATCAAATTTTATGTAAGTCCAACTTTCATCAGTTTCTGGATTTGACAATGGGATTTCAGAATAAGACCAAATTTCTGGCTTTTTATCAATGCCAGCCAAGACTTGATTCTTCCCTACTGCCAAGCATCTAATACCAAAATCAGTAGCTTCATAATCAGTTATATTGTTTGAAATCAACGTGGATGTAGACAATGATTCTGTTTCGGTCTCTTTGACTATTACTTCTTCTGTAATTAAGTTTGTTGGTTCTAACAATGATACTGACAGAGTTCTAGAATATCTGTGAATTTTTTTGTTCAAACATCCTATAAATAATTTATTATAGGCCGAAACCATAGAGAGAATACCACCAGAATTAGCAGCCAATTCTCCATAAGGATATACTTGTTCCCATTGACTTCCATTATATGCAGTGCTTAATTTTGCTCTAAACAACCTTGGAAGCTGATCAGAGGCAACATAGAGATAAGATTCATCTTCATGTTCAAATTTATGTGAAATCATTGCCGAAGCGGATAGATCTACACTGTTTTCTTGGAGAATAAAAATAGGACCACTAATGTATTCACCATTGTAGAACCAAATTTTTCCAGATACACCAGCGAGATATATTCCATCATCAGCAGCAACCATTGAAGTGATTGCTCTTTCGCCTTGATTAGACAAGTCTATAATTTTTTCAAAAGATACAAGATTGGCTGTATGGATAGAAGCGTAATATTTTTCCAAAACAACATTGATAGTTGAAGCAGTAATAGGAGTTTCAAATATCAAATAATTCTTGTAATCATCAACACCGTAATTTATAGAAGAGTTTACTGTAAGTTCGTCTTGTGAATTTACTTTGTATACTCTTCCCAAATCATCTGAATTGGTGCCAACAAGTTTAAAAGCAGTTCCAGCAGTGTAAGCAGGATCTAAACTATCTACTAAAGATATATTTGTAATTCTTTTCTTTGTTACACCAGAAAAGTATAATATTTTTTCGCTGTCATTAGGTCCCATCCAAGAACAACTAGCTGTAAAAATTGTTGGCACCATTATACTTTTGGTCTCCTAATTGCATTCCACTTAACTTCAGGTTGTGTAATATTATTTCCAAAGTCTCTAAATTTAATTTCGACTTTCTTAACTCCATCACTTTCGCCTGTAAAATCAACCTTTACATATGGAGAGTAAGGTATCCATTCAGACCAGCTTCCATTACCAGTATCAAGCAATCTTCTAATCTTAAAATCTTTTATTCCTGTAACTAAATCAAAGCCATCAATTTTCATCCAAGATTCAGGTAAGTTTGACAAAATATTTTCTTGATTTGTTTTTGGATCAAAGAAAGATACTGTCCCGTAAGGTTCTTGTGTATCAACTAATGCTTGTGATGTGGCAACAAAACTTAATGGATTTGATTCAGACACATTGCCCATATAATCCATTAATTGGACCCAGATTTTTCTTTGACCAGAAAACCCTATATTCTGATTTTCGAATGCTGTATTTTGAGGACCAAGAGCATAATAGTTCAAATGTCCATAAAGATATAAATAATATGAATTTTGATCATTAACAATAAACTTACTCCAAGGAAGCCAAGGAGTATAATTGATAAATGAATTATCTATTTCTTTGCCAACTCTGAATGCAAGAATTCCAGACTCATTATCTTCAGCTTGTATTGACAATTGGACCATTCTCAAAGTTGATTCTGTAGCAACCAAAATATTAGGTGCTTCTCCAGAATACAATGGTGGCGTAATATCCACTTGAGATGGGCTACTTAATTTTGTTGGATAACTTGAAATATTTCCATGAGACAATGCTCTAACTCTATATTGAATTGAATTATTTTGAGTAGAATTTCTAGCTTTTTCTTCATATCTTGCATGAAGTTTATGCCATAAGTTATTTGCTCTTCTATATCCTGAAAATTCACCATTTTGTATGAAATCAACATCAGATAGTTCAATACCATTCGCTCTACCCAATGCAGAATTAAATGGAACAGTGATAGCAACCCAAATAACATCAGATTGAGCTATAGTATTTGTCCAATCTGAGTCATCAAATTTTACTTGAACTAAATTATTATTAGGACTATTTGTAAACCCAGCCACAAATGGATTGTAAGAGACAGATTTCCAAGATGTTAATGGATTACTGTAATCTGGCAATGAACCGATATTCTTAAAGAATCTTATTTTCAATTCTTCTAATGGGAAAGATCTATCATAACCATTCCAATGTAATTTAAATTCAAAAAGTTTTGGTTTTGTCGAGGATACAAAACTAGAAATTTCTCCAACAGTTATGGATTTAAAGAATGTTGTACTTACAAATCTATCCACCAAATTTCCATTAAAAGTAACGTTGGATTTATACCAATTAGTGTTGGCATTGATAGTTCCACCAGTTACTCTTAAAGGTACGTCATAATCTGTGGAAGTAATAGCAAAACCAGAAACAGACTTTATATAAATACCATTCTCTGTATTGTCTATTTGATCTTTAACAAGAATTTTACTTCCAACTGCTAGGGATGAAAGTGCAGTGCCGTCAACTGTCAATGAAGTAATATTTGCAATTGAAATATTTGAACCAGTTGTTGCCAAAGATATTTGATCTGAAGTAGGTTGTGTTGCACTAAATGTTAAGTTGGAAGTACCTAGAGTAATTGGATCAGGTGTCGTGAGATACCATTTTGTGCTTGCCAAGGTGTAATCCATTGGAATTCTGACAAGCATGCCAAAAAATACTTCTGCACTTGTATCCATTTCAGGAACTCTATCTAATCGCCAAGTTGTTGTAGCTGTTCCAACTCTAGATTGATAATAAACACCATTTTGTGATGTAGTTGCCTGTCCTGCAACAAATATGTAGTCTGAAGTTGATGTTACATATCCACTATTAAGGACCAAAGTACCAGCAGTTCCGGCACTTAATCTATTTGATGAGTATGTTGGTGTATTTGGCAAAGCAGAAAAACTATAATATGTTGCATCCAGAGTTAATTTAGGCAAAGTACTTGCTGTTTCATACTGATAATCAATGAGATCAGTAAGTCCACTTAATAATTTTTGTCCTAAGTAATGCTTTGAGTTTGTAAACCCCTCATCTGATAATAGAGTAGTTTTGATAGTACTGTCGTTATCATATTGTTCTTTGAAAAAATTAGGAATTCCAGACCATTTCAAATCTTGGAAATATGTTGAACCATCAGAATTATATGAGCTTTTTCTTACGCCAAAACTAGCAAAATATCCTAATCCTGAAGTGTTAGAGTTAATTGGCAATAACATATCGACAACGCCAACAACATTGATACCACTTCCAGTTAATTCTTTGACAAGTAAATATGTACCAGTGTAAGTTTTGTTTTTGAATCTGCCAGTGTATGAATTAGGAAGTTGGTCTGTTATTTCAAATAAGAATTTAGTTACTGTTGCTTGAGGCTGATATGATCTTAGAACCTGCCTCTTAAGTTTGTTATCTTCGCCTCTATAAGAAACAGAAATTTCATTCTTTTCTCCACTAAATTTGACCAAAATAGTTGGGGCATTTAATGGGGCATCTGAATTAACAAAACCATCATCACATCTTACACCAAAAGGCCTATCCCAATTGACTGTAAGATTATTTTGGGTATGCGATCTAAATGAAGAAACTGAACTAAAAGCTACATATACATCGTCTGAACCATGTTTGAAAGCCAATTCAAATCTACATCTATTGCTCAAAGATGGTTTGTATAACTGCATTTCATAATGTATTGGAACAGTATATGAGCTAGAGCTGTCTATTTTACTAATTTGATACAGATTAGTTGTGACCGATGTGGTGAAAGTTAAAGCTGAAGGAGCATCAGTAAGAACAATAAAGTCTTCATTGACAGAATCACTCCAACCATATTCAATTTCTGTTACTGGTGCATTAATAATTGCGATATCATCATTTGTGCAGTCGCCAATATCCACAGAGAGTTTTGATTTTCCTTGTGCTAAGAATAATTCTTCAACTACAAGGCCTCCAGAATATGTTCCTGAAGCCTGCGAAATTTGATATCCAAAAGCACTTCCGACAGATGAACTACCAAAAGATGTCAAGATAGCATTTGCCAATAAATAACTTTTTCTTGATGCTACAGATTGATCTAAATATGGTGTGTAATATGCTTCCACCATACAAAGATTTGTAGTACCCATTGAAGAGTAATACATTTCCATAACACCGCCAGATTGTAATAATGGCAACACACTATGAGGCAATGTAGTGGTTTGTTTACTTGCGCTATCTGAACCATTTATTCTGGTGTAAAGATATGCTGTTGGATTAGAATTATTTGGAATATCAATCCTACAAACAATTTCATTGCCATTTGAACTTGTGTCAGGAGCAGCATAAAGTTTTACAAATGCTTGGGAAGTTACAGCTATTCCAGAAGTTGTAAATGAGAATCCAGCCTGTGTGTAAAAATCAGTTTTATTTGTAGATGGTGTAAGTTTAGTTTTGCTATAGAAAAATGCACCTTTTCCATAACTAGCACTTGTAAGACCAATATTTGCGCCTAAAGAAAGTGATGATGAAGAATAATTACCATCATAATATCTGTATGTAGTAAGAGTTGTAGACGCTATAGATGCTGATGGAATAAGTGTTCTTTTGACGTTATTATGAGCAGAATAAGCATCATAAGTACCACCAGTGTTTGATATTTCATACACACTAGCTATATATCTTCCAATTCCAGAAGATTCTGTTTGTGCTGCAACTTGATTCCCGCTTACAAAAGAAAGTAATATATTCTTGCCAACATATCCATTTTTTGCACTTGGTATTTCTGGAAAATCTGGATTGACAGGAATTTCGCCTTCCCATCTGATTTGGTCAAAAATACCATATCCCATTGGATACTCAATATCTGACCCATTAGGGCCTTCAAGGATTGCCTTCATATAAACTGTAGCAAGTCCACCAGAAGCACTTAAAGGCCAATTGTATACCTTAAATAATCCAGTTCCCCCAGCTGTAGGAGTTGCCATAGTTCCTTGAGTTAGAGTATTGTCAAAGAAATATGATGGATTTAATGTATATTCGTAATCGTATGTCGGATCATAAACATAAGTGCTTGAAGGCCAGTTAGAAATTGCTATGGTTGAAGTAGAATCAAATTCTGGGTCATTTGAAAGATAAAGAGTTTTTATTCTTCTTAAATATGTTATTTCACGGGTGCCACTATCTCTTACTTCAAAACTAAATGTAAGAGTATTTCTATTATTATCAAGTGTAGGATCTTTAGAATATGAATTGCTGGAATAAGGTTGTCCCAAATTTATAAATTCAGATTGAAGATATCCACTTGTAAGATTGTTTGGTAAAATTATTGAAACGTTATATGGCACTTGTAACCACCGCTAAACAGGGAATATTAAAATATTCTTTGCCAGCCGATGTAGCCCCTATAAAAGTTGAAAATCAAACTGGAAAGGTATTGATTTTTGTACAGTTAATGGGCAGTGTACATCAAAATACATAAATCCATCTACATAATCAATATTGTTGTATCTGCCCTGTTTATAAAATGTATATGAAGCAGAATACACTGATATATTATTTGTTGAGTCAGAAGAAACAAAATACATATCAACATATACTGGTGCTTTCACTGTATCTAAACCATTTGGAAGGTAAACCTTAAGTTGTAAATTTGGTGAAAGATCTCCAGAAGAAAGAGTGTTTTCAATAATTGTATTGCAAATTATTTTAAAATAAATTGTTTTAGAAACTGGTCCATTTCCATTATTATAATATTCAATGTCGTCTGTAGAAGAGTTTGAGTTTATTAATGCTGGAACAGTTGAAATAACAGGATTTCCTTGCCTTACTGGTCTTGAAATAGATAATGAAGAATCATCATAACTTCCAATTGAAAATTCAGGCATTTTGCAAGTGTCATCAATAACAAATGAGTTTGTAGCATTGAAAGCTGTGAAGTTTTGGGAATTGAAACTTTTGGCAAAAAAGTTTAATTCTGTAACTTTCAAACTATTATCTGATCTATCTAAAATAACAAGTATAGTATCATTTGATTCAAAACTATACTTTGTGTTTTGAAAATCTATGACATAATCCTTATCACCTCTAGAAAATATTATGTAATTATTGTCAATTTCAATTATAGAATCAAATTTAAACTTTATAGAAACAAATTGAATATAAGAAATTACTTTTTCAAAATTTATTTCAAAAATATTTTCTGAAATATTTAAATTTGCAACAGTTGATTTTTTAAGTAAAAATCTTACATTGTTTTCATTTTGGCTTATAAGATAATTTTTGTCAAAAGATAAAAATTCAAATGTCAAAATATTTTCACTATCTAAAACATTTACTGTTGGCTTATTATTTTCAATTTGCAGATTCATAATTTATTCCGATACTAAAATATTGTCATTTGAAATAATACGCATACCTTTAGGGTGAAATAACTCATTATTGTCTCCCCAAGTTGATAATATTGTTCCAGAGTTATTAATTAGATGTAACCTGGAATTTGCGCCATAATTTATAACATCATCAGTTAATACATAGAAGTTAGAAAAATCTGTTGCTGGACCAGGGAGTGCTTTAACTACATCATTATTGAATGTGAGTTTTGTTTCTATATAACCATTAGAAACATTGTAAACTTGCATTTTTCCAGTATCAGTTGTATCTAATGCTGGACTACCAAGCAGTACTTTGCCATTAGATAACAAATATGCAGATCCAAGTTTGTTATCATAATAATTAACAATATCTTGAGTTATTGCCCATTTCAAAGTTAAATCTGTGTCATTTGCATAACACAATACAGATTTAGTGTGTGGCTGAGCAATAACAATTAGTGAATTTGTTTCATCATATTGAACAGAAACAGGATTATAAATATTTGCAAAATATATTGGTCCTTGCCACATATCTAAAATAATATTATCTGTTTGTGAATTTGGGCCATACATTGCAGTAGTAGAAATTGTTCCATCGCCATTATAATCTGTAACAGTATTTACAACTGTTGTAGTAGTAGGCAATCCTGTTGTAACTGCTGATGTTCCTGTAATTGAGGTACTTATTCCAGCTACAAATTGTTGAGTTCTATTAACTGTAGATACTGAAGATGTTGGTATTGTAGCTGACAAAGCTGTATTTGTATTAATTGAATATCCAGAGTTTGTAAAGCAGCCTTTGTCCAATCTAATCTTTTTAGTTAAAGCGTTTTTAATTGCTGTATTTAAGGCTATACCTTCTACTGTATTTTTTATAGTAAATACATAAGTTGCAGAAGAATCAAATATAGGATCTAAATATTCACCAGAAAGTCTAGTGTCGTCTCCCCTAACAGAAATATTGTCATATGTTATATAAATTTTTGTCAAATCAACAAATGAGATATTTTGTGAAAAAGCAATAAATATTTTTCTAGTGTCTGGGTTGAACGAAGATGAAAGCGCAACAAAGTCTCTGGATATGAGTTTTAATCTTATGTTGCCTTGAATAACCTTTGTAAAAACGCCATTGATATCTGTGAGTATAATTCTATCATTTTTACTATCGCAAATTATATTTCCGCCAGATGACAAGGCTTGATAATCAGTAGGAGTATCTAATCCATAATTGGTGGATTTCATAAAAATTTGATTAGGTGTTAGATAATTTTTTAAAGATCCAGCATCTATTCCATCTTCAATTGTTGTTTCAAGAACATTACTTGCTGCAGATATTAAGTTGTTGTTCCTTAAATAAATCCAATTGCCAACATTTGATGTGTCATAAATTTTTAAATAATTAGTACCATCTGGATTTGTGATTCCATACCCAGCATTTTTATTATAGTAGGCATCACTCAACCAACCAAATTTTTGATTTGTAGTATCAGTAAGATTTCTGTCGTAAGTTCTAGTAGTAGCACTTCCAACAGTAGAATAATTTATTCTCAAGTTATTCACAGTAGGAGCTATACTTTGATATTCATTTGCATAAAGAGAAAATAAAACATCAAAGTATCTACCTGTACTTGAACTTGTATTAGGTGTAGCAATTATTACATCAGTTTCAGAAACTGTTTTAAAATTATAAAACAAATCAGAATTGACATTTGATCTACTTTGAACAGTATATTTTGTTCCTGTTGGAACATTAATATCATATTGAATTTGATTGTATTGAGTATTGGTGTCTCCAGAATCAAATCTCAATAAGAAATTAGCATTCTTGTATCTATAGATGTCATTCCAAGTAAAAACTGATGATGTTTGGTCTACAGAATTACGACGAGCAACTACCAAATTGTCATTATTTCCTGTAGCATTTATTTGAGCATCCGTTGGAGTAAGTAACTCAAACTTGATTTGTTTCTCAGCATTCCAGCCTTGATCTGTAGAAAAATAAAAACCAAATCCTATTACAGATGATTTTAAACTACTATTTCCAAAATCAGACAAATTCACAGAAGAATAAGTGGCAGTTGAGCCTGTAAATCCATATGTAGTGTCATCAAAAATCTTTACATTTGTTACTGGTGATATATAAATTGTTGAAGAACCAGAACCAGTGTTTGGTGCAAAATCAATCTTTTGATCATATTGCAAACCTGGATCTGTATTTCCATTTCCAACAACAAGGAACATATAAATCTTACCTAATGCTGCACCTGTTTCTCCAAGGCCTGCTGAAAAACCGAATCCAACTTTAGAATCAAAATCTAATGAAACAGGCTGATTAAATAAAGTGTATGCATATAAACTTGTGTCCACTTTAACTTTATTTGAGGCATAAGAAGTTGTAAATACTAATCCAGTGTCCCAAGATCCAGTTGTGTCAAAAATGCTTGAAACAGGCTGAGATAAAGTAAGGTAATTTAAAGGTGTATCAATTGTAAAACTACCTGTTGTTGCTGAGCCTGAAATGTTAATATTGCTAAAAAAAGTATTGATTGTGGAGCCCAAAGATGATGCTACAGTTTTGGCTTGTAAAAAATCATTTTTGATTACATAAGATTTATCACCCACAAAACTACTTGAAGTCACTGATCCACTTATGCCTGATCCTGAAGTATGAGGCGCTGTGTCGTAAATTGTTGCTAAAGTATATTGACTTGGAACTGAGGTTGTTTGAGCAAAATTTGCTGAATTTCCTGTTGCAGCATTAATTGAAATGTTGGGATAAATACCTGGGACATATGACAATGTGTTAATTTGAGTTGAATCAATAAATGTAAATCCAACTCCACCAGATTTTTTCAATGCGATTAACATTTGAAGTCTGTTTGCTATTGAAAGATCTGACATTTTGTCATTGGCATCATTATTTACAACAGCCAATAATGCAGTTTCTAATTGATCGTGAGTAAGATTGCCTTTGTCTTCCAAACTGTTATGACTAATGGTTGGAAGTCTTGCTGAATCCAAAACGCCAGTAGTAATTTTTGAAGCATCTACATTACTAATATTTTCACTTGTAAGTTTGTTTTTTACTTCATAAGATAAATCAATAGGAGAAGGATTGCCTGTTCCACCAATATGTTTGTGATTTTTAATAAGATATGAAAGTGTAGAAAATAATGTAATATCTTGTCTATTGGTCTCTGACAAACTTATAAGATTTTTGGCTACATCTATTTCTACATATCCTAATGGTATGTAATTTACTGAATCATTGATTTCAGTTAGTGAACCAACAAAATCTACATCACCTGTAATTGCTGTGTTTTCATTTTCATAAGCATATACATAAACTTTTGATACACCTACAGTAGCAGGTATTGTTGGTAATGTAATATCTTTAGAAACTGTAGTATTGCCAGCTTTATAAGAAACAAAACCCTTTCCAGAAGTTATTGTAATTTTTGTAAGTTTGAATTCATTTGAATAAGTTTGTATTCGCCAAGAAGGTGTAGCAGGATCATCTTCAATAATTCCATTTTTGAAGATTTGATACAAATTGTACATTTGATTATCGATGGACTTGAAGCGAAGTTCATCTAAATCAATATTTTCTGACAGATCTTGGTTTGGTTCAATGTATCCAAACCTGTATATTGGCGTATTTCCCATTATTTAATTTCTTGTGGCTTATATTCAGAAGTAACTTTTTCTATGCCCCAGTTTGCATATCCCCATCTTAAGACATCTATATCATTTATAATATTATTTTTATTTGTATTGACTACTTGTAATTGTTGAGAAACGACAGATCTTAAAGATATACCATTATTAAGCAAGACTTGATTTTGCCTAATTTGTTCATTAACTACGAAAGAAAGTGATTGAAATACGGGCATAATTTATTTCCTTAATAAGAGTGGAATATTGAAACCTGAAACATCTGCAGTTATGAAGTTATTAACTTTGTCATAAGAATATTGTATACTGCTATAAATATACTTGTCTGTTTGTGCTGTAGAAGTGCCAGATAAGACATTTATATAAAATTTTCCATGAAAACTTAATGGCTTTGATACATAACAACTAAAATTAATCGAACTTACTGGAGTTTGTCTTATTTGATCAAAATTATTTAAAATTTGAGTCAAAACAAAATCATCAGGAATTGTATTCCTCATCATAGATTCAATCCACCATTTTTTAAATCCTACATATGGAACTTGTGTGGGCAAACCTATAATTGATCCAGATCTTGGGGTTGCAGCTAAGTAATCTAATAAATTGACTTGAGCGGCCACTGATAATTGCACAGCTTCTGGATTATAAATTTCTCTAGCTAAAAAACCTGTAATTGAAACTCCAAATACTCTCAATCCTGCTGAGAGGTTGTTCATATCAGTATCAATCGTGTAGCTTCCTGTCAACAAACCATGAATATCTTTTTTGTAATTATTCATAAAATTTGTATAGTTTAAATCATTGCTTTGAAACTTATAACCACTACCATTTTCATTCAAGCCTGTAAATTTCAAATCTGTATCTAAATAATTATTTCTTGATTCTAAAATAAATCCATAATTTTCAGCCCATCTAAATGTTGGCAAAGCAAAAGGAGTATTAAGTCTTTGAAGTAATAACTTTAATTTGTCACCAATTAAATCTGTTGGGTTTAATTTAATTAAGTCATTATTATTGACTGATTCATTGTTTAATCTTAAGTCAATACCATCTATTCCAGTATTGTTTCTGAAATAAAAATTCCAAAATCCTGAACAAGCCATAATCGAATCTATTGCAAGATCATGCCTCATACCAGCAATCAGCATATTTTTATCAAACACTAGATTCTGCATCAAATAGCTTCCAACATCAACACACTCCAAAGTGAATGAGCTGTCATTGCCACTTCTAGTGTAAGAAGATTTGACTATAAAACCTTGAAAATAGGTGCTTATTTGAGACAACTCGTCATAACCTGCCTCAAGTGTTATTACTAATAAATTGTTTTCTATAGCATCTATAAACTTTCGACCTTCTTCTGAATCTATATTACGCAGTACAACTCTAGCAGTCTTTGAAATATATGAAAAATTACTCAATTCATTTCTGCAAGAAACATTCCAACTTTCTACCCATTGAGTTATATCTCCAACTTTGTAAAACAATTCTCCCAAATTAGGTTTTAAAAATCTATAATCCTCAAGCCCTGTATTTCCACCGCTTAAGTTTGCTGCTCCAGTGGATGCCAAGATAGCTGGGTGAGGTATTTCAACTTGCAAAAAAGCCGGACCTTCTATTGTGGTGTTATAAATGACCTTAAACAACAATGTGTAAATATCAGGGTCTGCATTGATGTATGAAGATTTTGCATATGGAAAAGGTTTATAAAATTGCGGACCATCTAATCTTAAATCAGCAAAATATGAGATATTCTTATCTTTAGGATTTGCAACATTGAAACCGTTTTGATTGGGGCTATCATTCCTGCGATACGATGATGCCTCAAATGTATTGTAAACAACACTAAGTAAAGCTGATGGATCAGGAATTTTTTTTCTAGAATATTTAAACTCTGCAATAATATGATTTTTTGTTGCAATTGCAGGTTGTGTTGGATTAAAATTATTGAAAATAATTGCAGAGTATCTAAATTTCAAATTTAAATTAGATATATCAATTGAAATTTCGGTTGCTGGAGGACAAAAAATTTCTCTACCTCCAAACCCAATTATTGTATTCCATCTCGAAATATCTGGTGTAAATCCAACTAATAAGTTTGGTCCTATAAAGTGAACATAGACACTATAAGACTTCATATTTGATTCATCTAATACAGGAGCTACTAAATCAGATTGTTGCAAATAAGAATTTGTTTGAGGATCGAATAAAAATAAAACTGGTTTTTTATCTATCTTAAAATCAATATAAAAATCATTGATATAATTAATATTTGCTTCTTTAGGTTTGATTTTTATTCTCAAAGCCGATTTATCAGTTTGCATATTGCTTACTGAAAAATTTATATGAAATCCATTATTTCCGTTTTTACCACGAGCCCTTATAGGTTCTTGAGTACCATCGGGATTTACAACCTTGGCTGCATCTTGATATACGGCATCAAAATCAGTAGTGTAAATTCTTTGTATAGAAGTATTCGTTCTTTCAGATGTTACTTCTACTTGAGCTCCACCATTTGGATCTTTTATAGTTCTAATTGTGCCAGAATCTGCGCCTTGACTTACGGGGCCTACAAATTTTATAGCATCAGTTGGGCCATCTACAATATTCCAAATATTATATGTAGTTAATTTACTGCCAGATGTGTTAGTTGTCTTAAATGGTATCTTTGGTGTGTAAGGTAATTGATCATTTCCAACAAAATTTTCTGTTGGAGCATTCACTGAAGATTGTTTCGCGTCATCTATAAAATTTGGATTATAGTTATTAGTTGGACCAATTAATAGATCTGTAACTGGATCAGCCACACCTGGTTCTATACCTCCAAACGCAAATGTACATGATGATGCACTTATTGATGTATTTACTTCAGGAATTCTAGCATTTTGAAAGGAATTAATTGCCTGTAATCTACCACTATATTTAGGTTGATTGACTCCATCAAAAGTATATGTAACTCCAAAATCATAATTCAAAACATTTAAATTGTCTTGTGATTTTGTTGCAGTAGTAGCAGTATAATCTCCTGAAAAGAACCCACTTTCAGCCGCACTCATAACACTTAAAGAGACTTTTGATTTTAATTGTCGTGGATCAGGGGAAAGGTTCATAATAATATTATAAAAAATTTAAAGGGTTTATACCTTTACTGGGCTATTTGAGTAATTGGATAAGAAGTAGGAAATTGTGGGTCTGTGGCATATCCGCCTGGGTTAATGATTGTGAATGAAGTTGTTGAAGGTCTGACATTTGAAGCTAAAATAATTGAATGATTTCCACCAGCAGATATATCAGCTATACCAGTTACACTCATATTCGCAAGAACTACTCCACTTGGTAAACTGTATTGAGTGTTCAAAGCAAATGAGCTTGATACAGATTGAGAATATCCGAGCTGACCATGATCATTCAAACCGTAAGGATAAAACAAAGTTTCTGATAAAGCCAGATACCCAAAACTTCCAGTTGATACTTTTAAGAAATTTTCACCAGGGTTTCTGTCAGATGCTAAACCTGCACTGACATTAAATTGAGGAACTTCATTTGCTGAAAAAAAGTATAGATATATTGCGTGGTCGAAGTATGGGTCTTGAGATGCTGTAATTACTACTATATTATTTTCGTAAGTTGAAATATCGTAAGCATAACCCCAACCTCTTAAGCTTGACAATCCAGCAAACCATACAATCTGATTGTTAACATCATATCCAAGCCCAGTTACAAAACCTGATAAATTATTAAACCCAACTTCTAACCTAAATGGATTGAGATAATTGGTGCTTCCAAGTTGTAAATCTGGATTTGGGTCAATATTTATAGGGAAAAATCCAGTGTCAATGATTCCAGTTTTATTCGTATATCTATGACTTCCTGCTACCCATACTTGTTTATTGTCAGTGAAAGCAAGAATATATGAATTACAAGATACATCAAGTAAGCCATTATTAGAAGTATAACTTGCTCCACTAAAATTATTAGCTCTTTCTAGTATAGGTTGAAAACTATATATGTTTGTTCTTGGTAATGCTTGTCCAAAAATCCCATTTATGTTAGATCCACAACCTAATAAAACTCTCTTACCAATTGATGTATCTTCTGCAATAATAGCAGAACAATAATCGCCAGCAGAAACTTTTATAACTTTATATTTTGATGCTAAAGGCACTAAAGTTAAGGAATTTTGTTGAGTAATATTTGATGGAAAACCTAACTGACCATTACTATTGGAACCACTTGCATAAAGTTTTCCTGCAGCATCCACTACGAATGTATGATAAAGACCAGCTTCAATTATAGTATATTGTTTTGTATCATCAACTAACTGGAAACCATATCTGTCAGGTAAAGTAAAGCCACTTGCAATTGCTCCATATAATGCTTGTCCAGTTGAAAATAATTTATTTGCTAGAGGATTAGGAGAAGCAGAAACATTTACTTGCACAGAATATCTTTTTCCTAAATTTGTTGCAGGAGTTGAAGCTAACTTCTGTGTGTCAAAAACAACTAAACTTACTGTAAATATTCCTATTGTATTGAATTGATTTGCAAATGTTGAAGTATATCCAGACTTCACTCCATCAATTAACCATTCAAATGTAATATTAGATCCATCTTCAGGGTCATAAGAAGTAATGCCGTCAAAAGTATAAGTGTCACCAACCTTAAGTTCAATGTACCCTGTAACACTAGGTTCATTGCCAAGAATTGCTATTGGGTTTTGATTTGCTGGTGGAACTGGAATTACAACTATTGTTTTTGATACAGGGTTAGATTCTAAACCTAAATTATCAAAAACTGAAAGAGTTACAACATGATTTCCAACAGTGCTAAATGATGCAGACAAGTTAGGTGTATTAAAATTTTGATTTATGCCATCAACTAACCATTTGTATCCATTTATAAATTGATTAGTATCTGAGTCATAACTACCTTGTGAAGTAAATTGCACAGAAGTATTGACTTGTACTTGTGTAATTCCCGTAGGCACTGTATCTAAAACTGCTACAGGTTTATTATTTTTAACTATATAGTCTAATGTAGCAGTATTTGTTGCACCTAAATTATCTGTAACAGTGAGAGATACTTTATATGTACCTGAACTATTATAAGTAGTGGCTACTTCAATTTGATCAGAAATACTTCCATTGCCAAAATCCCACGCATAAATAAGCGGTCCACCAATATTATCAGGATCATAACTACCAGCAGCTGAAAAAGATACTGAAACTGGTGCAAAACTAGAATTTGATGCTGGGTTTGCTTTAATTACTGCTACAGGAGGAATATTTGGAGGATTGACTTTGACTCCAATATTTGCCAAATCACTCCAAGTACCATCATCATCTTGGACTCTTAATGTAACCACATATGGAGTGAATCTAGCAGCATTAAAAGTATAAGTAAAAGATTTAGTCGTGAAAGGTGTTCCTACTAATCCATAAATATACCATTCGTAGTTTGCAATTGTTCCATCTAAATCATAAGAATTTGAATCAAATATAACTGTAAATGGAGCTATGCCCACAATAACATTATTTGTGGGAGTGTAATTTGTCGAAATTACTGCAAATGGTTTTCTATTATTTATAGTCACAACTCTAGAAGTTGTATTTGACAAACCAAAATTATCGTAAACAGTTAAAGCTACTGTGTAATCTTTATTGCCTTTATTATAAGATTTGGTTGGATTTTTTTGTAGTGGATCTGTGGTGGAAAAATTTGTAAGATCTCCAAAATCCCAAACCCATTTAGACAAAGCATTTTCTGGATCACTAGAATTGTCAGTAAATGTTATAGGATCAAATGTAAATGCATTAGTTGGACTATATGAAAAACTAGCTACAGGTGGCTGATTATTTATAGTAATAACTTGAACTGAATTAATAGTTTCCAAGCTTACACCACTTCTATTATCAGTGATAGATAGTTTTGCAGTGTAGCTACCAACTTTACTGTAAACATGAGAGATAGGAGCAGGATTAACAAATTGAGTAGAATTCCCATCTCCAAAATCTAATTGATAAAGAACAATAGAACCATCTGGGTCATATGAACCTGACACATTAAAAGTAAATGTATCATTTATTACACCAGAATTTTTATCTACATTCAATATTGCTATTGGAAGAATATTGTCTGGAGGAGTTACATTCACTGTAACACTGGCAGTATTTGTAGCGCCAAAATCATCTGTTACAGTAAGAGAAACTATGTATGTGCCTTGAATTGTAAAGTTTATTATTGTGTTAGGTGTTGTTGCTACTACAGAACCAGAAACACTCCAACTATAAGAAGCTATTGTTCCATCAATATCTGATGAAGTATCTCCATTGAATGTCAAACTTCCGGGTGCCTTAACAGTCAATGTTGTGTATGTAATTCTTGCTACTGGGCTTCTATTAGTAACATTGATAAATAAATTGGCTGTAGAACTATCGCCTATATTATCTGTTACAGTTAGCGCTGCCTTATATGTTCCCGGTTTTGCATAAGTGTGAGTTTCAAATGCTGTTCCTTGAGATATAGTTGTTGTATCACCAAAATCCCAAGCATATTTAGCAATAGTACCATCAATGTCGTATGAAGTATTGCCATAGAATGATACTTGAGTTTGAGATAAAGCTGGATTTGGAAAAGCCGTAAGTATTGCTATAGGAGCATTATTTTTAATAATAATATCTAAAATATATGTACCCTTGAGGTTGCCATCATCAGTAACTGTTAGTTTTACTGCGTATGTACCTGACTTAGAGAATGTATGAGACACAGTTTTTTGATATGTTTGAGCATTGAAAAATAAAGTACTACCTGTTTCAAATTCCCAAAGCCAACTTACTATTTTTCCATCAGCATCAGTGGAAGCATCTGTAAATACAATTGTAGCTGGTGCCAATAAATTGTTAGAATCAACTGTAAATAAAGCTACAGGCGGTTGATTTGCTGGTGGTGGCGCTATTACAAACGAAATTGTTGAAGTTGCTGTTTTTTTATTAGTTCCATCAGGCAAGCCATCATCAGTTACAGTAAGAGTAACAGTATATGTGCCTGGGAATAAATAAGTGTTTGTTGGATTTTTTAAAGTGGGATCAGTTGTAGAAAAAGTATGTCCATCACCAAAATTCCAATCCCACTGTGTAATAAAACCATCAGGATCAGAAGATGTTTCACTAAATTTACCAACAAGGGGCTTGTAACTTGTCTGTGTGCCAGTTATATTTGAAATAATTGGAGCTTGATTAACAAGTGGATTTACAATAACATTTTTTGTGATAGAACTAGATTTTCCACCATTATCTGTAACTGTAAGAATTACTTGATATGTTCCAGCTGATATATACATATGAGATGGATTCTGTACAGTACTGGTTGAATTATCTCCAAAATTCCAATTCCAAGTAGCAATTGTTCCATCAGAATCTGTCGAAGTATCAGTGAAATCAATGACTAATTTCCTGTTTTGTTGAGAATAAATAAAGTTTACTATAGGAGGATTGTTTCCTGGAGGCAAAACTGTAATTTCAATTGTTCCTGATACTTGCAAGCCACCAGAATCAGTGACAGTGAGTGTCACTCGATATTTACCAGGAGATGCATAAATATGTTCTGGGTTTTGAACATCAGCTGTTTGGGTATCTCCAAACTCCCAATGCCAAGCAACCAATGGACCTTCTACATCAACAGAAGTATCCGTAAATTGTACTTTTAAAGTTGGAGAGTAAGAGGTTTGAGACCATGTGAAGTTTGGTGATGGTGGATTATTAACTTTCCCATTCACATTTATTGTGGGTCCAATAAATGTGCTTGACAATCTACCTAAATTATCTTTAACATATAATTTTGGAACAAATGAACCTGCTATCATATAATCATAAGTAAAAGGTTTATTATCAAATTTTATCGCTGTATTTCCATCTCCAAAATCCCATTGATATATTTGGATAAACGAACCATCATTTGCTGCTGTAGATTGATCTGTGAATGTAACAGTCAAAGTTACATCTCCAGAAGTAGGGGTTGCAGAAAATTTGGCTTGAGGTGATAAATTATTTACTGGCGCTGGGTTTACTGTGATAGTGACTGTTGCAGGAACACTCTTTATACCACTTGAGTTTGTCACAATAAGAGTAACCTTAAACTCAATTGGATTTGTAGTGTTATTTACAAAAGTATGTGATGGATTTTCTTCAGTAGATTTATTTCCATCTCCAAAATCCCAAGAATAAGTAAGAACACTCCCATTAGGATCATAAGAATTAGTTGAAAGAAAATCTACTTTTAATTCAGATTTTCCGCTTGTTGGATTTGCTTGTATATCAGCTATTGGAGGTTTGTCTTGCCCATTTGCATCGATGTTATCTGATCCTAAATTATTTACACATTCAATATCAAATTTTCTAGTTCCTAATATATCAAAGTATGGGTTGAATAAAACTGCTTCTATTGAACAATCACCAGTATCATATGCAACAATGACTTTGCCAAAATAGCTTTTATTTTTACAAGAAATTATGGCTGGTCTTTGTTTAGGTACACTTTGATTTAATGGACTTTTATTATCAAAATATGTAATGATATTTTTTCTATTTTGAAGTTCAAAAACAAGTTTGTCATCAAGACTACCTCTAATTAAGTGCAATTTGCTTGATATTGAATTGCCTATACTACTAGATGAGAATGAATTTTCAAAATAATAAATTCCACCATTACTCCAAAAAACAGATCTATGTATATTTAATAATTCATCATAAGTTGATGTTAATCCATAAATATTATAATCATTGCTCAAACTATTTCCAGATATAGAGTCCAAATCCAATAATAAATTTTTTCGTAAAGCATTATAATTAGAAATAATCTTAAAATGAATTTTTCTTGGAGTTTCTTTAAGTGAATATGCCACCAAGTAATCTCTAGATGCCAATTGTGTTATTGTAGAAAAAGAAGAGACTGCAGTTCCTGAAGACAAAATGGGATCCAATAATCTGAATTGAGATGAATTTGTAGGTACTATGCCATCAATAAATATAGATTTGTCTGTAACAGGTGCTTGAATATTCGTAACACCTAATGGCACTGATCTTACTATAATAGCTCCAGGATCAGCATATCCAACATTGAATAATTCTGGAGATTCATCAGTAATAATATATGAGTTATATACTGTGCCTTCAAAGGCTTTAGACAAAGTAGAAAAATTGGCATCAATTTTTGGTTCGCCATCAATATATGGATACCAAGAAGTCTTATTTCTCATATTAGTATTTGCTGCAATTACAGAAGAAAAATATGAACTTGAATTTGACTTAACTTCAGATGTATTCTCTACTAATAAATACGTATTTACTCTAGAACTTTTTGTAGCATGACTTTCTGAGCTTAATACATATGGAAATTTTCCTGATAATGTAATTCCTATGCCATTTACAACATCAAATCCTACTGGGTAAATTTCATAAATTGAATCAAAAAACGAATCAGTTTGAATTATAGCTGTTGGTGCATTAGTTGATCCTGTACCTGGTATTGTATAAGCTAAAACTATTGATTTTTCAAAGCCAGATTCGCAAGCAGACAAATTTGTTGCTACTTTTTCTTTACCACCTTTAAAAGCTGCTCTTTCTCTCTTGGCTTGTGTAAAATTTCTTGTAGAACTTCTAAAATCTGAAGGATTAGGAAAATTTTTAGATTTTTCCAGTTCTATATAATGATCTACTTTATTTTTACCAAAAGGATTAGATGTTTGAAAATATCCTCTAAAGTTAGATTCGGACGAACCAACACTAGCCCCAGTAGATGCTTCTATTAAGTTTGCTTTTCTAAGATCCTCAGGTGTGCTTTGTTTTGGTGGCAATATCAATCCATAACCTGGCCCTCTTGTTATAAGCCCACCACGTAAGTGTAAAGTAGACTCTTGAACAGAACCATCTTCATTTCTCAAAGATGTATTGCCAAAAAGATCTGGTTTGCCTGGTGGAAAATCTGCATTTATTCTATGAAAAATTGTTTGTGCTAAGATAGTTTTCATTTCATTGAAAGAAATATCTATAGCAGTTATATAAGACGTTCCAGATCCACTATTGACGCCACTGGGAACAGCAAGAACTCCACCGCCATATAACCATGTAGCATATCCACTATCAGGATTTAAATATTCTGGATCTAGACTGATAGAATATATTCTATTTCCAGTGACAGGGTCAGTTGGATAACTCTTATCAATTTTTTCTGCAATCCAACCTGGGTGTCTTATTATGCTAGATGATGGATTGTTTGGGTTTAACCATCTAGGTGCTACATATTCATCAACTTTGTTTATATCATCGCAGAGGCTAGAAATTGACTTAGGAAAAAGTAACCAGTAATCAACATTTTCGCTTACAGTATGCTGCCAAGTTATATCTCCCTCTTCTTCATCTCTTGCATCTGTATTTTGTTGCCAAAATCTTCTTGTGTAATAATCAGTAGATGTTGTTGATGAAGCATTAAATTTTGTTTTAGATTGAAAAGTGGTGTTGTTGCCTGAATATACGAAATTTGACAAAGAATTTTTTCTTATCAATTTCAAATTATCAAATTCAAATAAAGCATTAGAGCTTTCTATATTTGCAATTCTAGAAACTCCATAATAAGGACCATTAGAAGCTTCATCATCTGGGTAATCATCAATAGCATTTACTTCATTTTCACTCACAATAGTGGGTATTATTTTAGTGAAAAGTATAGTATCTTTTGGAAAATTAAATTCTAATAATCTTGGAGGATTTACAGATACAATTGGAGCATTAGCAAAGAAAAATGAGTTTTCACCATTAATCTTTGGCGGTATACCATCATAATTTGGCAAAGAATTTTTATCTAATTTGGAATATTCTATATGTAGTAGATAATTATTGTTTGAAATTTTTTGAACTTTATCAAACTTGAGTATTATAGAATATAATCTATCATCAGTTTTTCCATCTAAAAAGCCAAGTTTTATTGATGATTTAGACTTAAAAATAATATTGATATCGAAACTAGCTGGAGCCTTGATGGATATATAAGCTGTATCAGGATTTGTTTTATTATATTCTACTAATTCGTAAACTTTTCTCTTTTTTGTATCTTCTATGATAACTGCGTCGTATGGAAAATATGTATTCTTATCAAAAAATGAAATTGGATCAACAAAAATATATTGAGAACCATCGATAAAGTCTAAACTAGTTTTTCCTATAACATCAGTTTCATCTGGGAAACCTGGTTCGTAATCATATATTTCAAATTCTTCTGGATATTTCCCATCTTTATCTTTGAGTAAAATATCATCAATAGTTTTATTTAAAGTCAAATCATTTTTTACAATATAGACTTCTAATTGTTTAAAATAATCTGGGTCTGTAATTTCAATATTACCATTTATGTCCTCTATATAATGCCCAAAAGAATTGAAATTATTTGATAATTTTATTTTTCCATTAAAAACTCTTGGTCTTCCAAAAATTATATTTGTTCCAACGCCTGCCTTAGGAAAAGCAGCTACATCAACATCAAAATAATCAATATTTTTGGAAACATCATCAGACAAATAAATGATTCCAGCAGACTTGATTTTCTTTTTTATTTTGTCATTTATCCAATTTGAAGTAGCATTTCCGGAAATAGGTTTTGTAATTAAAAAATCATCTTTAGGTTTATTTTCAACTGACAATAAACCAAGTGGATCAGTGTTCTGTGGCTTTGAAGTTGTGTAAGTGTTTAGCCTTGGATATGGAGAATCCTGATTGTCAACATAATCAATTTTATTATTAGGGTTGCAAAGATCTATCACAAATGTATTTGTTAATGATGGATCCTTGATTGAGATATCCCAAGATTTTTTATCTAGATTTTGATTATTGTCTGATATTGTAAATCCTTTAGAAATTTCACTAATTGTAAAAGTTGATTTTTGCGCATCTTTGTTTTTTGATTTTGCATCGAATTGTAAATATCTATAACCAGATAAGTTTTCACTTCCATAATAATATGGATTAGCTTTAGAACCCATAAAACTTTGTGAATTAGTATAACCAAATCCAGCTGTGGACCCATTAGAAGACAAAACATATTCTTTGTCTTGAATAAGAGTCATTGCATTAAATTTCCAACCCAATAACGGAATTGGAGCACAACCGAAAAAATCCTCATCAAAATCTAAGGTTTTAAATCTTGATTCTTCATTTATGTCTACGCATCCACAAGAAAGTCTTACCCACTTTTCTGGATAGTCCATAAATTTAGTAGGACTTAATAATGTATCAAATTCTTCTGGTGCAGTTCTTCTATCAATAACCCCAAAAATCCATTTTTGCTGATTATCAAATACTACGTTTGGAGCATATTTTCTAATAAATTCTCCTGACAGATTTGATGAAATTATAAAAGTGCTTCTGACTTGATAAAAAACATAATTTTGTGATCCAGAAATTTTACCACTTCTAGTTTCAACAGTTTGAAAAGTTGGGACAACAACATCTTTATCGTTACATGCAAAATTCTTTTTTTCTATAAGACCTGTGCTTCCAAAACCAACAATATAACCTTTTAAATATTCACTATAAGGTTTGTCCCAGTGGAAAATTTGTGAATCAAATGTTACTTTTCTGGCTGGTTCTTGCACTAGTTCAATTCTTGCTTTACTAGCCCAAGTTGCATCAGAACGTAATTCCCAAGTGTCTTCTGTAACTACACCATTTGGAGTAATCAATGGTTTGATTTTATATTCACCAAAATCAACATTACCTCCAATTCTTATGTACCCACTTGTTGGGAATGAGGGACCGGAATTAAATTCTCGAGTTTGCCAAGCAAGAGCAGTTTTTACCAACTTATACGAAATCGTAAAAAAACCATCAGCCGAATAATCAGTAAATCTACTATGCGTACTTGTTTGTCCTTTTGAATTAGTGTGTGTAACAAAAATTCCACATCTAGATTTCAAATTTGGATTTATGGATTCAAACCAATTTAAAGTTGTATATTTCGGCCATTCTCTAACTGTTTTTTCAGTTAATTCTTCAGCAACCCAAACTTGATTATCAGCATCGCAATTAGATGGGACAAGAGTTTCTCTTAATGGGTAATGTTCAGAAATTTCAACATATTCTGATAGTGGATTGCCGTTGTAAACATAGCCTTCTACTGTTCCACTTACATGTCTGTAATATAAATTTCTTGGCTTGCCCAAATAACCATCCTTAATTTTATCAAGTTCTGGTTGAACATCCAGTATAAATATGCCTGACAAAGGCACTGCGCCAGCTTTTATTCTGTAAAATAATGGAATTTTTGGACCTAAGTTAATAAGACTGAAATTAGGTGAAGTTACTCCATCGCCATCGAACCAGTTAGCACCAGCTCCTTGACCAAATTCATCTAGTTCTCCAGGAAGTCTTGTTCCTATAGATAATTCAGCTACAAAAGTATTAGATTCATTGTTAAATTTAATGTACGCTCCACTATTAACCTGTGCAGAATCAAATCTGATACCAACATATTGTCCTTGATAACTTACAAGAGTAACAGTATAGCTAAATTTGAATTTGCCTAAAATTCCATAATTTCTATCTCTATCTGTTTTATAAGTGGACATTTTTAACTTCTTAAGAATCTTTCTAACATAGTTTGTACAGTCTGCTGGGTTTCCTTACGAATCTCTTTGATGCGCTCTTCTGTCTTCATTTCTATGTTGTAGATTTCTTGGATTATTTCTTTTTTGATGGAATTGAATTCATTTTTAGTGATTACATTAGTCACCAAATTATTTGTTACATTTTCAATTTTCTTGACAAGCAACTCTTCTACTTTGTTTTCAACTATCTTTTCAGTCTTTTTCTGCTCTTCTTTCTCTTGATGATAATTATTTGTAGTGAATGTTTGACGATTATCTACCTTGTAATAATTATCTTTCTTTTCATTGTAAACATCAATTTTTATTTGAGAAGCATTAGTTACAATTCGATTTTGGACTTGCTCAATCTTCTGAATTTTTTGTGTAACTTTTCTTTCATTTGTCGTCTTTTGAACATTTAACACATCCAATAATTGAAAGAAATTATTTACTTTTCTATCTTTGCTTGTTTTGCTTACTTTTTGCTCATTATAGAAATTCATCATGTCAAAGAAATTCTGCTCAACCTTATATGAATTACCTTGGACCTTGATTGTTTCTTTATTCATCCTATCTAATCGTTTTGAAATACGGGCAAATTCTCTTTCAGTTCGCTTTTCTTGTTTGATCTTTTGTGTAAGATTTAGCTCTGTAAATAAATTAGAAATATTCTTTTTATTACTTTCAAAACTATAACGATTTAGGATTGTTGTATTCTTTTCAGTTTCAAGTAAATTTAAGTTTTGAACAAATTCTTGCAATTGAACTTTTTGTGTTTTGTTTGTAATCTGTACAGTCGAATTATTAACTTCATTATTTACAATGTTGATGTCTTGTAAGGTTTCTCTGATCTTTTGCCTTTGAGAAATATTGCTAATCTTGCTTTCAAATCTATTGAAAGATTGAATGTAATTTTTACTCAAATTAATGGCAGTGATAAATTCTTTTTGATCAATCTTGCTTGTACGATTTACAATATTGTTTTCTTGAATTACATTGTTTACATAATTCAAATTCTTTACTATTTGTTCGACATTTCTTACCTGAGCAATCTTATTTATTTGCTGGATACTTGTTTTGAATTCCTGATAGTTTTGGGAAATCAAATTTAAATCTTTAGTAATTTGATTGATATTGTTATTATTAGAAATCTTAGAAATATTCTGAGCAGTTTCTTGACTAACATTAACGGTATCCAGCACTTCAACATTTTTAACAAGATTTGATATCCTATTATAGATTTTTCTTTCTTGAACAGTCTTTGATATATTTACAACATTGAGTAAATCTTTATTTTTAATATTAGAAATTTTCTGAACAACTTCTGTTATTTGATTGATACTAGACAGCTTAATATTGGATATATCATTCTTGTTTGTGAGATTGATTATCTTATTTAATTGATTTATCTTTTCTTCGGTTATATTCTTTATTTCATCTATCTTATTGACGGCATTTATTTGCTCAGTGACATTCTTTATCTCACTAATCTGCTTGACAACATTTATTTGTTCTTGTGTCAAATTATTTATCTGACTTATTTTGCTCAACTTTTCAATATTTTCAGAAACAAGATTTAACTGGGATACTTTTAAATTTTCAACATTAGATACATTTACATTTTTAGAAATATTGATAAGATTTTTCAAGTTCTGGATTTCTGTTTTGAACTCCGCTGTATTAACATTGTTTTGTAAATTGCTTATTTCATCAATATTTTCTGTGATCTGATTTATATTGTTATATCTTGCAAGTCTCGTAATTTTTCTAACAATACTTTCAGTTTTCTTGACATCCTGTGTTATATTGATGTTTTTAAGTAAATTATTTTTTTCTGTAATATTTTCTGTGTTGAAGTTTGAAAGTTTTTCTACGACAAAACCAACATTAGATTGATTTAATGTTTGAGAAATTTGTGATATGTTCTGTAAATTCTTGAAAATATTTAAATTTTCTACATTTTTCTGATCTATTTGAATTGTAGATAATTTTGGATTTATAGATACTGTATTTAAGTTTTCGATTACATTTGAAATATTTTTGTAACTTTGCGCAATCCTTGAAAAAGATTTTAATTCAGACAGATTGACAAAAGATTTAAATTCTTCAACATTGATAGAAGACAATTTATTAACAATATTTTTATCTACACTTTGAATTATCTTATTTTCAGTGTTATTAAAATCAACAACATTTTTAGAAAGACTAATTAAGTTTTTAATATTTTCGACAGTGGTACTAGAAACTTTGGTTATTTCAAAATTATTATTCTTAGAATAATTTACTACATCAACTAAATTCTTGATATTAGATGTATTTATATTGCTCTGTCGCAAAACAGTATAGATATTGTTTAATTGTTCTTCATTAGTAACCAGAGACAACAAAGCTCTTACAGTTTGATTGTTAGAAATATTGCTTATTTTGTTGATAATTATATTTGAATAATCGTCAATATAGTCAGTATTATTCAAGACATTCTTTATTTCTTTAGCCACAAAATTGCTTGTTTTTTCTTGAATATGAACCATTCTATGATGAACAAACGAAATATTCTGATGAGCTACATTAAGATCATTTTTAATTTTTGTAATTTTATTTTCAACAAACTGATTGCTATTTTTGATTGTCTTGAGAACTGCATATTGAAACTCATAATCGTTGGCAGTATATTCATAGTTTACATTTTTGGTTAGATTGATAATGCTCTTGTAATGATTGTTCTTATGAGTAACACTGTGCCTATGAATGTTCTGATAAGTATTTTTCAAATTAATTTCAGTTTGCTTTATTTGTTGAACTGTTTCATTGAAGAAATTTAAGTTTTGTATGAATTCTCTATATCTGTTTTCAATGTGTCTATAGAAATTATAAGAAGTGGACAAGTTTTTGAGATTGGTCTCATAAACAGTTTTTTCAGAATGATTAAGTATTCTATTAAACTCAATACTTAAGTTTTTGCTATGCTGATTTACTATCTTAAAGAATTGATTTTCAACATTGGGGGCAATATTTAAGTCTTTTAAAAAGGCCTTATACAAATTATCAAAATCTATCTTAGTAGCCTCAGAAAACTTGCTTACATTAGTTACAAGCTCAGTTACAGTTTTATTTGTATTATTAATAAAATTGAAATCAGTATTAGAAGAATTACTGATATTATTTACTGTCCGAGAAGAACGAACTTGTAATTCTATTTTATTATTGTTTTGTAAATTTAATTGATTTACATTTGTAACTGAATTATTGTTAATTGATCTTGTATTGTTAGAAGTATTATTTGACAAAGAAATGTCTTGAAGATATGCATTGACTTGCTCTTTTTTAGCATTTCCCGACCTTACTTCAAATTTTTTTTTTACTTTTACTTCGTTTGGATCAAGACCAAGTTTCTTCAAACTATCATTCAATAAGGATTCATTCTCTGCAAAATTTTGTGCTGTTTCAGAATCTTCATAAAATTGACTATATCCAGTAGGAACTCCAGAAGATAATACTTCCATGTATCTAGGATATAATTGGAAAAAGCCATTCATAGCTTTTTCTTCTACTATCTCAAATTGATCAATATCTAGCTTTTTTACGTCATCATCGACTTTTAAAGACTTGAGATTCTGTAGAGCTTGCATGAATTCAATTTGATCTTGATTCAAGCCTAAAGTGCTATAATCTATTTCCTTTACTTTTACTTCTTTTACTGGGGTAGGAAATAAGATGTCTGGATCTGTGTTAGTTTTTATTAATTCTAATTTTTCAGAATAATTTGTATGAAAAGGATTTATTCTGAAAATTTTACGAGGAAGTATTTTGTTTGATACGTCCGGTATTGTGTAATCATCAGGATCTTCAGTCGTGCCAGCAGTGTGCAATTCTTTCTTTATATTGTAAGAAATTGCTTTAGTAGTTGGTAAATACTGGAAATAACAATTTAATTCTGCAGATGAAACGAAAGCATCTGACTGAATTGAAATTTTATCATATTCGATAAAATCAATATCTGACATAAATTAATTGTAAAGAAGATTATTTCTTTTTAAACTTTTGTTGTGGTGTCTCTGAATTAGCATGTTTTTGAATGTCTTCAGTAAGCTTATTACGATTTTTTTCAGGATGTTCTAAAGCAGTACCGAAATTTGGACTACCTTCAGAATCATCATAAAGTTCATTGTAATAATTTTCTATTTCTTCATCAGCTTCTTTGACTAATTCATCTTCAGCTGTTTTGACAAATTTGGCGTAGGTATGTTGCAAACTTAAAGATGCACCCTCTTTTCCAGTGACAAGTTGCATTACATATGCATCTATATCTATCAAATTATTTTCTCTTTCTACAATTTGTCTTTCAAGAGATGCTAAGTCTTTTTGAAGTTGTTGTTGAGCTATTTCTGGGTCAGCATGAAGATAGTCGATTCCATCAAAAATAGTTGAATCGTACATCTGACGAACTTCTTTGTCACCAATTTTGTCATATGCGTCAGTTAATTTTTTAACAAAATCACTGACAGGCATAGTTATTCCCTCAAACTTAACCTTATTTCTTTTTAATTCTGCATCAGTAGGATACATCAAATCAATTTTAGAAAGTTCTTTCTCTATCTTGTCAGTTTCTTGAAGGTCAGAGTTATGTTTGACAAATGATGGATTATATAAAGCTTGAGATATTTTAGTAAACATTTTTATGCACTCGTAGGAGCCGTAGGAGGCAATGGAGGTAATGGTAATTTTGTAGCTTTTGTGTCTACAGGGAATGCAAATTCTTTTTGTGCTAAATCAGGATTGTCTAGCAATTGAATTTTTTCTCTATATTCAACTCTTAATTTTTGTAAAGCTGAAGCTTCTTCATGTCTGATTCTTGATAGTTGAGCAAGAACTCCATTTTTGCCTGTGATTAAGGCTGCTTTAGAAATACCCAGACTCTCTAAAGCTTGCATTCTTTTTAATGTTGGACCAAGAGTCATTTGTAATTTTCTTTTTCTTTGAATATGATCCAAAACTATTGCTGAACTTGAATATTCTGCAATTGTACCTTGAAGGGAAGATATATCGTTACGAATATTAGACAATAGATTCTGAGCTTGAATCTTTTGCATAGGATCAAATTTAGAACTTACACGATCAATAGCTTTTTTCAATATAAGATATTCAGCTTGGTTGGCATCTTGAACACTTTTACAAAATTTCAAGAATATATTAATTTTATCTTTAAGGTCACTTGGTATATTGGCTGGAGCAACATCAGTTTTGCCACCCAAATAAACAGATTGATCCATTGCTCTTTGAAGAATGTCTAACTGTGTTTTCACAGTAGCCATATTCTCTGATCTTTGCTTTTCAGCTCTAGCCAATGCCATTTCTTCTCTTCCAGTGATACCGAGAGAAATTCTTGTTTGCTGATTATTATATAAACGTCTTCTTCCTTCACTAGTAAGGCGTCCAAATCTGTCATAATATTGAGAACTATTTGGAGCTAAATTGCCAGCATTAGGATTCCATTCGTAAACAAATTCTATAATAACATCCTTGATACCGAGCACAGTAGGTAATACTAAATTTATAATTTCAGCAACATTATTAAGACTTTTCAATGCATTTATAGCTTGCAACATAGGCTTATATCCCAAAGCACCTACCAATAATAAAACGGCTGCTGAGATAGCACTACCCCATTTTTGTTTGCCAAATCCACCTCTTGAAGTTTGTGGTTGACTTTGCGCTAATTTTACGAATTTTTCTTTTGCTGAATTCATAGTAGTAATTACATCTCCACTACTACTACCAGACACAGATTTTTTGAAAAAATTAATAATATTATTCCAATTTTTTGTAAAAAACTCTGTTATTTCTTTTGTTATTTTGACAAAAACTTCAGTAATGACTTGAAAGATATTTGTGACACTACTCTTGATACTTTCAATAATTTCTTCAACACCCTTGATAATAAATTTAAGAATATCTTTGAATATTTGAGCAACATTTGCAAAAGCTTCATTAAGTTTTGCTTGCACTTCTCTCATAAAATTTGTTGCAACAATTGGGTCAGGTTTTGATTCATATCCTAATGAACCTGTGCCTTTTGGATCTTGCACTCCTGTTAAACTCTGTTGACCAGTAATAGGGCTAGTAGTAGTTGTTAAATTAGTTGGAGAACCAGTTGTTGTTGGTCCAAAAATTGATGGTGCACCAGTGCCAACTTGAGGAAGTTGTGATTGAGCAATAACTAAATTATTTTTTTTTAGAGGTACAAATCTTGACCCAATCCTTTGAGGATTATTTGGATAAGGATATGGATTTCCTCCTGGATTTACTTCTTCTTCTCTAGGAGTAACATTCGGAGTAAGTGGTTGGGTGTCATGAATTAATGAAGAGTAAGTATTAAGCAGAATTTTGGACGCTTGCAAATCATAATAAGTGTCTCTAAGTGCTCTAAAAAGTGGTGTAGTTAATAACATTTTAAATATAGCACTTGTGTCAGCTATGAATGAAGTTAGATTTCTATTCATTTCTTCAGTTTTCATCATGTCAAATAATGCTTTTTGAACTCTTAATTTTTCTTGATAACTAAGTAAAGCATCTCTACTAAGCTGAAAATTTCTTACAACTGCTTCTTCTTGTGTTGGCAAATTAGATTGAGACAAGGCTATAAGATTATTTACCACTAATCTAGCATCAGGATCTTTAATTAATATTACTTTTCCTACTTCTGCTTGATTTCCAATAGCAGCATTTTTAAGAATATTGAAAATATTTAAAGATGGGTTTAATTCTTGTAATTTGACTGCTTGATCAATAATGAATCTTGTAGAGCTAGAATTTCGTTTATCAATATAATGATAAGCATAAAACTCAATTAAATCAACTGGGTCAACTCTAGCCCTTATGGAATCTTGAATTAAGCTGTCTAAAATTTTTACAGCTTGAGACAAAGGTATAAGAGCTTTTTCTAAAAATAAAACTAAAATATTATTTATTTCAGAATCTGATAAACCACTGGCTCTCAATCTTTCTATAACAGTTTCTCTAACTTTTAAGACAGTGGCAACATCTGCTCCAGCTTCACCTACTATATCAGATTCACTAATTGCTTGACCCTGACCATCTCCACTGTCAGCTCCCAAGCCACCAGTAGAAGTTGAAGAACCTGAAGCTGTAATTCTATTTTGAAACCATTCTTTCTCAGCGTCAGTAAAATCATCATTATTTAAAAATCTTTTTAATATGTCAATTCTATCTTTCGGACGAGCAGCTTTCCATTTGTTGAATTCATCTTGAGCTTCTTTAGAAACAGAAGCAATTCTAATATTTCTTTCTGTAATTACGGCACCCAAGGACGAAATTCTAGTGGGAATTTCGTCCTCTTGCTTTTGAAAGTTTGATAGGAATCTGAAGCTATCGTCGAAAATGATTTCCATATTTACTCTGCTTTTGTAATTTTAAATGTTGATGTAGAACAATGTGGACATTTGCCTTGTAATGCATGTCTACTGCTCTTCATTACAATTTTCTTTGGAGCTGATACCATGACCATTGTTCTGCACTTTACACAATACATATGGTGGGTAGTTCCAGCGTCTGTAATTTCTGAACTCATATGAGTACTCCTTTAATTATGATTCGAAAGATATTGTACAAATACCTGTATATCTCTCTGAACCTCAAATACAATTATGCCTAGATACGAATACCTATGTGAATGCTCGACTGAACCTAAAACATTCACATTGTCCATTTCTTTTAGTGAATATCAATCTGTAATTCCTTGTCCATGTGGCAAAGGAGAAGCAAAAAGAGTTTTCAATAGCTTTAATGTTCAAGAAGGTCTCACAGCAAAAGAAAAACAATTTGGCACAACTACTAAACGTAAGCAAATGTCAGAATTTGTGAAAGACCAAAAAAATGTAAGAAAAAATTCTTATGATCCAAATTCTAGAGAAGCTAAATCAAATGAGTATTGGACCGGAAAAGAAGGATTGGACGGTATAACATCTTTACCTGTGAATAAAAAGGATTAAAATATGAATGAAAGTGTAAATCAAGAGCCAGAATCATTTATCGTGCAGAATGTTACTCTTGGCCCACATTATGTAAGTGATATCAGATTAAACTTTGGTCCGCTACAAGCAATCGATCTTACTTGGGAAGATCCTAAGGTTGTAAAGGCTTCTAAAGACCTAAGAAATTCATTACGACTAGGATTATTGAGAAAAATATCTCCTGAGCAATTTGATTCTATTGAAGAAAAAGCAGCAATCAAAGGCAAGAAAGAATTACTGAAGCAGCAAAGCAATAATAATTTACGAACAGTAGATGTTGATGGCAAGACAATTGAAGCAGAAAGTATTGATGCAGAAAAGGCTTACAAGAGCAAAAATGATGTAACTACTGCTGGTTATGCCAATGATTCTCTTTCCTATGCAATGGCTTTAGATATTGCACAAACACAAGCTGAATTACAAGGCGAAGATCTATCTGTAGAACAATTTGCTGAAAGAGTGCAAAAGAACCCAGGCATTATCAATCAACTCCTAGCTCAACAAAAAAATCTTGATGCAAATAGTTCTGTATCAGGAGTGGAAACAAGAGGCAGAGCTTTTGTAGCAGAACCACCAAATGATGCAATTAGAGGATCAAGTGTCCGTGAAGTAGAGATGACCAATTATAATCGTGATAGAAGAGTGGCAGGAGCAGACTTTGACTACAACGATACTGGTGATGATGGCTATGATGCAATTGCAGATGCTATCGATTTAGAAGCAGATATGGGCGAAGGAGAAGAGGGCTCAATCAGAAGAGTTTAGAAAGTTTAATCTAGACTGAATAAAGGCTATCCAGTCGGGTGGCCTTTATTTTTTTTGGGAGAAAATATGGCAAACGATTTTTCGGCTCAATCTTTTAATAACAGTACTTTAATTTACTACAACACTCAACCATCATATCCAGGAATCTTTATTGAATGGGAAAGATCTGGAGCACAAAATGTTGCCTTTTATAAAATTCAAAAAAGTTCAAATTTTGAAGGCACATACACAACTATCGCTACTGTTGCTTTTCCTGCAAATGAAGGTGTTGATACAAATGGTTCTCCTTCAGATTACTACAGAATTCAAGAAATAGATTCAAGCGGAAATGTGCTTAATACTTCATCACCAATGCTAGGAGATGAATTACTCGTAAAAAGTAGTTTAAGGTATGAATTAGAGCATCTTTTGAACATTCCTATTTATGACGAAGAAGTAATTTTCAGAAGAAATAGAAGTGTTGGGTCTGTAGCATTTCCATTTTGGAATTCTATACCAAAGCCAGAAGTAAGAATTTCAGGCCCTTCAAATCAAGGAGATAGAGACCCATTAATTCAACTTTCAGAAACTACACCAATTTATTCCACAATCAATACAACATATGATCCAATAATCAAAAACAGAGATGGTTATGAATCAACATATACCGATGGACACAACTATCCAAATGGGTTGCTGGTAAAATATGATTTCATGGGAAATATCTATTTTATTGACACAAATGGAGATCCTGTAAACATTCATAGCTATGACAATGTTTTAGTGTCATACAGCATCAAAATGATTACAAATGATCATATGAATTCTAGCTTGTACATGGCATTACAAACTATAAATTCACAACCAGGTGCAAGAAAATATCAAAATGTTGCAGTAGCTCCTTACTACTATGATCCAGCTTTGGTTTACGGTGCAGCATATTACATCCTAAGAAGTTTGTTGACAAGTCTTACAAACAGGCAAAGAAGATTACTTATTGAGGATCCTGATGCAAGAGTGACTGATGATTTGAGACAATCAGCTACAATGTACAAAGAAGAATTTGAAAAGATGTTGGAAAAATTACCTATTGCTACATATCCTGGAATTAGATCTGTTGTTGTACCAGAATTTAATATGCCTGGAGGAAGAAGTAGATTTTTCAGATATATCTGGAATATTGGTACTGGAGGGTAAATTGTTCTGTTGCTTAATAAGGCAACAATTTAATTTAAATTTTTAAATTAACAATTTTCTTTTTAACAATATCATTAATATACATTTTAATATTAAATGTTAATTCCCATTATTAATGGGTGTAAAAAAAGAGAAAACTATAAGGATGAAAAAATGAACAGAGTGATTAGAGTTTTGGACGACATAAAGACTAGGGTAGCACAAGTCAACCCAGAATTAGGAAGCAGAATCAACGATGCTGTTTTTGACATGGGAAGCAATGAGCCAATGGAAAGAGAAGATTCGACAATTGATACCGGAATGCATCCTAAAATCGAATCCTTTGCCAAACCGCAACCAAGCGTTAGTGTTATTGATGATGATGGGACTGTACATAGTTTTGCAGTAGAAATCAAGGCAAAGCACAATGGACCAATTCCAGATACCCAATTAATGAGCAAGATTTTACAAGCAATTGAAAATCATTCAGACACAGCCAAGGAATATGCTAGTGGTGATGAGCCAGAAGCTAATTCTTTTGAGGTTGTCAGCTTCAAATACGAAAGAAGAGACGACAAAAAGAAGCAATAAACTGTAAAATTAGTTTATGAACGACGATCAGATCAAAGCCTTAAGACACTCTTTCACTAACCCCCATCGTGAAGATCTCCCCAAGCCAAAAGTAAATAAATTTGGACATACAGTGCTTGGGGATGAGATGGAATTGCCTGATCGTGAAATTGACCTGAAAATCAATGAATTTGGGGATGTTAGTGCAGAACCAAAGCAAAGTCTTTTTGATAGCCCAGAATTTCAAAAATGGGCAGAAAAACAGCCTATTTTGAAGCCAAATGAGCCTGAAGTGGAAGAAGAATCACAGCACCAAACCTCAATTACCCCAAATTCAGTCAATATAGCAGATTTGATTTCAGAACTTGATGAAATGGATGGAACCACAGTACGTAAGCAATCTGAAAAACAATATAAAGACTGCTCCAATTCTGAATGTTTATATGCTTTGCCACTTGATGCTAAATTTTGTCTGAAATGCGGTACTGCTCAACTTGCAAAATTTTGTGTGGAATGTGGCTTTAAGTTCCTTGCAATGGAAAAGTTCTGTCCTGACTGTGGGAACAAAAGATAGGTAAACAAGCTGGATACCTAGTATTTTCTTTATTATGGAACGCTCTTGGTATCACATAGCAAAAGAATGCACAGCCCTTAGAAAAAATGTCTTAAGAGTTGATTTGTGCGTATTTATTGACAAAGAAGAAGCATTCTCTAACGAAGATTACTTAAATTCAACAATAAAGTCAATTCTTACATCTGCAATCATTAATGGACTGGATGTAATTGGAATTTTGTCTCCTGATACTCCAATGGTTGGATTAAGAGCAAAACAAATGGCGCTTCAACAACAAATGGATATTGTTGTTGTTCCTGGACAAACTTATATCTGTACTGGCAAAGAAGAATTATATATTTACAATTTGAGCAAACCAGTACCAAAAAATTTTTCTATAGACAAAGCTTGTGGATTTGTTCATGAAAATAATGGTTTTGTCTTAGCCACAAATGTAAACTCAAAATTAGGTCAAACATTAAACAGACTTCAAGGAAGTAAATATGCTCCTGATGGTGTTGAAATTTTCAATGCCAAATCAGGTGGTTATAGAGATATTGATATTGACTTTCCAAGATTTGTAAACTCGGGCGCAACTTCAGCAAATGATCTAGAAAATTCTAATGTTTTTACCTTGATGCAAAGAAAAACAGCACAAGAAATGGGATTAGTACAAGGTGATGAAGGTGTTGACTATACACCTAAATATTTAAAACCACAAACAGGAGTAGTATAATGCCACGTTCTTACTGCACAACAAATGATGTTAAGCAATATCTTCCACCCAATGTTGTAACTGAGGGTGACAATCCAATTCCAAACTTCAGGAATCCTACTCCAGAATCAGCATCAAATATTAATTTAGATTTTTTCATTCAACAAGCATCAGCAGAAATTGATGCTAATCTTGCCACAATGTATGATGTTCCATTGAAGCAAGTAAATATTGGCGGTGATGTTGCTTATCCCCATCCTGTTCCTGTTATTTGTGCTATTCTTGCTGCTCAAATGTACTATATGCAAGCACTTCAAGGAGCAGATCCACAATATTCTGAAGCACAAAAAGTCAGATTCGACTTTGCTCAAAATGAAATTGTTAGAATTCAAAATGGTGAAATTAGACTATTTGGTCAAAGAAATACTCGTGGGGATAGATTTGTTAGATCTACCTTAAGAGGAGTTGTAAATAACCCTACAGAAGGCAAGCGTTCAAAAGGCCAAAGTCAATAGGTGAAATAAATGCTTGAACGAGTTTATGATACCTTAAGAGGCATTTTATTTTATGAATTACCAAAAAATGCCAAAGGTGAAGCAGTAATTTTTGATAGACCTGTTTCTGGATTCTATATCGGAGAAGCAGGTGTCAAACCTAATGCAATTTCGATTGCTTTGAAAGGTGCTAGTTCTCCATTAAAAGACATTTCTTTTGGTTTGCAAGAATTTGAGCATAGTGTAAGTATTGAAGTTAATGTTGGTGCAGACAATATAGAAACAACAGAAAGAGTTACACAAGAAGCTACAAGAATTATTTTATCTATATTGAGGAAGCACAGAAGAATTTGGGTTGTAGATATCTGTCCCATTTGCGAAAAGTTTACTCTTTCACCAGCCCACTTCACAGCTGATCACAATGATGTACTTAGTTCTTATGTAACTTCTGTGACAAATGAATTTAATACACTTTGGTCAGACACACACCCATCTTCTTTAGCTCCTCCAGCTTTGCCAGATTCTGGAAAATCAGCTGAAGCTTTTATCAGAATGTATAACGATGTAGGGGTTGGAACTTCTGTGACGAATCTTTCAACAAAAGCAAGAAATAATATTCTAAGAATGCAAGCTGACAATGTTGAGCCTGTAAGAATGCTTTATGATGTGTTGTGTAATGACAATAAATCTTCAGATGATGCCACCGGAAAACAACTTTTTAGAAGTGGAACTATTACTGTAACTGCTAAGGAATTAGTCAGACAAATTTATTTTGGTCCAGATAATGTACCAACAACTGCATATTAACAATGAGTCTCGTATCTAAAAAAGGCCTTGAATTTATCATTAATCAAATCGGAAAAGCAAAATACGCTTACAAAGATTTGGTTGGTGATCTTTATTTAAAACGTGGATATTTTTTAGATTATGAAAGAATTGCAGTTAAGTTTAGAGGATCTACAATTTTCCACGATTATGATCTTGCTGGAAAAACCCCTTTAGGAACTACTAGTAAACCATATCAAACTTTTGACACCGATGAAAATATTTCTTTTGGATTTCAAGGTGGCAAATATGTAGTAGATCAAAAAATTGCTAGTTTTGCAAACACTGGTGACTGGACTCCTCAATATTATAATCCACCGTCTCCAGAAGGATGGGGAGTTTGGGATTACAATGCTTGGCAATATTATATTCCGCCTTATAATTCTGCTGGTGCAGCCAACACCTCATACATCATTTACAATATAAATTCTGAGCCAGCAGATGGTTCTGAAAGAACAAACTATGACTACCCTATTAGGTGGGATGGTAGCTTGTATAGAAGAGTCAATTTCTTCAATTCTTCTAGATGGATTTCAGTTAAAAATACAGGCACAATTTCTAATAATGAAGCGCATATAATAATTCCAAAATCTTATTTTGAAAGTGCACAATTTATCAATCCACTAACAAATACACCAAAAGATTTAGGAATAGCTTCTCACACATATCTTAAAACTCAAGGGATTGGTTCTACATTTTCTCTTGGAGGAACAATGGCTGGGTTAGCTTTAACTTACTTAGCTTACAATGTTTCTGAAGTTTCATCCACTGGTTCAACTACAGACAGAATTAAAGATCATTACTTATTCAAAGTAAAAACACCAGCATCTTGGACAGCAAATTATTGGTATCACTTGGCTTTTTATTGGGACACTCATGACACTAATTTTTTGTCTACATACCCTACATACACATCTGGAACAGCTGTAACTTTCAATTCAAGTAATTTGTCATCAACATGGAATATATTTCCAAGAAAAACTTATTTACAAAAAGATATTAAAAATTATATTGCATTTGACAAAACAGGTGTAAATGATACAAATATATATTTATTTTCTAAATATAAAACAAATCAGCAGTATGTTGATGGAGACTATATAACAACAACTGAGCCATTTAGATATTTATTCCCTGAAACATTTAGTGGAAGCGCAGACACAAATTCATTGGCAAATTCTGTAAGCCTTTCATCATTTGAGTACTTGCCAATAATCATTGCTTCTAAAAATATAATTAGTGGAAATCAATATCAAAATGGAGACATAGACTTTTATATTTTTTATGGAAAAGCTATGCCTTTGGAAGCAGCTCCAGTAGATTGGAATACATTTGAAAATTACCCAAATGTAGAAGATGAATATGATATAGTAGCAAAAATCATTCTTTCGTATCCATCTTTTAAAACATCAGGAACTATAAAATCTGTTTCAAATGTTACCTATAACTTGAATAATGCATCTGTAGAATTTATTCAAAGAACAGCTGACAATTTTGCAGTTTCATCTGTTGGGGATGTTGATTTGCTATCTGAAGTTTTGCAAGAAGTCTTAGCATTTACAACTTTCACTAGATCGAATGAATATAATACAATTTTTGACAATTTGTCTATAAAACTTGTAGTTCCATTTTCTGGTTATAAATATAAAGGGCAATCAAACTATTCTGATTTTTCAAACTCAAGCGCAAAGAAGACAAAGTTAGTTCATAATTTGCTTAAGTATCCAATTTTAGCAAATTTACAATCAAATTACAAAACATTAAATGGCACTGGAACAATTTCTATAGGATCAGGCAGCAATGTAGTAGTTGGAACAAATAGTAAATTTTTAAATGAAATTACAGAAGGTGATTATATTTACAATTCTGATGGAACTATACTTTATGGGCAAGTTCTTTCAATTGTAACAAACTCTTATTTATTGTTAGAAGAAAATTATAAAGGCAATATACAAAATCAAAAGTTTGGTATCAAAAATAGTTCCTTAGAAACTGAACCAAAAAACATTTCTGTAAGTGAAAATGGTTCTAACGCCTTAGTTTCTTGGATGCCATTACCTCCAACAACAAATTTTTTCAGAAGTGATGAAAATGGCATGAATCTTAATGATTTGTCATTTGAAGTTAATACCGAGTTTGAATTTTACCAAGAAATATCTAACATTCCAGATCTATTAGATCAAGAAAATTCAGGGAATAAACTTTCAAAAGATTATGCCTTTTCATTAAAGTTTGAAGATACAAGTTTAAATCAATACACTAAAAATATCAATATAAATGCTTCTAAATTCTTCATATCAGATGAGGAATATGAAAGAAGACAAAAAAATAAAGTTTCTATAGCTGGATACTTTAGACAAGGCACTGACACTGAACAAGCAAATAATGCTCAAGGAACATTCAATTCTATAGAAAGTTATAGACTTTATGGTTCTGCAGCTGTAATTCCTGATTTGCAAATGGGTGAAAGTAGAACTATTTTGTCCAAAGTTGTTGAACCTACAGATAGTAAAAAAACAACAAAAGATGATTACATATCTAATTTAAAATCTGTTAATCCAAATATTTCTCAACAAGATATTGATTTATCTGTAGCTAAATATGAGTTGACAAATTCATTTTATGTTCCAGATTCAAATAAGTTTACAAATCAATTCTCTGCCATAAAAGAAGTTGGAATGACTGTATCTAATTATTCATTAGACTCTAGTAAATATTGGATATCAAATTTTGAAGAGATTACAGGTGGGAATAAAGCCGAAAAAATATTTACAGCTCAAAACATAAATGATTTGCGTTCAGATTCATTCTATATTTCGATTGCAGGTTATTCAACATCAGATTCTAGCATCAATACATTAGAAAATGTTTTCAAGCAACAAATTTCAGTTTCAAATTCTTTGTCTCTCAATAAGAGAATTCAAGGAAATTTTGTTAGTGTAAATTACAAAAAGTTTGCATTTAAAGTAACTCCAAATGACTATCAAGATATAAAATCTTTACGAATAAGATTGGCTAGCTTGGCATTATTTGAAAATAAATCTGCATATTTACAATGTTCAATTTGGGACAATTATAATAACTTACCAAATCAAAAATTAATTACTGGTTCTAAAGTTTATTATTCAACAATAAAGAATAATTTTGATGATATTTATTTTTATGTAAATTATTCATTGACTAAAGATAGAACTTATTGGTTTGTTTTTGAATCAAACACAAACCCTCCAAATTATGACAATTTTACAAATGGTCTTGTAAGTGTTGATGGGACTACAGTTACAGGCACTTTAAATCCTGCCAACAGTACTTTTGCAGACTTTACTAAATATCAAACAAATTCATTCATAGGATTTGGGTCAAGTAATAATTCTGGAATATCTAGTTGGTATCAAATTAGTTCTATAGGAAGTTCTAATGTTTTAACAATTAGTTCATCTGCCAGTACTGCTTCTGATCAACTTTACGTTATTAAGTATGATTTGAGATTACAAATACAAGAAGTTACAACACCATCTTCAAATAATATAGCCACTTTTGATGGGTATAGTTGGTCTCTTGTAGCTGGAACACCTTTTGTAATTTTTTATGAAAAAGATGAAGATATTTATGGAGCATTCAATAGAGATTTTACTAATAGTAGTTTAGTAATTCCAACACCAAATAATACTAGATCAAACAATACAAATTATTTACTTGACGAATATTGGTCAGTCAATAGCAAAAATGTTTTTACTCCATCAATATTGTCTATTTATCCTAGATCATTTGTTTCTAGAGTAGTGGGTATAGCTGGTACTGGTAGTGCAAGCTCAAATTTATTGTATGTCAAAAATGAAAACTTTGATCCAATGATTTTAGTTGGATTAGGTGTAACTTCAACAAACATTGCTTCTGGAACAGCAATTACATCATTAATGTTTGACAAATCACAAAATCAATACATACTTTCATTATCAAACAATCTTTCAGGAATAGCTACTTCCTTTTATGTTGGTGATAATAGTAACAGATATATAAAAAGAGCAAACGATATTCATGTTTATTTAAAATATTTTGTAGATGGTTCATTACAAACTAAATATATTAAACTAGACAAATCTCCAACATGGATCACTCAATGGTACAAAAAAAGCTCTTGGAATTATTTAGAAATAACAAATGATTCTATGAGTGACTTGACATCAGCTCATCACAAAGTGGATATCAGTAATTTTTCTGGTTTGGGTCAATCATATTACTATAATGGATTTTCAATTGGTGAATTTACAACTCTTTCATCTATTGGCGCAACTTTTGATTTCAGAATTTCAACTAATGGAGGAATTAATTTTTATATAAATGATAATTCAAATCCATATATAAGTAATTGGAAAAATACATCTGCAACAACATTTAGTACATCTTATGTTGCTACAGGAAGTTCTCAACCTATCAAATTAGAATTACATTTTAATAATTATCAAAATGAACACTATCTCAAATTAGAATGGAGAAAAACAGGGTCATCTTCTTGGAATGCTGTTGACAATTCATTTTATTTAGATGTGAACCCAGAACCCGTAAATATTGATGTAAATAAAATTCAAAACATTACATTTATGTCAGTTGGAAAAAACTTGTCTGACATTGATGATGAATATCATGGATTTCCAATTACTGACAGGATTGTAATAAGGAATAAATAATGGCAATGAATTATGCATCGGCAGTATCAATGAATAACTTGATACTTGCCTTAGACAAAACTCAGAGCACATTAGATTATGCTTTGTCAATTCAAGAGTATGCTTTGAGTTACAACTCTGTTGAAAGAAATTTACAATTGCTTTATGGGTTGTCTAATATAAAAACTCAAAACCACAATAATGTCTTAGATATTTTATGTTTTGGCAAAGGTCTTCTAAAATCAGTATTGTCTAGCAGTTATTTAGAATTTCCCAGTTCAAATGAGGTTGGATATACAATCAATCAGGTTTTAGGCAATCTTGACACAATGTCCAATGGTTATGTTTTTGGAAAAATATTTTTAACATCTGATGCAAATGATGGTCAAGAATTAGTGTTTTCTTTGGCTAGACCTAAAGGAGATCCTAATGGCTCTCCTATGATCATTAGTAAAGATATTGATATTGAAACAGCAGAAGAAATTATAAGAAACACTACTGAGTTATCATTTACAACTATAAAAGATTATAGTGTTGAATTATATATGTTCATAGCAGATGTAAACTATTATGATCAATCAATTAAAAATTCAAGAGTTTTTTTCAAATTATTAGATAACAGATTGCCTCGTGGATATTTTGGCTATTCTGAAGAAACCTTATCTAAGATTGTAATATCATCTATCATAAGAAATTATGCATTTATTTCAGAACAATATAATACACAAAAAAGTTTTACATATGAAATAGTTACAAGTTGGGTGGGTAGTACAACTTGGACTCCTGATTTTGTTTCTTATTGGAGATCAAGTGGGCAGACACTTCCATCAAGATTGTTGACATATCTTTCATCTGAGTTGAGTATAAATATATAAAATGGCAATTTCATCAAAAGTCGAAGAAATAATTCTTGAACTTACTAAAACAATTGGAAATATTTACGATGCCTTAAGTTATGGCATAGGTGATAATGACACACCTGGCTCTTCAATTTTTGAAATCAATAACTTATTATCAATGGCAAATTCTGGATTTCCATATTTTGGAGTTTTAGAAACCGCACCTTTGGGATTTGATGTAACATACGATATTACTTATGACCCATATTATGTAACAGTGAGAAGTGGTCAAGTAGCTTATAATGGTTCTGTCTATCAACTTCAAGCACAAAAAATACCAATTAAAAAAGAATGGTCCAAAAATTATTCATTAACAGGACTAGGATCTACAAGTTATAAATATGGCTTAACTTTAGGTTTGCCAATAAGTGAAGTACAAAAAGCCTCTCAAGTTTGGGCAACAACAGTAAGCACCACCTGTTTGGCTGGCACGAATATTCTCTATGTAAAAGATGTAAATATTGCAAGAAATTTGGGTTTTCCAATTCAAGCTTTTGTGGGAAATTATCTAATCACTTTTTCAGGAATTTCAGATGACAATGAAGGAATGGTAGTAGATCCTTCATATTTTAATGGTTCATCTTTTGGAACTTTGCCAGCAACATATTACTTGGACAACCCAGTAAATTTCCTTTTTCAACCAAGAATTAAATATATAACAGGCTTTCCCGTATATGATCTAGGTGAAAACATTTTAAGTTTTAATTACTTTCCGCCTCTCCCGCAAAGCTGGATTCCTATAGGGAAAGTTATGGTGAAAAATCCTGAAAACCCAGTTGTTGTAAACTCAGGTACAGGATTGTCAAGAACTGTGGTTGATATGCCTACAGACATTTCTACTTATCAAATCCTTGGAGATTCAACTGATTCAGCTGCTATAGTGCAAAATTGTATTGATGCCAATAATTCACTTACAAGCTATAAAAACAACGATTATATAAAGAATACAGTTGTGTCTATTTATAGATATTTAGGAAATGTAGCAGATGCAAGTGGCTTGTCGCAAAGAGAAATATTAGCTACTCAACCGTTTAGAAAAACAGAATTTTATTCAAAGGGTCAATCTTTTAGTGGATTAGAAAGATTTGAATTTCCTTACAACTTTGCCAAAGCCTACTATTACACAATAGGTTCCGATACTCAGCACACATTTGCAATATTCAGAGGTGACTTGATTACTTATAATGCTGCAGTTGGAAGCGACAATAATGCAGCTGCTACAGGTTTTACTGTCAATGCAATTCCTTGTTCTAATTATGTGTCATCATTGTTTTCTGGAACACAAATTTATGGAAATACTATGGTTTACAATATTTCAACTGATGAATATGTTGAAAGTATTCCAACTTATAGTAATTTAATTTCATCAAATTATACAACAAGTAATTATCTAGTTGAAGTGACATGGACTGGAGCTGGAATTACTAATCCATTGTTCTATCATGTTTATAAGAAACCACAATTAAGTAATGATTTGATTGAAAGAAAATTAACTAACACAAATGAAATACAGTATCCACCATACAATACTATGACTTCATTTGCAGACAATGCTAATTTAAATTTAATAAATGGTCGTACAGCATTCAAAATAACTCCAAATGAAAATTGTTATGTGGGTGGTGTAAGCTTTAAATTAAATTACACAGCTGGAAGTCAATCATCTGGCAGTGGAACATCTGGATTGACGATTTCGATTTTTTCAGCAACTGGATCAACACCTACTCCTAACGGAATTATTTCAAGCCCAACAACTTTAAGATATTCAGATATTACTCAAGGCACAAATGAATATACTGTAAAGTTTAACACTGGAGTAAACATAAACTCAGGTTCATCATATTGGTTGGTTATAGACAAACCCACTGACTTTACAACTGGATTAGGTTCGACTTCATTGTATGCAAGAATTGCTTCTGGAAGTTCAGGACAAGGATTGACTTCTATAAATAATGGAGGATCTTGGACTGGAACTGGCGGAACAGCATACTATAAATTCCGTGGTTATTTAGATGACGGAAATAATGCTGGAGAAATTTTAAGAAGAGGAATAAAACTCACTAATAGAATTTCATTAGAACCGAGACAATTATCAGTTTATGTTCCTTATGTTGAAGATTTATTTACTTCCAATGTTATATTTAATGGATCAACAACAGGTATAGCTTCTACAACAGATCAGACTATAAAAAATGATTTGATTGTAACTGTAACTGCCCAAAATGGTGAAAATGGTGAAGTGGTAACTTTGACAACTACAGTGCCTAAGGGTGCTGCTAGAAATCAACGTTACCCATTAGGAAATGAATTACAAAAGTTTGACAGAGTGTTGGATGTAACTGTAACTCCAGGAACTAATTTGACTAGAATAAACAATGGTCCAGTTTTGTGGGATATATATGACTTAATAACTGTTGAAACTACTCCATAGGTGGAATTATGAGAAAATCTAATCGAGTAATATCTTTTGGGGCTGATCAAACAGTTGAAGTACCTAGTATAGGTAGTTCTGAATTTTTTCCGAGCCAGTATCTTTACAAAGAATCCTACAATAATTTTAGATCTCAATTATATGCACCAGCTTTTGAAACTGGTTATTTCGATATAATTGCACTTTCTAGAGAATTTTCAGAAGATCCAGATTTTAATTTATCTTTTTCTAACATAAATTCTAACTATTTGTTTTCGATAGATAATTTTAATCTTCAGGGCTCACAGTCATCCGATGCTAGTCAAAGATTAGCCGGTGAAGGAGCCAATCCTAACACGTTTAATCTTGGGCCAAAAGAATATAATGTTAGTTTTACATACCCATTTAAAGTAGATAGTTGGGGATATTTAGATTTTTCTTTAGCTGCATTTTTTGATTATTGCATACAGGCTTTCAATGGTTCTCCAACTTCATTTATAGGTAGATTTACTACAGACAATTCATCAGTTATAGGCGCTGGAACTACTCAATTATATATAGACAATATTGCTGAGTTTATGTCTTTAGATCTGCCATTTCAAGCAAAAATAAAATCTGATGTAAACCCGTATTATGATATAGTAGACATTACAGGTGTTGATAAAGCTAATCGCCTAATTACAATTGGTGCTGGAATTAATACATCAATTGCAAGAAATACATCTTATATTTCAGCATATCCTAAATCATCTGGAAAAGAATCAACCTTTTCTTTATTCACATTAAAGCAAGGTTTACTTAGTGGATGTTTAGTTGAAAAGTTTGGAATAAATTTTGTTCCTGGAGAACAAATTGTAGCATATATAGATTTAAAAGTTTTGAATGTTGATAGAACATATCAAGTGGATATGTACAACAATTTCGCTTCTATAGTTCAAAACTATTTTAGAAAAAAACCTAGCTATATACTTAACGGATACAATGTGAGAGTTTATAAAAGTGCTCCTGAGTATGGAATGTTTGGTCTTGGAGGAGTATTAGATTCAAAATTATTTAGAGGATTTCAGCAATCACAATTAGATAGTATATTTGTCACTGAAATGTCAATTACTATTGAAAATAATTTGAAGCCTATATTTACTTTAAATTCTAAATCAAGTGATCTCAAAACTAATTTTTTCAAAAACTCTTTGCCATATGGATATTATTCAGAAGGCAGAAAAATTTCTGGATCAATAACTTACACTGGGCCAATTAAACCTTGGTCGATGGTTGAGTTCTTGTCAGGTCCAAGTAGCATAAATAATGACGGTATAACTTTTGATATGGGGCCAATAAAATTAGAGCTGCCTGAGGTTGTTTGGTCAACCGAATCTCAAGAACATTCTAGATTGGAATATCAAAAGAGCAAGGTTAATTTTTCAGTAGCAACTCAAAATTATACATTTGACCCAGTATTAAAATCGACAGGTATTTATTAATGAGTATTTTTGTAGACGCTGGAAAAAGATTTGAACTTAAACTTAATTGCAATATCATAAAAAATGATGACGGAGAAGTTGTTTGTTACAAGATTGATCCAAATGGCAAATCAGAAATTTCTTGCGATGTTAAAGGAAGAAATTTCGAAGATATGTCAAATATTATAGAGGAAGCTACAATTATCAATTCAGTAACGGGAAATCCATTACTAAGAACCTCTATTTTGTGCAAATTAATTATTTCAAGATTTTTTTCTTCAATTAGAATTAAAGACATCGATGAAGAAGATACACAAGTTTACTATCCTGAGCCTAGTAGTGTTCAGCACATGAGATATGAATTGGTAAAAGCATTATCAAAAAAATGGTTAGAAATGACCAGTGGAAAATAAATGCCAGACATAATCAACAATGTAATAAACAGTATCCCATCATCAGGTCATAGTATTTATGTCACTGAGATTAATGATTTTAGAGAATTGCAAACAAAATTTAGGGGAGGTTATAGGGTATCTAAAACCTCACCAACTCAATCTCATATGTGGGATTTGTATGCATTGGGATACAAACAATTTGATAGAATATTTTCTAATACAAATGTAAATTATTACACTAAAAGATTTAGCTCATCTACATATTTTCCAATATTTTGTAGTAGCTTTAGAGATGATTCTGGTAGCAATGTTTATTCTCAAATACCAAATTATTCAAAATTGGCAGTATTGAATCATCCAAAATTTTCTGGATACGTATATAGTGCTAGTTTTTCATTTAGTCCATTGTGGTGTACATCTAAAAGAAATGCTCAAAATACTGGTGAGTACATTTTATATAAAGCATCTTACAAACCCTTGATGCCAATTATGGTTTGTTCTTCAGTTCCAACTCACAAAACTTTTGGTCCAGCATTCTTAACTCAATTTAATATTAGTGTTGATGGTACAAACTCTCTTGGAGATGTTGAAATAAATTGTGATATTCAAGGAGGTAGATTTTTAATTTCTCCTGACAATGTCCCAGTACACAAACCTTATGTTGATGGTAGTATTATTAATTTAAGTACATTAGACCAATCTAAATCAATTTTTTTCCAAGAATCTAATAATAATTATAATGAAAGATATAGGGCATATAATTTAGGAGATTGTGCTTACGCATTAGGTGTTTTTACTGGAGATGATGCATTTAATAGATTTTATAAAGCTGCGACAGGTTCATATTCGGATAATAGAACACCACCAGTACATAAAATTGTAAGTATGTCCTTAAGTATTAGTCAAGAATTAGATTTTGCATTTACATACCCCGGATTGTATTATTCTGGCGCTGCATTAGAATTTTACGATATTGTAGGTCCAAGATTTGTTTCATTAAGTGGAAGAAAAGTCTCAGGATCAATTAAATTATTCTGTCAAACCAATTATAATTTCATAAACTCAAATGCTTCTTCACTTACAATGTATTTTGGAAGTTATTATTTTTATTCTATGAAAAATGTAGATTGGCAACAACCTACTGTAACTATTAGTCCAGGTGGTGGATATCTAATAGAGTACAGTTTTATTGCAAGAATGGGTGAAGAAGTGTTTTTCGACGGTTTGGGTAATGATAGAGTTTCTGAATTTTTAGTATTATGAAAGAATTTATAGAATATTACGAAAAAATAAAAAGTGATAAAGTTCATATTATTAACATAGATACTACTAAGTTTATAGTTAAAGAAATCACTTGGAGAGAAGGCTTACTAATTGATGCCAAGTCATTTCGAAAAAAGGACAATATTGTTTATCAAAATTCTGAATTTGAAAAAAGAGAAATTTTGAAATTGGCAATATTGAGAGCCTATGACACAGTGAATGACATTGATTTTATGCCAGAATTTGAATCAACTTTACTTACTAAAATCGATCATGTTACAATTGAAAAATTATGGCTTGAATATCAAAAGTATCTTTATTTAAGCGCTGATGAAGCAAATTTTTATTACATATCTGCAAACAAATATTTCAACCCTAATAATACAGAAACATTTCCAGTTCCACCATTAATAGTAGAAATTGATTACATGACCCGTGGACTTGTATCAATGAATAAAGATGAATTTTCAAATTTGTCTATGAAAGAATTTGAAACTATACAACTTATATTAGCTACTAAAAATGAAGTGAAATCTGAAAATGCTGTTGATTTGAAAGATTTTGATGTAGAGAAAGATTTATAAGGAAAAACTCAAAGAATTTTTTTCTTTATCAACAAAATGTTTAGCTAGTTCAGTTCTATCCCATTGATGGAAAATACAATAAGGCTCACCGTCTTTGTTTGTCACATGCTTCCCATCAAAGAAAACTTCTACATTGTCTCTTTTTATAGCTTCACCAGTGCAAGCAAAAGTATCTTTATATGGATGACAGAGCATATTCTTGGGATTCTCTTTAAGATATTGACTTAAATAACCTAAGAATTGCTGATCCATGACTAAAAATTGAGATTTTCTATTTGTATTTGAAAACATCATCAAACAATGATTGATCATATGTTCAATTTTTCCACCAAAAATTCCACCATTGATTACATATTCATTTTCGTAAGATTTATTGTGAGATCTTAAAATTGTTCTAAGAGATTGTTCCCACCACAAGTTGCAATCATTTTCTTTAATTTGCATGCCTTCCAATGAATAAAACATATTTATGTCTGGATTTGATTCAAAGAATTCAAATGGATCTTTTTGAATAATTACATCTCTCAAGTCAGAATGCATTACATATTTGTATTCATTTACATGCTCAGAAAGCCACTTGTACAAAGCTAGATAACTTGTATATAAATTCTCATTATTTGGAATTATAATATCAAAATATCTTTCTAATTTTTTAATGCTTTCTGGACTTACATTACTTACAAATACAGCTTTTTCAAATGACTTAAACTTTGAAAGAGATTTCAAAAATATATCTCCTTCTAAAGAGTCAATACATTTATCCCCAACAGAAAAGTTAACTAATAAATTTTTCAATTTTATGAATTCCTAAGCGCTTCGTAAGTTTTTACAATTCCTAAATGAATACCAGACAAGTTTACATTAAATAAATGTAAGTTGTAATCTCCGATATAATTAAGTCCAAATTGATTTTTTTCTATAATAACTTCTACATTATAATCAGACAAGTTATTTATAATTTTTGCAATATCAGAAAGCTTGTATTTTTCCTTATATGAGCAATTAATAATTTTTTGATTAACATCTGAATCAATAGCAAATTTTACAACTTCACATAAATCATTCATATAGAAGAAATCCATCCACTTGTCTTGATGAATTACAATAGGTTGTTTGTTCAAATAATTTACAATATTTGCTTTGATCATTCTAGAAGGCAACTCATCTTCATTGAATACATTGAATATTCTAACATTGTGAAAATGAGGATATAACACACCAGACTTTACTATGAAGTTTTTGCTCATACCATAAGGATCAATTGGAAAAGCACTCTTATAATCAACAGTTGAATCAATGTCATATCTTCTGTCCAATTCTGCGCCTGATCCAAAAGAAATTAGCTTGTCAAAAGAAGCAGTGTTATCCATTATATTTTGATGCATTAAACAGTTTTCGTAAAATACATCATAGTGATCTGTTCTTAGTCTGCTTCCTCCAGAGGTTGCAGTATGAATTACAGCATCAAAATATCTGTGTTCAAAAAAATTTTTGACAGATTTTGCATCTAGTAAGTTTAATTTTGATCTATTTACAAGAGTCAAATCATAATCAGTAAAATTTTTTGCAAGATTTCTAGCAATATATCCATCCGAACCAGTTATTAGAATTTTTTTCATATCAACTCCATTGAGCTTCTGACAATCTACCAGGAATAAACTTTCCGTTTTCATCCATTTTTGCTATAACTCTTGGCTCAAAACTTTCATCTGGATCTGTAAATACTTGACAAAAACATGGTCCTTCGTAAGCCAAAAAACTTTCAAGCACTTCATCTATTTCACTATTTGATCTAATTTCAAAATATGGAATACTATAAGCATCAGCAATTTTTTTGAAATCTGGAAAAGATACTCCGCTTGATTTTTCAGAAGCAACATAATTGCCATTGAAGAAAGACTTTTGAGTAACTTTTATTGACAGATATCCATCATTATTTAATAACAATAATTTTATTGGAAGATTATTATGCATCATTGTTTGCAGTTCATGGATATTTAAATGCAAACTTCCATCACCTTCAATACATAATGTTTTTTGCCCAGTTGATGCTACACCTATTGCACAAGGTAAACCATATCCCATAGGAGCACAACCTGTATTTGTAATAAGCCTTTGATTGTCTTTCAACTCAACAACTTGCATAGTAATAACATTTGCAGATCCATCACTAGTGACAATATCAAATTCTGAAGGTAGTTTTTTGGAAAGGCGTTCTATCAAATAATAATTGCTTACAAAATCAGTCTTGTTTCTATGCTTATCTAATACCTTGTTTGTTCTAAATGATTCACAATGATTGAGCCATGTATCTGTGGATTTGTTTATAAATACTGCATTTAAATTATTTATGAACTTCTTAGCATCTTCACACACTTTTTCATCAAGTCTCAATGTAGGCTTGTCAAGTTCATTTTGATCTATGTCTACAGCAATTTTGTATGCATGCTTTCCAAAGTCATCAAAGTTATATCCAATTTGACGTACATATAATCTAGACCCAATAGAAATTATAAAATCAGCTTCATTGATTAATTTATTGGCACAGATTTGAGCATGAGTGCCAAATCTTCCAAAATAATATGGGTATGATTCATTGACAATGTCATTGCCATTTACAGCAGTTATGACTGGAATATTGGTCTTTTTTAGAAGTTCTTGTAGAGAGTCGATTGCACCAGAAAGTCTTATTCCGTTTCCTACAATCATTAATGGCTTTCTTGATCTATTCCATTTATTCACAATTGAAACATAATCAATCTCATTTAGTTTGAAATCAATAATGTTTGGAATAAAAGGCTTAAGTTTTGAGGGATCTACTTGTGCAGATTGAACATCCAATGGAATATCAACCCAAACAGGACCAGGTCTCTTAGTGGTAGCTAGGTAGCAAGCTTTTTCAAGATGATATCTAATTTCTTCAGGATAATTAACTTGAACAGCATATTTTGTCATTGTTTTTACAGTCTTTACAATGTCAAATTCCTGATCTCCAAGTTGTCTTAAGTTTAAATTCGTGAAGTTAGTAGTCATTGGTTTATTTACTTGACCACTAATTACAATGACTGGAATTGAATCCAAATAGCTACAAAGAGTTCCTGTCAAAGCATTAGTGCCACCAGGACCAGATGTTACTAAACACGCACCAAGTTTATTCTTTTTTCTGGCATAACCTTCAGCAGCAATTGCAGCTCCTTGCTCATGATGGGTAGCTATATAATTAACTTTTTCTGATTTGCCAAGTGAATCAATTAGATGAATACAACCGCCACCTGAAAGAGTAAAAATTATATCAACATCATAATTTTTGTGAAGAAATTCAATTACGTAATCTGAGAGCTTCATAAACATTTTCCAGTGCTGTTTTTATTATAGAATAATCTTCAATTTTTTGAATTACTGGTTGATTATCTTTGATTAGCACCATATTAACACAGCCAGTATTTTTCTTATCTGACATGACACATTCCATAAGTTTTTCATAATCAAACCATTCTTGATTAACAGATACTGTATTTTCTAGAAGTTTTTTGACAATACTTAATGTTGCAGAATAATCTTTGTAATTGTAGTTGTAAGATAGTTCACTTACCCTTAAGGCTACAAGACATCCAATTGCCACTGCATATCCATGTGATAACTTGTACTTTGATGTAATTTCTAAAGCATGACCAAATGTATGACCAAAGTTTAGGAATTTACGTTCTTTTTTGTCAAATTCATCAATCTTTAAAACAGAAATTTTATAATTAAGACTTTCATAAATATGATGAAGAACATTTTTATTTTCAGAAATTAAATCAATGACTTTTGATTCTTGAATTTTATTTCTTAAGATATCAAACTTCAACAATTCACCCAAACCACTACAAAAGTTTTCTTTACTTAAACCATCAAGCCATTCTTCGCAAATAAGAATTTTACATGGAGGATAAAATGTACCAAGAATATTTTTTCTTGACCCATAATTGATAGAAGTTTTACCACCAACACAGCTATCTATTTGAGAAAGTAATGTTGTTGGAACTAAATAATATTCAATGCCTCTACAATAAACAGAAGCGCAAAAACCCACTGCATCTTGTAAAACTCCACCGCCAATAACTACAAGTTTAGTTTGCGTATTAACTTTTTTTGCAGCAAATTTGTCAAATATTTTTTCTAAGCCACGCCATGATTTTAAGTCTTCATTTGTGTCTATAACTATAAGATCACCTAATCCAAATTTAGGAAAACAGTGAGCAACATTTTTGTCAACTACTGCAAGATGATAATCTTTACCAATGAGTTTATATATTTCGCTCAAGCTTACAAAATTTACAGAATAATCTTTGATTTTTGATTTGACTGTTATTTGGCTGTACATGAATATCCACCATCAATCACTATGTTTTGACCAGAAATGTATGAATTGCTCACAGATAAAAAATAAACTAAATCTGCAATCTCGCTTGTATACCCCAATCTGCCAACTGGGATTTTACTTCTTATTTCTTTTATAGCTTCTTCTGTGTTGTTTTGGAATGTCATATCAGTTATAAAGAAACCAGGAGACACAGTATTTGCTAGGATATTGTAAGTTCCATATTCAGAAGTAATTGCTTTTGTAAGTGAATGAATTGCATTTTTACTTGCACTATAAGCAGATCTTCCAGGCTTTGCATAATCAACCCATACACTGCCTATGTTGATTATTCTTCCATAGTTTTGCTTCTTCATATAGGGCAAACAAAGCTTAAATAATTTTAATGGGGAGAAATAATTTACTTGCATTATTTCTTCGTAATTTTCACCTTCCAAGATTGAATCTATTATATTTATTCCAGCGTTATTTATAAGAACATCAATTTTTTCTGGAATATAAGTAAAAGAAGCAGACAAATCAAGTTCTTCACGAGTAGGAGATATTACTTCGTGACCTTCTTTGATGAATTTGTCACAAATGTCTTTTCCTATTCCTCTAGATCCACCAGTGACAAGAATTCTCAAAGTTCAGATGCCGATTTATTGATACGAGCTTGAATCATCTTTATTCTAGATTCATCTTGATTTGCTTGATTTTGATAGTATTCCATCTTATTTGTAAGCCATTCATATTCAAACATTTGAGCCTTGAACAATGCTCTTGATAAGTTTTTCAATGTAATAGATGGGTCAAAAATAGCATACCTAGTTTCAAATTTGTCTAGAAGCTTGTCAGAATGCAACTTCTTCAGAAAATCCAAAGAGTCTATAGATACAGCCCCACCAATACAAGCTTTGGCACCTAATTTCTTAGTCTTTTCAAAAACATCATGAGCGATTTCATATACTTCTTCAGAGTTAACAGCATTTCTATCTTTATTCATAGAAGAAACCAAATCAACTCTTCCAACAGTTACACCATATAGTTCTTCAGCTTGTTTAGTTGACAATATTTTGTCAATATTAGACACTGCTGTAATTGTTTCGATGTTGACATTAAGTTGCAAAGAACTTACTACTTCACTTGGCAAATTAGAGTTTACTGCTCCTATAAATTTTTGTAAACCAAACTCAGATTCAACCATAGGTGCAACTAATCCCTTGACACCTATAATCATTGAATCCTTGATGTCCCTTATAGCTTCAGGTCCGCCAATCTTTAATGTAACTTTTGTTTTAGCTTGATTACAGATTTCTTTGAGTCTGAGAACTTCATTGAAACTGGCACCTTCATCTTCAAAACTTGTTTTCACTCCAACAAGTCCGTAATTTTCAACCAAATCTGTTAAAATTCTTACACACTCAAATTCTCTGTTATTCATAATAATATTTTACCAAATAAAAGTTTCTTTGTAATATTTGACAATTTCCTTAATTTCTTCATCAAAAATACATTCAGGACTCCAACCTAATGATCTAATCTTTGAATCATCTAGAGCATATCTAATATCTTGACCAGGTCTATGAACATCAAAATTTATATAATCACTGTAAGAATGATCATTGCTAGGATAAAATTCATCAATTATTTTATAAACAGTCTCTAAATTAGATTGTTCAAATCCACCAGCAATATTGAAAATTTCATTTCTTGATTCTGATTCAACAATCTTAATTACCGCCTTGGCTGTATCTTTGGCATGTAACCAATTTCTGATTGGTGCGCCATTATTATGCAAAGGTATTTTTCTTCCCAAAGACAAGAATTTACAAGTTTTGGGAATCAACTTTTCTACATATTGTCCAAGTCCATAATTATTTGTAGGTCTCACAATAACATAAGGAAGATCATAAGTTCTTGACCATGCCATAATCAATTGATCTGCAGCAGCTTTTGTTGCAGAATAAGGGTTCGAAGGTTTTAGTAAGTCAGACTCTGTGTGAACTCCATCTGAGATATCTCCATAAACTTCGTCAGTACTAAAGTGAAGAAAGGTTGGCAAGACATAACCTTCTTTCTTGTAATTTTTAAGCACTTCTAGAATATTGTGAACACCCACTACGTTAGAGTGAAGAAAATCATCACTTTTGCGTATAGAATTGTCAACGTGAGTTTCAGCAGCTGTATTTATAAAATAATCACAATCAACTAGTCGATTCAGATCACAAATATCTGTTTTTTCAAATTTAAATTTTGGGTTTTGTGCAAATTCTGAAAGTTTGGCAAGGTTGGAAGCATATGTGCAGCTATCTATTCCATACACATACCAACCTTGATCTAAACAAGCTTGCGTGACATGACTTCCAATAAATCCTAAACAACCTGTTACGTATACAATTTTCATTTTATTAATTTACGTTCAACATTTTCTTTTATTACTTTGAGAACATTTTCATCTGAAAAATCTTTCACTCTGACATATTCACAAGTCCCAGCATCAAAATAAGTTTTTATATCATCAACGCAAAAAATAATAAGAGTCTTAGATTCATCATAAACTATTGCATCTGTGAAAGCTAAACATCCAGGTCCAGATTGGCTGGTTACAACAATGTCACAAAATTTCATTAAATATTCGATTTGATCTAAGTTGGGTATTGGGAAGTTATCATCAACATAAAAAACATTAGGAGAATCAATTTCCTCAATTTTTGCTGTCAAATAAAAGCATACATTTTGATTTGCTTTGATATAATCAGACAGTATCTTTTCATAAATGAAATTTCTTCTTTGTGATGATGAAACGTTGCCATTACACACAAACACATGTAAATCAAAATTCTTTGTTCTGTTGATAAAAGCATCAGCAAAAAACTTGTATTTTGGATTGCTATTCCATTCACAAACAAATGCAGTATGATCAGGAACTTGTAGCTGCTTAGTTGATAAATTTTCAATCAAATAATTATTTATATCTCTGATTTTTTCTTCATATAATCTAGCTTGCCAAGTAGTGGTATCTTGTACTTCATCGCAGCCAGCATGATAATTTCCATTCTTGTCTGGAAGTTTAAATCCTACTCCATGGATTAATTTCATTTTTTCGAAACTAGCTGCCCAAACATCAATCCATAAAGCATCTTGAAATTTTTCTGTCAATTCTGGAGTAAATAATCTTTTTATAAATTCCATCTTTTGAGACATAAATTTCTTCTCTAGTGATATGACCTGTACATTCGGATGAATAAAACATGTATCTGGATGCATATTATGTAAATAGTAATAATCAAATTGATCTCCAAGCTGATTTATTACCCATCTAACACCTTGTCTTGAATGCAATATGTCTCCAAAACCGTGTGTATTGACAAAAATTATAGCTTTTTTCATAAAATCATTATACATTTTTATCGGTATAATGCTCTTATGGAAAGAAAGTATCTCCCCACATTGTCTGAGCTTGTTGACAGGCTTTCAATCATTCAACTCAAAGAAGTTTTTATCTCAGAACATAAGTCAGAATATGCCAAAGAAATCTCTGATATTGTTCATGATATTCAAGCACATTTAGACGAAAATAATACTGTTATTGATGCAGAAGTAATTCGTGCTATTGTTGTTCTATCACAAATGAATCTTCATATTTGGCACAATGAATCTAATTACAGAAAGGGTATCAATGAAGGTAATTCACTTGAACTTACTCACGGATTAAATGGGATTAGAAACACTGCCAAAAACAAAATTCAAGAAGTAGTTGGTGGTAGAAAAGATTATAAAATTGACTGCCTTGCTGCTGATTTCAAAGATTGGGAGATTAGTTGGTAATGGAAAAAGTCTTAATTACAGGTGGTGCTGGATATCTTGGTTCTGTGCTTACTGAAGTATTGCTTTCTAAAGGTTATGCAGTTACTGTTTTAGACAGTCTAACTTACAAGCAACTTTCTTTGACTCAATTTTGTCACAATACAAATTTTAATCTTGTTGTTGGCGATGTTCGAGACACTAAACTTCTTACAAGTCTGGTAGAAACTCATGACATCATCATTCCATTGGCTGCTATTGTTGGTATGCCAGCTTGTAAAAAAGACCCAAATCTAACAGTAGATGTAAATTATCAACAAATTAAAAACATTATTGATTTTATTCAGCCAAGTCAAAAATTGTTAGTTCCTAATACAAATTCTCAATATGGAAGTTCTGAAACAATAATCACAGAAGAGAGTCCATTCAATCCTCTTTCTTTATATGCTCAAACAAAATGCGATGCTGAAAAGCGTGTTTTAGAATCTGGCAATGGTATTTCTTTAAGATTAGCTACAGTATTTGGAGTTTCATATCGACAAAGAATGGATCTGCTTGTAAATGATTTTGTTTATAGAGCTTTCACAGATGAATTTTTAGTCCTTTTTGAATCTCATTTTTTGAGAAATTATGTTCACGTAAGAGATGTAGCTAAAGCATTTGTTCATCTTATTGAGAACTACCATTCGCTAAACTTTAATGCCTATAATGTTGGTCTCACTTCTGCAAATATGTCAAAGCTTCAACTAGCTCAGAAAATCAAGGAATATGTGCCTAATTTAGTCATCATTGAAGAGCAATTCAAGGAAGATTTTGACAAGCGTAATTATGTTGTCTCAAATGAAAAATTAGAGAAAACAGGCTGGAGTTGTGATTATTCTTTAGATGCTGGAATTCAAGAATTGCTTAGTGCATATAAAATGATTTCAAATTTCAAGAATAAAGATTTTACTAATTTATAGGAAATAAAATGAAAGTATTATATGTCTACAAGCCCTATTATGAGCACGATATTAAATCAGAAAGTCAACAAGAAAAAATTAGGGGCTCTTTTTACTCTGCATTTGGTGAGAATAATCCTAATTACACAATAGACGTAATACATTTTGGAAACGCCCCAGGTTTAGTTCGTACTCCCAAAGAGATGAATCAAGAAATCTTAAAAAAAGATTTTGATATTTGTATTGTTAGTGAAGAGCTCAATTTTGCTGTCGAAATGGATGTTATTAAGAAACTTGGTAAAAAGCTCTTCTTATGTTCATGGGATACATTCATAGCAACTTCTACTAGTATGGATATTAACTTTAGGGTTATGATGAAAAAGCCTAGAGTATGGGGTGAACAAAACTGGCCTATTCCTATGATAGAAGCTGCACAATATTGTAACTTTCTTGTTGGCGATTATGGCAAAGGTGAAATTTTTCCAAACATTTATGGTGTCTATGGTGCAATGGATACTCGTAATTTGGAATTGGATGATATTTTTGACATTGAAAGAGATATAGATGTCGGCTTTAATGGTATGTTTTATATTCCTGAAAGAGCAAGATTCTTTGAAATTTTTCAAAAAGCCAATATCCCAGTAACATACACAGGAAGCATTAATAAAAATATCTATCCTGCGCAAGTTTTGTCTATTGAGGATTACACACATGTCTTTAAGAGAACAAAAATCTCTTTAGCTTACACAGAATCAGTCTTTGGTCCAAATAATAGAACACGTAAAGGTAGACCTTTTGATTGTGCTATTTGTGGAAGTTTTATGCTTTCTACACATCCTGAAGCTTATAAATTCAAGAACAGATATTGGTTTGAAGAAGGTGTGCATTACGATTCAATAAACGAAGCAAATTGTGTAGACAAAGTGAGATACTATTTGGCCAACCCTGAAAAGAGAATTGAAATGGCCAAAGCAATGAATAAACATTTTCATGAAAATTACACACCTTTGCATTGGTGGCAAGAAATCTTCAAGTGGGCTAAATCATAATATGTTTACTGGAAAAAAAGTATTAGTTACAGGTGGCTCTGGCATGATTGGAAGACAATTAGTGCCAATGTTGATTGAAAGAGGCGCAAATGTTTTTGTTGCTGATTTGAATGAGCCTGTGAATATGCCAGCAGAGATTACATTTTTAAAAGTCGATTTGAAAGAATTTTCAGATTGCAGAAAAATTTGTGAAGGCATGGATTATGTTTTCAGTCTTGTTGGAATCAAAGCATCTCCTAAAGCTTGTTTTGAACAACCTGCAAATATTATGGGTCCTATGATTCAATTCAATACAAACATGCTTGAAGCTGCCATGGGTGCAAATGTTTCTTGGTATTTGTATACAAGCTCGATTGGAGTATATCAACCAGCACCAATTTTGAAAGAAGACGATCTTCCAAATTCAGTTCCATCTAAAAATGATTGGTTTGGTGGATGGGCTAAACGTATGGGTGAAATGCAAATTCAAGCATACGAGAAACAAAATGGAAAAAGCATTTGTTCAGTTGTTCGTCCAGCCAATGTGTATGGTCCTTATGACAATTTTGATCTTAATAGCGCAATGGTTGTTCCTTCATTAATTAGAAAAGCTGATGAAAATGAAAAGCTTGATGTTTGGGGTGATGGTTCCCAAATTAGAGATTTTATTCATGCTTATGACGTTGCTAGAGGAATGGTTTATGCAGTAGAAAATCAAATTACTGAACCTATCAATTTAGGGTCAGGATTAGGAGTGAAGATCAAAACTATTGCTGAAATTGTTGCTAAATATTTTGACAAAGAATTAGTTTGGGATGTTACAAAGCCTTCTGGTGATCCTATAAGAATTCTTGACATGACTAAGGCAAAATCATACGGATTTGAGCCCAAATTTTCTATCGAAGAAGGTGTTGTAAATACAATAGAATGGTATTTACAAAACAAAAATATTATCAAGAAAAAGTACAATATTTTGGCATAAATTATGAAAAAGAAAATACTAATTACAGGATGTTCTTCAGGTTTAGGTATTTTTTTAGTAAATAAATTTCAAAGCGAAGGTCATGATGTATTGCAACACTTAGGCAAAAAACATTATGACCTTTCTGATATTAATGATATTAAAAAATTAGCAAATGAAGCAATAGATTACAATGTTGATGTGCTTATAAACAATGCTGCTATTGTTTGCCCTAATATTTTGTTTAACGAATATACTGAAGAATTAATTTTAAATATGCTTGATGTAAATTTAAGAGCTCCAATTTTACTTTCTTATTATTTGCAATCTCATCTAACTGACATGATTAATATTAATTCTATGGTTGGTTTAGAATATAAAAAACCAAGAACTCTATATTCTGCTACAAAATGGGGTTTACGAGGATTTTCAAATAGTCTTAAGTTAGAAACATCAAGCATGAATATTTTGGATGTTTACACTACTAATATCAAAACTACACCCGAAAGAGAAAATGCTTTGAATGCTAATTACGTTGTTGATAGTATTTATGAAGCATTCCAGAAAAAGGAAAGTGAATTAATTTTGGATGGTCGAATATCATGAAACAAACTATTTTAATCTGTGGAGCAACTGGTTTTTTAGGAAGAAATGTTCTTGAGCATTATTGGGAATTAGGTGAATACAATATAAGAGCAACTCATTTCAATAGACCTGCTTTAGATCAATACGCTGGTGTTGAATGGATAAAATGTGACTTAAGAAACTCTGATGAAGTAAAAAAGGCAGTACAAGGTGTAGACATAATCTTGCAATTTGCTGCAACTACATCAGGAGCAAAAGATATATTGTCTCGTCCTTATATTCATGTAACAGACAATGCTATTATGAATTCTTTACTACTAAGAGAATCATTTGAGCAAGAAGTTAAACATTTTATTTTTCCTAGCTGCACAATTATGTATCAAAGCTCAGAAATTCTTATTAAGGAAAATGATTTCAATCCTGCTGATGAAATGAAATCTACTTATTTTGGTGCTGGTCACACAAAAGTTTATTTAGAAAACATGTGTGAGTTTTATTCAAGATTCAAGAAAACAAAACACACTGTAATAAGACATTCGAATATATATGGGCCTTATGACAAATTTGACTTAGAAAAATCACATGTTTTTGGAGCAACAGTAGCCAAAGTGTTCAATTCTACTGATGGTTATGTAACAGTTTGGGGTGCTGGTGAAGAAAAGAGAGATCTTTTGTATGTTGAAGATTTAATGAGTTTTATTGATTGTGCCATACAAAAACAAACTAGTTATTATGATATTTTCAACGTAGGGCTTGGCCAATTCATACGTATAAAAGATCTGGTTCAAAAAATTGCAAGCAAAGGTATAATTAATTTAAAAGTTAGACATGACTTATCAAAGCCATCAATCGAAACTTCTATATGCTTAGATTGCTCAAAAGCCAAAGAAATATTAGGCTGGCAACCTAAACATACATTAGATGAAGGTATTGTAAAAACAATAGACTGGTACAAAAAATATGGAACAACAGGGAATTGAATTAAATCAAGAACAAATTGATTTTTACTATGAACATGGATATTTACATCTAAAGAAAGTATTCAACGAAGATCAATGTCTTTCCTTAATTGAAGAAGCAGACAATTTTGCAAATGGTCATTTTACAAACTATTTGAACATGCATAAATCTGGATTGTTTCAAGAAGTTCACACTGGAAAGAATTTGTGTGATATTGGTGATCAACTTTTAGGAAAGAGAGCTGTACCAGTAGGAAGTATTTTCTTTTTCTGTATGCCAAACAATCCATTAGAAAACGGTTCAACATGGCACCAAGACAATTATGCAAGTAGAGCTCCTATGCATGCATACCTCAATTTAGCTTTGAGTTTAGATGATGCAGACGAAACTAATGGTGCTCTTATGGTAGTTCCTGGTAGCCATAAATTGGGTGACTTGCCTTGTAATCCAAAGCCTAATTTTGCTTACGATGAAAATGGAAGAATGTTCAATTCCGCTCCTATTGGAAATGATTGTGAGTTACCTGAAGGCTTGCCTATTGTTCAACTTACTTATGAGCGTGGAGATGTTCTTGCTTTGCATGCTCATACTGTTCATAAAGCTTTGAAAAATCCACACCCTACTAGATGGAGAAGAACAATGTATTTTGTTTACATCAAGGACAATGAACCATTCTGGCCAGGTTGGACTGCAAAAAGAGAATTGCTTGATAGATATGATTCACCGGGAAAGGGCAAATAATTATGAAAAAAGCACTCGTTATTACTTGGGAAAAGTATCAAGACCATGAATTGATTTATCCATATTACTCTTTGAAAGAACATGGATTTGAAGTTGATATTATGGCAAACAAGGTAGGAAAAATTTGGGGTAGTTTAGGTACTCATATGCCTTGTACTCGAGAAACATCTGAATTTGAAAATTTAGAAAATATTGAAAAAGCCTTGAATGAATACGAAATTCTTGTTGTTCCTGGTGGTGTTAAGGCGCTTGAAAAAGTACGACAAGAAAAGGGTGTTTTAGAATTCATAAGACAGTGGAATGAAGCTAGAAAGACTATCTTTTGTATCTGCAATGGTGCTCAATTATTAATTTCAGCTAAGATTTTGAATGGCAGAGTTATGTCAGGATATTATTCAATTGATGTTGATATTGAAAATGCTGGAGCTACATACGATAGAAGTCCTGTAGTAGTAGATGAAAATATCATTTCCTGCCCACATTATGATTTCATGGGACTGTGGTTGAATACAGCATTCGAAGTTCATGCAAATAGAATCTCACAACAATAATATAGTTAAGAAACCTTGGGGCTACGAGTATCTTGTATATCAAGATGCTAATGTAGCTCTTTGGTTTTTATATATCGCACCAAATCAGAAAACATCTTTGCATTCTCATCCAAAGAAAACTACTGGCCTTATAATTTTGGATGGAAAAGCTCAAGTAGATTTTTTCAACAATGAAAATGTCTTAGACAAGTTAGACAAAATTATGATTAGAAAAGGGATGTTTCATTCAACAACTTCTATTTCAGAGCATGGAACAAAACTTTTTGAAATTGAAACACCAAATGACAAATTAGATTTAGTTAGACTAGAAGATTCATATGGCAGAGAAGGTTTGCCTTATGAAGATTCTACTTATGAAAACCCAAAACAAGATGATTGTCTTTGGTTAGAAAATCTTTCTATTTATAAAAATCAACAAATATCTTTTTCTGATTGTAAACTAACAATCTTGAATGTCAAAAACATTACTGAATTAACTTGTTTAGACTCGCAAAAAAATGTCATGATTTTGACTGGTGGTATAGTCACTGATTATGAAGTGCTAATAGTTTGCCCTGGAGATATAGTCAAAATTGAAATATTACAAAAAATTGAGACTGTATTCAATAAAGTAAAAGAAAACACTTTTGTAATTTTATTTGAAAATTTAGATTAATATGAATAATTACTTAGAAAAAGTTTTTGAAAAAATTTCTTTTTGTAGACATTTTGAACAATATGTTTATAAAAAAGTGCAAGATAAAACTATTAAGATTCCAGTGTATTTGTCAGCTGGTCAAGAGAGTACTCCATGTTCAATTTCAGTGTATTTAAAAGACAGAAACATTGAACCAAATATTTTTATTCAGCATAGAGGGCATTCAACTTATTTGGCTTTTGAAGCATCGCCAGAAAAACTTATTGATGAATTGCTTGGTTTAGATTCTGGTTGTGCATTTGGCATGGGTGGATCTGCATCTATACAATCTCTTGAAAAAAATATTTTTGGTCACGATGGATTGATGGGATCTCAAGTACCTATTGCTGTTGGACATTGCTATCAAACAAAACAACCAACTATCGTTTTTATGGGAGATGCTTCTGCTGAGGAAGATTATGTTGGTGCAGCTATAGGATGGGCATCAACTAAAAACCTTCCTATTCTGTTTATTGTTGAAGATAATAATTTATCAATTTTGACAGAAAAAAAGGTTAGACGGAATTGGAACATGCATGAACTTGCGCATGCATACAAAGTAGAGGCTTACGATATAGGAGATAGTCCTGCAGAAATATCTGAGCATCTTAAGAATGTTTTCAATGCTCCTTTACTATTGAATGTAAGAACTATTAGAAAATACTGGCATTCTGGAGCTGGTATAGATGGTGATTATTTCGACAGATATGAATGGATGAAAGAAACATCACAATTTAATACATCTATTGTTGACGAAGAAAACAAAAATAAAGTTGAGGCATTATGGCAATCACGCTTAGAGACACTATAAAGTCAATTGTAAAAGAACACTTAGTTGGCAAAAAAGGCAAAGCATATGGTCAATGCCTTACTGCAGTAGGTTGGGTTGGTGGAACTTTGCCAGAACTTTATGAAGAAGATGGTATGGTTGAGCTTTCCATGGCAGATGTTGCAGGTGGAGCAATTGTAGTAGGTACAGCTTTGGCTGGAGATAGGCCTATTTACGTTGTTAGGTATCAAGGTTTTCAATGGTACAACTGTGTTTCAATTGTAAATTATGCTGCAAAGTCTAAATCACTTTGGAAAAGACCTTGCCCAGTTTTTGTTAGATCAATCGCTATGGAAGGTGGAATTGGACCTGTTGCTGGTTCTTCCCATCATTCATTAGTTTATAGAATGCCAGGAATTAAAGTGGCTTGCCCTATGTCATCTTCTGAATACCAAGAATGCTATGACGAATTTATGGCTGATGATGAACCGTATTACATATCAGAACATAGAAAAAGCTATGATAATACCTCTGATTTGAATGATGTTTTTGAAAATGAAAATCCAGACTTCACTATATTTCCAATTTCAATAACAAGGTTTGAAATGCAAAGATTGATTGAAATATTGAAGGATCATGAAATCAAAATAAATGTCTCTAATTTGATGTGGATGAAACCTCTAAAAGTTTCTGATATTGCAATCAACAGTTTAAGTAATTCTAAATATGGTGGGTTAGTTTTAGATGATGATTATGCTAGTGGATGTCAATCTTTTATAGCAAATCAATTGTCTATTTCATCAAACAAAGTTGTTAGATGCTTGGGTTTAGATGATAAAACAGCTGGCTTTTACAACAATGTAGATGTATTACCACCAACAGCACAAAAGATTGCTGATTACTTAATAAATATTAAAAATCAAAGCGATGGTATAATTTAGAAAAGGTGAAATATGTTTTATCTCCCATTAATGAATGACAATATAGACAAAGAAGATATCAAAAGTGTTGTTGATTTCTTATCACAAGATAATATTCCTAAATTAACAAATGGCCCTAAGGTTGTAGCATTCGAAAATGCTTGGGGAAATTGGTTAGGATCAAAATACAACTTATTTGTAAATTCAGGAGCTTCTGCAAATGAGTTGACAATGCTGGCTATAGCTCACTTAATTGGAGAAGGTGAAATTATTGTTCCACCTTTAACATGGATTTCTGATATATCATCTGTTTTATTTGCTGGTCATAAATTAGTATTTGTTGATGTAAATTTAGAAAACTTATCATTTGACATTAACAAACTTAAAAAAGCAATTACACCTCAAACTAAAGCAATTTTTCTAACACATGTTTTAGGTATTAATGGAATTACAGATGAACTTTTGACTATTTGTGAAGAAAACAACATTCTATTGATAGAAGATGTTTGCGAATCACATGGTACAACTTTCCAAGGTTCTAAAGTTGGAAATTTTGGTTTTGCTAGTAATTTTAGTTTCTATTTTGCTCATCATATGTCTACTATTGAAGGCGGAATGATCAGTACAAATAATTGGGAATTTTATCAAATTTGTCGAGCATTGAGATCACATGGAATGACTAGAGAAATGACTAGTGACACTATGAAAATTTCTATTGCTATGGACAATCCTGATTTAAACCCAGATTTTATTTTCTTACGACCAGCTCACAATTTTAGAAGCACTGAAATCAATGCTGTAATCGGCTTGTCACAGTTGCCAAAGCTAGATGCAAAGAATGAAGAAAGAAAAGATAATTTTGATTATTTTATTTCAAATCTTGATTATGAAAAATACCATACAGCAATCAACACCGAAGGAAATTGTAACTATGCTTTTATTGTTATTTTAAAAGAAGCTGATTTTACAAAAAGAAATGAGCTTGAAAGAAAGTTACGAAATAATGGTATAGAATTCAGAAGAGGATTGTCTGGTGGTGGAAATCAAATGAGACAACCTTTTTTCAAATCTATTTACACAGATTTTTCAGATTTTGAAAATATTGAGCATATTCATAATTTCTCTTGGTATATTGGAAATTACCCAGGGCTTGAAAGGGAAAAAATAGATTTTCTATTACAAACTTTAAATGGATAAGCTATGAAAGACTTATATAAAGATATAAAAATTCTAATTATTGGTGATTCCTGTGAAGACAAATTCATTTATGGACATGTTGTTAGATTAGCTCCAGAAGGTCCTGTACCTGTTTTCAATCCAGAATATTCAAAATCTAATGGTGGTATGGCTTTAAATGTAAAAGCAAATATTGAAGCCATTGGAGCTGAAACTACCTTAATTACACAAACAGAAGAAATCGTCAAAACAAGATATGTTGATGAAAGAACTAATAGTTTACTCTTAAGAGTAGATGATGAAAAAAAAGTTAGTAGAATAAATCCTTTTATCTTGGTAAGCATTGTTGATAATACTTACAATGGCGTTTATTATGATGCGATTATAGTAAGTGATTATTGCAAAGGTTTCTTAACTGAATCAGATATTGGAAGAATATCGATTAGAAATTCAAATGTATTTTTAGATACCAAAAAAATATTAGGAGATTGGTGTACTAGTTGTGATTATATTAAGATCAATCACACTGAATTTGATAGAACAAAACATACTATTGATCAGCTTGATATTTTAGATAAATTAATAATTACTAGATCTGATGAAGGTTGCGAATATAAAGGCATTATATATCCAGTAGAAAAAGTTAATATCAAAGATGTTTCTGGGGCTGGAGACACTTTTATATCAGGTTTGGTTTGCGAATTGATGCGAACTAAGGATGTTGTTCAAGCTGTTAAGTTTGCCCAAGATTGCGCTACAAAAGTTGTTCAAAAAAAGGGAGTTTGCACAATCTAATGAAGATTTTGTTTATTGTACCAAGATGGCTTAATGGAGATTTTATAGGAAAACCTGATCATACTGAAAATTTAGTTGCTTCACTACGTTATTATGCTTCTATCAATACAGACATAACGTATGAAGTGGAATACATTTCAATTCATGATATTTGGTCAAAAGAACAATTAGAAAAAGTTCTTCTAAGTTCAGATGCTGATGTGATTTTATTATCTACAATTAGAGATATCACCCCTACAATGAAAGCAGTTAAAATATTAAAAAAGAGATTGTCCATGCTCATTTGGGACACTCCAAACTGTGTGACAAAAATTAGATATTTAAACTTACGATTGTTTCTTAAATACAAACAAGATTATGGAGTTATGAAGTGGGAAATTCCATTAATGGAATATTCAAAGTATTGTAATATTCTTGTAATTGATACTGGATATGGAGAAATGTTTCCAAATGTCTATTGTATTTTTGAGCCAGTTGATTACAATCTTTTATATCCAATTCCAGAAGAAGAAAAAATTTATGATGTATCTTTCATTGGGTCTACTGACATTCCTGAAAGAAGATGGTTCAAAGAGCAACTTGACAATTCTGATATAAAAGTAAGCTGGCTTGGTGGAAGAAGTGACAATGACAAATTTTCTACACAAGCAGAATGGGCTGAAATGCATAGAAAATCAAAAATAGAATTGAATTTTAATGGAAATGTTTGGCTTGGAAATAGAAAAAGTAGAGTTTGGGATATTGCAGCTTGTAAAAATATGATGATTGCAACAATTCCAGATGTTTACACCTATCACACTGGAAAATGGTTTATTGATGGTGAACATTTTGCTTCAATGAACACAAAAAACTTTGTTAAGGTAATAAAGTTTTATTTAGAAAATGATGACCTAAGAAAACAAATTGCATCAAATATGCATAATTTTTATATGGAAAATTATAATACAAAAAAGTGGTGGGACAATATAATCTCATACACTTTTGATAAGGAATAAAAAAATGAATATGAAAGAATACTATGCAATGTATTTGACCTTGCATCAAAATAAAGTTTGTAGAAGATTGCACGTTTTGGGTCAATTTATGACAATCTTGTGGGTTGTAGGATGTATTAAGTTTGAATTATATTGGTTCTTATTACTTACACCATTTATTGTATATCCATTTGCTTGGTCAGGACATTACTTTTTTGAAAAGAATAAACCAGCTGCGTTTAAAGACCCAGTAAAAGCAAAAATTAGTGACTGGATTATGCTTTTTGATATCTTGAGGGGCAAAGTTCCATTCTAATAAAAAAGGAGGCATTTGCCTCCTTTTTTATTTATCGAAAAAGCTATCTAAAACTTCGCCAATGTATACAATTTGTTCTTCTGTAATAACTGGAGAAGTACCCAAGAAGAATGTATCAGTAGTGACCTTTTTTGCTATTGGAAAATCACTTAAATCCATATCGCCTACTAAATGACTATAAGCTGGTTGCATCAAGATATTTCCAGCAAAATAAGGCCTTGTTTGAATTTTGTGAGATTCAAAATATTGACAAATATCACTTCTTTTGAAAGGCGCATTATCTTTGACAGTAATTGGAAAAGCAAACCAGTTCACATCTGAATTTTTTTGAGCTACTGGAAGAACAAAATATTCTTCGTACTTGGCAAATACTTCAGTGAGCAATTTGTGATTTCTTTGTCGTAATTTTTTGATTTCATTAAGTTTATCAATTTGTGCCAATAACATAGATGCCTGAACTTCTATTGGTTTTAAGTTATAGCCAATTTCTTCATAAACATATTTATGATCAAAAACTTCTCCTGGCATACTTGGTAGCCATTCAGAAAATCTTTGATTACAAGCTCCACATTCAGTAATATTTTGCTTGCCAATACAAAAACAACCACGACCCCAATCTCGAATTGAACGAATTACTCTTTCTAAATTATCATCATTACAAACAACTAATCCGCCTTCTCCACAAGTAATGTGATGAGCAGGATAGAAAGAGCAAGAAGCCATAGTGCCGAAACTACCCAAAGGATTACCATCGAATAATGACCCCAAAGCATCACAACAATCCTCCAGCAATATCAATCCATAATGATCAATAATATCTAACAGTCTATACATATCAGGAGGATTTCCTAATACGTGAGCAAATGTTATAATTTTTATTTCTGGGTCTGCTTGCAAGGTTGCTTCAACATCATCAAGATTAAGGTTTAAACCATCTAATGAAATATCAACAAAAACAGGCTTGAATCCACATTGAAATATTGGATTGATAGTTGTAGGAAAACCAGCAATCGGTGTCAATACTTTTGTTCCTTCAGGCAAGTTTAGATATCTTTTTGACTTTAAAGCAGACATCATAAGAAGATTAGAGCTACTTCCTGAATTAGTCAATAAAGCATGATTTTTGCCAAACAATGAAGCTAATTTTTTCTCAGCCTTATAAGCTTCAGCACCTAATACCAACCAACCATCTAATAATGTAGACACTGATCTAACAATTTCAGTATGGTCAAAATAAGGACCAGCATAATGAACATGGTCTTTGCCAGGTCTCCATTTTTTCTTTGGTTCTTGTTTTACAAAGTCTTCAACTAGCTCAAGTAATTCTTCTTTGGTCATAGTGTAATTTTACCGTTAATTCAAAAAAAGGTATAATATAACAATCTAAGCAGATAAAACTTATTCAGAACGGACTTGTTAAATGAATTTACAAAACCTTATCAGAGAAAAAATACAAATTCCATATAGTGATGATTTGTCAGTCTATAGAGATATGAACAACAAGATTAAATACACTGAACAAATTGTTGAAATTGTTAACCAGCATGTACCAAAAATTCAAGCACCATTTGATAAGAAAATATTAGATGAGGTTGAAGAAAATGGTTATTGTGTAATTGAAAATTTTCTGACTCAAGAAGAAGTAGATACAATAGTAAAATTTACTGAAGACATTAAAGGCTATCAATTTCATGTTCCAGGCAGAGCATTCAATCAAGTACCGCAAAAGTTTAATGACAACTTAGATTGGAATGTCTGTTCTTACAAAATCAATCAAATTTTTAAATCACCATTTATTCTCCGTTTAGTAACTAGGCCTGATATTGTTGCCCTAGCTCAAGAATATTTAGGATGTTTACCAGTGCTTAAAGATGTAAATTTGTGGTGGAGTAAATATACTGGCGAAACTTTCAATACTCAAAATATACACAGAGATTATGATGATTTTAAGTTTGTAGCTTTTTTCATTTATCTGTCAGACGTTGATGATGAAAATGGCCCTCATGTTTACTACAAAAAAACACACAAAGGCTCAGATGATATGTCTGAAAAGGTTGTGGTCACTGGTAAAGCTGGAACTGCAATTTTTGGTGATACATATGCATTACATCATGGACAACCTCTTACTTCTGGAAAAAGATTGATGTTTTGGGTTAGATATTCAATACATAAAAACAATAATTTTTTTAGAGACAAATGTGAACAATACCGACAAGAACCTAATATGTTTTTTGACGTAATTGATGACAATGAAGTGAATAGACATCTACTTAGTGTTTTCACTAAAGAAAGTGACAAGGAATAAATAATGGAACAAAACGATCATTTAGTGCCAGATCCAAAGTATAAGGACTATCCTTTAGATTTGGCTATTGCAAAAAGAGCAAAAGAAATTGTTGATGAATACCAGATTACTACTTGGTTTGAAACAGGTATTGATTTAGGTTCTACAGCACTTACAGCATCAAAGCTTGTAAAGAATTGGATTGGTGTAGAAGTCAGAAAAGAATCTTGCGAATTAGCTGCGAAAAGATTTGCTGAACACAATATCACCAACTGCGAAATTATTCATGGCAATTCTCCAGTTGTTTTATTGAATAGAATGCATAAATTAGATGTTGAACATACAATCTTTTTCTTAGATGCTCATTGGGGTGCTTATTGGCCTCTTCTTGATGAAATCGATTGTATTTCAAGAGGCAAGGGTGTAATCATTATTCATGATTTCCAAGTTCCTGGGCGGCCTGAACTTGCATATGATACATGGAATAATAATGTATTGAATTATGATTATGTAAAAGATGCTCTAACTAGATGGAGTCCAACTCATAGAATTGAATACTGCACTGAATCAATTCATGCTGTCCCTAGAGGAGTTTGTTACATTTTCCCAAGGTAAAGTAAAAAGGAGAACTATTTAGTTCTCCTTTTTGTTATAATTCTCCAAAAAATAATCTAAATCTTCTGGCGTTCCTAAACCCCACATATTAGAAACATTAAAAGTCTTAATTTTTTTATTATCTAAAATAGCTTCATTGAAAACTGGGCATACATAGAATTCATTATTTACTCTTATATTCTTGTCTATCATTTTTCCAGCATAATTGACAAAATCAGATCCATGCTTCCAATAATAAATTCCAACTGTAGCAATATCAGAAATTGGGTTTTTTTCTGCCACTTCTACTACAAAATTATTTTCATCTACACGAGCATATGACCATTTAGGATGAGAAGCCTTAAAAGAAACAATTCCAGCGTCTAAATTTTGCTCATGCATTTTGTAAAGAAATTCTAAGCTATTCCATTCTATAAATTGATCTGAATTGGCAATAAGTAAAGATTCATTATTGTCAATATAATCCTTTGCCAACAGTACTGTACAAGCTGCTCCTTCAGTCAAACTTTCAACTTCTACTATTTTGCATCCTGGATATAATAACTTCAACATAGAATCAACATTGTATTTTTCTATGTGTTGTTTTTGAACTATGAAAATAAAATTAGCATCAACATTTAAGTTTTCTACTACAACTTGAATCATAGGCTTTCCATTTACTTCAATTAAAGGTTTTGGAAAAGTATATCCAGCTTGAGCGAATCTACTACCATTGCCAGCCATAGGAATTACAACATTCATTTTCTTATCTACCCATTTTGCTTTAGAAATTTCTTTATTATTATATGCATTCAATATAGATTCTAATGTAAAATCACCAGAATTATTTACTCTTAAAACTTTTGATCCAGAGGAATAAGCAGCCATCAAACCTGTTGGAGAATCTTCTACTATTAATGTTTGATTAGGAAATACACCAAAATGAGACATTGCTTTCCAATACATTTCTGGATGTGGTTTAGAAAAATTGACATCTTCGTTAGAAATAATTAAATCAAAATAATCATACAGTCCTAAATTTTTTAAAGCAATTTCAACAGTATTTTTGATTGAATTAGAACAACAAGCAATATTAAAATTATTTTCTTTAAGATTTTTTACAATTGAAATTAGTTTGTTGTTATTTTTTAAATTTGACAAAGCAAATAATGTTAGTCTTTGTTTTTCAATAAAAATATTCTTGTCAATTTGATCGTCAATACTAAAACCTTTTGACTTAAGAATTCTTAGCTTATCTTTAGTTTTCAATCCATCATAAATTTTCAAATGATCTTCCCAGCTAATTTCATAATTGAGAAATTTTTTAAGAGATTTATTTAAAGTTTCATAATGTATTTGTTTTGCATCTAGTAAAACTCCATCTAAATCAAAAGCTATTAATTTTGACATATATAAATTTTACAAATAAAAAAGGAGAGTTGAAAATCAACTCTCCTTTTTTCATGACTAGTTTAGAATTAGCTTACGGTAATTCTTGAAACTGCATAGTCATTGATAAGAGCAAAACCGAGCTCTTCGTAAACAACCCATCCGAGTCTAAGTCTCTTTGGATCGTCTGCTGGGAGGACAGTGATGTCTTGGCGAACTGGCATTGCACCAACGAATTGGGCAGGTGCGAGAACGTAAACGCTGTTCTTCGGAACCATTGTGGAAACGTGGATGTCAGCGGAATAAATGTGTCCGTAGAGACCAGTCATAAGGATGTCTCTTTGAGTTGCCTCATCGAAGAATTCCTTACCCCAGTTTCTGATATCCTTGTAGCGTTGTGGGTGAAGAACAACCTTAGCACCGATTAACTCGTGCTCTTCAATGAGAGTCAACGCAAGGTTGACGTTCTCTGGTTGGAGAGTACCGGAAACGGAAATTGCTTGGTCAGTTGGAACACCAGCGTTGATAACCTTGAAGACTTCAGTATCTTCTTGTCTTTGAAGGGAATCTTTTGCTCTAACTTGTGCTCTATCGACAATATAAAATCTTCTTTGTCTGATTTCATTAAGTCTGATTTGTGGGTGTGCAGCTAATTCAACTGTAGGAACGAGAAGCTCTTCAGCCTCAACCTCTGCAGTAGGAACAGCACCACGCTTAGGAATGACGTATGACTTGACAGCAACGTCTCTCTCGTAGCGAGCAAGAGCACCTTGTGGGAGCTCATCAACCATCAAAAGTTTGCGTCCGATGGCTTGGTACATGAGGGAAGTCTTGATTGGCTCAACCATTGCTTGTGCAAGAGCTGTGCGTCCCTCTGGAGTCTCGAGAGCCATTGCAATAATGGATTCTCTTTGCTCATTTGTGTTTCTCTTAATCATTGACATTGAAATATTTCTCCTTTAAAAATTCTTTACCGATTAGACGCCACTAAGTTGGGTGAAGTAAAGAAGGCCAGCAGCTGAGTCATAAGAATCAACTCTACCAACAATAACACCGTCAGTACCAACAGTGCCTAACTTTGCAAGCTTACCAGCGTTTGCAGAGCTAGCTGCAACGGTGAGAAGGTCGCCAACAGCAGGTGTCCAGCCACCAGCTGCACCATCTTGGAAAACAGAGGTGGATGCAACTGAGGAAAATCTGTCGGTAATAAATTGTGCGCCTGGGGTATTGAAAACGCCAACACCTCTTCTTGGTCCTTCATATCCTGATGAACCTGCAGTTGGGTTTGTAACACCATTGACGTTTTCAGCCAAGAAGTCGCCAATAGCTCTCTTTGAAACAACGTAGAATCCGTTGTTATTTGCTTGAAGAACACCATTGGAATCGGTGTAAGATGCACCAACTGGATCAGCAAGAATCATGGTGTTGCCAGTTCTAGCAGTATCATCAGCTGAGAATCCAACAAATCTACCTAATTGTTGTTGAAGGGTTGAAAAACCGTTACCTGCTCTGTATGCTGCTGCAACAGTTCCGTCGTTTTGAAGGAATAAAGCGTCACCTGCGAGCCATGAAGCAGAAGCAGCTGTGTTGTAGTTTGCAACTACGAGTGTGTTTAATGCACGAATAGCCATTTTATATTTCTCCTAATTATTTGATGAGGAAATTAGTCCTCGATTTTTGGCATTGTAAAAGCACCCTTAAGAGCACTTTGTATGTCAAGAGCTGCACTGTTAGCGGATAAACCACCACTTAATGCAGGAGATGTAGATACGCCTAATGTTGAAGCGGTTCTAGTACTCATTCTTTCAGCTGCAGCAGCTGCAACTCTTTCGGTTGAAGACTGAGCGGACTTAAGTAAGAGTTTGGTTTGTCTGATCATAGAATCAGACTTAAGACCATCATTGATCATTTGCTCTGCATATGAATCAACTTCTTCAGAAGTAATAATTCCAGCTAAAGCTAATTTTGTTGCACAGCTATAAGAAGTTTTGATTCTTGCAACATCAACAGAAGATTTTTTAAGTTCATTTACAGTCTTGAATGCATTATCCAATTCTACTTGAGTATCATTGATCTTTTGTTGAGTATTGACATGTTGTCTTGTGTCAACATTTTGTGCTTCTTTTTCCATTTCATCATCAGATTCAGCGTTAGTTGGGCATTCCTTGTTTGCACATTTTGTGTTAGGATCTTCCATAGCTGCTTCTGACATTCTCATTGTAGTACCGCAAGCAGTACATTCAACATCATGCTCTTCTTTAGAAGCACCAACAGTTCTGGTGGTCTTATGTGGCATTGAAGGCATTTGGGTTGGAATATGAGGATGATCGTTATCTTCTAAACCCTCAGAAGGAGTTTCTAAATGATCCCAATCAACGGTGTACTCTAAAGAGCCATCGCCAGAACCTTCAAACTTACTAGGCTTTGTGACTGAAGGAAATTCCAATGAACCTGGATTCATAGTAGGAACTTTTTGTTCAGCCCAAGTTGGATTTTGTTCCTTGAGTGAGTTACCCTCACTACCTTGCATTGTCATTGTAGGGTATTCAATTTCACCCTTCATGTCAACCATATCTTCGTTATATTTAAATGAGGCTGACGCTGGATAAGTCTCTTCTTCTGAAGCAATCTTCATGAGAATTTCTTCTCTTTCGGCTCTTCTTAAGAGAGCTTCTCTCTGTGCTTTGCGCTCAGCCAATGCTTGTTTAGTCATTGATCTAACCTCGTTGCTTTTTTTCATAAATTGTTTTTCATTGTCTTCGTCATCATCTGACTCTTCTTCTGAATCCATATCATCTTCGTCATCATTAAAATGGGTGATACTTTCATCATCATCTTCATCAGAATCATCATCTCCGCCAAGAAGATTATCTAGCGCCTCTTGCACAGCTTTTTGTGCTTGGTCAACCATATCAGCGGGAACTTCAATCTCAAAAGTGGCGACATCATCACTATCTTCTACTTCGTCTTCGTCGTCCATATCTTCATCAGACATGTCATCGTCATCTACATCTTCTGAATCTTCATCACTCTCAAAGTGGTGAAATTCCATATCATCGTCATCATCATCAGATTCATCGTTTGCGAAGTCAACAGTCTCTTTACCATGATCAAGATCTAGATTTGAAACATCAAGACCAGCTTGTCTAGCAATATTTGGAAGATATTTTGCTCTGATTGCTTTTGCGACAACAACAGCTTCATTTGTTTCCAAAGATGCTGTCTTTTCCATGTCGGAAGCGCAGTTCATAAGATCTTCCTTATCAGTTGCATTGATTTCAGCTAATTTCATTGCTGCAAATCTTTCCTGATTGGCTTTATTCGAATTTTTATTCATTTTTATGCTGCTTCCCTTAATAAAAATAAAATCTTTTATCAAAGAATCTATAAATTAGTTATTTATAAACTTTTTTTTAACTTCTAGATAAAGTGTTTTTACACCTTTTTTAAAGAAAATAGTGAGGGAATATTTCCCTCACTATTTTGTATACTAATCTATCCAAGTAATTGATACATCAAGCTTTGATGGATCTTTCTTAGAGGCTTGAACAGTTGTTCTTGAGTAATTTCCGCACTTGTAGCAGAAAGTATTATTTTTGACCTTGTGTGCTTCTCTATTGCCACATGAAGGACAAACCATACCTACAGGGAGCATAGATTCTGAAGTTCTGTCAAATGAAGGCAAAGCTGTCTTCAAATAGACATCAGAATCAACTGTAGCTGACAATCTAACCATTGTTCTAATGTCAGAAGCTGTTGGTCCCATTCCTGGCGCAGCTGGGTTAGCTGCTGGCATTTCAGCAGGAGCAGTTGCTGCGCCTAAACCAGTGTCAGGACCAAGTCCCATTGGTTCTTCTTCAGGGGAAGACTTGCCTTTTTCTCCCATTGAAATAAGTTCAAGAGATTGCATAATTTTGTATGTGGTTCCACAGCTTTGACAATCTGCATTTGATTCAGAAATGTTTACATCATCTCCTCCACAAACTGGACATACAGAACCCCATGGTTTCTTTTCGCCTGGTTCAGACATTGCATCCATATCTGCGGATTCATTCATATCTGACCCACCAGTAAGTGAAGAAATTCCTAAATCACCACCAGCAGGAGCGCCAGCACCCAAACCTGGATCAACTGGTCCAGCTGCAGGACCTGCAGGAGCAGGAGCACCACCAGCAGGAGCACCCATGCCTGGAGCTACTTGGGCATATTTAGCCAAAATATTGTCTCTTCTGTTCTTTCTAGCGATTCTGGCACCTTCTGTCATTACAACAGGCATTTCTTCGCTATCTTCAGCATGCATATCGGCATCCATATCATCAGGCTTGAATGTTTTTGATGAAGATGTAGAAACTGTAGCTGTTACATCGCCATTTTCAGAAACAATCAAGTCTGTAAATGAGAATGTAGCAGGGTCAACTTGGAACCCATGTCCTTGAAGAACTTCGATTGCTTTTTGCTTGAATGATTCATCAAAATTGCTATCACTTGGTTGAACACCATCTAAATCTTCAGCTCTGCACATAAATCTAATGCAATCTGATTTACTTTGAGTGATGGTCATGCCAGCAGTTCTTTCAGAAGCAATGACAGCCTTGGCAACTAATTTTTCTGCAACTTCAAATTCTTCGCAAAGTCTCTTCGCAGCTTTTGCAATTCTTCTTGTGCTAATTCCAAAGTTTGTGGAATAATCTGCTAACCAACCAACAACATTATCAGAAATATTTTTAGTGGATGCAGTTTTGACACCCCAGAATTCTCTTCTTGCTCTTGCTCTCAATCTGCCGTCAGTAGCAGTTGCAGTTTTTGCTCTATCAATAGCAGCCATCAATTGCTTTTCTGGCATAGCATCTACAGAATCAACTACTTCATCAGGAGTTGTTCCAGTTTCTTTTGAGGACATTGCCATAGCGGAAATTGCAGACTTAAGATCATCTTTGGAAATAAGATCAGCATCAGCATCTACAGCAGACATAAGAGCAGACTTGAGTTCTTCATTCTTTGAAGGTGCAGCATCAACATCTAAACCTTCAGAAGGAACATTTGCTTGACCCATAAGAAGTTCAGCAATTCTGGAAACGCCTTCCTTGGTCATTTCGCCTTCTTCAACAGCAACTGAAAGCGCATCAGCAAGATCTTTAGCAGTAATTTCAGAAGTTACAGCAGCACCTAATTGCTTGAGAACAGCAGAAACAGAATTTTCTGGCTTTGCATCACCACCGAAAAAATCAGCCTTTTCTGCCTTGTCTGCTTCCATATCAGTCCCAGCAGCAGCAGTTCCAATCATTTCAGGAAGCATTGGTTCTTCAGCTAATGTTTGAGCAACACGAAGGATAGTTTTTGGAGTTTCTAATGAAGAAATTACTGCCTTGCCTAATGCAGAAATTGTAGCATGCATAATTTCGTGAGCACTTGCTGAACCTTCTGCACGGTGGTTTGATAATTGCTTTTCTAAAACTTCAGTAGGCACACCATGGTTTACTTCTTCAACAAGTTGATGTAAGGTTTTACGTACTTCTTCATCCTTGACTCTTCTGCCATAAAGACCAGCATCTCCAAGAAGAATCTCTCTTACTGCATCTTGGCTAGCACCTGTTTGTTTTGGCTCTAATTGTTTTTCACGAACTTCATTTACAGCACCAGTATTCTTTGACTTAATGCCATCAACTAAATTATCATATGATTCACCGCTTCTAACTTCATCAAGTTGTCTTTCTCTATCATCAAGTCTTTCTTTGACATCAAGCAAAGCAGTCTTGACAAAATGTGAATAATCCTTGAGCAATTCAGCAGCAACTCTTGTACCTTGTCCATTTTCCATCAAACCGAGTTGGTTTTCGTTAAGGATAGGTTCCCAAGCAGTTCTTTTTCCATTTGTGTAACCTGTGATTGAACCATCAGTAGAAAGAACAACTCTATTACCTGCATTATCTTCGACTTTAAAATCGATTGTAACTGCAGCAGCAAGTTTTTTTCTTTGCTCTGATGCAATCTTTGCAAAGTGATCCATTTGATTTCTGCTCCCCGCCACGAAAGGCGTATTTGTTTTTATATTTTTGC
>Ga0214921_10000198_pt1 | contig 118946 bp, 127 predicted proteins | sample LL1505_MetaG_FD_177992 | JGI IMG/M metagenome (GOLD analysis project Ga0214921, IMG submission 177992) | Freshwater microbial communities from Lake Lanier, Atlanta, Georgia, United States - LL-1505 | ecosystem: Environmental > Aquatic > Freshwater > Lake | place: USA: Georgia | collected... | reverse complement strand
CACCTGAAACGCCATCAAGATTATCGCTTTTATCACCAGAAATGGCTCTTGCCAAGCAAAAATTATTGGGATGAATACCATATTGCTCTACAATTCTTTTTGTATTTAAATATTCGTCTTTTACTGGCCGGTATAGGATTGTTTTATTATCACACAACTGAATAAAATCTTTATCATTTGATACGATGACTTTAAAATATTCACTTAAAGAAGGATGATTAGTAATAGCAGAAATTAAATCATCAGCCTCTACAGAATCAAGTAATAGCTGGATTATTGGCATCATATTTAGATATTCAGCCAGTCTAGTCATCTGCCAAATTTTATTTTTCAATTCTTCTTCACCTTCAAGAACTTGAATATTTCTATTTAAGCGAAGAGGTTTTCTGCCATCTTTATAATTTTTATTTACAAGACGCCGTTTATTAGAACCGCCTTTTCCATCCCAACAAATTACAATACGATTTGGCTTAATCTCTCTGCATAATTTTTGGAGAGATTTAAGAAAACCAAATATGCCACCAATAGGGCTTCCGTTAGTAGATACGGCTGGATTCATAACATAATTTCTTATGTATAAATTATTTGCATCAATTATGAGAATTTTTTTTCCATCCATCTTGGAAATCCTTAATTTGCTTTATATGATGTTCAGCCGCCTCTGCTATTTCTAAATATCTTTTTTCTCCTAGAATCTCTTTGTTTGTTTTTAGACATTCAAAATCAATATTGTTTTTAATTGCAACATTCAAAAGCCAATAAGTTGTTTTTTCTAAAGCCTTATACAGTTCACCATTTTGGTCTATCAAAGATATGATTTGTAAACGCAATTTAGACATATCATCAGTTAATGTCTCTATTTGTTCTTTAACAAAAAGCAATTCATTTTCTGTATTATTCATAATTAAAATTTATAAGTTCCAACAACCTCATTATCTACAGTATAATAAACCTTCTTAATACCACGTTCTTCCATAACTGCATGGCACATAGCGCACGGCTTACTCATTCTATCATCGTTACCGTTCTTTGAACAGCGAGCAACATACATAATAGAACCCTTAGTCACATGTCGCGGAATGTTGAGTAGCGCCTTGATTTCCGCGTGGTATGTGGCGTTTCCCTTTTCTTCAGGACGATAATCTTTTCCAACTGAACAATACCGCTCTGAATTGATTCCCATGCCAACAATGGCACCACCGCGAATAAGAACCGCACCATGTCTAAAATTACCATAAGTAGATGCATTAGCAAGCTTTTTAGCCAGCTGGAAGATACCTCCGAATCTTTTTTGATACCTCCCCTCTTGCAATATGAGTATCAGTAATCTCGCTGTGCTTCTTCGTATAGCTCGTCGTCGTCGAATCGGTATCCATGTCTTTCTCCTTTGAAAGTAAAAGCATACTAACAACAAATCAGCCTTTAGTCAACATCTGATGCTAGTTCTAGAAACTTAATGCTTACGTATAAAATCCAATCTTGGTCACAGAACGCTATTTGTATTATATCATCGTCTTGTATGTCTGTCACTATAGCATAATAAGACTGTCCCTGATTTAAATAAGGATGAGTATATATAACTAGCTGACCAAGTTTTGGTTTAAACATTGATATCAAATTTTTTACGCATCTGTAATACCGCAAGATTTTTCATCTTAGCTTCTACATCGACATCAATCAAATTATCACGAATTGCTGCTAATTGTATGTCTGGAACATGGTGAATAAAGTTGGAATGGCTTCTACGTTGGGCGTATGAGCCATTTTCCATTCCCGGTTCTGTATTGGAAAGATGCTGTAATGGTTTAATTTTTTTCCATGTTTTAGAGGTTTCCAAAAAAGCATCTATGAAAGATAGATCATTACTTCCAAAAGTATAGTGATGAGAATCAAGGACGATAGGAATATTTGTTTGCTCATGTATCTCCAATAACTGTTTCACATTATAACACTTTTCATCATTCTCAAGAGTTAACCGATTCTTAATATTTGTTGGTAGTGATTTAAATACTTCTATAATTTTGTTAGTTCTATCTTTTTTGCCGCCATGAATATTAATTGCATAATATGGCGTTTGTTCAAAACCCATAGTATCAAAAATCCACGCATGATATTCAAGTTCACGAATAGAATTTTCGATTACCTTATCGCTATCACTAGAGATAACAGTAAATTGGCCGGGATGTGTTGTTACACGGATGCCGTGAGAATAAAACAAACCACCAAGATAAGCAAGCTTATTCTTTAGAGAAATATCTTCTTTTGCAAGATGAGAGCAAAACTCAAATAACGGAAAAAGAGAACTACTAAGCCGGAAAGACTTAATATTATTTTCTAGAAATTTAGGAAAAATCTTAATGTGTTCATCGACATTATTGTGATAAGTTTCAATAATTTTTTGTTCTGAATATTTGCCGTTTTTAAACGCTCCAAGCTGGAGGTTTTTTTCGTCAAGAACATTTTCATAAACTATAGAACCATCACGTTTTGTACGAGAAGAAAGCCACTGGCAGCAAACAGATAATGACATGTATCCTCCAAAAAGAAAACCGCTCTAGTATTCTACACTAGAGCGGTTTCGTTTACAAGTGCTTAAATATTAATTTAACACTTCACCAGTTGTTGGATCAATATTTTCTTCACCTTCAATATTATAGAAATTCTTTGCATCGCCTTCACGGGTATCAAATTTTACTATAACTTCACTGTCCATAATATCAAGAACAGCTTTTCTAAAAGCTTCATCTTTATTCATTAAGTCTTCCCAACCGCTTTGCTGAAATTTCTTTGGTGTACCGGCAACTTCTAGTTCATACCATGCACCCATTTGTTTAATAAATGGTTTCACAGCTTCAAATATGCTTTCATTGTCCAATACTCCAACGCTGCCACCCCACATGATTTTAAACAGGCATTCGCGTCCTGCTGTACCAAAGCGAGATTTTTCTAATCTTGCCTTGACTTCGCTACCAATCTTATATCCACGGCTATCAAGAACATAACTATCCTTTGATTTACGTCCAGTTAGCCATATACGCAAGCTATAAGCGTAACTGAGCGCTTTTCCACCGGGGGTGGTGTATCTCTCACTATCAGTTGCATATTTGATATTCTGGACGTTTAGGTTGGTTTTAAGCTGGTTTAGGACCAATAGGGTTGAATGGCTATTAGCAATAGGTTGAACTAGCTTTGATAAACCCTTGGCAAGAATACGTGGCTTGACTGCCATTGAAGATTGTGGGTCAAAATCGCCTTCAATATCAGTCTTGCTTGGAGTCAATGCCATAGAATCCCAAATAAACAACATTCTATTTTTATTATTTTTTAATAGCTCTTCAATACTTTCAAGAACGAATTCAACGCTCTCCGCTTGAACATAAAGAAGCTTTTCAATATCGCATCCCGCTTTTACAAGGAATTCTGAATCGATAGCGGATTCGCTGTCAAAGTATACAACATCAATTCCCATCTTTTGTGCGTTTGCAGCAACCTGTGCTGCCATATAAGATTTACCAGAGCCTTCCAAGCCAGCAAGTTCTGTTAATTTGCCCACAGGAATACCAGCTAGCTTTCCACGGCAAATAATAGAATCTAACCAGCGACTTCCTGTTGGAATCCAATCGGTAACATCTGTTGGATTATCCTCTGCTAAATCATAAGCAACTTCTCTACCACTCTTTTTATTTAATAGAGTACGCAAATCATTAATAGAAACTTTTCCCGCTTCGCTTTTTTCAGTTTTTTTAGCCATTGCCATTTTATCTCCAGATAGAAAAGAAGGCACAGAATTTCTTCTGTGCCCTCAGTTTAACTCACAACAACTTGTTTGTTTAGTTACCCATTAATTCAGAAAACGCTTCGTCAACTGCTGACTTAGCCTTAACTGGTACGGCTGCGGCAAACTTCTTAGTTTCTGATGAAGATTCCTCTGCCTCTTCATCTGTATTACCAGCAAGATAAGCATCTAGAATAGCTGACACTTCTTCTGTTGTCTTGCGTTGGTGCAATGTTTCAAATTCTGGAAGAGTTTCCAGAAGTTCCTTACATTCAACATCTGTACCTTGACAAAGCTTACTTGTCTTACGGGCAGGAGTTACCTTTGTAGTTGGGAAAGACTGACCCGGAGCCTTGCTCGCTGCGATAGTCAAATCTGTACCAGCTTCTGGATCTGTAATATCACCATAGTCTGGATTTAGAACAAGATTAATAAGATCTTGATATACTAGCTTGCCATAGCCCCAAATCTTAATGCCTTCCTTTTCCTCTCCACGAACCACTACTGGTGAGAAGAATCGTTGACGTGGCAATAGCTTTTTAGCCATCTTTGCACTTTCTTCGTTCTTTTCCTTATAGAGCTTGCTAGCAAAATCACAAGCTGGGCAGGAGTCTCCATAGTTTTTCTTTGGACAAAGGAAACCGCCTGTAGTACCTAGTTCATAGTGGAACCAAGACTCCTTGAATGGATCGCCATCTGGCGTTGGAACGATGCGGAGAGAATAAGATTGTCCTTCCTTTGGACTCCAGAAATTGGTCTTATTACCACCCTTATTGTTTAGTGCGTTAAGCTTTGCCTTCATCTTCTTTAGATCAATACCCATATTTTTACTTCTCCTTTATATATCAGCACGGTAAATCTCCCGGCTGATGGTTAGACTCTAACACGTCTTGAGCTAGAGTTACAACACAAACATTTCTTCTTGTTTCTTTACTTCACCTACAACCGTATTCCAATTAAAAATACGGAAATCTTGTGCGTCTAAATCCCACACTACTTCCATTCCTTCAGCAAGCTTAGTATTCTTTGACTTACGTATCTTAGCTGATACAAACTCTGGTGGCAAGTTCTTTAACTTAGAAAAATGCATGCTACGAAATTGTCCATTCTTTTTTCTATATAGTGCTTTATATGTAATCATATTCCCTCTATTCTTGAATAAGTTTACTATATGCTACAACATAACAAAAGTTTTGTTCAGCCGTTGTAGCTCTTATTGTATAAGAGCATTTTGTAGTGTCAACATTTTTATTTTTAATTTTTTCTTTTATTTTTTTATGTAAAATTTTATCAGTGTTTAAAGACTCTTCATTGATATAAAAATTATAAATTTTACTATCGCAATATTTTATTGGATAAAATAAACTCTCAATATCTGAGCTTACGTCATAATAACCAAAAGTTATTATTTTACTAATATTACTTGGTCGATTGGCGTTGTTTATTAAACAATCAACATTATCTAATTTTAGATAGTTAGTTAGTGAATTATAAATAAGATTATAGTATTTTTTATCATATTCATTTATAGATGTATCGGACATCAATACTTCTATTGATGAGTCTCCGAATAAATAAATATTATCAAATAATCCAGATCTAGTATACTCCTGAAGAACATTAAAAGCTAGTTTATCTTGCATTTGACCTTTAATAGTTAAAAAATCTAACGTTGGTCTTAGATAAGCAATCGATATTTTTTTATGTTTTATTTGTTGTAAAATTTTTAAAGAACAACTTAAAACTTCCGAGTCGCCACTAGTAATAAATAATACGTCATCTGAAATATCAGAAAAATATTCTCTCATATCAGGGGTCTTTAACTCGTAGTCTTCTGGTGTGTTTTGTTGTTTTATAGAGAAACAATTATCTCCTTCAATTTCTTTATCTATTAATTTAACAATATACTCTTTTGAATTTTCAAATATTTCTCCAAGGTCACAAGCTTTGGATCCTAAGCAAATTACAGTAATCATATTATGCCTTTAAATTTAATTTTTTCATTTCACCAAAATTTTTACCTGCTTTTACATTAACAGTAAATTTACCATATGGCGTATCTTGTAAAATATTAATAATATTTAATATTTCATCTTTTTCATCATCGCTCATATCAATAACAAATTCATCATGTATCATAAATGAAACAAATGATTTTTTATTTTTTAAAAAATCATCAACTTTAATTATTTGTCTATGAAATAGATCTATAAATGTTGATTGATTTAAATAGGAAATAGCATGATGATCATCGCTTTGTATTATTCTGTTATATGGTGTATTAATATAACCATTAATCCAGTATTTTTTCTTTAATCCGTCTTTGTCATAAAAACTAGAAAGTACATCATTATATTTCTTAGCTAGCTCTGAACTAGAATTATATAACCAAGATGTTGCTGTTTCTTTTGCCTGTGAGCGGCTTAAATCGCCTTTAAAAAGGTTTTCTGCACACCATTGGTGTAGATCACCGACAGGTTGTTCTTTACCCATTAAAGCCAGTGCTGTTCTTAATTCAGCGGCATTCATGTCCAAACAAACAAACCAGTCATTTACTGGTTTAAGAATGCTACGATATTGCTTAGGAAAAGTTAAAATAGGAAAACTATCTTTTTTAACTGTTAACCTACCAGTTATTGATCCAAACATATTATAGTTTATGTTATTTTTACCATTTATTACTTTTTTATAGAATGTCATTGCCTCTTTTTTATAAAGTTTATTATGAATATTTTCTACATCTATATTAAGATCACGATATTTTATATCGTGTAATAATTCATTAAATCTTCTATAGAAATTATATTCTAATGGTTTAGAAACATTAGAAAAAACTGATTCACAAATTTTATTTTTTAATTCACAATAATCAATCAAAAATTTCTTTGGAGTTAAATCAAAAAAACAATTTTCTTTTAGCGATACTTTTGATTCAATGAAAGAATTAATAAATGATTTAAGACGATTATTTATAGCCAACCATTCGTCTTTTAAAGCTTCTGGGCAGCATTCGTCTAACGACTTTCCTTCTGTATATAAGGAAGCATACTGCACATCAGCACCTTTTAAAAAGGCTGAGTAAGACCAAGTTTTACTCATGCTCTCATCAGGAGAAAAATTATATTTTAATTCTTTGTTTTGGTAAAGCGCTACACAATTTTTTTTATCGTCTAGTGTTTGAAATATCACATAATCCTCTAAAAAATAATCTGCGGTATACTTGCCGGTGAAGGTACTTTTACCATGTCTTTATTCTGCTGTGAAGACATTACGAAATCAACATTATTAAAATTCTTAAAGAAGTTATTAACGTATTTCAATCCTTCACTAGTTCTAGCACCTTTTATAAATCTAGATCCTTCTCTGATTACATTTTCAAACTGTTGCTGAGTTAGACCCCTGCTTGTTTCTAGATTTCTAATATAGCCAAACATTCTTAACCAATATAAATCATCAAATTTTGATAGGTATTCTTCTTTTTTATATACATCTCTTTTATATAATTTTCTATTTTTGATTTTATTACCAGCGATCTTACTGTAATCTTCTTCGTAATACAAGTTATTTTCTAAAAACTTAATATAGGAATTATAAAAGAAATTTTTTAAATGTTCTATTTCATCATTGTATACGCGATTATATCTCTTGTCAAATAGATCATCTAAGTTACCTATTTGTCTTTTATATAAATAGCCATTATGATTTCCCGTTTTTTGCATAGCTGGGGAGTTCAAATCTAGACTTATTCTCCAAGGAATATTCGCGTCTATAGAAAAACCGAATCTTTTACAGGAATCTTTAAATCCAATTAAATCTTTATCGCTTAAATATTTTTCATATTTTATTTTATCATCATCGCAATTTTTTTCATTAGCATAGTCAAGCATTATGCCATTGCTATAAGAGATAAAAAAGTTTGACAGAAGAATTTCTGATTTACTAACTGCCATATTAAGCCCTATTCGTTTTTTTAAAAAAATAAGAAATTCTTTATTAAATGTTATGTGATCTCTAACTCTATAGTTTAATTCCACTTCAGCCGTCATCGCGTTTTTAAATTCTATAGCTGCGAGTGATTGTATGGAGTCAACTAAAATGCTTGGATCATTATAAGATTTATATGGTCTAATATTACCGAATACTCCAGTTCTGCTAACCTTTCCTAAAATACAAGCATTTTCTAAGTAATTCTTTAATCCTGTATAAGCTTCAGCCGCAAAATCTAATAAATATTGTTGTTTGTTATCTACAATAGATAAATTAACAATATATTCTTGTTTAGGAACTATAACATTATATTCTCTATCTACTAAGCCATAAAGAGCATTGTTTTTATATAAATCACTAAAAAATATTTTATTATTTGTCAAATATATTATTGGTAAAATAAAATTATAATAATATCTTTTATCATCAAATAATACTTTTAATGATGAAACGCTATTATTGCCTAAAGGACTATCATATTTTTCTGTCATTATTATTTCCTACTATTATCCTACTCTATATTCACCTTTTAAACATTTATCTGTATTAGGAGTTGCAAGCTTTTTCTTATCACCATCTTTATATAATTGTCCTTGGAAAATACACTCTAGTTTAGTATCAAAACTGGCTTCTGCTATAGAGCTATTTACTTTAAGAACCATATAATATCCACCTAATCCAAGCGAATCTTGTAAATCAAGAGTTTTATTTGTAGTTAATAGAAAATAAGGTTCAATATAAATATAATCACCGGGAACATATATATTATTTCCAAACATACTTATATTTGCATTGTATAATTGTTTTATGGAAGTTCCACGTTTATTACCTTCTCTTCTAGCCATGAATTCTCTCTGGAAAGGTATCTCGGATTTTGTAAAATCAATTTTTTTTATAAGACCAGAGTCACGGCCCATTCTTACATGATAAATACCTCTTTTTATATCGTCTTCTTCCGATGGATTTGCAATTCTAGGCATACCACTAGAACAATAAATAAAAATATAATTTAAGTTGTCTAAGCTTTCTTTTATAGACGCTAGATTATCTGTTACTTGTTTCTGTAATTGCTCTATTTTTTTATCATCAATGATGTGCTCACCATTACCAAAATCTTTACTATTAACATCTAATCCAGTAACCGGGTCGGTTCTACCATTAGACATACCGACATTTAGCGATAAAATAGAATATTTTATTTTTGAATTAAAAGTATAAGATTTACCAAACACTGATGGATTTAGAGCGGGAAATATTAATTCAGATATTGCATCTTTAATAAATTCCATTGCCGGATATTTATCTCTCATTTGTTTAACAACTTTTTTAATAAAAAATTGTTCAAACAATTTCATGCTTATTGGTACATCGGCAAGATTTACCGTAAGAAGATGCTTGCTTTCTTCTTCTCCAATATTATTAATGGTCGGTATTTCCATTGTTATCTCACCTAATACTATTCTTGGTCTATCATGATCGTTATCTAAATTATCTAAACAATCTAATGCTGCGTCTATAAGATCTCCCAAAAACATAAATTTAATTTGAGAAAAGCCATTATATCTGGATTTAGAAGCTTGTGAGTTTGTTTGTTTATCTAATTCTTTCATAGCCTGTTCATCCATGCTTTGTGAATTAGCTTTTCCTTTAGCATCTTCGTCTTTATGCTCGCCTTTTAATAAATTTCTTTTTATAGTCAAAGGGTCATTTATATTTTCTGCATATACTCCTTTAAAACTATTTTGATTTCTTAAATCATTTTCTCTGGAATCTATATTATTTTCGTCTGAAAGTATTGAAAGAATTTTATTATTAACATAAGCACTGTAGATACCGACATTATCATGAGTTTGTTTTTCCTTACCGGCACCAATTAATTTTTTAAAAATAGAATTATAGGAATTTTTTCTAAAATTATACAATCTTTGTTTTAAATATTTTTCATCTTTTTTTGCTTCTGGATATTTTTGAAAAAACTCTTTTAAAATAGATTTTTCATTAGCATCTGCTACACACGCTTCTCCATTTGTTTTTATTTCGGTTGGTTTTCTATCTTTATTTTTTACAAATGTATTTAAAGCTTTAATATAATGCCTTGCTTGTTTAAGCTCTTCGGTCGTGTAAAATATATCAGCTTCTTCTGATAATAACATTTTATCTACAGAAGCATTACATTTAATAGATAAATCAACTGCTCCGCTTTCATTAAAAGATATATCATATGAATATGGTGATAAATAAAAAGTTGCTCTAGATAATGATAAGGCAGCAAGCACTTCTGTAATTTTATCATTATTGTAATTTTCATTAAGTAATATATTTCTTATTAAATCATTATTACTATCTGAATAGCCGCAAATTATTTTAATTCTATAATAATTTTCATTTGGAGTATCATCCAACTTACCTTCTTGCCTTTCTGTTCTAGTGGCTGAATTTATAAGATCTGTATAGGCAAAAGTATATTTACCATTAATACCTTCATGCACAATATTAAATTCTTTCATTAATTCTTCTGGGCTTTGAAAAAATAATTTTAATTCAGCCGATACAAGTGTGTTTGCTGTAGCGGGATTGTTTCCTTGATAAGAATAACTAAATGATTTTATACCAACAGTATGTAGAAAACCATTTCCATTTAATATTTCATCTACACTTTGAGGTGGTACATTACTAGTTTGTTTTCTATATTGTATTGGAATGTCATCAAATGGAATTCTCCAACTAATTGGCTTTTCTTTAGTTTTATCATTTTTATCTGGCGAAGATTCATTTTTAGCATTTATTAATTTTGGATAAAACACTTTATATAATTTTATAGATGGAACAAGCAAACTTAATACTTGAGATGGTAGTTTATTAAAAAAAGCATTCATTGAATTATGCTTGGTTAATAATGATGTAATAGTTGTATGCCCAGATTCTTTAAGCCTAGTAACATAAAAATTTTTATATTCTATTTCTGTTCTTTTTTTCTCTTGTTTTTTTGTTGGTTTAACAGCTTTTGCATTAATTATTTTATCAATATTAAGCATCAAAGCAGCTTGTTCATTTAGGCGTGTTCTAATAGGATCAACCTTGTTAGATTTAGAAGCTTGTCCCTTCGCTGCCCCTGAAACACCAGAAGATTTTTGTTCAGGATAGTATTTTTTATATTTTTTTTGTAACTCTGATGTCTTTTTTTTATATGCTTCATCAGCAGCTTTAGTCGCTGCATCTTTAATTTTTTTTTCTTCTTCAGGTGATGAAGAAGTGGATTTTGCTCTTAATTCTTTTTCTTTTTTTATATATGCTTCATCACTAGCTTTAATAGATTCTTTATATATTATTTCATCTATTTCCTGTTTTCTTTGTTGATCAGATTCTAGTTGTCTTAATTGTTCAGGTGATGCATACGCTACAACTTCACTAGTATTAGTTTGTTGATTTTCATACAGTTGTCTTGAACCATCTGATGTTGGTTGATTACTAACATTAGTGTTAGCATTTGCAGCATTTTGTTCACTCATTTTATTATCCTAACAAATATTTAATAACTGATGAAAGAGGATAAGGAATTTCGATTATATCTCCAACTTGTACATGAGATTCAGTTGGTTTTTGATTATATTTTGCAATTATCCACCAATCTTTTGCATCGCCGTAATGTATGTCGGCTAATTTAGAAAACTTATCTCCTAATTTCCAAGTATACTGTATTGTTTGAAAATATTTTAATTGTTCACTTTTTGGATAAGTAAATTTAGCAGTTGAATAATGTCTAATAAATTTTACGTTTCTATCTTTAAGTGTGTCTTTATATTGCTCCAAATCATTCTTAAAAATTTCTCTGTCTGCATAACGATTAATCATAAAATTTTTTCTCTATGCTGATAAAACATCATATTCGCCAGCTTTTTTCCTCGCATCTTCAACTGCGGCATAGGCTCTTTTTTGTTCTGGTGAGTCTATTGTTTGCGCCCTTGTATCAAATTTGTGAGGAAAGTCATAAGTACGGTTTAAGTCGTCTTTTTGTATTCTTGGAACTGGTTTATTATTTCCATTTATACTAACACTTTCATTTCCTAAAGGATTTTCATGAATAATATTTAAGATAAGCGAAACTTTGATTAATTTAGGATATATTTTATTTTCACTTATAAAAAATCCACTTGATACATCAGGACTAAATTTAAAATCTGGTATGTGACATAACAAACCACTATTTAAAGAATTATTAGCAGCTGGTATTTCATCAGTTTGTGATACGTTAGAGATAAAATTAGCAAATTTCACTCTAAATATTGGGGGTGAGCCGATAACATATGTACCTCCAATACCGCCATCGGATGAATATACAGGATACATGCCTTTAATCAAGGCATCAATTTTTTGCATGTTTTCCATAGCTTGTTGAATTGATTCATTGGGTACATCGAACCCAACTGATATGGTTCTGCTAGTATTTTTATATGTTGATATAGGATCCATTTTTCCTAAAACTGTTACAGGAGTCCAACTAGATTTAAAATCATCACTATATGAAGTTAAGAAAACTGGAAATTGAACTCGCGTATTTACAGAATAACTGTAAATATAAATATTATAAACGCTGTCTTTTTTTAAGTTATCAAATCCTAACATTTATTTTTTTCCTACCTTCTGGTTTTAAACATTCCAGCACCTCTACCAAATAACACAGCATTTAGTTCATCGCCATCAACTTGCAATATCATTTTCATGCCACCTTGTTCTTCGCCTTCTTTCTTTTCTTCTCCGGTGCCGAATAATACTTTAAGTGCTCCCAATAAAGCATCTTTATCGGCATCTTTTGATAATTTTTGTGCATCGTGATATTCTTTAGCTCTTATCATGAAATTGCTTGCTGCTTCATAGTTAGCTACACCAGCGGTATTTACAACTTGATTCATCTGTACTATACCCTTCACTCTAACTTCTGAATCAGTTGGCAAGGCATTCATTGCAGCTGCTAATTTAGTTACAGAATCGGTAACGCCGTCTATTCCAGATTTTGTGTCACCACCTGTGAATACATTGCTAATACCAGTAAACGCACCGCCAATTAAATTACCCAAAGCTCCAAGAGCAGAACCAGTTCCTAATGCCACTAAAGCGAATGCTATTGCCGTTAGTCCTCCAGCGATTCCCATTAGTTTCATTGTTATTCCATCCATTCCTGCTAATTGGATGATTTTATCAAATATAGTTACTACGGTTCCAAAAGCTGATTTAACTACGTCGGCTAATATTTTAAATATATCAACTACGGCAGAAAACGCAGCTTTTAATACATTCCCAACTTCTTTAGCTATTTCCACTATACCTTTAAATGCTACTATTAAAACATCACCAATTATATATGCAACTGATTTTAATGCATCTACTAAATATTTGAATGCCACTACTAATCCGTCTATAATTAGCTTTGCTATTGGCTCCATATATGGCATCAAAATAACCAATGAATCAGTCGCCAAATTTAAAGCAACAGCTAATAATACTGCAGCAACGCCGAGTGCTAACATACCAGCAACAGCAGCGGCACCGGGACCGGCCAACATTATAGCACCTAATACAGCGATAATAGCCACAAAGCCCGCCATAACAACTACAATCGCTGCTACGGCAGCAGCAGCTTGAGGACCGGTTAACCCTTGGAATGCTTTAACAAGCGTTGCTAAACCCTCTGAGGCTATTTTAATGGCATAACCAATTGCGACTATGGCAACAGAAATTAATAATAACGCTATGAGTATTTGTGGAGCGGACATTTTCTTAAGCCCTTCCGACATAGCACCCATAGATTTTTTTGAGCTTTCTCCAGCAGCTTTCACTCCAGAACCGAAAGATCTAAAAAAATTAATCAATCCGGTAGACATACCCCATAGTGTTTTGATTACACCAATCACGCCAATTATTACTGGTATGACTAGACCAGCAACACCGATAAAAGCAGTAATTCCGGCTACTAAAGCTTTATTTTTATCAATAAATTCAAATATTGGAGCTAAAGCTTTTCTAACTTCTTCTATGTATTTTCTCATTTCTTCTGCTGCTGCTTGTTGAGCTAATTGTGCTTTTCTTTGTGCGTCGGCACCAGCTAATTGTGCTTTAGTTAGGGATTCTTGAGTATTAATTTTTTTATTCATATCGCTTTCCATCTCTTTGGAACTTTTACCAAAAAGATTTTCAGCTTCAGCCATATCTTTAATGCCCAATTGGGCTGCGATGGCCTTCTTTTCAAACTTATCCATAGAACCAAAACTTTTGCCAGAGGCTTCCATTGCTTCTTTCAACAAAATAATTCTTTCTGATTCATTAGCATTCATCATTTCAGTGGCATTAAGGAAATCACCACCCAATATTGCATTTAAACCACCAGCTTTTTGAGCAGCGCCTTCAAATGTATCAAATGCTTCACCGAATATAGAATTCAAACGACCAACTTCAATGCCTAATGATTTAGATTGCTTTTCCAAATCAACAAAGATTTGAACACCTTTTTGACCATATACTGCTAGGGAACTCATGGCAGGCCCAAATTCTTCTAACATTTTCTTTGGCGCTATTCCTGCTTCTCTAGCGGTTTGAGCAAGCTTCCCCATCATTTCATTGGATTTTGTTGCCGACATACCCAATGTAGTATTTAAAAGTTGTAAATCTTTAGCGTATGTGTTAGTATCAACCCCAAGATTTTTCATCTTAGCAGCTGATGCGACTAAATCTTTTTGCACATTTAGATTTAAATGTGAAAAAGTATTCATATTATTATAAAGACTAGTAAATGATTCTCCTAATTCTTTATTTGAAATACCGAATTGTCCTAATCCTTGACTTAATAAAGCTTTCTGAGTTGTTAAAACAACACCTGTATTTGTAGCAACATCTTGATTGGCTTTAATGACCTCCAAAGAACGTTCTTTTAATAATCCCATCGTTTTATTAAAATCTAATAATGTTAATCCAGCGTTTCCCAAGCCGCCATCAATATCATTTATGCTGTTTAATAAGCCGCTAAGACTTCCTTGAAGTCCTGAGATTTGTCCTACCATGCCTTGAATTTTATTTAATCCGTTTTCAAACCCCTTAGCTAAATTGCTAGCAAAATCTATAGATTTACTTAATCCTGATTTTACCTTATCTAGTAAATTTATTTCTTCTTTTATTTGATCTTGAATTTCTCTATATCTAACGACTTTATCGGCTAATTTTTTTTGTTCTTCGTCTGTTAAATCGCTACGCTTTAACTCTAAATCTATTTGTTCTTTTAAAAGTTTAGATTCAGAGGTTAATAATTCTTTATTAAGTTTCCTTGCAGCTTCTTCTCTTTGTAATTCCTTATTTGAATCACCTTGTAAATTTGATAAGTCTTTTAAAGATTTAGATTCTTTTTCAATTAAAGAAATATTTTCTTCTCTGAGAGCTTTAGCTTGCTCTAGAAGTTTTACTTCTCTCTCTAATTCTTCAGCGCTTTTTTCAGCCATAATATTTTACCGATAGATATAGAACGACATATTAAATAGTGATATAAAAAAAAAGTGAGCGGATAATCCGCTCACTTTCTATTTCTTAGATGCGTGTTTTATAGCATCTGATTCTTCTTTTAATTGCTCTGACAATTTTTTAGCAAACCAGTTTCTAAGACCAACTGGTAAATTATAGCTTTCAAATAAAGAGAAACCACCATAGTATTTTAAATAGAAAAAATTGCTATATGTGTTCTCTTGATAATCGCTACTTAAACCAAAAAAAGTCTGCTGTCAGCGGTACCTCCAGCGTTGATTCATATTCACAATTTTCACATTTAAATGTTTTTGTCATATCAAGAGGAATAACTATTCGTTCGTACATGCCTCTAATATATTTAGAATCTTTTGCTGGCATTGCATCTATGGCTCTATTGATCATTTCTTTATCAGAAACGCCTTGTATTTCTACGATTGTCATCTTTAATTGTTCAAGAAGTAAAGAATCGCTTTCTTTGCCATTCTTTTTTGCTTCTGATAATTTTAAAATTGCTTTTTCATCATATCCATTAAGTGCGCGACATTTTATTTTCCATTTAGTTGAAGGGAGTAATAAATCAAAAGTTCCATCACCGGCTATAGTAATTGATTCTGGAATTTTTTGATTCTCTAATTTTTCCAACAAATTAAAGGTATGCTTGACTTTTGTTTCGCATTCTGGACATGCTACTTGTGTAGCGTATTCTTCTCCGTAAGCAGAAATTCTTGCTGCAACTATAATTGCATTCCGATCTTCAATAGTAAGAGTATCTGTATTGATATTCTTATCTACAACAAGAGATTGAATTAATTTATCTAAGGCCACCCCCTTTTTTAATAGATTTTTAGAAGTAAGAATATCTTCTTCCTTCGCAGTCATTTGTTTAATTTCTATTGAATCCTTGCCGTGCAATGGATGATGTTCTGGATAAAATTTACCTCCAGATGGCAACATTACATGCTCGGTAGGAACAATAAAACTTAATGGTGCCGCTGACGCATCTGCTGCTTGTGGAGCTTGTGGTACAAATGGGTCTTGGCGAGCCATATTTGCTCCAAGACGTTCTTCATTGTTACGCATATAAACCTACGCTTTCGTGTTATACTACTACTAATTCGAGCTAGGGAAACCCGGATTAATTTTTTTATCACTAGGTGATAGTGAAGCAAATGGATTTTGAATATTAGTATCTAAACCAAATATAGTAAATGTTTGTCTATCTAAACCTTTATCATCAGAGGGCTTAGAATAAACTTTAGCATAATCATATTGAATAGTTAAATCAATATCAACAAATCCATCATTATCATATGATAAACTACCAAATTTAACGTTATTAATAAAAGGATTATACAAATCCCAAAATTCTATTCCATTTCCATTAGAATCAATTTGAATTAATCGAATCAAACCTCCCTCTGGTGTTACTTTTTTTATTAATTCTTGCGGTTGCATAAGAAGACCAGCAGTTAAATTTTTTTTAGAAATATTTGATTTATTATATTCTGGGCCGGGAGGTTTAGGAATAACCGGCGCACGATTATCAGATGGCACAGGAGCAGAAGGTGTTGTTTCTTCACTTGGTGGTCTATATCCGCCATAATACAGCATTTGATATAATTTTTCAGACAAGCTTGTTTTTCCTGATGCTGGATCGTATTCAATAGCGTTGGTGGTAACAGATATCATTTTAACTGTTACCGGCTTCCAGACAAGATTTTTCGGATATCTAAAAGTATGATTCAAAAGAACATGCTCCGAAACACCGATATCATATTCGGGTTTGGAGCATGATTTTAAAGCATATTTAAAATTTTCTAAACTACCAAATTCTATATACCATCTATTTTGTCTTAATGGCTCACTTGTTTCTTTATCTGACCAAAATGGCATAATAAAATAAATAGTACGTTATATAAAATATTATGGACTTGGGAAACCGGGATTAAATGGAGTATTTTTATCAACTGGGTTGTTTGAGTTTATATCCATTAATTGTGCATAATCGTATTTAACACCAACTTGGATATCTACGATATCTTCGCTGCTGTAATCTAGATCGCCATAATTAACGCTAGTAAAAAATGGATTCCACACTTTCCAATTTTCAATTACTTCACCATCTGGGTTTAATTGTTGAATGTTAAAGAAGCTACCTAAAGCGCCATTGAATTTACGTTTGCTGATTGTAGCTAAATCTCTTTTATTTGTGGTTGTGTTACCGGCTGTTTTCGGTACACCATAACCAGCATTAATTAATACTTGATTAATTAAAAACGTTGCATCAGGTTGTGAAACTGAAGCAAAGGTTAAATTGATATCTTCCCATTCAAAACGACCCGGATAATTAAAGTTGTGATTTAAATATTTGTGGGTAGTTGGATTTACTTTACCTTTTGGTTTATCTGCTTTTTTAAGAGCATAGGATAAGTTTGAAATACCACCTGCACCGGAAAATACTATTTTCCATCTAAACTTTCTTTTTGGTTCTGCTGTCGCTGTACTCCAAAATGACATTTTTTTGTTCTCCTATATTATATAGTCACTAAATTACTTTTTTACTAATCAGCGAAAGAAGCACCTGTATTGCTGATAACGAAGTCAAGAGCGATAAATTCGATAGCGCGTGTTGGCTTCAAAAGAATCTTAGCGTATACGATATTTCTATCTACTAAGTCTGGCGTTGTTGTTGTGTTGTCTAGAATAATTCTATACTCTGACAAACCGAATCTTGATTGTACGCTAGCCAAGAAAGGTTGTGCTTGATTCAAGAATCTATTCCATGTGACTTCAACATTTGGATCGAACAATACTGTTGATGCCATTCTGCTAATTTCTTTCTTCAAGTATATCATTAAACGACGAACGTTAATACGATCTAACGCACTTGGTGTTACTTGTAAGGTCTTTTGACCAAAGATTACGATTCCTTCTGCTGGGAATGTAGCAATTGGATTAATGTTTGCTTCATACAAAGCATCGCGGTCCTTGGAACTTAAACGTAATGATGTTTGGAGAACTGGTAAACCTGCTGAACCATCTGTCAAACCACCACGGTTAAAACCTGCTGGTGCAAACCATAATTCGGTCTTCTTTTGTGAACTAGAGAAGGTACCTAATGCAATTACAGAAGGCGGCATCCATACTTTCTTATTGCTGATAGTATCTCTTACCAATACCCATGGGAAGAATGCACAACCATAGCTGCTGTTCAATGTACGGTTCTTCAAAGCATCAACAGTATCTTGTACTACTGGCAATTTATCGGCATTTGTGGTAGCTTCTGGGTCATAATCACCCTCTAAGTCAATAACTGCCAAAGCATCACCACGGGTTTCGCACTTTTCAATCAAAAGATTTGTTAATCTTTCTTCATAGATACCGGGGACTGATGCAAGATTCATTTCTACTACTTCTGCATCTGCAATACTTTCGATAGCTACTTTAACGCTGTTAAATGCATAGTTTGCAGTGTGATCGCCATTAGCTACAGATAATAAACTATTAGCAAATGGATCTGCTTTTAATATATTTAAACCATCAAAACCACCAACTAATGGCAATGTAAATTTATTGAAAGTTTGTAATAAACCAGTAACGCCATCAAATGAACTTGTATCAGTAGTTAAAGATGCACCAACCGCTCTATTACCTTCTGTCCAAGATACTGGTGCGGATTTATCCAATACTCCATTAACAACAGATCCGCTTACATCATCAAGAGAGAATAGATAAGATACTTTTGCAGTTCCACCTAATGTGGCATAGTCTACTGGTTTTGCTCTAACAAGATCTAAAATATCTTGATTGTGTTTCTTAGAAGCAGAAACATTTGTCTTTAAGCCCCAATACATAGCTGCTTTGCTAGAAACAGGACTATAAGAATTATCAGTGTAGTTTGGAATTGTTGGTAATTTAAAGCTAGCAGTAAATTCATTACTAGCTGTTACAACGTTACCAGCTAAGAAACCATTTGTAATAGAATAGCCGTTTGTGCCACTTACTGAACCAGTAGTTAATACTACAGGACCATAATAACCAAATGGCAATAATGCTGGATCGAGCAAAGCATTATCTACATCTTGATTCATTTGAACTCTAATATACTTGGATTGATTATCGTACATTCCATATTCTATAAATGCAGATTTATCATAATCCCATTCACTATATTTATCACCAATCTTCTTAGCAATATAATTTTCTGACGAAGGATCTAAGTTCAAACCAGTAAATCTTTCTAAGAATACTGGATTAGTGTCTGTGTCATCCATCTTTCTAATAGACAATGTAAATGTACCATACTTAATGAATTGATTTGGTGGCAATTTAATATCTTCAATAGATACTTTAAGATTTTGGCTATTCCATTCACCTTCTGATAAGCCGACTACTTTAAATAAATTTTGCAAGCTAGCGTAAGTACCATCTGCTGATGCGGTCATACTTGAAGATACTGAGGTGTGCTGTGATACAACCCAACCTGCATAGTTATCTAATGTTGAATTACCAGATGGGTCAGAATTTGCATCGCCAGCATTTTTTCTAAAGTTAGAATGGTCTACTAATTCTAGCAAGATCGCTGCATAATTTTCTGTTGATGTTATGCTATTACCTAATTTTTCTTTAACGAAAGTTAAGAATGTTTCACCCAAAAAATAATTTTTTTCTGAGTATAATGATGGGGTTGTATTCAAAACGCTACGAATATATTTTTTTGATTGATCATCAAAATTAACGCTTGAAGTTAAACCGCCAGCAACAATTCTTAATTCAAGATTATTATTATCAAGCTTAACCCATGTCTTGCTTTGATTAGTTACGTTATCTGATAAACTAGCTAATCCTTTACCGGAAAGGCCGATAGAACCGGTTGCATAAATTATTGCTGCTAAAGGTGCTAGACCGTTAACAGTTGTTGATACTCCAGAACCACTTGTAGGAGCAACAAATAAACCATATGCTTTTGGCGTTTCCCAACCTGCTAAACCAGTTGTTGCGCTATCGCCAAGATATTGATAACCGCCTAAACGTATAAAAGTAACTGGTGAAGAATTTGCTAAATAAGTTTGTGCAGCGTATGGGGCGTAAGTTGGTGTTAACTTATTGCCTTCTCTCCACACATCGCCACCGGCACCACCGGGGATTGGATTACCGAATACATCTACGAAATCAGAAAAACTTTGTACTCGTACAGGGCGCATCATAGGACCGCGCAAGGAGCGTCCAATAATTACTGGACCCATTTCTTCTGCTTCTCTTGGTAATTGAGAATTATCTATTTCATTAACAAATACGCCGGGTGATACAAATCTAAATTTTGATACTGACATTCTGATTTCTCCTTTGGGAGTCTACAAAATATTGTAGCCTAATAACTTATTATAAATAGTTGTTGTAGTTTTGAAAATACTATAATTATTACTTTTATTTAGCATTAAATAAACTTTCGCGTGCTTTAACACATTTTGTTACAATTTCAAACTTGCTATCTACTTGACCAAATAAATTTTTTGTTTCTGCTAGAGTAATAATTTCATAAAATGTCTCACCGTATAATACGAAATCTCCTTCACGAACATATAAATCTTGATCTTCAGTTAAACGTCTACGATGAAAATGTATAGTAACGCTCGTTCTACGATCTATACCAAAAATTTGTGTTGTTGTATTGCTGCCTTCCCATTCTACAAGAGCCATTACTTTTATTGGGCTTAAGAATGTTTTTTGTACTGCTTCGCCATAAACAGGATGATAGTGCGTATGTTCTCTGCTAATAGGATAATAGGTGACTGTTTGACCAACTATTCTTTCAGATACTTCATCATTAATTTGTTTAACAAAATCTTTTTCTTTTTGTCCAAGAAAAAGTGGAGCAGGGGGTGCTTCTGGTTGGTTAGCGATATTTTCAGCTATTGAAGCTTTAGTTTTTTTCTTTCTAGCCATTTATTTTAACCCACAAATATTAGATTTGGTACATAAGAGTTAATTTTGCTAGCATCGTCCATCATCTTTGAACTATCTTCGCCAATTTTAACATATGTCATGTCAGCTAATTGAGACTTCAATTCTTCACGAAGTTTTTCCATTTCTTCTTTAGCTTCCGATAATAACTTATCAGCATTTAATGTAACAGAATCGCCGGGAATAGGTATTTTATCTATCTTACCACGTATTTGACCCAACATTTCTTTACAAATTGCTAAAGCAAAACGACGAATCCATTGTTTACCAATACTGTTTATTTTATCATATGGTATATTTTGAAATGGTAAAGAATTCATATTATTTACACCATTTATTCCACTTTCTATAGTGCTAGTAGAGCCAGACAATTGTGGTGTTTGCGTCCAAGCATTACTTGAAACAGTAAAATCAAACCAAAATTTTAATGGAGAAGAGGCGTTTGGAACTGGGAATATACGTAGGATATTATTGCGTATTTGGAATGACCAATCGCTTACGCGAGTTTTGATTGCATCTTCATAAGCCATAGCTTGTAGTTTATTTTGCCATGCTGGGATGATTTCAAATGTGCTATCGTCTGCATATTGACCGTATGTTGATAAATTGCCAACTACGTTAAGACCGCCGAAATAACCATAGAAATTCCAAGATGCACCAGCAGTTTTATAATAGACTTTTTGAATATTTATTCTTTTATTTTCTACAGGCCATCCGTTTGTGTTAGCAGAAGAAGAAACTATTGATTGTAAATCATAATCCTGCTGACCAGCTATGATGTCAAATGATGCAGAATAAATTGGTTCATTGCTGTTTAATCCAACTTGAGTATTAACCCCCATCGACAAATTTTTTGCATAACTAAATTGCATTTTTGGAAATGCTAAATTAGCATTCAACAAACTTCCACTATTACTACCTGTTAACTGACCATCACTATTAAATGATCCGGTTTCTTGTCCTAAAGCAAACGGAAGAGCATTTTTTGATTGGTGTAAATTAATTAAATAAGAATATTCTAACAATGCTTCTTCATATGCAGCATGAACTTGAGTTTCAACTAATTCTATGTCTATTACGTCACCACCTAATCTTTTATAAACAAATGCCACTTGTTCAGCGGAGCCAGTTTTATATGCTGCAATTTGTTCGGCATTCCAATAATCTGTAGATACATAAACTCCAAATGGTAAACTAGAGGTATTTACATTTGCTGTATTGCCAGTGACAGGCAAAATTACCTTACTCATTTTTGAAATAGGTGAAAAATCTGGAAGTGCCATTTATTATCCCTCTAAAGTATACAATAAATAGTTTTATTTATTGGCTTTTTACAAATAAAAAACCCCGCCACCTTTCAGTAGCGGGGTAGAGATTTTATTCTCTTTTAATTACTAGCCTTCCAAATCTTCTACAACTACGAGGCCGTACATGTCTGGACGAACCATTGCCTTACCATAACGGGTCAAAACTGCCTTACGTGGTGAGAAGGTGTTTGGATCGAAGATGGTTGGTGTAGATTGTAGTGGTACGTATGGTGCATAGACGTAACCGCTTTCTAAGAAGCTTCCACCCTTACGACCAACGAGAATTACGTTGCGGAGGAAGTATGGGTGTACGATAACATCCCACTTCTTGTTCATATCGCCAACTTTAACTGCGCCTACAGTACCCTTTTCAGCATCGTTTGTTACTGAAGCGCGGAAACCGCTGGTGAATTCCAAGATATTAGCAACTTCTGGTGAGCATACGAGGAAGTTTGCACCGCCGCGTAATGTCTTACGGTGAATTGCTGCGGATACATCATTGATTGTTTCAACGAGTGTTTCGTACCACATGCTTACGTTACCAGTGAAGTCTGGTGGAGCGGTATAAGCGCCTGCGCCGATATCTGCACCAGTTGCACGGTTTACGAACTTACCGGGACGACGGCTCCAATACTTGGTGCCAGCTGTAGCACCCTTGACAAGATCGTTCAAGATTTCTTGGTCGATTTCAAGACCGATTTGTTCAGAAAGGATAGAAGTTAATTCTACTTCTGCATCGAGATTGTGATAAGCGTTCAAGTCTTGACCTAATTCTGGGGTCCAAGCTGCCTTGAGCTTACGGGTACCAGCAGTGATAGAGAAGCTGTCTACCTTTAATTCAACTTCTGGAATTGCGGAAGAATCTTCAAAACCCCATGGTGTTGCACCCTTGATAGCGCCAAGAGCATGATCGCCTACGCCAATCAAATTATCTTTGATTGGGTAAGAAAGAGCTACGTGAGAACCAGTTACAACACTTGCTAATGCAGCTGCGCTGTTGCTTGCTACAACGAATTGCAAATACTTGGTGCCAGCAACTTCTACAACGGTTGTTAAGCGGCGAACTACTGTGGTACCTGTACCAGTTAAGGTAGAAGCTGTTACGTCACCAGTGGTGCCAGCAGTATAGCCAGCTGCTTGTGCTACTGAAAGAGAAAATACATCTTTTTCAGCAAGTAATGCACTTTGTGATACAGCAGTTAATGGAATGCGTAATACTGAAGCAGAAGTATATGTTACGCCATCCAAAAGGTCTGGATCCCAACGAATTAATGCCTTGTTGGTGTCGCTTGCGCCAGAAAGAGCAAATGCTGCTGTTTCGGATACGCTGCCAGTTGGTACAAAGGTATTATAACGGTTTTTGTTATAACCATTTGCTAAGTTATAAAAACCCTTTTCTGTGTATGCGCCATCTAAACGAACTCCACCAGTGATTTCTACGCCTAAACGATCACCGAAGAATGAAGAACCAGTTTGGAATACGCGGTCACCTGTGTTACCTACTGCTGTACCACGCTTGAAATCCATGAAGAATACAAGACCGGATGGTAAGCTCATTGGTTGTACAGATACAAGGTCGTTAGCAATTAAGCCAGCGAATACGCGACGAACGATAGGGAATGCAACTGCTGCGAAACCTTGTACGTCACCAGAAGCCATTGTGTTAGCTTCGCGGAGTAATTCTTTTGCTTGGTTTTCAAGCAATACTGCCATTGTGCTGCGTTCACGTTCTGTCTTTAAACCTTCTAATAAACCAGAAGCTTCCCACTTACCTACTACAGCCTTTGTTTCATTCAACATGTTGCGTTCAACTACGCCTTCTGTGAGGCGCTCTAATACGTTACTCATTTATTTATCTCCTTAAGATAGTTATTTATTAGTTTTAATACCAGCTAATAGCTTCATTCGATGCGCTTGCATGTCATTAATACTATTTGCGGTTGACTTCTTTGCTACAAATGGCGATTGTGCTCTGTTTAACGCTTCGCTTAGTGATTTTGGAGCTTTTTCTTCCTTCTTTACGCTCTCCACTGTGCTTTGAAGTGTTTCAAAAACTGTTTTCGCCTCTAATACACTACCTGCTTTGGAAATTGATTCGACAATGTGATTCTTTTGTCGCTCATTCAAGGAGATATTTACCAATGCTTTGTTCGTGTACAATAATTTTGCATTAGAAAGGTTCATTTTTTCAATTTGAACCTTTAATGCTTCCATCAAATTCATCATTTCTTCATTAACTGCTTTTAATTGGAGGTTTTCTTTGATAAGGTCTTCCATCTTTTCTTTTTCTTCTTCACGCTTTTCTGTTGCCGTATCATCACGCGAAGCAGCTAATTCTGCATCACGTTGCATGCGTCTTTCATTTGTGGTTGAACCCATATAACCTCTTGCTTGACCTTCAACATTAATATCAACTTTTAATTGTTCTGCTAATTCCATCAATTCTTCTTCTGTAATTTGAAGATCTTCTCCCATTGAAGAAGCTTCTGTGCTAGATTCTGCTGATGTGGTTGCAGATTCAGCTGGGGTGGGTTGTTTAGAGGCGTTTTGTTCTAATTGTTTTATTCTATTTTGTAATTCTTTTATTTGCGTATCCAAAGAAGCTACTTCTCCTTGTTTACTTTTCATCATTCCATCTTTCTTTTGTTGTAAAGATGTTAATTGTGCCTTTAAGCCATCTAGTGAATTATCATTTTGTATTACGTCTTGTTCATCTAATTGCAATTCTTCAAGTGCAAATTCTTCATCTAATTCTAACGATTCTTCCATGTCGCCCTCAGAAGCACTTTCCGATTCGTCTTCTGCAATAACTGCTGCTGGCGCTACAGCTTGTGAGCCACCGCTTGCACCGGGAGGTGTATCATTATTACCAACTGCATATGATTCATTGATTGTTTCTTGTTCTGATACACCCATCATTTCTTGAAGTGTCTTTTTAAGATCAGAGAAATTAATAGTTATCAATTCTTCATCATCTGCGTCAGCAAAAGATGGTGGTATCTTTGATAATGGATCTTGTGCCTCAACTTCTGCTGTTGGTGCTGCTTGCATAGCATCTGCTACAGGTTGAGCGCCAACATCTGCTTGTGGAAGAGCGGCATTTGCATCTGCTTGAACTGGCGCAGCAACTTGTGGAGGAACTGCTTCAGGCGTACCAGCTGTGGAAGCTAATTCTTCTTGTTCTAATAATCTTTGAACTGTACTCTTGAATTCATGTGAGTATTTTTCAATAAGAGTATTTTCTGCATTTTTTATTGCTGCTTCTTTTAAAGCAGTAGCGTCTATAATCGCTTGTTGTAACAAATCTGACATTAAAAATTCTCCTGTAAGCAGGATTAACCCAATACTTTTACTTAATTAGTATGTATGTATGTGAAATGACAACATATTATACACATTAATCTTTCTTAATTTGCTTTTTAACTTTGGGTTTTTTCTTTTTTAAGTTATCTTCTGGATCTTTAGAAGATTGCAAATTTGCTATTTTAGCATTACGTTTATATTTCAATTGACGTTGGCGTTCTAATACGCTTGGTTTATCAAATCTTCTTGTATAGGCTGAGTAGTCATATAAATATTGTACAAGGGATTCTTTACTGCATGCTTTTAAAAAACGATTAATCAATAATTCATTATTTTCTAATGACGGCTGTAAACCTTTTGGTAATTTTGTTTCTAAATTAATTGGACGCTTACTCATGTTCTATTCTTTTTCTTTCTTGCCGTTAAGGGCATTTAAAGTTTGTCTCCAAACTGTTTTATTTTCTCCGATTAAACCACTAATATCAATACCGGGATTTGATGTTAGAACTTCTTTATCTTCTCTTAATGGCTCGCTTCCGGCAAAAGGATCAAAACCCGTATTACCAATTCTATCTAATATAATTTTTTTGTTTTCTTGTAATTGATTTTGTTTTTGGCGAGAAATTTCTTCGAAATTATTTTTTAATTTTGGAGATATATTATTAGAAGTTATAACTTTCATTGAAGGTTTTACACTTTCACTCAACATTTTTGTGAAACCCTCTTCGATGAGAACTTCCTTAAGGCATTCTTTAATTAAAGGTTTTATAATTTGCTTCAATTGTTCTTTTTTCATATATCCTCGCTTAGAGGTTTAATTATAAGATATAAAAAAGTAAATGTTAATTTTATCCAATACCAGCAGAGCCAGAATAAACAGCGGCAAGATTATAATCTAATTTTATGCCTGTTAATTCAGCAGCTACAAAAATATCTGTTACATTTGAAGTATCATCACTTAGAATATAAATTCTATCAGTTTTTACTCGTAATTCTATCCTATCATTGCTTTTACCATTTGTTTGATGTGCTTCAATTAAATAATAATTTTTTGACTTAACGCCATTAGCACTAAAACCAATCCTAATAGGTTTATCGCTAGATTGATTATTATGAATAAATATTTTTTGTGTTATAGACGGAAAAACTATTTCTAATGGTGTATTAGTATTAGCAGGAGCAGTTAAAGAGGCAGTTACATATGGTATACCACTTACTTGATAACTTCCTACATTGTTTATTCCTGCTTTATATTGAAATTCTGACATTTCTTTATCCTTTTACAATTTCATTTAATAATCTATTCAAGCGGTCTGCTTTTGTCCAAATCTTATTTGGATCATAAACGCGATTTTTACCTTCATTCATCATGAAAGCTCCGGGTGTACTTGGCTCTTGAACAAAGTCAAAACATATTAATTGAAAATCATCTTCAACTATTGTTTTGCCGCTTTCTTTACGTGTGCTACCTAGACCACGACTTGAAATACCTAATTTAACTCCACTTTCAACAAGAGATTTAAGTATTTTTCCTGATGGTGTATCCAATACTTTTACTTTTCCCATCACATTGTTATTATCCCACCACATTTTTGTTACTATATGAGATGCATTTTTTAGATTGACTACAGAATCTTCTGGATGGTCTAATTCTCCAAGCGCTCTGCGGTCATCAATCATTTTTTGATAATTTTGTACTTCGCGTTCTAATATTTTTTTACCATACACGCGCCCGTTGCCATTTTCTTGATCGGCTTTTTGCATAACACCTGTCAAAAATAGAACGCCGCTTTTAACAAGAGCTTTTTCTTGCTCTGTTAAAAGGTCTTGGCATGTTCCGCCGTCGCATAATTCGTAAAATTCTCTAAGTAATACTTTTGACATAATAGTTTTTTAAGGTTAAAGCCCCGAATATTTCATCGGGGCTAAATTCAGCTACCACTGCAACATCTACGAACAGGTTGGAGAAGATAGCGTCTAGTATAGGTGATTTGTTCTTGCATATTATACACCTCCAATCATTTATAAATAGTCTATTTATTGGCTTTTCTTCATTTTTATTAATATTCCATCGTCATCAACAAGACGACTTATAAAATATGAAGTTCCTGAACTTATACAGGCTGCTGCAAACCAATTAAAAGTGATTGGCATGATAAACCAATTAAATAATCCAACCCACCATCCCATACACATTGGGCATTTAAAAAAATGATACTTTGGTCTAACAGTATCAAAAATTTTGCCATAGACCAAAATCATTGTCATTCCATAACAAGCTAGTATAAAAGCTAACAAATCCATATTATTTTATAATACCTGCTAATACCTTCATTCTTCTTGCTTGTTCATCAGATAATTTAGAAGACTTATTACGTGAAATTAAATTTTCATTTAAGCTTTCTTCTTCATACATTTTATGCTTTTTAGGATCTGCATATTCTGCACCAACAGATAATTTTCCCTGTCCTGAATCGGGGGTTTGTTGAGCGGCTGTAGAGGGTAATTCTATACCAAATCTTTTTGCTTGATCAGAAGATAATTTTCCATGTTTGGCTAAAAACATTAACAATCTTCTTACTTGATAAGGTTTAGAATTACTTTGGTCAGCAACTGTTTGAATTAATTGCTGCGGTGTTGACTTACCTTTTACTTCTTGTATGTTTGCTTCCATTGAATTATTTAATACATTAATAATTTTTAAAGCTAATGGCTTACTTAATCCTTTCACTTTTAGATCAGGATCATTACTATTAAATGAACTATCTATTAGCTGTGCTGCTGACATGTTTGGAGGTTTTGGTGCTTCAGCGGCAGCAGGCTGTGCAGCGGCAGTAGTTTCTCCAGCAGCAGAGGCAGCAGGCTGTGCAGCGGCAGGAGCAGTAGAGGCAGCAGGCTGTGCAGAGGCAGGAGTTTCTCCAGCAGCAGAAGCAGGCTTTGGTCCTTCTCCGCTAATTTCTTGACCAAATGATTTTCTGGTAGCTTGTTGTGGAGCAGTTTTTTCTTCTTTACCTTTATCAGCGCTGGGATTTATTGATGCCACAGATTCAGGAGCCTTTACTGGGCCTGATGGTGTTCCGCCAACGGGTGTTTCTCCACCAACGGCAGTTGTTCCACCGGGTTCTGATTCGCTTGCTTTATCACCTTTATTTGGTTCTTCCTCTTTTTTAACATCTTGATTTGGTTGCTCGGCGCTTTGCTGAGAAGATTGTTTGCTAGCTATAATTCCACCATCTGGAGATTCAGAAACGTTATTAATTGCTTGATTAGCAGTTAAAGCAAATTTACGAACATTATTTAATTCTGGAGATAAGCTGAAGCCATTTTCTTGCGCTCTCTTATTAAAATCTCTAATTGTATTTGCTATTGAAGTTAATTGTGGTTCAAAAGATTGAAGTTTTTTTGATACATCACCTTTAATACTAGATAATTTAGCGGCGTTAACACCACCAGATACTACTTTAGAAGCTTTACTAGCATAATGACCGGCAAATCCTTTTATAGCATCTAAGGCTCCTTCATCTAATTTTTTTTGTTTATTTATTTCTTCTAATATAATTTCTCTTAAAATATCATTTGTAAGTTTCATCTTGAAGGTTTCCTTAATAAAATCTTTTGGTGTTATTTCCGTTGGAATTTCTTCCATTGCTCTTTGTGCTATTTTAGAAGCTAAAAAGTTAGCTTTTCTTTTTTTATCTTTTTCGTTTCTAGCATTTCTACGAGCTTTTGAAATTTCACTTTTCCTCCCAGTGGCTTGATAATCTCGTATTTGTTTAGATGTTTTTTCTGCATCTATTGGAGATATTTCTAAACCAGCTAGTTTTTTAATGTCTTTTAATTCTTTAGAAATTATTTGTCGAAAAGCTTCTTCTCTAGGCATTCCTTGAGAAACTAATAAATTTATTGTTTCAAAAGCTTTTCTTGTTTCGGAAGTGACATCTGGATCAATATATCCAGAATCATCTTTGACAATTATATCTTTTGCGGAAATTTTTTCAGGTCTATTAAAAAGCTTGTTGAAAACATTTTTTAATATATTTTCTTTTAAAATTTCTTCTTGAATCATTTTTTTAATTTCCGATTCTGTAAATAACATTTGATATAATCCTAATAATTGTAGCGATAAATGCCGCGAGTTGGGAAACCATACTTTGGAATAGATCCTTTGAATGGTTCTTGAGGAACTTCTCCAATTTCTGTAGAATCTTCCACGTCTGGTTTGAGTAAGTTCTTTTCCATTTTGTCTTCAAAGTTCTTTTCAGATTTGTATTTTGGCATTTCTTCTTCAATAAAATTAGCTAAATTATATATAACCACTTGCGAAGCATTCTCGCCACCGGGAGGTTGAGCAGTGAATTTACCTTCTAATGAGCCATATACATTACCGGAATTAACACTCTCCGGTAACACAACTCCTCTTTGAACCATGTATTTAAATAAACGTTCTTGAAGTTTATAAACGTTTTCTGTTTGTTCATCTTTTGCTAAAACTAAAACTTTAGCTTTTTCTGGCATAACAATAATATCTATTTCTGGGTGTTCGCGCATTAAAAAATCGCCGGAAAGTGTTTTACGGATATTAACTTTCTTTTCCAATCCTTCAGTAGTTTTTATTGTTAAAGTAATCATTTTATGATTCTACCTCTTTAACGAATTGTTGAATTTTTAAAAGATTTTCTAACATTGGTGCTGATAATTCTTTTGTTTTTTTAAATTCATTTAATACGTTAAGTAGTTTATTTGTTTTTTCAAACATTCTTACATCGTTTTTAATTTCTTCTAATTGCAAAGCAGAATTAATTTTAGTATTTAATCTTGTTATTTCTTCATTTAAATAAACTTTTAATTCTAAACCTTCATCAGCAAAAGAACTTACATATTTAGTTAGCAATTCTTTTTGTTCATTTAATAATGAAGAATATTTTTCATTAAATTTTTTAACGAAAGTTGTATAAACGATATTATCAATATGTTTTAAAGTATTACTTTCTGTATTATTAGTTACAAATTGACTAACAATTGCTTGTTCAAGTAATATTTTTTCTTTTACAGGAGTACTATCGTTAAATATTTGTGAAATAGTGGCTAAATCTTTATAATATGGAACAAAGTTACTATAAACGGAAGCCCCTAAAGCTTTATTAATTTTATTAATTAATTTTGTCTGTTCATTGAATAAAAATTCTTTATTTAACTGATAGTGTCTATTTTTTACTTCAGTTAAATATTTGTCTGCCATACTTGGTTCAACTTCTGGAGTTAAAAGAGACTTATATAAAGATAATTCATATCCTAATATACTGGATGGGTGAAAATATTCAACAATTATGTCTTTTACAATCTTCAATCTATCGAAATCCTTTTCTAAGGATGCTTTTGTGCCTTCGCGCATCAATGTTTCATATAGAAAAGCAGTATTTCTTTTTTTATTGTGTTTAAAAGTTAACATTTGATTATTTTAAATCCTCAATATCTTGTTTTTCTTCAGTTATTAGGTCTTTTTCTTTATTAAATAGTTTTTTAGATAATGATTGTAACTTATTTTCGATTTCTAAAAGAAATTTTTCATCTTTTTGATGTAATTCTGTTTCTTCAGACTCATATAAACCTTTAGAAATACTCTTCATGCCATTTAAATCTGGGAAGATGCTTCTTGTAGTCTCTCCAGAGGTGGGTTCTGGTTTTACTATTCTGTTTAAGCTTTTTTTCATACCTACTTCTTTTCTTTGATCATTTACAACTGGTATATAGGTCTTTCCTTTCCAGCCTTTTTTAGTATATGCCGCCTCAAGAGAACCATCTGCTCTTCTAGCTGGAGCGGCTAATAGATTTCCTTCTTCTTCACCACCAGTAGCGGAGGCTTCAGCGCCAGCAGGAGGAGTTTCTGTGCCTCCAGCTGTTTCTCCAGCGCCGCCAGTGTCTGCACCAGAAGTATCTGGGATAGCGCTTCCACCAGCGCCGCTAGAAGAATCTGCTGCATCACCAGAACCAACCGCTTCAAGAGATACTTGTAAAGATTTATCAAAATATAAATCTCTTTGTATTCTTGAGATTTCTGAATCTTGTAGACGGAATAACTTTTCGTATATCCATCTTGAGCTAAAGCCAAGCTCTTTAGCATCTTTTGCAACAGCCACTTGTTTAGAGAAATGTTCTAATTCTTGCAATTCACTAATTTTTGATGGATTATTAAGTCTCAAATTAAAACTTAACAAGTCTTCATTACGATAACCTATTGTGTACAAATGAATAATGCCAATTTTAACTAATTCTGAAATTATTACTCTCTGTAGACGTTGAATTGTGCGCGCAAAACGTATATCTTTTTGCGCTAATGTGCTTTTGTCATCTGCTGCTTTATCTTTTGCACTCGTTAAATAAGATTGTGGAATTTTTATTGCTGAAAACAATTTATCACGTAAATATTGTACGTCATCGATATCACCTTGGAACTGTCCACCCGGTAAATTTTCAATTTTTGTTGCACTAGTTGAACCACGAACAGGAATATAAAAGTCTTCATCTACGCTCATTGGATTATAGCGTAAATCTACACGACCAGTACTTGGATCGACGATCTGATTTCTTTTCAATCCAGTAATGATCTTCTGAATATATTGTTCTACTTCTTGCGGGGCTACGTTACCTACATCAATATAAAACACTCGGCGTTCTGGCGCTCTTACGATACGATATGCCATCATGGCGTCTTCCATTAGTTGTAATTGACGCCATATACGACGAGCAGGTTCTAAAATGGAAGTTCCATATGGAGAATATTTATCTTGTCCAAGAATACGAAAATGAGCTATTTGCCAGCTTTCAAATGTCATACCGGCACTATTCCATTGAAACTGAACATAGTTTGGATTTGATTCATCTTCTCCTTCTAGTCTTTCTAATTCTGGCGATGGCAACCCTAATACATTTTTTACACCAAGTTTTTCATCGATATCTAGATATAAAAAGAAATCACCAAACTTACACATTGTTCTACACCAAGAAAATAAATTAGATTCAAGATTTAATACTTTAAAATATAAATTATGTAATATGTTTTTTATTTCTTCATTTCTACAATCTACAATTACAACATCACGAAAAGCATTACTAGTAGTCATTTCATCAGCATAAATATCTAATGCTGAAGCAAGTTCTGGCATGAATTCCATTTGATCAAAATCACTATAACGTTCTGCCCGTGTTTGATTAGCCATTATGTTACTTTGAATGGCTTCAAAAGGATTATAGCTTTTCTTTTTAAAACTTTGACCGCTTGTACTTGTAAATTTATATCTATCTAAGTCCCTACGTTTTTGTCTAATAGGGGATTGGGAACGGAATGTAGCTAAAGGGCCAGAAAATAATCTAGTTAAGCCAATATAAAGTGGCGATAAGCTATTTCTAGGATTTTTTTCATTTTCTTTTTTTTCTTCTTTAGAATTTGCTGCATTTGCATCTCTAACTTTATTATTTTCTGACATGTTTATTAACCTTTAATGACCCAAATATAATCTTGATACATTTTCTTAGCTTGTTCTTGCTGTCTATATTTATCTTGCTCTCTGAAATCTTTTATTTGTGTGTGTAGAATGGTATTTGTTTTACCTATAGAATTTAAGAACGCTTTAGAATACTCTAAATTTCTTTCGTTGTTAATAACAGCTGTATCTCTAACCCAACATCCAATAGCCAAAGACATAACTAAATCATCGTTATAACCTTTTTGAGCTTCTGGACGGCCATTAATCCACACAAAAGTATCTAATTCATTTATTGTACGTTTTGAATTTATAATAAGAGTTTTATTTCTTATATATTCATCTAATTTAGCAACAATAAGTGGTCTTGTTTTCATCGAAGTAGAGAACCCCGGTACTGTATTACTAGAATATTGATTATAATTTAGTCCGTCTACAAATTCATGAGATCCTTTAGTAGAATAAAATATATTTGGATATTGCATATCAACTAATTTAGTTAATACAGAATAACCAATATTATTATTTTCTACTACTATCATACAATTTCCATATTCTCTTCCAACATCAAAAAGTAATCTTGCAAAACTATCAAGATCTATTTTTCCTTGATATTCTGCCACCTGTTCCATGTTTTTTACATCAAGAACATGAAATACGGAATAATCTCTTCCGTCGCCGCGAGCAACGTCAGCAGTTAATAAATAAGAACCACCATTATCAAACTCTTTCCAGATATAATAATTTCTGTCTATCCAAGTTTTTCTTTTAGGTTCTTGAATAGTTTTTTTCATTCTGGCTATGTCTTCTGCGACAACTACCGTTTCACCAGACGCATTGAAATTACATTCAAACTCTTGAGCGATTTGTCGTTTGCTCATGTTACGAGTCATATTATCAAACCATTCCTGTGTATATTCAGGATGTAATGTCCAAGGTAATTTAGTTGGTTTGAAATTGTTAGATGCACTCTCGGAATCTACATAGGTTTTATGAAACCAATTACCAACGCCGTTAGGAGTCGAAAGAGCTATACAACGACCACCAGTAGAAAGTGTTGGTAACAAGCCTGTCCATAATTCATCCATTTCTTCTACGTGCGCCGCTTCATCAAGTACAAGAAGGGAAAGAGCTTGTGATCGACCAGCATCTTTAGAAGTAGGAACACCTTGAATTTTAGAACCGTTATCTAATTCAAGTTTTGTTTTATTGTTGACGCTAATTTGTGCTAATTTTAGCCACGAAGGTACTGAATCAATAATATCTTTAACTTTTTCCACTATTTCAATTGCGGTATTTAATTTTGTTGCCATTACAAGAACGTTCTTTTCTTTGTGGAAAAGCATCATCCAAGCGATATATCCAGATACAATAGTTGAAATACCCATTTGACGAGATTTCAATATAATATTAAATCTATGATCATGGAAATCGTTTAATAGATTTTTCTGGAATTTAAATGTCTTAAATGGTATTAGACCGCGTTCTTGATGTACTATTTTGGCATAATTATCTAGAAAGTAGGCAGGCTCTCTGCCACACTTCAAGATTTCTTTAGTCATCTCTTCTTTAGATAACTTATACGCCATGCCATTACCTTTTACCTATTTAATATAAGTCTTTGGTTGCTTGACGTTCATCAACCAGCGCTTTGCTATATCTGCATAAGTTTGCTGCATTGGTTTTTCTTCTTTTGAAAAACCCTCTACGTTACCAATTTCATAAACCTGAGAAGCATTTACATAAGCGGTTCTACGATTTGCAGTTTGAACAAGAATATTAATATCACCTTTTTCAGTTAAGTCTAGGCTACTTTTATTAACTTTTTTATATTCTGATTTAATAAAATTAGTAATATCTTTTACTGTTCTGCGAATGTCAGTTTCAAAGTTTTTATCATGTACGCTTTTTAATGGCATTTCACTATGATACTTAACAATAATGTTGTTGCCTTGATACTGGATACCAAAACCATCCATAACTCTTGGATCGTATATGGAGACACCTTGTACTAAATCCTCAGTTTCACGTTTTAAGCCAATTTCAGAACCGCCATGGTGTTTGGCTTTTAAAACTTCTGAGATACCGTTTATAACTTCTAAAATACTAGCCATTTATTTGTCTCCGTTTGGTTTCCAACCTGACAACCATCTTTCTTCTCTACCTTCTATAAATTTTACATAACATTTATAACAAGCAATATATTTGTTTAAATAAACATCATCTTTTTTATCAAAACTATACTCTTTACACGCAGAACATGTCTTATGTTCATTTTTATTAATTAGTTTCTTAGGTATTAAAATCCCGCCTAAGTCTACTTTTTCTCTGGATTGTTCATTGTTTAGCAGCTTTTTTGTTACTTCTTTGCTGTCAGATATATATTCTCGTTCTTTTTCTTGATTCCAGAAGTATTTTGGATGCATGGTTGCTAATTCACCGTATTTTTCTTTAACTGCTTTTTCTAAAGCGACAATATAATTAGGATCTTTTTTATTGATTGACATTTTGTATTTTCACCGCTGCATAAAATATAACTACTGATAAAGCCATTCCTAATAACATTGAACTAAATAATTTAACATCTTCCCATTTTTTACTATCTTCTAATTGTTCTATTCTTTTATCTTTAATAGAAATTATATTATCATTCAGTTCATCTTTAGTTTTAATTTCTAATATATGTTGTTCTTTAAGATATTTTATTTCTATATTAAGTTTTGCTATTTCATTATCTTTTTCTATTTTTAATTTATCTAACTGAAAGTTTTTATTAGCAATTACTTTAGCCAAACCTTCAGCATCAAACAAAAAACCATCATAAGGCACTTCTTCACCAGTTTTGACAATAGAAAAATCACCATCTTCATATTCATCCTCTACAATGCCACCATTTTGTGGTGGCAAAGCATAGGCAATAGGAATCCGCACCGCTAGGAACGCTAGCAGCGTAATAATAGATATAAAAGACTTGTAATTATTCATCTTTCTTACGTTTACCTTTCTTTTTCTTTTGCTTGACTCCTAACTCTTCTTCAACAGCCATAACAAAACCTTGTTGATCACGTTTTTCTAATTTTTTTAGATTGTCTCTTTGTTCTTTTGCTTTTTCTACTGCTTCTTTTAACTTTTTCTTTTTTTCTTCATCAACTTTTGCTACTTCTTCTATTTTTTTCTCTTCAATCTTTTGTTTTTCTTCTACAATCTTTTTTTCAGCCGCTTCTTTTGCTTCATTTTCTTTTTTATATTGTTCTCTTTGTTGTTCTAAACCATCTCCTACGTGTTTCCTAAGAACAAGGAAACTTATAGCAATACCTGCAACTAATAATCCAATCCAAACACGAAATTTATTCCATAATTGTTTTAATTTAATCATATATTATTCCTTTTTACTAGCTGTACGCCATTTAACTGCTAAATCGGCCATTCCTTCAATGCCTACATATCCTAGAGAAATTGCAGTCCATTCATCAGGCGTTATCTTTGCTGTCCATAACAATAATGTTGCTATTCCCCATACTAAAAGCTTACGAGAGACAAATTTTTCTGTAACTAAGTCAATTATACCAAGCCTAGAGCCATCTAATTTCTTACGTTCCGCTTCCATACGTTTATCCAAATCACTTAACTCTTCTTTAACTTCATCTTTTATACCCATATTAGACATTTAATCCTCCTATTGATTTATATAAGCATATCCTTCTTTACGATCTATGATTATTTGCGTATCAACACAATCTTTTAAGCTATCTAAATGTGATATAAGTATCACAGTTTTAAAATAGCTTTTAACTAGATCTAATATTTTTGTAAATCCATCTAAGTTCTCTGCATCTAAAGCAGTTCCCGGCTCATCCATTACAAAAATGTCTGGTTTTGGTAGAGTCGTAACGCTTATAAGCGCTAATCTAATAGCCGTTGAAGCAAGAGTTTTTTCTGCTCCGCTTCCCATTTCAAGCGGTCTGGCATCATATTTTGGATGTTTAATCATAATATCTAGTTTATCGTCATCATTCTCTAAATAAATAGAGAAATCAACAATATTAGACAATATTTTAGCTATTTCTTGATTAATCTCTGGTAGTTTACTCTTTATTATTTCATATGAAAGCCCATTAGGGTGCATACAGGATAGATATAAATCATAAGCAGCATAATCTTTACGAATTTTTTCTAGTTCTTCTTTTTGTTTAACAAAAATTTCGTATTTTTGAGTTATAGAACCATGATTTTTATACATTTCCAATAATTCTTTCTCAAAAGAATTCAATTCTTTAGAAAAATTAGTTAAAATACTATTTTTAGTATCTTTTTTAGATAAAAGATCTTGATAGTTTTGTATTTTTTGTTTATTTTTATTGTATTCTTCTAGCTTTTTCTTTAATGTCTGTATATTACCTTCCGTAATATGTATAGAAGATCGATTTTTTTCAATCATAAGTTCATTTTTAGCAATTGAATCCTTAAGAATAAAACATTTCTGCGTTAAAGACTTAAATCTATCATTCTGTTCTTTTACTTCTTCTTCTAAACTTATCGCAGATGATCTTTTTGAACTTAAATCATTACTAATTTCAATATTTTGATCAAAAATGCTGCTGTAACCTGTCTTAGCAGCAAAAGCATCTTTAATAAATTTACAACTTGGATACGAATCTCCGCAAGGAATTTCATTTAAAAGTTTAATTTTATTATCTCTATTAGAGAGTTCATTGCTTAGAACATCATATTTTTTTTCTAAAGAAATAACTTCTTTTGATAGAGAAGCAAGTTCACTATCTTTTTTTCTTAATTCTTTTTCATCAATATTAGACAACAAATTATTGATCTCATTTAATAATAAGGTTTTCTTTTCGCAATCAATTTGTAATTTATTATTTGTCTCAGTTAGTTCATTAAGTTTAAATATATAATTTTTCAAAGATATTTCTAGAGATTTATAATCAATTATTTCTGTTGGCATGCTATTAATAGCTACTTGTATTTCAGCCAAAGATTGATTAGCTAGAGAAATATTATTCTTTAGATCATCAATAGACGATTTTTTCATCTCAATTTCTATTTCTATTTTAGAAATTTCTTCTTGAGCTAAGAAAATATCTTTTTCATAATTAACCCCTTCTAACTTTTTAAGAAGAGATTTAAGTTCGGAACTTTCTTCTTTAGCCATTTTAAATTTCTTTTCAAAAGTCTCTAAATCAAGAAATTTAGCCAATATCTGCTTGCGATTTGTAGATCCTTCTGTAATGAAAGAAAGATATCCAAATTGGCTAGCCATAGAGGTTAAAAAGAAATCATCTACTGTTCCAAAAAAACGACGAATGTTTTTATCTGTATCATTGCGCGCAAGGCCATTTAAAGATTCAGAATCAGTCGTAAATTGAACATCAGTTTTGGCTTCAATTACTTCTACACCTTTACTTTTTTTAATATATTTTTCACTTTTACGATCAATAAGGTATTCTTCACCATCAATGTCAATTGTGACTTTACCAAAAGCAGATTCTGCATTTTGATTTATGACATTTAGGTTTTTTCTATTATTTTTTGATGTAGTATTAAAAATTGTATAAAGCAACGCATCTATCACTGATGATTTACCGGTATAGTTTTTTCCAAATATACCAACAATGCCATTGAGATTAGTGAAATCTATTTTATTACCTTCGCCATAATTAAAAAGATTATCCCATTCAAGAGATTTTAATTTCCAATTAATATTGCGGTATGTTTCTTCTCCTTCTTCAATTGCAGAAGAGAACTTTTTATTTAGTTCAAGAACTTTTAATAAAATCTCTTCATTGGCTTTATATTCTTTTAAATATTCACGAATTAATTTTTCTTGAAAACCTAAATCACGTAGATTATCTGCGTGAGTTATGGCAGAAGCACTCTGACTAGTTTTATTATCAGACGCTTTACTTATAAACGTTACGCTTTCAGGTTGAAAATTAGTTTTGATAATATCAGTTGCTTTTTTAATTTTATCCAATGAAATGCTTTTGTCGGCAATAATACGGATGCGAGCATTAGGAGCAACATCAACGATTGGAACTTCACCTTGATCTCCAAGAGTAATGTTAACATATGGTTTTGGATTTTTGATAGCATAATGAGTACACGTATAATCAGTTTTTGACTGAATATCCCAAATTAAAAATCCTTTGTCAACCGTTTCAGCAAAACCTTGCTGAACAGTTGAGCCGGGATAACGAACTCTTCCTTCTTTATCTACAGCTTGATTTGTTTTATGAATATCGCCAAGAAATACATAATCATGTCCATCGTATACATCTACAAGATGAACGTCTGACTCTAATTGATACCCAGTATCTGTAGTGATGCCTGAAATGGCACCATGAAAAAGACCAATATTAATTTTTTCGGCGTTGCTTGGTTTAACCCATTTGTCCTCATCAATAATGCTCAATATATTCAAACTAAATTGAGAATTAATTGAGATTTCGCCGGAATACTTATGAAGAAAAAGATTTGATAAATTAAGTGCTTTAATAATTGGTGTAATAGAATCTTGCCGTGAATCATTTTTTAGATTCACATCGTGATTACCAAGAATTACATGGGTAGGAGCGATAGAGGCAAGATTTTTGAAGAACTCACTTGCCATATCAACAAACTCTGGACTAATTTGTGTTTTAGTATGAGCTATGTCGCCGCAATGAATAATTAAATCAACTCTCTGTTCGCGGGCAATACGGTATACTTCATTAAATATTTGCGTATATTCATCATGGTGTTTCAAGTTCTTAATATGCGTATCGGCCAAGTGCAAAATTTTCATTTGTTCTCCAATGTGGCAATTGTACATGATACAAAAATGCCCGTTAAGACAAACCTAACGGGCACTATATCTATTAATCTACCTGCTGTCAACTATCTTATTTCTGTATTATCAATATCAGTGGCTACATAATTCATACATTTGCAATCTACATATGAGCATCCATAATAATACATGTTTGTATATTTATCAAACCATTTTACTTGGTGATATGTGCTGCTATGTTTACAAGCACCACCACATCTTTTTCCTTCACTTTTACCGCCGCTTTGTGGACGTTCAGACATTTCTTTATTCCTCGTGAACTGAATTCTTTTTTTCTTTTCTAGTTACAGGATTTTTTCTTGGATCATCTTGATATTCTTGTGATATAGGCTGCGGTCTACGATTATGTGTAGGGGGAGCATTTGTAGCATATGGACTACGAACATCGCTCATATCTTTATATCTTGGATTGGTTGTTTTATATGAATTTGGCAACATTGCTGGAACATTTGGCTTTTGATTTATTAAAAGAGAAGCAACGGTGCCATATAGATTATAATCTACTTTTCCATCCATATATTTGATAGCATTAACATAATCACCGCCAGTTAATTTATTTATATGTTTAATAAACTTCTCTCTATTATCTTCACCTTTTCCTTTATCAACTAAATCACGAATAACAACAAAATATTGTGCTAATGGAATTTCCCAAGGCTGGTGGGATTCGTATAGCGCCCTTTTAATTTCTTCTTTTATAATCTGTATTAAAAATATTTTGTTTATCTTCATGTTTTTCATCCGATTGATTTAATAATAATTGCATTATTTTTAGTATATCTTGTTTTTCTTGTGGCGTAATATCATCATGTGTAGCAAGAACAATCTTTAATAATTCCATTAATGTTTTTTTATCATATTTAAAATTGCTCGACATGTTATAGGCTCATGATTTTATTAATTAAAAAATAATCTCTATCTTTAATTAGTTTCGCCTCTTTCTTACGTTCTAAATATTCTTCGTGAGTCATATCACCTACGTCTTTTCCAAAAGGTATTTCTATCTTATATACTTCAGCATCGTAGCTTAATAGAGTACCAATTAATTTTTCCGCCTTTCTCTCGGCATCTGGGTCTAATGCAATATAAATTGCTGGGTCGTTACGTATTAATTCACGAAATAATCTTGAACCTTCTCTTAGAGTAGAGCCAAGAATAGGAATGGCGTTTTTTGCTTTAATGGCATCAAATACTCCTTCAACAATTGTAATATCACTATTCCAATCAACATAAAGTTCATTAAAAATAATATCTTTTGGGATTGGAGGATTTAAATATCGCTTCCAATCACCTTCATATGTTCTACCAATAAAATAATCTATTTTTCCATCAAGATTAAATGATGGGATTATAATCCTACCAGCGTATTCACCAGAAACTGCATAACCAATCTTCCAAAATAAGATATCTTCACGATTTACACCACGATCCTTCAGGTATCTACGTGCTGGAAGTGATGTAAGACTTAAATCTTTGTTGCATAGCGTCTGAAATTCAGACGGAAGTGTGATTGGTTCAGTCTTTTCTTCGATATTTTCTTCTGTGAGGAAGATTTTTTCGTATTCTGTAATCTCGACAACACCTGAAAGTTCATTCCAAGACTTTTGTTGGACATAATTACCATACCTTAACACTAAACGACGAATAGATTTGCCTGAGAAATCGCAAATCCAGCACTTGAAGGCATCTTTATCAAGATTAACGGATAATTTCTTTTTGTGATGTTTACACTTTGGACAAAAAAACAACTTTTCATGACCAGAAGTATAATAATCACCAAGAATTTGTTTAAGAATTTCTATTTTTTTGGTGTCTGACAAGACAAATACCCCGCTCTAGCAATAACATAGCTATCGGCTCTATCATAAGTGCCTGCTACTGGATTACCTTTTGGAGTATACTCTACGTTAAACGAGCTTTCAAGTTCTAAAACTCGCTTTAAAACGATTTCTTTGGCATTTTCGCCACGTTCTACTTTAATTCCTAAAGCTTTTCTAGCAGTAGAAGCGCCGATATATTCTGGTTCAAAGCCAAAAATTTTATAACAAGTCCAACTAACTATGCCATTAAATTTTCCTAATGTCAAAATGACTTTTGCAGATGAAAGTCCCGGTCTAAATGCTTGTAAACTTTGTTCTATAAATATTTTATCAATTTTGTATTGGTTTTTTATCTGTACCAGCCGCCGTTCTATAGCATCTGCTTTAATAAAGAAAGTAGTAAATTTCTTAGAACGCATGTCTACAGCATCAAAAAGAACAACCGTCCCTGTATCATCAAGGACGGTTATTCCTGTAATCGAAGTTGAAATATCTAAACCGAGAATCATATGTGATTATTATATCACATATTTGCTTGGATCTTCATTTAATGCGATTAAACGATAAGCATAAGGTACATCAGCACTGTGAATAGCTACTTCCACATATTCACTACCGGGAGAACCAGTAATATATGTTTCAATTGCTACTACATCGTTCATCCAATTATCGCCACTTTCTAATTTAACCATAACATCAACGGTAATAAAATCTAATGATGAAGTTGAAAATGCTGAACCGCTAAATTGTGTTAATGGTAGGGCCACTAATTGAATGCCACTTGGATCAAAAGTACCACTTGTTTGATAGCGCAAACGCTTATATGCATTAGAAGTTTTGCTAGAATCGGCTAATACAGAATCGATAGCATGGAAAGCCTGATCGATACTATACATGTCATACGTTACACCGCCAACAGCTTGAGAACCAGTAATGACCGCTATATTACTAAATGGACTTTGTGCGGCCACAGAGCTAGTGGCAAATAAACCATTAACACCTGCAACTGTTGGAGCATAAGCAGAAGTTGTTGCACTAATGGTGCCGATAACATTTGCTTGGCCTACTACAGATAATCCAGCTGAAGAAGTAAGACCCACTGCTGTTACTTTGCCGCCAAAAGTGCCGCCATCTGTTACAAACAAACTACTTGCACTTACTGGAACGGCTATTGCATTTAATGGCGCTCCAAGAACTGTTAAACCATTTCTTGCTGTGACAGCACCTGATAAATTAGAAGGACCACCAGAATAAAGGCCATATGATGCTGTTAGATAATCGGCAACAAAAGAGCCGCTAATTGATACACTGCCAGTAAATTGATGAGTATCATCTGCACTATTACCAAACTTTGAAGAACCACTTTCATATAAAACTGATGCGGTAACATCTATTGAATGATATGTTTTAACAGTTAATGTACCATTAATTAATGCATCGCCATCTATATAAAGGCCAGAACCAGTATAAGGAAGAGAAGAACTTACATGACCGCCACCAGCAACTGTACCTGAAACGTTGAATAATACTGCATTACCTGCTGCTCTATCTACTTTAGTAATCTGCTTATTTGTTTGCAGATCAGTTAATACTTTTACTGGTTTAACAGCCATTTATTTAATCTCCTTTTTACAATTTGTAATAAATAGTTTGTTTAAATGCTTCCTGTCTCTTTTACTGCAATAATTCTATAAAAATCTTCATAGGTTACGCTAGGAGCATCAATTTCGATACTTATTTGGTTAGATAAGGTTCCCGACATTCGTACACTTATTAAATCATTAACGTATTGAGAACTACCACTATATTTAACCATTACATCAAGTGATAGATAATCAATATCATCAGCTGTAAAATTATTAAGTACGATAGTTTTGTTTCCGTAAATGTCAAAATTTCCTATTTGAACTTCACGCAAATTATTAAAATTGGTTACTAATTGAGCAAATCTTGTATCAACGGCAGAAAATACATCTGCTACATTATATAAATCATCAACAAGAAGATTATACCCTATATTAGATAGCTCATTCGTACCTTTAACTGTTAAATCTCCAAGTATCTCAGCATTATTTGAAACATAAATGTTTGTATAATTTGCAATAGAAACGTCTGATGGAACATCTATTGGATTATTATTAGTAGCATTGAAGGTGTATGCGTATGGTTGAGCAGGAGCAGAAATAACTGCCCATATTTGGGAACCAGAAATTTTAAATTCTACTGATGCTAGATCATTTTTCCAATTTGAAAATTCAGTTTCTTTTATAAGAACATTATAGGTTATATATTTTAATGAACCTGTAGGAAAAGAAACGCCAAAAGTAGAAGAAACTGGTAGGGGTATTTCTGCCGCATCGCTAGTAAAAAAACCAAAATCATGAAAACGTAAACGATTATAAGATTCTTCTGAAACACCAAAACCGTTAAATGCAACAGAAGTTCTTAAGTCAGCTGTATTTTCATTTGTCGCATTAAATGTATATGCATAAGGAACAAACGGAGCGTTAATTACCGCTGCAACATATGGAGTCCCTGTACCAGTAACTACGAATTCTACAGATGCTAAATCATTTCTCCAGCTAGATTCTGATGTTTCTTGGACTAACAAATTATACGTAAAATAATTTATTGATTCTACTGGGAAGCTAGGACCATAAGCAGAAGATAAAGGCAAATTTAATATTATCGTATCATTATTATAAAATAAACCATCTGAATGATACCTTAAACTTGAATAACTTTGCGCTCCTATGCCTGCATTAACTTGTATTTCTGAAGGGATCCAATTAGTACCATCATATGTAAGAAATTTTCCTTCCGTAGCATCAGAAGCAGAAACATTGCTTAATTGATTTATATTTACATAACTTTTTTCATCAGAGATTGCTAAGTTTTTAGTAGTTAATGTTCCAGAAATAAAAGAATCAAAAGCAGAAAAATATCCAGATGCTGTTACCGGCAATGATGAACTAACAGCACCAGAACCTAAAGATCCAGAAACTTTAAAAAGAATATTGTTTTCTTTATCGACTTTTAATATCTGCTTTCGCGCAAGTAAATCCGCAATCGCTTTTGCTGGCTTAACTGCCATCTTTTATTTTCCTTAATCTTCTATACCGTATTCTTTCTTGATGGTTTTTAAATTTTTCAAGAAATCAGGGCTAATCCCATGTAGCTTAATTTTTCTATTTAAAATATCTTTAACCAACAAAAGATCGCGCTTTTGTTTTTTTAATTTTTCTATAACTTTCTCCTTATCTTGGAAACCTTCATTAGCTTCTTCACGAATTTTTTTAAGATTATCACGACAAATCATTAACCAATTAGTTACTTGAATAAAAGAAAATTTATATTTCATCTGGTAGATCCTTTTCGTTTTCTATTAGCTCAATAATTTTATCGTATTTTTCTGCCATGTTATCTATTATTTCTATAAATTCTTCCTTACGTTTTAACAACATGACTTCTTTGCGAAAATCTCCAGTATGTGGCAATATCTCGCGCATTATTTTATCAAAGTCTTTAATAAGATAAGTTATTTTACGTTTCATAGTAATAAATAGTTAAAAATAAAAAGAAAGGGAGGCATTTCTGCCTCCCCCCCTTAACCTATTCTAACAATAAGTTATCTCTAATTATTAGAGCTTGCCGTCTGCTTCGTTTACAACGATTAAGCGATACTTAGCGCTTGCTGCTGCTGGAGCATCAATTTGTACTTTGACATTTGCACCGTCTGCAAACATTTTGATTGCTACCAAGTCGTTTGTATAGCCAGTGTTATCTGCATCAATCATTACGTCTAATGCTAGATTATCAATTTGTCCTGCTGCGAATTGTGCGCCAGCTAAGGTTAACAATGCTGTACCGCTGCTTAATGTACCAGTTACAACTTGACGTAGTGCATCATAGTTGCTCTTCAAGGTGTTTAAATCAGAAGAACCAGCATTTACTGCACCGCTTACTGCTACGTCTAATGCGCGAATAGCGGCGTTTACATCATATTTGTTGCTTACGATTGGTGTAGCGATATAGGAGAATGCAGAGCCAGAAAGCTTCATAGCACCACCAAAGCTTGCTTCGTTAGCAACGCTTAAGCCAATGTCTGATACCCATTTACCTGCTGCGTTATCATATTTGAAGCTTACGCCTGCACCGTCTACTTCGATACCTGCACCATCTGCTGCTGCACCATTAGCTGCACCTTTTGCGATAGTTACTAATTTATCGGTTACTTCAAGGTTTACGCTGTTGATGTAGGTTAATTGACCATTAACTTGTAAGTTACCGCCAACTGTTACGTCACCTGAGAATGAACCACTCTTTGCAGAGGTGATGTTTTTGCTACCCATATTTAAATCGCCAGTCATTGCGCGAGTACCATCTAGATATAAGAATTTCAAATCTTCAGCGATACGTGCTGAAGCTTCTGCTGCGAGTGAAGAAGAAACAGCGCCAGAAAGTGCTGTATCTTGTGCATCTACATAAGACTTGATAGCACCTGAAACAGAAGAAATTCTGCCATCTAATACGCCATCTGCTGCATCTACGTATGTTTTTAATGCGCCAGAAAGTGCTGTGTCTTGTGCATCTACGTAGGTCTTCATTGAGCTAGATAGAGCACTGTCTTGTGCGTCTACGTAAGTTTTAAATGCACCAGAAATTGCTGTATCGCGTGAATCAACATATGTTTTTAAAGCACCAGAAACGGTGTTTAAGTTAGCAGATGCAGTTGCAGCAACGGCAATATCACCAGCGATACGTGCGCTAGCTTCGTTAGTGATCAATGTTTTGATTGAGCTTGTGACGGAATTGAAAGATACGCCATCAATAAATGTTGCTGCGCCGCTTAGATATGCGTTAGTTAAATAAGCGTTTTGTAAATATGCATCGCCTGATAAATTGGCGTTACGTAATACTGCATCGCGCATGGTCATATCACCAGATGCGCTTACGCTAGAAGCGCTTACAGTTGTTAATACTGCGTTGCCTGCTACAGTTAATGCACCACCTACTTGTGCTGTGCCTGAACCGCTAAGATTTGCAGCATATAAATTTTGAACGGTTGTGTCGCCAGCAGAAACTGTTAAACCGCCAGTTTCAACTTGAACTGCTTTTTTGAATTGAGCAGCTTCAGAAGCTGTCAAAACTGTTAAAATCTTTAATGGATTTGCCATTGTAATACTTTTCCTTGCCCTATGGGCGGATAAAAAAATAGCGCCTTAACCTTAACAACCGATTAAAATCGCTATATAATAAATAGTTTTATTTTTAGGAAAAGAATTATTTCGGATTTTACTTAGCCAATAATTGTAACCACATGGCTATTTTCATCAATAATATCGCCTACATCCACCTCTATTGAATTTAAAGTAGGAAATTCAACATGAGCGATAACTTGGTAAAAATTACCAAAATCTTCTCTTACTGATACATATGCATCGCGTGTATTTAAACCATGAACTATTGTATACACTGAATCTGAGCCGTTCCCTATAATGAATGTTTTTTTAATCGCCCCAGTAGTAGTTGACGCTGGTGTTTCATCGCCATAGCTATCGCCTATTTCTTTTTTCTTTTTCTTTTTAGGGCCATCAATTATTATTTTTTCTTTTGGAAATTTAATTTCTACTGGATTTTCATTAATATCTATATTTCTATCAGTATTATTTTCGCCTTCACCGACAAGGTAGCCTAATACTTTTACAGTAATAGTTAATTTAAATTTACGTTCTTCTTCACCTAAATCAGCTATACTTTCCTGATTGAATTCAGGATTCATAAAACATTCATATCTATGATCATCTTTAGAAATGATAAAATAGTTCTGTGCTGTTTTAGCCATGAATGTTTGTACTATTTCATTCATTTGTAACTGATAACTTGTTAAAATATTAATTTTATAATCAACTAAAATATATGTTGGTATTCTAACAGCTAAATTTTGATAAACTATTTTTTTATTTTTTTTAGAAGTAACGAAGTTTACTTGATCGTTATGTCTTAAAGAATCAGCATTAGCAAAATTAGATGTTTTATCTTGATTTAATATCTTAGTTATATAATATCTATCATCTTTTGGAGATAAATTTGCTTGAAAGTTGCCTTTTTTATTAGGATCTTTAACTACTGCTGCTCTTTCTAGAGATATAACAGGTGTGATTAAAGAACCATTAGCATCGCGTAACAATTTGTTATTTTTTACCTGAAATGCTCTTTCGGCTGACCCCCAGATAATTGGTACTTTATTCCAACCATTATTAGTATTACAAAAAATATTTAATTGTTCTACATGATCCAAAAAAGCAGAATCAATAGTTTCAATATTACTAGCTGATAGGATATTATTTTTTGTTTTTTCGCTAGGGTTTACTTGTCCACTAGTTGATTTTTGCTTTGAAACACTATCTTGTAGGGAATTTCTTTTTAAAGTAGTAGAAGATTTTGCAGAATCTAGTTTTAACGCACTAGAAGTGTCTTTTCTATTTTTTTTTAATGGGGTTGTATCGGTTATAACTTTTTCTGTTGGTATTTTTATTTCAACAGGACTTTCATCTATTAATACATTAGGTTTTTCTTGGTTAGCACCTTCACCTAATAATTGTCCTAATATATTTATAGTTATAGTACTTTTAAATTTGCGCTCGTCCTCTCCTAAATCAGCAACACTTTCTTGTGCATAATTTGGATCTATAAAGCATTCAAATCTATAGTCATCTTCTTTAATTGTAAAATAACCTTGAGCGGTACGTGCCATAAAAGGCTGTATCGCATCATTCATTTGAGTTTGATAATTTGTAAATATATTAATTTTATACTGTATTGTTACATAAATCGGAATTGGTACTTTTAAATGTTGTACTACTTTCTTTTTATTTTTCTTCGATGTAACAATGTTCAGACCACCAGATTGTTTTAAAGAATCAGCGTTAGCAAAATTAGAAGTTTTATCTTGATTTAATATGCTACTAACATAATATCTATCGTCTTTTGGCGATAAATTAGCTTGAAAATTACCTTTTTTATTTACATCTTTTGTTATACCAATTCTTTCTATGGAAATAATTGGTGATATCAAAGTTCCATCTTTATCACGTAAAGATTTATTATTTTTTATCTGATAAGATCTTTCAGCAGAAGCCCAAATGACTGGGATTTTATTCCAGCCCTCATTGGTAGTACAGAAAATATCTAATTTTTGTACGTAATTAAATATGGCAGAATCTACTGTTTCAATAGCTGCTTGAGACAAAACAATATTTTTTGTCAATTCTGTGTCTGTAGTATTACTCATTAGATATCTAATTTAAGTTTGAACGTAAAATCACGATTTTCACTTTTTCTTATAGGTTTTGCGAATTTAGCTATAGCAATAAGATTCTTATTATCATCAAAAATACCTATTTTTGATATATAAGTTTGTTTTTCTAAACTTCCTGTATAATTTTCATATGGATATTTTACAGTGTTTTTTATTTCATACTTTGAATATTCTTCATATGTATTTGTAGAAATATTTGGCTCAACAAATATTGGTTGGCTATGTTTTACATATGTTGGATTGTTTGAATGATTGTATTCACCCTTCTCAGCGTGTGCAAACATAGTTAATGTATTTATATAATTTATTCCTTCAAACTTTATATCATAACTTGAAGAAACAGTATAATTAATTGGCGCTGAAAATCCTGCGCCCCAATATAACCATTTGGGATTATCTGTGCTTACGCTATTGTCAGGGTTATATATGTATTCTTCTGTATGGATATTATCAAGATTCCAAGAGCCTGTTAGAAGAACAAATCCTTCATTATATAAAACAACACCAGCAACATTACCGGAACCTAAAGTTCCTATTGTTTGTATAAGTTCGCCATTTTTATTTACGTCTTGTAATTTAGCTATTAAAGTACCAGATATATAAAAACTCAATTCTACAGTGCCTTTATCTATAGAAGAGCCATAAAATATCGATGGTATACTTAATAATATTATTTCTTGCTTAGATTTATCACCATAACTTGAACTGTAATTATAATGTGGGCTATAGCTAGAATAAAAATTTAATGTATTTTTTAAAGCATAAATTCTTTTTCTAGTGGAAACATATTCTGATGTAGCAGAATAACGATAACAATCAATAGTTGTTTTTAATGGATATGATGATGTTAGAATATCACCAAAATCTAGATAAGCGTAATCAGCCTTGCCGACACTTTTATAAGAATCTCTGCTGCTATCTTTTGGTAAGAAAGAATAATACGAAGAAGTATTAGATAAAGACATAATACACTAATTATATCATGTCTTTAAAAAGCGTTCATTATTCTGTTATAGATGTATTATTTAATTGCGTTTGATAGGCAGAAACAATTTCTGCTGTCCAAACTGCGTTTGCTACATCTATAACACGTTGCTCTTGGCCTGTTAAATCTTGACCGGGAGTTAAACTCCAACGATGATAGCTTTTAGCAATCTCTATACCATCACGTTCTACAATATCTGCACGACGAACTTGTATGATACCATTTTCTAATACTTCAATTTTATCAATTATACTACGTTCTGTTAAAGCCATTTTGCTTCTCCTGATTAAGTTGTGTGATTATAATGAACAACAAATATTATATCTGATGTAGTAGTTAAATCAGTAACAGACATATCTACAGTTGCCCCAGTGCCAGCTTTTGCCAATGTCACTACGTTAGCTCCTTGAACTAAACGACCAAATACATTTGTCACACCAGCAGCAAAAAATTGATAAAATGCTGTATTCATCGTTCCAAAGTTTCCTTGTCCTGTATCTACATTAACTAATGGCAACCCAGTGATAAAAATGTTTCCTGCCGCACTGCCAGTTGCAGTTAAAGTTAATCTACCTGTCAATCTAACCATTTTACCAATTTTTATATAACTGCCAGATGTGTTTGTTGCATTGTAAGCAAAACCTGTATTTGTTATGCTAGCAGATAAAGCCGGTGTCCATGTTCCTTCTTCATAATCATCAAGAGTGTTTGGGTCGGTAGATGAAGATTGAACAGAAGGAAATTTAACAGAATAAAAACTTCCTGTTCCACGTACATCTAATTCGGTAGCAGGAGTAGTTGTTCCAAAGCCAACTTTACCGTTTGAATCAATAAGTAATCTATATTGTAATGCGTTTCTATCATAGACTAAAAAATAACCTTGGTCGGAACTTTGAATTTCAAATTGACGGACACTACTACTAAGCTGTAAACCGGCAGTTCCATTAGCTGTACTTCTTAGTTTTAATTGCGTATAGCTACTACCATTAATTTCAAGACCGCTACCATTTCCTTGTAAAGATGGAGAAGTGGTTCCAATACCAATGGAATTTCCGATGAATAAATTATTAGTTCCGCTTATATTAGAAGCGGTTAGATTTGTAAATAAACCAAGAGTCCCAGAATGAGAACCAGTTATTGCAGCAAATAGTCCTAATGAACTAGAAATACCCGTTGAAGCAGTTAGTTGTGCTGTAGCAGTGACACTATCAGATGATGCATCACCTAATATTACATTTCCTGATACAGTTAAAGCACCGGGAATAGTTACAAGACCAGTGTTGTTTGCTTGAATTCTTATATTTCCTGCTCCATCACTAATAATGATAGAACCGGTAGTACCATTAATAGTGGAACCGTTATTGCTACCAATTATGACACAATTTTCTAAAGAGGTACTAGAAGATCCCGCCGACAAACCTAAACCTAAATTGTTATTACCACTTGCTAAAGCTAAGAAAGCCGCTCTACCAACGGCGGTATTATTATTGCCAGTAGTATTAGCATTTAAAGCTGAATCGCCTATTGCAGTGTTTCTAGAACCCTGCGTGGTATTATAAGCAGAAAGATAGCCAATCCCAATATTATTAGTACCGGTAGAAGTTGAACCTAAAGCAAAATAGCCAATAGCTATGCTGTTTATTGTATCATATTTACCAGTTCCAAAATATAATCCATCTAATAATACTGGTCCAGAAGAAGTGATGGATTGTAGTGTGCTTATTGAAGAAGAAACCAATAAACTACCGCTAATTATTTTATTTCCGACATATATAGCATTTTCTCCAGCAGATATTCCTAGGTAAGATGATGCGCTAATAACAGAAGCGGTTAGCTCAGTTATCCCTTTTAAAGTACCGGTTATTTCAACGTTAGAGGTAAAACGACCGGTACCTTGAACGTCTAGTTTGGCAGCAGGAATAGTTGTTCCTATGCCGATATCTCCCGAGCTACTTATATATAATCTATATCCCGGCGCTGTTTCATCTGCTAAGGCAAATCCATCTCCACTGTCTTGCCCTAAAGACCACATTCTAGATGGTTTTTTATAAATAATTCTATTAAAATTATTTTGTAGGCTGTTTTCTACCATCATCGGATCGCCGGAAGAAGCAGAAAGATGTAATGCTTTTATTGGACTTGTCGTTCCAATGCCAATGTTGCCAGATACATAAGTATTAGAACCTGTTAAAGATGTAAATAACCCTAATGAACTGGAAATACCAGCAGAAGCTGTAAGACTATTAACACTTGGATTACTTTGAAATGTAGGATACTGAATAGACATTTATTTTTCCTAACTTATTTCTGAATCAAACACACCGACCGATGCCGATCCACTAATAAAATAACCGCCATGATAAACGCCAACTGTAGTTGGAGGAGCTACATAAGTTCCAGATGGATATACTATAAAGGAATATATAGATGGCGCAGAAGCCGTATTAACTATAGTAAAACCATGTCTGCCTGAATCACCTCCACCGCCTATTGTAGATAATACAACATATAAATTATGTGGGCCGGGATTAAATATAGTTAAACCTTTTCTAGTTAAACTATTTGCAGCAATAGCAAATGTACCACTAGCAATGGTATTCCAAACGAAAGATGTAGTTGCATTTGTGGTCACTGTAGTAACAGGTGGGGTAGCCACCAAAGCGTAAACTGGGCTTAGTAGCGATGATGTAACAGACAAAGACGAATTGTTAATATTAACAGTTCCAGTAATACCAGTTGGGTTAGCTAAACTGGCTGTAACTGTCATAGATGAAGCAGTATTTACAGTTACTGCGCCAGTGACAAATAATCTTCCAGCAGAATCAATTGCTGCCTTATAACTACTTGTACCTACCAATTGTATAGGAATAGTATTAGCAGTATAAGTGGAAGTATTATAAGCAGCTTGTAAGCTTGAAACATTAGTTACTGTTCCTGTAACTGCAACAGGACTAGCTGTAGAAGCAGTAACTGTAATTAAATCTCCAACCGTTACATCGACTGCAATAGTGCCTGTTACTGGAATAGGATTAGCAGAAGAAGCAGTGATATATACAGGGGCAGAAGTAGAGGAAGTTACATAATGAACTGGCATTAAACCATAACTTCCGCTTTCTACTGTTAAATTTTTTAATATTCCAAGACCATCTTTAATTTTTAAACTCTCAGCCATTTAATTAATCCTTTATATTAATCCTATATTATAAGAAGTCTCTGGGCATGAAAAATCTAATATATTTTCAACACCGCATTGTTGTTCACCGTTGCCCAAATCATGCAACTTCGCGTATCCATCAGTGGAATTATTTAGATAAATATTTCCATTGTATATTTTAAATTCAAAACGAGGTTTTGTTTTGATTGTATTAAATAACAAATCTCCTTTTTCAAATTTTTTAAATGACATATTAGTAGTCTAGTCTTACACGCAATATCATTTCTTGTGTTGGATCTTTCTTTAAGGGTTCAGATAATTTCGCTACTGCTAACAATTCATTGTCTGGCGAATAAAGGCCAACGGTTGTCATATAGCTAATAGGTGCTTTTGCGATATCACCATTCTTAACTCTTATTTGGCTACTGCTTAAATAAGTAGGATTAGAACTATAATTAAAATCGTTATGATTTATGCGACAGAAATGTATTGTTGAATTTAATTCTGTTGTATTATTGAAAGTAATGTTTTGTATTCTATTACGCAATGCACTGCAACAATCATTAATGCTACCTGATTCAAACATTGTTTCTATATTTGTATAAGGAGTACCTGAAGAAGCACTAAAGTTAACAACATACCCATTTTTAATTTGACCATATGTACTAGCGGAAAGAGAAGTAGAAGGGCTATTAGAACTTGATTGTGCAAATATAGCAGTCGATAATGCAACTACGCCTGCTTGATAGAAAACAAAACCAACTGATTGAGAAGCAGCTACAGTCCATCCAGCTGAAGCGCTAGAGAATGTTGTAGCGTATAATAATCCATATTCACCAGCTGGTGAATTTATTTTATAATTAGTTGTACCACTTGCATCGCTTACTAGACATGTGGCATTAAAAGGAGAAACGCTTGAAGAATTAACTCCAAGTGTTATTTGGAAGCTTCTCTTTTTTATTTCATCTTTTACCAACAATCTTGAGAAATTGATAAAAAACATTGAATTAAATTTATCACCACCAGTTGCAGGGTCACCATCTCTATCAAATTGTACTATAGAGCCGCTAGTATCATGACCAGCTAGTACTTGTGCCATTTGATTATATATATTAACTTTTTTCTTATTAAATGGATCTACTGATGTACTTGCGCTTGCTGGTGAATCGATAGTTTGTCCAATGGTTAAATCAAATAACTGGTTAGCGGAAGAACTTAAATAAGGATAATCATAAACAGTCTGGAACATTCCGTGTGTATATGTTTTTAGACTTGATGTTCCATAAGATGAACCAGAAACTATTGTACCTGTTATTGGAATATTTTCATGCAATAAAGTACGTGTTGAAACAATATCGTCATCTAAAAACGTTTTAAATGTTGTAGCCATTTATATCTTCCTTATATTAAGAAATCTTTTTTACTAATAATAGTGGTACATCTATAGAATTACCAGTTGTAACTCCTGTAATTCTAATGTTTGTCAATATACTTCTTACTTCACTGGCTCCTGCGCCGGGTGAGCCACCGCTAATAGTAAATAATGATGTTATATTTTTACCTAATTGATCAAAAAGATATCTGCTTGTAGAGACATCATTTTGAGATCCAAGTCTAAATGTTAGTATTGTTCCTCTCGGTCCAGCTAAGATTCTTAAATCAGTGCTGGTGGTAGCATTAGGAAAATCTTTAACATATTCTGCATCAGTTCCATATGATAAATAATATGTTGCAATATTATCATCATCAATATAAGAAACTGGTAATTCTTTTGTGGCATCTAATGGATTTACTACTCTAGCTAATCTATTATCGATTTCTACAAGGTATTGTACTTCTTTTAGATCTTGATCGATTGTTCTAGCGTATGGCAAAGCAGTAGTATTTAATCCTTGTGCTATAGTAATAGTCTTAGAGTCCGGATTAATACCTTTTAAAATGCCGCTTTTTTGTGTTCCGAAACTTTGACCACTATATTGTAAATTAGATTGATTTAAAAAATCCTCTGTAGCTGTATCTACGGCAAGTATGAAACCGTTATTTACTATTGCGGTTGCTTGAACTACTGGACTATTAACCGTATCCAGTACAACGACTGGTAAATATAACAAATTATTTCTTGAAATAGAAATAAGCTTGCTTTTCATCGAAGAACCGTTGTTAGTAAATGCTTCCATAACTGGGGTTTGTAAAACTTCTAAATCATAATAAGCAGTACCGCTAACGTGGTTTCCATTAAATAAGGAATAATCTATTTCATCATCAGCAAGAGCGAATTTTGTAATTCTAAATGAGCCATCTCCTTTGGCTAAACGCATACGTCCTGTATCTGTTAATACAGCATCCAAAATTATATCACCGCTATTATCTAAAAATGCCATGTTTTTTATCCTTTATAGTGTCTTTTTCTATAAATAGTACGAAATATTTAATTATTTTAACTATCTTGCTTTTTATAATTAAAAGTTACAAATATATCCATTTTTTTACCAGTAGATTTAGAAGTGACTCTAATCTTGAATCTACTATTCCATACAGTTTCTTCTTTTTGTCCTAATTGGATTAAACTAGGGAAAAAATTAGCATCTTCTAAGATAGTGTGCCTAAGAGATGGTTTAATTTTGAAAAATCTTTTAATTTCTTTTTCATAAGAGCCAATATCTTCATTGCTTTTAAAATCAACAACATTAATATTTGGTATTATTAATCCATTATCGTTAATTATCTCTACTTCATATAAAACTGTGGGGTTTGATATGTTTTTGTGATAGTCTACTGATCTAGCTACGTAATAATGTTTTCTATTTTGCGTTATTGTATCTTCAAAAGACGCTCCAGCGGCACCATTTGTTGGAATAGAGGCTAATAATTTATTAGAAAAATCTTCATATTGGCTAGGTTTATCTATTAATCTATATATTTCAAAAAAATCCGATGGTTCATCAGATTGATAAGTTAATAAATTATCAGTAATTAATTTATCTTGAGCTTCCATTAATAATTTATTTTTATTTTCTTCATTAGCGGAAAAATTAACTGGTTTAACAGTTTTTATTCCTATTGAAGTATTTAAATTTATTTTTATTCTATTCGGAACTCCGATATATGGTATAAATTCTATTTCTGGTTCTGTTGGGGGGCTATCTTTTAAATAATTGCTATAAGAAACCCCTATTCTATCAATATCAAATATTTTAATAATAGGTTTTCTAGTAAAATTATACTTTATAAGATTATTTGTTTGTGGTTCTTGATTAATTGTACAAATTGATGAAAAAGTTAACACTATTGGGTCTAAAGTATATGTATAGCGATTATCATAAATAAGTTGCGTATCTACAAACTCAAATCTATCTTCAGATATATTTGGTATATACCATTCCTGTATTGGTAATGGCTTTTGCGTTAACGAAGGATTAGCTAAACCTTCATATTTTTTTAAATGATAACCAATTACTTCCGAGTATTCTTGATAGTTTTTTACTATATCAGCAAAATTTCTTGCTTTAGAATCAATACTTTTATTTATTTCAAATATAAAATTTGTTTGCAAATCCACTCTTTGAGATAAGATAGTATTAACAAATGATTCATCAAAAATTAACACTTTTGCAACAGTAGAAGTATTTTCGTTATTAACAAAAACAGTTTGCGTAATGTTAGTCTTTGATAATTTTTCAAATACATATTGATACAGATCATGCTCATGAAATAAATCAGATATGTTATTTTTTACTTTTTTATGAGTAGTAAAACTTATGTCACCATAATATGGAAATTGTTCTTTAAAAGGATTAAAATTTTTTACATACTTATTTAAAGGAACATACTTTTTTCCAACTAATATTTTAGAAGGTATAATATTTATTTTAAATTCATTTGATTCCTGTAAAGATAGAAAATTAGCAGAATCTTCTAAGTAGGAAGTGCCATCTGAATTTTTATATTGTCCAGTGGAAGATAGGCTTTCAACAACGTCATAAAAATTAGGTACTCTTAAAGAATTTATTCCTAATTTCTTAATATTTTCTTCAAAATTTTTAATTAAAAAATTATATTCTAGTTTTGAACGAAAAGTGTGCAAATTTAAATTGGATAAATTAGCTAATCTTGTTTCTTCATTTTGCCCATTTTCAATATTTTTTATTTCTTTTAATTCATCATAATGAACATCAACAGAATAATTAAAACTTTCCAAATTATTATTTGTAAAAATAAGAGGATTTTGTTTATTTAAGAAAAAAGATCCGCCGTAAGCATTTAAATTAGAAATATAACTCTCTTTATAATTTATTAACTCCGCATTACCAGCAGAAAAACTAGAGGTTTGATATATTGTTACTTTTTTACCTATTTTAGACATAAATATTATCTTCTTGAAAAGTTCTTAGAAGAAGGCATAGACTTCTTTTCTTCTTTAATAGCCTTTGGTTTATCTTCTTTTTTTGCTGATGAAACTGATTTTGTAGCTGGTGTTGCGTTAGTTTTTGGATTTGATATTTGTTCAGACAAAGCTTTAGCTACAGCCGGAATAACTGGTTTTAAATTAGGTGTTGAAGATTGCGTCTGCTCCGGTGCGTTAGCGGCTGTTGTTTTTGCAACGACGGGAACGCTCGGTGGGGCTTTTGGAGTAGGAACTTGCATTGTCGGTGTAACTTTTAGGTTATCAGTGTTAGTAATTTTTAATGACTCAGCTTTTAATGGAAGTTTAACTGTTTCTAGAACATTATTTAAATTATTTTGTATTTTTGATCCAATATTTATGTTACTATTATTTAATAGATTATTTAATTTATTAATAGCTGGATTTATTTCTGTTGTAGCAATATCTTTAGCTGGATTAAAAGCGGGAATAGGTCTAATTTTTTCTATTTTTGCTGTTATTTGAGAGGATATTAATGGTTCTATTTGTCTTGTTGGCGTAACTTTCAAAGGCGTCGGCCTTTCAATTGGCTCTAAAATACGAGAAGTAGTTGGCGCTGGAACGGTAACAATAGGAGCAGGTATTTCAATATTTGTATTTGTATTTTTTGCCATAAACAAAAAATATTTGTCATAAATTGGTAAATTTACTTCTTTAATTCCTTTTATATAATTTTTTGTATTTACATAAGATTTTAATCTACAAATATGGATAGAGCCATTGATAAAAGATTCTAAAGAATTTTTATCTAATAAACGCCAATTTTCTTTGTTCAAGCTTGTGGTCGCTGGATCAGAACTTAATAAGTCATTATCATAAGTTAGATATTCTACTTGTTGTATAGTATTATATAATAATAAAAATTTTATATATAATTGTATGTTTTGTAGATACTTATCGGTTGAAGTAAATAATCTACTTTTATTTTGTATAAGTGTTTGTAGATGTATTGGCATATCTGGCGTTGTATTAGATCCTAAGAGAACGCCATTATCATCTTTTTCAATACTATAAAAAGTTCTACCATCAATATTAAAATGATTTATTACTTCTAACATAAAAAGTGATGTATCTACTTCTGATTCTTTTTTAACAATTTTTTTCTTATTTTTAAGAGTTATTTGCTTAATAGGTTTTTGCAATAAATTAGTTACTATAGAAGCTTTATTTCCTATAATTTCTGACATGTAGGAAATAGAATTTTTTAAAGTAAGATTTGATTTTGATGAAAAATCTTGTGATACGATTTCATCATGATTTGCTAAATTAGATAGAAAATTTATTTTTTTAATTTCTATAAAAGATCTTGCATACTCTTCCAAAAGTATGGAATCTGCTTTTGAAGCTAAAGATTCTAAATTAATAACTTTATTATTTGGTAATATAATTCTTGTAGGAGTTATGTACGAATATAAAGTTGTTTGTGCAAACTGATTTGTAATAGTTGTATCAGTAGAATATTTTTTTACTTCATTGGTAATTTTATCAATATATTTATCGCTATCTATAATTGCCAAACTATTTGTTTGTAATTTATCAAAGTAAGTAAAACCATATTCAATGCTATCTTGAGTATCCAAATAATCATTAAACCAATTTTCTATTGTATAAACATTTTCATATTTATTTTTAGATATCTTAGTCACTTGTGCTTGTACTTTTTCATATATTTTAATAAAATAAGATATATTTTCTATATTAACATTTTTAGGATTAAAAATAGATATTAAAGTTTCTTGTAAATCATCATCAACATTTTTATAAATACCAAATACTTTTAAAACTAATATGAAACTATCTACAGCATTAGATATTTTTTGTTGTAAATTCTTATCAAAATCTATTTTTAAAATAAATTCATTAGTAATAGAATTTTCAGTTGGATCATAATTTCTTGGATCATCTAATAAAGATAAATAATATTTTAATATATTGATAGAATCAGAAATATGTGCATTAGATAAGTAATTAAATAAATACGCTAAACTATCTTTAATAGTTATTTGTACACCATACTGATATATTGCGTTTGAATGCTGAAAAGCTTTTTTATCAGTAACACAGATTGTTTTAATTGAATTACCGAAACTATTATTAGTTGATAATTCAAAAATTTTACCTTCTTTGTTTTCTACAGAAGAAAAAATATCATTTTTTGAAAATTTAGTAGATATTATTTTTTGCTCTGTGTCCTTTAATATTTCTACTTTTTCATTATTATTTTTATTTTTTATTAATACTTGCCTTCTAGAAACTTTTAAATCTAAAACTTTATTTGCACTAGCATATATATCTGACAATTCTTTTATGGAATCTTTTACTATATTTTTATATGCAGAATTATTTTCTATAATTTTTTTATAATCAAAATTAAAAACAAAACCTGCTTTTTTATCTTGCGTTCTTGAAAAATAAGCTTTAGAGAAATATTGATTTATAGATTTATTTTTTCTAGAATCTTCTAGTTTTTTATTAAAGCTATTTTCTAAATTTATATTAGCATTTAAATTATCTAAAAAAGAACTTTGATTAAATATTGATTTTATTTTTCTTAAATCTTTTACATCTGCTCCTATGACAATTTTATCATTTTTATATAATGAAAACACATGAAGCTTGTCCCAAGTTACTGCTTTATTTACAAATTTTTCTTCAACATTTATTTCTTTTAAATATGATGGTAGATCATAATAAAAATATACACCAATACTTAAATAATTTATTATATCTCTAGGTAAAAGTATATCTGTTTCATATCTTAAACGTGTTATACCAGAATAACTATTTCTATTTTGTAATTTATAAACATCTCCTTTAAAATCATAAGCAGCGCTTAAAGTTCTTGAAATTACACCATATTTCTTAATTATTTCTTCTATTAAAGATGGATTTTCATTTGTGGCCGCAGTTTCTAATTCGCTTTTCATATTATCGCCATTAATTTCAAAAATTTTTAACTTCATATATTTTTGAGCGGTAATATTATTAAAAACTTTGTATTTTTTATTAATACCATCTATTATATTAATAATTATTTTTATATTATTGTCTGTGCCTTTAGAGGATACAATCGCATCGTAATCAACACTTTGTGGGAAAGAATTGGTTTTCGCATTCTTAATTTGTTCGTTAGATAATTTAAAAAACATTAACAATCTTCTCCAAATGGACCGTCTTCTGGCTTGACATTTGATTGATAGGTAGAGGTACCTATGCTTTGTATTTTAACTTCTTCTATTTCTGCATCTACCGTTGAATCAAAATAATATTCTGAGAAGTTGGTATTATCCATGCTTTTAGGAATAATTGGTTCATCCAATAAAAGATTATTTTCTATCTGTTTTATAGAAGAATTAAATTTTAATTGTCTCCAAGTAGTTTCATCCATATTATTTTTTTCTTCAACAAACATTTCAATATCAAAATTTAATTTTTCGTCATATGTATTTAATTCTAAAATATCTAAGGTGCAGCTTTCTTCTTTATAAGAAGCATAATAAGTATCTGAACCAATTATTTTAGAAGACAAGAAAATATAATTTTCATCTATTTTGCTATCATTTTTTTTAATTTTTATATTTGATACAATATCTTTTAGAAATATTTGAGGAATTTTTAAATATGGTTGTAAAGAACCAGAATCACCAGTTGAATTGTCGATATATTGCTCTACATTATCTATTTGTCCATTAATTAAGTTTAACTTCCACGATGGAGCATATTCTGAGGCATGCGAAGAATTACCTAGAGGTAATGATAGAGCATAATTTTTATCAGAAGAAATTTGTAATTCTTCTTGTTTTAATTTCTGCAATTCATCAATAATTAAAGTTTTATTTCTAGAAACACTATTTTCTACACCAGTAAACGTAGTTTGTGGTTTTAGAAATATAGTTTCATCTAATATTCTTGTTTGGGTAGAATTTTGAGATTCTGATATCTGAGCATATTCAGCATCATATATTATATCATCATCAAAAAAAGCATAATAAACTGGCTTTAATTTACCTTTAGAAAGCAAATATCTACCATAAGTGGTCAATTCTAATTTTAATATTTCTTGTTTATCGTCAAAATATGACATTTATTTATTACCGTTTAAGTTTTTTTCTCGGTGGAATTGCTTTTTTATTTAATTTTTCTATTTTATCTTTTTGAGAAATTGGGTTTTGATCCTGTAAAGTAGATAAAATTTCATTTGGATTAATCATAATTTCTTTTTCTTCTGGTTTCTTATATTCTAAAGAAGTTTCAATATTAACTAGTTCTACGAGAGAAAAGAAATCATAAGGCCAGTTATAAGAATATTCTGGGATTGTTGCTTGTTGAGAATTACTAAATGTAAATTTAAAGCGATCATCATCCTTAGAATCATCAGTTAGTTTATAATAATTAATATTTGCTCGTTGTTTTACTTTAAATACTTTAAATTTAGTATCGTTTTGTGGACGTTTACCGTGGAAGAATTCATTATTTGTAAACTTATGATTAATATCTATTTGCTCTATTTCTGCTTTATAACTTTGTTTTGGCATAACTCCCTGCCAAATATCAGACAAATCTCGCTTGTCAAATTCTGTGGAGAATTCAGCTAAATACATAACGAATGGATTGATATTTTTATTTCTAATCCAATCAAGATGAGGAGGAATGACATATTTAGTCATTGCCAAAATTAACTTAATAATTGTACTTTCTTGATACGGACTTGACTCTGCGGCTGTTTTAATTTGCTCTACTGATGCGTTTTTAAATTTCAATCCACCAAGATAATCTGTTATTACGTTTATATCTATGGCGTAATAATATGGTCCATTTCCTGTTTGAGAAGAAAGATAAATACCATTTTCTCCTAATATTGGATCTATTGTAGTAGCATAATCTGTATTCATGTTTGGACCGTGATTTTTATTAAATGTATATGGAATCATAACGATACATTCGCTAACCTTTTTACGTTCTGATAATAAACCTATTGTTTTTTTATCTCCTGCATTTCGGAAACCGCAAAGCTCTATCAAAGATCCTGTTTGATTCGTTAATCTTTTTTGAAATGAATCTTGAATATATAATTTAATCCCAGAGCCATTATCTACTGGCTCTCCATAGGTTGTCCAAAGACCCTTCATCATGTAAGAATAAATACCTTTAACACTTCCACTTTCTTTTGTTCCACCAAGAAATTTAAGACCAAGATTATTAGACAGATCAGCATTTATAAAATTAATACTTGGTGTTTCAAATTTAGTTTGAATAACCCAAGATTTATTGTTACCTTCTCTATCTCCAACTTCCGTTGTTTGACCGGTCTTTGGATCAAATTTAGTAAGCTTTGTATCAATTGCTAAGAATAAATTAACACTTGATGATAAACGCATCATTTGTTTATAAGCTGGGGAGGTTGAATAATTATCAATAAATGATCCTGTAAAATTACCATTTATAAAATTAGAACGTTGATTAAATAAAGCTTCCGCTTCGGTGTTAATATATTCCACTGAACATGAAGATTGAATTTCGGATAAAGAATATTGTCTTGTATCATCGGCAGTGAAAGATATTCTAGCCACTGCTTTACCATAATAATATGGAGGTACATATGGTGCATATGCAGGTGTATCTAATAATTTAGAATAAAAATTATATGGGCTACGTGAGAAAAATGGATTTGGATTTACATTATTCCAATACCTTGTGGGTGGACCATATAGAGAATCAGGTGATGGTAATAAGAAAGTACCATCGTAAAAGCTGTTTGCTTGCGCTTTTAAACCTTCATAATATGGATCGGCAATAAATTCTTTATATTTAGAATCGCGCTCTAACACAACATCCATATAATATGTCACACCTCGTTTAGCTGTAGTAAATTCATTTTCTGGTAGTGAAATTATATTTGTTAATTTACCATTAAGGAAGAAATTTGGTATTTCCGCAAGGAAATTATGCATTGCTAATTTATAGTTAGCATCACGAAATATGAATGCCTTTAATGAGCCGGAACCCATATTATAACTTGGATAAGATAATAAACTATAATCGCTTCCTGTTAATACATCTGATGTATAATAAGAAGGATTTAAATAATACATATTTTTATCGTCGCTACGTAACTCTTGTGGAATTCGTGTATCAAATTCTATAATAGCTTCAAAAGGTAGACGATAATTTTGTTCTTTATCAATATAGTTTGAAGCTGTATAAGCATAAGATCTATCGCTAACAGAATCATAAACAGTATTAGTAATTAAATTACTTCCAGTATGAGAGTAGAATTGAATTCCGCCTGTTAAATTATAAGAACCGCTATTTGCAATAAATATAGGCCAATCTACAGCAATAGAAGACTTAATAGTATTCAATAAAATACCCGGAGCCATCATTGGTTGCAATAATGTTAATATTTGTTGATTTATTGGCGTACCATTTGAAAGAGAAGAACTATAAACTTCTTCTGAATTTAAAACAGAAGTTAGTCTAGTATCTATATCAAGAAAAGAATTAATAAAATAATTACTTAATTTAATTATTCTTTCACTTGGATAAAAATCTCTATATGGGATTAATTTTTTAATACTTGATATTTTAAAATTTAAATTTATATTTTCATTATTTTTAGAATTATTAAATATTAATTCTGGTTTTATTAAATTACTTATATTAATAGAATTATTTATATCTTCATATCCTTGCTCTTGTGCTGCGCCGTCAAGTTTTAAATAATCATTATTTATAATAGCATTATAATTACCATTCTTTTCTTTAATGTATGTTTTTACAAAATCACTAATTGTGTATTCTGGAATTACAGAATACTTTTGTGTTTTAGTTTTTAAGTCTCCAAGATACTCAAGATAAGAATTAAAAAATGGAGTTTTATTAGATTTTTCGTTTATTTCATATTCATATCCATTATTTATTATTTTTACATTATGACTACCAGAATATTTTGTAATAATTTTAGAATTATTTAAAGAATCATATGTTAATTCTAGTAAATCAATTTTATTAGAAGAACAAGATAAATTATTAATATTGTTATTAAATATTAATTGTGGTGTTGGAATAATTAAATTATTTTGATTGTAGTAGCCATAAAAATAATTAGAATAATTTTTATCTTTTATTTTTGGACTAGATCTTGTTGTTAGGAAATTTCCAGCTATATAAACATTTTTTTCATCGCTGCTTAAACCTGCCACTGTATCATTAACGTTTATATTAAATCCATTATTATTATTTTTTTCTCCAACTTGCGTCCAATTTACGCCATCCCATTTAGCGATATTATTTAATAAAATACTTGTATTATCAGAATTAGCCCCAGAAGTAAAAGTACCGCCAACATATAAACCACTAGAGTTAGAGGTCATACTACGCACAGAACCATTTAAGCCTTTGCCTAAAGCCACTACTCCACTATCAGTAATTTTGGCAATATAATTATAATTATTAAGATCTGAATCTACTATAACTCCTGTTCTAGAGGCTATATAAATACCGTCAGCGCCAGAACAAACACTAGTAACATTTAAAGGATTTTTTGGGAAAGAATACCAATTATTTATATCTGTTCTTAATATGGAATATGCTGAAGAAGTAATTGTAAAATTACCAGCAACAATTAATCCATTACTGGCACTGGCTATGCTATTGTTAGAATAATTACTATATGTAATAGAAGCCATTGCTGGCAGAGCAGAAAAAGCTCCTACATTATAATAATTAACACTGTTGGCCGTTGTAGTAAATAAAGTATTTCCTGATAAAATATCATAAACTTGCTTATCGGTACCTGCTATCACTGATGAACTTAATGTTGTTAGTAAACTATTAGCCCATTTAAGTACGTATAGATCTTGTCCACCTAAAGAAGTTTTTACTTGACCGCAAAAATATATCCCGTCACTTCCAGAAATTATTTTATTAATTCCATAACCATATATTAATGATTGGTAATATAAATTAGCAAAATTTTCAAATGTATTGCCATTCCATTTTGCTATATTTGCTATTGAAGAAGCTCCAATGCTGTTAAAAGTTCCTCCAACGTATATACCGTCACTAGCAGTTATAATTGAAAATAATATTGGGAATTGTTGGATTTCAAATCCCGGCACGGTGCCGCCAAAATCTAATTCACTATTATAATAAACGCTTTTAGAAATATTATAAATATTTTCTTGTTTTACGTCATAAATGGCAATTTTAGATGTTTTATAAGAAATGTTATTTTTAATATTATAAATATTTTCTAAAATATTAGAATTTTTAATATCACCATGAATTACATTATTATAATTTAATATATGTTTTGGATAGACGTATGGACCTCTAGACGTAAAATTTCCTCCAATATATAAACCACTGCTATTAGAAAAAATAGTATTTACATATCCTCTAAATCCACCAGATACTGGTTTGCTAATTCCACTTCCAAATCTTTGCCAGCCACTAGTACCGCCAATGTTATAATTCCATTTTATTATTCTTGAAGATTCATAATATGGCGATCCTCCATAGCTACCGGCACCGGCAAATCTTCCACCAAGAATTATCCCATCGCTTGAAGAATACATACTATAGCAAATAATAGCTCCTTCGCTATCGGGTGATAAACCCGTTCCAGAGAAGGGAACTCCACTGAAAACTGCTCCATTGTAGCTAACAAACCCATAATAAGAAGTAGAGTCAATCCCTAAATATAAATTAGTTGTTGTTGGTCCTTGAGTAATAGAATAAACTGTACCAACGCTTCCAAGTGAATTCCAAGTTAAAGTAGAAGTATTATATTTAGTTAAATAGCCATTTCTAGCCGTCGTTCTGGTACCAGCATATAAACCAGAACTATTAGAAAATATACTATAAACTTGATCAGATATACCTCCACCAATTGCACTCCAAGCTATTCCGTCAAACTTAGCTATACGAGAACCGGTATTAGTAGTCCATATACCTCCAGCATATAAACCGCTACTGGCACTGAATAATGTTAAAACCGTATTACTTAAACCGCTTCCAACATTATTCCAAGCAGTTCCATCCCATCTAGCTATTCTACTTTGCCCAGTGCTTGTAACAAATGTTCCACCTGCATAAATTCCATTATTGCCAGATACTAATGTATTTATTTCTCCACTTATTATAGTTCCAACTGAAGAGGTTAATCCGTTGTTCCATTTTATTATTGCTCTTACTGAATTTCCATTTACAGAAGTAAAGGATCCACCAATGTATATATCATTATTATATACATTACTTACTATGGCTTTAACATCATTACTCATAGATAAATTCATATTTGTCCACGAATAGCCATCATTGGTAAAAGCAATATTATTATATGTCCCATCTGCTATTGGATTCGACGGAATATAAATACCAATATTTTGACTACTATATGAGCTGGTCATATAACTATCTAAAGACAAGATACTTTCTCTAAAACAATTATTTTGATTAATTAATATCGTTTCATTGCTGTTTTCATTATTATAAGGATAAAATAAATAATCATTATTTATTTGTTCATAAGAAGTGTTTAAATTTTCATAAATATCTTCTGTTACGCTAGCTCTTGCGCGTTCATCAATACTATCTCTCCAGAATGTACGAGCATTAACAATACTACCGGTATTATCGATAAAATCTTCATAATTATCGCGTAAACGAACGTCAGCTGAACCAACATATGTATTATTTGGATAAGCCATATTTTCATATTTTATTTCTACTATTTCCGGCTTTGGTTCAAATAATCCTTTTTCAAGATTACTCAATATATCATGATATTCAGGAGTTTCTTTAGCATCAATTCCTAAAGTATTACCTAAGAGTTCATTAGAGAATCTTTCCTTGTTATTATCATAAGTGCTGATTGTTTCTATTAAACTATCAGAGCCGGAAATATCTATAACATGCGTCATAGGTTTGTTATAGGAAACTGGCATTTCTTTATATGATGTAAATGTTTGACTTGTTCTTTCAATATATGGAACTACTACATTGTTAACAATTTTTGTTTTTAAAATCGGCGTATCTTGTACTAGTATTTTGTTATTTTTTCTAGATACTCTTGAAAGTAAAGATTCACCACCGCGAATTTGCTTCCAAGTTGGATGTTGATATGGACCGTTAATATTTGACAAATATTTGTTCACATCTATAACAGCGTTAACAGAAGATAAAGTATTGGATGATGTATTAATTGTTTTTGGAATAGTTGTATTCAAACCAACAAAATCAACTATAGAAGAGCCAGAAACATTTCCAGAAACAAATGTATATTGTATATCTAAGTTAGTATATTTAGAAGAATAACCGCTAAATAAATTATTTGATTGCATGGAAGATGTAATCCATGAATATTGATAATCGCTTCTGGGGATGGCGTGACTTATAAATGCATTATCGTTTTGTGTATTAGTATAAGAGTTGTTATCATCACCGGGATATCTAGCAATGTTATCAGCGTTCTTATGTAAAGATGGATTTTCAGAATCAATACTAGATGTTTCTGCTAACCATTTATTTAGATTTTTTCTAACTCTGAAATTTCTATAATTTAATGAATTATATGCTGAATATTCTTCTGCGTTTTTATCTAAAGTCCCGCGTGATAATACTTCTGGACCACCGGGGGCACTAAATCTTTCAACAAATATATTTTTGTATGCCGCTCTTACAGGTAATGTTCTATCTGTAAATCCTAGTATATTTGTACCAGAAACGGCAAATATAGAACCAGTTAAATCAATAAAAGATTTATTATTGTTTGTTCTGCTGGACATTTGAACAAACTCATATGTGTTTAAATAATTACCTTTTTTAACCAATGGCTGAACTACTTGGCCTGATGCAGTAACGCTTGCGGAGGCGAATAAAAATTGTGAATTTATTCTATTGTTAGATATGTTTCCGAATGTTAATGTATCTTCTAAGTTATATAATGTATCACCTATTATTCTATATGTTTTAGTAAATACGCGGCTTACATCGTTTCTGCCTTCATAGGCAGTATCCGAAGAGAATAAGGTTGGTAATTTATCAATATTATTTTGATTAATAACCTGACGAATTATCTCTCTATCTATATCATTTTGTGGCTCTAACGAAGAACTTACGATAACATCAGTTCTTTGAATACGTTGCTTTAGCCATAATGGCTTATCCGTATAATAACGACTAATAAGCACTTCTGAATTTAGATTATTTGGATAGGCAGCTTGTTCTTTATAATTATATTGAAGATGCGAAACAATTGGATATGATCTTGGCTCACCCTTAAATTCAATTGTTGGAGTTTTATTTTCATATTTGCTTCTTTCCAACATATGACTTTCAACCATGTTTCTAACTTTTGTAGAAGCGTTCGTCGATAGAGGAATTAGTTGTTCAATTATATTAGATAATGAAGAATCAATCCATTTATAAAATTCAAAGAACTTCTCAAAATTTAATGTACTACCAATATTTTTAAAGAATATTTCTCGCATTTGTCTAAGGCCAGAATATTCTGCTTTATATCTTTCAACAGGTTCTCCAATTAAATTATTATATCCTTTAATTGTTGCAAACCAGTTCATTATTTCATCATTTACTACTTGAGCCATGCTCTTTTCAATTGATAAATAATAAGTAATAGCTTTAGAATCTTTTATTCTAGTAACGTCATCGGTATCTGGGGTTTGTATTAAATCATTACCATTTATAATTTCTGGATTTTGTTTCTTGGCTGATAAGACATATTCTTTGTTTACTACCTGATCATCATTTTCTAAGAATTCATCAGCAAAGCCGGGATATTGATAACCAACTAAACCGCTAAACCAGCCAAATTCGTTTGAGGATGCTTCCTGTAAAGAACCAGAAGTTAAATCTTCTACTATAAACTGTCCGTTAGAATCAGAAGAAGATACATTACTAAAATCCCAATTAAGGGCAAGAGTATCTGATTTAGTAAATACCCTATCTGATGATATCGAAAGGAAATAATCTGGATTCCAATTTGGGTTATTTCTTCCAAAATTAGTTGATTCAAAAGAATGCAATTTAATTTCTTCATCAGTTAAATAATCATACCAAAATCTTAATGAGGAAATCTTAACATCTGTTTTGCATAATAATTGTGTATTATCAAAGTCTTGGTAATGTGAACCAACATAAAGTCTCTTATGTTTTGTCAACGCACTAACCATATTACTTTGAGAAATATTAGTAGAAATATTAAATACATTATCAACAGAATCAGCCAACGAATTATAACCAACGAATTCAACTGAATAATCCGTAATTTGACTTCCGTTAGCGATATTTACTTGATCATATTTATTTGGTTTAATTTTTAAAGCAAAATTCCATTTTTGATTATCATATACATCTTTATAAATGCTAGATGATAAGGCAAATCCGCTACCAGAGAAAGAGCCAGTAGCTAAGAAATAAGTATTTGGACTTCCTACTTTTTCTCTAATTGAATATACTTGAAAATTAAACTCATCATTACCCCAAGTATAAATAGAATCATTTTGATTAGCTGTATGAGCACCAAACAAAGAAGAAGTTATAAAATCTACTGTAAAGTATCCGGTACTTTCTATTGGTAATTGTTTTGGAAATATAACTTCAGCCTGTACTGTTATAGGAATATAAACTATTGATCCAGAATCAGTAGATGGGATATAAGATTTAGTATTTGTTAAATCTGTGGACTTTCTCTTTTGATATACATAACCATCATATCTATCTGGATTATTAAAATCTACAAACTTTTTTGGTACAGAGGAATAAATAAACTTATCTGATATATCGTATTTTGTATTATCTGAATATAAATTAATTTTTATTAATTCATCATCAACACCAAAACAACGGATTAAGTTTCTAAGTGATTTTTCAGTTCCCTTACTTTTATAAATATAAGCTAAGTTATTATATATATTTTGATAAATTGTATTTTTTATATCAGAGAGATTTTTTTCAAATTGTGCATTTTCATTTCTTGAAAGTACTTTTTCCAAGAAGGTTGTATCAGTAAATAATTCTAAATTATCAAAACCGTGGGATGTTAATAGCTGTTTAGCGAATGGTTTTGGCTTTTCTGAATCTTGAGTATACTCTAGATTTTTAATTTTATTTACATTTTCAATTTGAATATGTAAAGTGTCAAAATAACTAGAAATTATTTGTATTAAACTTGGCAGATCTTCTAACTCTTGCTTTTCATTTTCTTCTGTAATCCAAGATGGTAGACTCTTATAAATACTAGAGATGTTTGTTTGATCATATGCAAAACCTATATTACCGTAGGTTTGTATAGCTTGTTGGACGAGAGGATTAGAAGAGAAAATAATTATATCTTTTTCTTCTTTTGTTTCACCAAAATATTCATCTACTGCGGAACTTGTTATCTTTGTACCGACTGAATAATTTACTAATGCGCCATTCGATATACGACCAGAATAATCAATACAGATTTTATCTATTTCACTTACAGAGGCTGTATTGACTATGCCTTCGTTGAACTTCAAATATACTCCTAGATCTATGTTTGAATCATCAGTATTAGAACCGCCATCTACTGATAAAAACCAGTTACGATATATTTCTTGTGGATTTCTGCATTTCTTCCAAAAGCGGAATTCATCATAAGAGCCGTATGAAGCTCCCAATCCTTGATGTGAAGAATCAGCAGAAACAATACTCGCCCTTAAGGCTCCGATATATGCTATAGCATTATTATTGTTGGCTGATGAAATAGCAGACGAAGAATATTGTTCTGACTTTACAAGAACGCCATCAATATATAAGCTAACTAATAAATCACTTGTATTAAAAGGTGAGAAAGAGAAAGCATAATGATGCCAAGCAGATGAATCAAATGTATAATCTATTGTTTCATTTGTTATACCGCTTGAACCGGAACGATATGTTACGGCAAACTTATTTGAACCACTTATTTTTGCTATTGTTAAGCGAGAGTAATCAGCTGATGAGGCAGTAATGCTGTTCCATAAATCAAATAATGCATAAGAAGAATTATAATTTGTATTAGAAGATGATACTTCATCTTTAAACCAGAATTCTACTGTATTTCCAAATCCATTAATCGATAAATTACTTTCACGATTATTTGCTGGGTCGTATATGTTTGATAAGGAAAATTGTCCGGTAGATGAAACATTTGGACCGCCTTTAATAGAAACATATTGAGGTAGAGAAGAAGAACGCAAACCGGAAACGGTTGATAAAGAAACAGAACTACTTAAATTTACATAACCAACTGATTTTGGATAGATATTATCTAATATATATAAATCTATTTGCGATGCACGATTACGCCAATCTAATTTTTCTTTTTTGGAACCATCATATGGATAATGTTGATAAATATTTTTTATGCCGTCTACGTAATATTTTTCAGCAGAGCCATATCTAGCAAAATTAACAGGATCAGAAAAGTCAACGTTTGGAAGATACCTCTCGTTATTTTCTATTAAAGAATCTAAATAATTTTCTGTTTGCGCTTCTCTATTTAAATCTTCTAAAGATTTATTTATTACTACTTGTCCTGAATTATTACTAAAGAGGTCTTTAAGTGACATATTTAATCAACCCTAAATTTAAATGTTTCTTTGAATTCTGATAATTGTACGCCATCCCACAAAGCTAATTTTATACCATATCCATAATCTTTTTCAAGAATATTCATATCTAAATCAAAATAATTTCCATTTGAATCATATGAAGTTTTAGTATATGCTATAGAACCTGTGGAATAATCAACTACTGTATAATTATCATTAAATCTAAAAATTTTATAATATAAATTAGGAATTGATGTATTTTCTACATTATTATATGCTACTGTGTAAATATTTGGCTGCCAATCACGCTCACGAACAAAAATATTAAATCTTGCCTGTTCATTTTGCATATATGAAGACTTCATATTTTTAATATTAATTACATATTGATTCATCTCACTGCTAATATCTGCTTCTCTTTTTAAAACATCAAAAGAGCTAGAGAAATATACACTAGAAGTTAATAATGGATTACACCATTTTTCGTATATAGCAGAAGCGGTAGTATCCAAAATAACAGTAGCCTTGTAAATTCCTACTTCTGGATTGGAAACAGTAAGATACGTTGGATTTATCTCAGAAAGATAATTGTCATCAGTAAAGAATTTAACAACTGGAATGGGATTTAAATATATGTTTTTTAATTTACCATTTATTTTATTATAAAAATATATATTCATTTTATTATCATCTGGCGACAATAGACTACTAGAAGCATAGAAGTTATTTCTATCATCAGTTACAGATGGATCCCAACGAGCTTCTAAGCAGGGTCTACGCATGTAGAATTCTGATCCTCGCGCAGAAAACTTCTTTGTATAGAAACTTTCTTTTCTTGAACCATCTTCTAAAGATGATGAAAGTTTGATTAATAATCCATTATTTTGTAATTCACCAGATAACCATTTTTCGGTTAAAGAGGTTATATTTAGCTCTATATCTTCTAGCCCGCTAGTAAAAAAGTATTCGTAATCATATCCTGAACCAGTAATATAATCACCGCCTTGATTCAACCACATTGATGAACTTCCAGCCATTATCCATGTGCTTCCATAACCGCCGGAACCAGACACAAAGCCTCTATCAGTATAACCTTCCATGTCCAATCCATAGCCTTCTTCCCAAGATTTAGAAACTGGATTAATAGTTAAAGTAAAATTTCTTGGTACAGAAAAAGGATGTTCAACGTTATATAAACGTAAATAAAATGATACATTTCCGCTAGCGGGTAAAGAGCCTGAGAATCTACTTGCAGAAATCTCATTTATAGGAAACTGTACTAGCATTCTAGTGTTTTCTAGAGAAGAAGTTGAAGCTTGAGCGTAGATAGAAAATACTTCTAATGAATCGGATGCACCCATATTGGCATCGGTTCCACGCTTAATTAAATTCTCCATAAAAGCATTAGTTATAGTATTATCTTTACTAGCAATATATTTTTTTATAGACATTACAATATAGTTCCTTTTATATCGCTATCTGGATATTTTAATTCCATGACAACATTTAATGGAACATTAATATATCTTTCGTCAGATGTTGTATTTTTCTTAAAGTCAAATTGTGCATCGGAATAAGTATCAAATAATTTTGGTACTATTTCTACCGATACAACATCTATTATTCCATTTACCTTTTTAAGACTAGTGTAGATATTTGATATAGATAGTTGCTCACCAAAGTCTGGTGTCATCGACAAATCAGCTTTTAATTGATTAATAGCATCATTTAAAATATCATATTTTGACATTCCGCTATTGCCAACTGCAACGAAATTGATACCATAATTTACAACTTTACCATCTAAAATATCTATTGTATCATTAATCATTTTATTACGTAATAACCAAGTTTTTATATTATTTTTTACTAATTGATTAGGAGCAGTTAATAAACCATCTTGATCTTCGCATAAAACAAATAGATTTAAGTTTCTTTTTAATGAATTATCATCTCTATATATTGCCGCTCTTTTAACAGAACCAAACTTTCTTGGCATATTATATACTAATGATATATAATCTTGAGCAGTTACCGCTCTGCTTTGTGAAGAAAACGAATTTTCAATTCTTCTCTTTAGTTCATCAGAATCAATAATATCGGTATCACCTAATAAAGCAGTATCGTTATTGGCTTCTAGGCTATTTCTAACCGCTTCTAATACTAATCTATCTAATTGTTGTTCATTAGCAAATTCAAAAATGGGTCCAATCACTTTATTTAAAGAATTTATTGGAAAATTAACTGGACTATTTGAGTTATTATATCTATAAGTGACAGTTAAAACTGTATTAGATGGAGCAATACCAAACTTATCACTATTTAATAATTTTGTTGGATCAAAATTATCATTTGAAATATACTCTTTTCCAAATATATTTAGTACTACGTTAGTTGGTTCAGCAACCATGTTATTTTCTGAATCTACTACAACATCTGAGCTAGCCCCAAACTGCAATGAAGTAGTTCTTAGGCTTCTATCTACAGAAAATCTTCTTGGTACTAAAATAGGCTTTAATATTTCTTTTGCTAATATGGAAGAATTTGGATCTCTATTAGTAATTGATTTATAAATAATATTTTGTGATAAATAATCAACTTCATAGTATTCATTACCTTCAGAATCAAAAACAGATAGTATTTCTACAATATCCAATTCTGACAAAGAAATCTTTTTAAATCTTTCGTAACTTCCAATGGTTATTTGTTCCGAACTTATTACTCCTGAAATAACACTGCCTTTTGCTTTAACAGCATAATATGTCGGACGACCAGTAACAGGATCAAATAAGCTTGGCCTTTTTTCATTTTGCGGATTATCGAATCTTACATCTTCATTAAGTATAAATTTTATATTATTTTTTGTAGAAAAAGTGCTACCTTTTTTTAATACTGGCGCATAATCATAATTTGGACCCAAAGAATCTATGTTAGCTGGGATGGAAATATAAAATGTAGCAACGCCAGTTGAAGAATTTGCACTAGCAAATTTATAACCAGTTTGTTTACCAAGTTTTATAATATTTTCAAATTCTGCCGCTGTATCCAAAAAAGACTCATTAGCTTGATAATCTAAATAAAAAGATAAAATATCACCAACATAAGAAACAGTATCTAGCATCAAAGAACCGAATGTTGCCTGATTAAAATCTTTATAAGAGTCTGGGTAGTATCTTTTAGCGTGCTCTATTAAATCATTTTTTATAGATTGAAAATCTCTACTTGTGTATTTAATAGGTATTATTTTCTTAGACATGTTATTTCCTCAATAACATAATTAGATTATATAGTAATATTTAACTCGTCATTTGTATTTAAAGTACGAATACTATATCTAATAGTTAAAAATAATATATTTTCATCATTAGAATTAGGTTCAGAAAATATTATTTCATTAATAGTAATATAACTTAAATATCTAGAAACTTGTTTTAAAATATTACTTTCTATGGAACTTCTAACATCGCGGGTGTCTTGAGAAAAAATATAGTTTTTTAATCCAACTCCAAAATTTTTATCCATTAATCTTTCGCCGGGACTTGTTAATAAGAGCATTTTTAAATTTTGTCTTGCGGTATCTAATATTGTTTTATTTAAACTATAAACCCCATCTTCTTCATTTTGTAATAATGGTAATTTTGGTGAATAACCTTGCATTTATTTTTCCTCTAATTAATTATTCTTTGGATTGTTTTTTGCGTCCCTTCTATCAATTATTGCGCTCTTTTCTTCTTCTAATTTTTCATTAGCCTTTTTTGCTTCAGCATCTGCTCTAGCTTTTTGTTGTTTTTCTGTATCCTTTAAAATATCTTCTATAGTTTTTAAAGAACCAGCTTCATAACCTTTGCCATAATATAAGTCATATTTTCCACTTATTGGTTCTATAGTTACTGGTTTATTATTTTTATCTAAATAGAAACGATCTTGATTGATTACATCGTCACAATTTACGTTAGACATATTACCATTACTTAATTGATCAAAGAACTGCTGTTTACTAGATTCTAGAATATCCTTATATGGATCATCGAACCACATTAGAGTAGCGTGATATATCCAGAACAGTATTGGGTTAACTGCTGGTAAGAAGCCTATTGGTGGCGGCAATAAAGCCGATGGGATAGAAGCTGCTGGTATCAATAGGGACGGTAATCTTGGTTCAAACGCTCTTGCTAGTTTAAATACTGTAGTTATAATAGCTAAATTAGGTTCTGTTCCTTCTGCAAACGCTTTAGCAATATTATAAGGCGTCTTTAATAAAGCTGTAAGAATAAATTTCCATACCTCATTTAAAGGATTACTATTTTCCATATCTTGAGGATTCATTGGATCAAAACTAATTTGTCTTCCATTAGCTTGAACCGATTTAGCTATTCTTATAAGCTTTTTCTTTGTATCTCTAAAAGCATCAATTATTTGCTTTCTTGTAGAAGTAGCTAAAATAGATGTAATAGAAATGGTTGTTAAATATTGAGTAACGGGGAATAAATATTTAAATAACAAATCATGTTCCGTAGTAGATACAAAATCCATCCATATTTTATTTGGATCCGAGCTTTTGCTTTGAAAAATTTTTATATAATAAGTTTCTGTTGATTTCTTTAATTTATTATCAATTATTTTTATATATATTGAATTATTATAGAATTTTATATATTGATTAAAGTTTTGAATATCGTCATAAATATCAATTAATTTTATTGTTTTATCTTTTGGATAAGAATTAATTAAATCAATATTTGTATCAATATCAATTCTTTTAGCTAACTTTGGCAATACAGCAGATTTTAATTCTTCTTTTACAGCCGCCCTCAAAGCTTTTCTTCTTAAATCAATTTTTTTAGATTCTGTTATTACTTCATCTTGTTTTAAAGGATTTTGTTTTAAATATACTTTGAAAACATAATTAGATAACATTCTAAAGAATGTATTATCCATTCCTCTCATTTCTATTTCAACCATATCAGATAAAAAGTCACAAAATAACTTTTCATCTCTTAATGTTTGTGGATCATAATATCCAAATACAGGTATGCTTCTTAATACCAAATCATGTAAAAATAATCTTATGGCTAATTGATATATACCTTTAGACATTATTTTTTGTGATTCATCTGTTTCTATTTCTTCAATTTCTTTTGGATCTATAGGTAATCCTTTAGCTATTTTATCATCTATAATTTTGTCAGCGCAATTATTTTTTTGTTGTTCCTTCTTAGTGTCTTGTTTTATATTATCAATATCTAAATAATGCGGTCTAGCATTGCAAAGAATTTGATTCTGTGTAGCAGGAATTACTAATTTTAAAAATTTAGTATATGGTATTCCATCAGAACCACTCTCTAAAGCAATAACTGAATCTGGTATAGTTCCAGTAGCTAGTGATTTAAGAAACAAAAATTTATTTGTTTTTGCATTAGTAGATAAAATGTTAGATTTTATATTATTAAAAATATATTGTGAAGCATTATTATAATTTTGTATATAATCTTTTCTTGTAATTTTTATTCTTCTTTGATCAAATATACTAGTGTCATAAGTTATCGCTTCTTCTCTTGAAGTTTCTATTAATAAACAATCTTCATCTTTTCCATATTGTTTTATTTTTTTATTTATAAAAGAACTATAAATATCATGTTTTTTAATATTTTCTAAAGATTCAATTTTTAATTCTTTTGTTATAAAAGATAAAATATTTTTAGATACTGGTATGGTTTCACTTATTTTTAAGTGATTGTTGCCATTCTTTTTTATTTCTAAATTGTAAATATCATATAAATTATTATTAAAATAAGTTTGTAATGTATAAGTATCGTTTGTTTGATCGCCTAATTTTATCTCTTCATTTTGTAAAATTATTTTTTTATTTAACGGAATCTCTAAGCTGCTTAAACCAGAATTTAATGTAATATCATAATTTGGATATGCAACTAGAGTGTTAAGAACAACAGAATAATAATTTTTTACTTCTCTGTATAAATTTCCAGCTTTTAGAAAATCAGCCACTAAGCCTTCTGCAAGTTCTATATTAGAATTTATAGAATTATTTTCACCAGTATTAATAGTTGTAACATAATTTATAAGTTGGCTTAGATCCGGTTTTAATTGGCCTACATCATCAAAAAAAGTTTTTGCTATTAAATAATATATTGGTACACCACTTTCTGAAGAATATATAGCGGCAGCTTCTTGAGCGCTATCAAAACCTAAAAGTTTATAATAAGCATCTAAATCATTAGCTAAAACTGGCTCATTCAGATTAACTACATTTCCTCTAACATACATATCTAAAATACGTACAAAATCTGCTATCCCACCTAGCGCTTTAAAGCCTTCCATAAATCCAAGGGCAACTGAGGATGCACCGGCCACGTCCTCAGTAACACTTGGTATCATTTTTGCCACTTCTACAACAAATTTAGCATTAAAATAAAGAAGTAATTTGGAAACTGCTTCTTTAAGCGGTTTTTCGGCTTGTAAAACCTTATTTCTAAGATTTTCTCCTATTAGAGCAGCATCAAGTTTTTGCTGTTTATAACCATTAAGAGAAGCGGTAAAATTAAATACTGATAATTTATCATTGCTAGAATAATTTAAATAATAATTATTGTTTTGGAATACATCCTTAAACATATAAGAAGGATATTTAATTCCAGAGTTTCCTCCACCGCCGCCAATTGCCGTTGCGGCATCAAAACTGTTTGCTTTCTTTCTTTTCTCAGGATCTGATTCAAAGCTAGCTTTTATTAAATCAGTTAAAGCTCCAGTAGATTGTTGTTGATTTATAGCAAATTGTCCAGTAGCTTCATCAAACCGCATCATTTGTGGAGCAGAAGAACTTAATGAATAAGTGGTTTTATACCATTCTTCTGCTTCTTCATTAAACTTTGTATATACAGGATCAAATAAAGCATCTATTATTTTGTTATAGCTTTCTTTTGGAGGAGCTATAGTTTGACCATTTGGTAGAATACTGCATAGCAAGTCAGGCGCTTTACTAAAATCAAATGGATTATCTGAATTCAATAATCCTAACACTTTTTCTAAATTTTGTTTTTCTTTTTCTTTAAGAGCATTTAATAAATCATCTATTGCATCTTTTGGTAAATTTGTATCTTCTAATATCTTTCTTCTAAGATTTTGTAATTTTCCATCATCACATAATAAATTAGCTGTTTTTGGTACTTCATTATTTAATATATCTTCACAAATAGTTAAATCTATTTTAGAACCTAAAGTTTTAAAAAAACGATAAATATAATCTTTATTATTAAAACGATTACTTAATGGTGGGCCAAATTTTCTTTTTGCCAAAGCCATTATAAATTGTATTACTTCATCATTAACAGAATATCCTTTTAATAATCTACAAAATTCATTTGCCGACAAACAAGAAGAAATATCATCAAGCAAATTTTTTAATTTATCTTTTGCTTCCTGTTTAGCGTCATCATCTAATAAACCTTTATCATCTTTTAGATCTCCAAAAAGATCTCCTAATAAGTCATTTAGGTCTGGATCATCTATAGCCGCTGATAGAGGATCTTCAAAAGGATCTTCCCCGTCAGCTGGTGCGGCTCCTCCATAATCTGCATTTGGATCATCTACGCAAGCGTCGGCGGCTGCTTTTAGAGCCGCTTTAATACCTTCCTGTATTACTTCTTTTAATAAATCTATAATACCTTGCTGAATTGCTTCAGCTAATGCCTGCAAGGAATTATTTGTTTGTATTGTAGGTATTTGAAAACCGTTAATTATTTTTAAGCCATTTGTTAAAAATGGATTACACAAAGTAGCTAATAACAAATTTTCAATGAATTTTTTTGCAGAACCGTATTTCTTTATTATTTCTTGATAATCATTTGGATTTATTTTTTTTGATAAACACTGAGAAGCAAATGCTAAATATTTTGCCCAATCCAAAGATTGGGCAACCGCTACATAATTAAAAAACTTTTGCTTTTTATTATCTCCGGGTGGTTCATCTATGCCAAATAAAATTCTAAAGTTTGGGTCAACTACATTACTTAAATCTAGTAATGAAGTAGAGAAAACATTTGCTTCTATCTTTGGCTGTTCGTCTATTGCTTTTTGCTTCCTTTTAGCATATAATTCAGCTGTTGCTGGAAGCTTATCTCTGGCTATATCTTGTAAATTTTGGATTTCAGTTGTTATACAATTTTCTATATCTAATCCTAAAGGCGTAGCTTCAATAGATGGATAGTGTTTATCTTTTAAAAAGACCTGTGTTTGACCATCAAATGTATCCATTAAAAATGGTGCAATTCCTCCATAAATAGAAAAAGCACCTTTTATTGATGTACTATCGTTTATATCAAATAAATTGAAATTATTATTATTCCAATTATTTAATAATATTTGTTTACCATTATCGTTTGGTCCGTCTTTATCTGGATTGAATGTGAGTAAATAATTAACGATTGTGCCGTTTTGAATCGTTTCATTTTTTAAAAATGTTAATAATTCTTTATTTAAAGATACTTGCTTTCCGTCTAAATTATGTATTATATTAGCTATAGAATAATTATTTGGATTAATGACTAATGTTAAATCTCCACGCCATTCAGCATAATCAGTAGGTGTAATTTGTAAACTAAATTTTTCTATGGTAGATTCTAAATCTACAGCAAATACTGTAGCAATAAATTCTCCTATTTTATCTTCTGTAACAAATGACTTTGGGCTGTTTAATCTTAAAAATTGTCCTATGATCTTAAAATATTTTTTTATATCTGAGAATTCGTCTTGAAAATTTAAAGTCGCTTCTCCTAAATCCCATTCCTTTTGTTCTAAAACGGAATTATAGGTAGCTATTGTGCCGCCTAATATACAAAAAAATTTTTTAAATTCTTTAAAATTATTAAATTTCTTTTCTACAAATTTTATAGGTTCGATAGTGTTTTGATCATCAGTTTCTTCTTCTACTATAGTTTTTTCTAAATCTTCATATTCTTCATTTTTTTCTTTTTTATTTAAATCTATAGCGCTAGATAATAAAAATCTTTTAGAAATAGCTACAAGAACTTTTAAACAAGAGCACGGACGAGGATCTATGCTAAATTCTTCCGCTCTTGCAAAAGCATAATAGCCATAAAGTAGTTTATTTACTTTATCTTTTTGCCTTAAGCTATATCCTTGTTCACTGAGAAGAAATTTTACGCCTTTTTCGTATGCTTCAGCTAATTTTTCGCTTAAATCAACATTTTGAAAATCAGTGACTTCTGGAAATTCCCACACGACTATTTTACAACCGTTCTTTTCATCATCAATAGAAGTTTGCGGAGTTGCTTTTTTCCAATCTATTCCTTCTACTAATTTTGAGGCTAAACTATTATCTGGATTATACTCAAATAAAGGATTTAATTTTGCTTCTGGTTTTTCTACTAAACCAGAAGTCATTACATATCCAAGTGTTTTAGAACCATCTTGATTATGAACATAGACTCTACTCCATAAACCATTATATCCTAAACCATAATCAAGTAATGTTACTTCTACATTATCTAGAGTTTTTGTATTTCTATCAATCACTAATGGAATTGCAGGTAAATTTTCTTGTGATTCAATAAAAAATTTGCTCCCAACAACTGTATGGGTGGCAACCGTAGGAAATGCAGGATATTTTCTTATATTTAAATTATACATTATATTCCTTAATTTACATAATTATAAACACTGTTTATATATGTAGACGTAGACGCAGGATTTATATAAGCATTTTCCCAACTTGTGAAATTGGCAGTTTCAATTCTCAAATCAGCCTCTACTTCTTTTAATAACTGTAAAATGACATCTATTCCATTAGTAGCTAAAGAAGGACTAACTGAAACAGGCACTGGAGAAACCATGAAATTTTCAAAATGAGTATGCTGCGAGACTAGATAATTAAAATCTCTTTGAATATTCATAAATTTTTGTATTGTGCCAATAATTTGTATGATATTTTTGCTTAATTGTTCAAAGGCTTTATTTAGCTTTAAACCTTTTGGCATAGGCTCTAAAGATTTATCATCATTATTTGCTATTATTTGTACTCCCAAAGTACTATAAGATGGTTCATTGTTTGAAAGAACAGCATCGCAATTACTAACAATCTTTATAGTGTTTCTTCCTATAATTCTTATATCATCAGCCTTTAATGCTATTGCTGATCTAGCAATGCTTTTACCGCTTTTACCACTAGCTAAAAAGAAATAATCATCAATATCAGCTTTTTGACTTATATAAATTTTTGCTGCATCAGCGCCAACATTAGGATCTACATACCCATTTAAACTGTTAGCGTCTGCTGCACCAAATGCACCAACACATATTTCTATCATCCCTGCTTTATGATCTCCACCAGCACCATAGCCAGAATCTAAACCAGCAGGACGATCTCTACCTAAAACTATAAAAGCGTTATTCGCTCCTTCTATTACCTTTTCGCCTGCCGACCAGAGCCTTAGTGGTAAAGGCTCTTTTAAAACTGAATTTCTATAACCGTTATTACAATTAGGATTTGGATCTGCTGGACCTTTATTGTTTGACATATGATTTATTATGGTTGAGGAGATTTATTAGCGAAAGCAGAACTAGGTTTACTAGTTGTCTCATCTCCTAAGCATCTTTCTCCATTACTTTTTTCTGTATATGAATAATCTACTACTAAACCTTCTAAACTTGTAGAAGAAGCTGATGATACAGAAACACTCTGTCCTCTATCTACTAGACCATCAAATTTTTCTTTAGCTAAAGGAATATCAGGAAGATTATTTATTATACATCTATCTTCTGGCGTATTATCAAATGTTTCTGGTTTACAGTAAATTTTATATACTCCTCCCTCTAGCCATACTTTACATTGAGTATTGTTTATGTTCATTTCTTTGAACATTTGGCTTTGTGCGTTGCCATTAAATTTAGAAGGATCGCTCTCAACTCTACAAATTTTACCAGAAAATCTTGTTGGTAATTCATTTGGAGTGTAGGTATCAGCAAAAACTTTTGTTATTGCATCCCAAAAAGTAGTAGAAGTTAAATCTATATGAGGCGTAATAGGATCTTCAACCATTCCTATTTCTGTTGATCTAGACAAATCTTTATCCCTCCTTAATTAAATCAAATATTTCGTCTCTTTCTTTTTTAGACATTCCTTCTTTGCCACCTTCTTGACGTTGTACTATAGACGCTAATTTTACCATTTGTTCATTAGAGCGCTGTAGAGTTTCAAGATACATGGCGGCTATTTCACCATAATTTTTATGTGTATATTTTTCATCTTTTAATTCATTCATTTTTTCCATTAAATCAACTAAAAGTTTACTAGCTAATGCTCTATCATTTTCAATATTTTTTGTACTTTCTAAAATATAATGCTCTAAAAGCTTTTTATCTTCACTCATCTCTGTAAACCCTCGTTTTTACATGAGTTACGTTGCCATTTACCCAATTTTTTCTAAAATCTTCATATTTATTTCTAAATTTTTTTAAATTATTTACTACTTGTTTAGTATTTAAACCGGTTATTTCTCTCATGTAAAGATAAATAGCTTTCTTATTAAAAATTTCTATTGATTCAGACTCTTTAAAAAGTAATATTATAGCTTTATAAACCTTAATTTCATTTTCTTTTAGTCTTTTATCAAACCAACCATGCATTTCATTTTCTAGAGCAAACCAGAATTCTTCTCTTTCTCTATTAGTAAAATATGATTCCTCATATACAAGATCTTCTTCTTGTTGAGTATCTTTAATATCTTCAATATATACTTCTTTTTTATTATTATTCTTTTTTACTTTATGAATAAACCAGTTTTTGGTTATGACGCTAAAATAAGAAAAGGCTTTAGACCCTCTGGAAACATCATATTTATCCAGAATAGTCGTAAGCCATGTCTTACATTCGCTTTTTAAATCATCTATATTAGGTAAACTATTGAATTTATAGGTATAAACTATCTTTTCAACCATTTCATTAAAAGCTGGTTGGATATATTTTATATATAATAAAGTTTTTCTATTATTGTCTAATATAGACGCATATTCTAAAATGGCATTTTCATGCTTTTTAGTAAAATATTGATTTTTTTCTTGAGCATTATTCTGCTTTATTGTTGGTTTTATTATTTTTTTCATCTATTTGTTCTATCATGGTATTTTTATACATTTTGCAAGCCTCAATAATAACATTTGTATTATTTATTGCTGATGTTATAGCTGGATCATTATAATAATTTTCCATAGTAGCTAGAGGTTGTATTAATGTAATATATTCTTCAAACAGTTTTTGCATTTCATCCACATTCTTAACGCCATATAATAAATTATTAATTAACTTTCTTGTATACCATATTAACATAACATTTCCAACTATGGAGACAAATAACAATAATGATAAAAGTATAATCATATTATATCTTCTTTACAACAACTTGTTGTTTGCTATCTAAAAGTAGCCGTCTATTATCCTCTATGGCTTCCTTGACACGCATACCAGCCGCCGTTTGTTCACTATTTCGTTCTGGTAGAGAGGTTAATAATGAAGGTACCTTGTTCACATGACCAATTTCATGACAATCTAGGCATTCTGTAAGAAGATCATTCATGCCATGAAATGCTTTAAAAGTATTATTACACTTATCACATTTATAAATGTATGTAGGCATCCTATTTGCCCTCTACAGGCTTTGCGGATATGGTGGCTGGTGGATTAGTAACAACCAGCTCTTCGCCCTCTAAAGACATTTCAAAGCCTTTTAAAACCGGTACTATGTCTGTTTGCTCCATAAGACTTTTTTGCAATGATACCATAATCGCAGTTAACATTTGGTTAGACATTTTCATATAACAATTCCTTTTTATAAGTTTGTAAAATTTGTTTTGCTGATTATATTAAATTAAAATATATTAATAAATTCTTCTATTTGTATAATTTTAATACTTTTTCAAAGTAATTTAAATCGTTTTCATCATAAAACGGAGCACATCCAACAAAAAATACTAAATCTAAAACTTTATTTGCATTTGTATATTTTTTCCAATCTCCATAATCTTTATAAGCTGGTTGTAATAAAATATTGCCAGCAAAATAATTTCTTGTTTGAATACCATTATCTTCTAAATATTTAACTAATTTTCTTTTATCTTCCGGTGTTTTACAAATTACTGGTACTCCGAACCAAGAAGTGTCAGCGTCGGATAATTCTTTAATTGAAGTAACATTAGATATATTATTAACAAATAATTGTTCAATAGCTTTTTTATGCTTTTTTCTTAATTCTTCAATTTTAGAAAATTTATCTAATTGCACTAAACCTATTGCGCCCTGAAAATCTAATGGTTTTAAATTATATCCCATTGATGTAAAAAAATATCTATGATCAATTTCATAATCATATTCTTTAATCCATTTAGAAAATCTTTGCCCACAAGTTCCACATGGTAAAGTGTTATTCTTACCTACACAATAACAATCTCTACCCCACCAGCACATTTTTCTAGCTTCTTCCACTATTTTCTCATTATTAGAAGAAACCATGCCGCCTTCTCCAGTAGCAATGTGATGTGCCATATAAAAAGAACACGAAGAGGCTATGGCATAATCGCTTAAAAATTTACCTTTCCATTTACTCCCTAGAGAATCACAATTATCTAAAATAAGCTCAATATTATATTTATTTTTAATTTCTAATAATTTGTCCATATCGGGAGCGTTGCCAAGTACTGGTGATATATATATCGCTTTTGTTTTAGAGGATATTAAACTTTCTATTTTGCCAATATCAAAATTTAATGTTTGCATTTCAATATCGCAGAATACTGGCTTCAAATTATTTAATATTAATGAAGATAAAGTGGTAGGAAATCCTACAACAGATAAAATTACTTCGTCACCGTCTTGCCAATTTAAGACTTTTTTAATAGCGGCAATCATTAAAAGATCGGCAGAACTGCCTGAGTTTACCATTAAAGAAAAACTTAAGTTAAACATCTTAGAAAATTTGGTTTCAAATTTTGCTATTTCTCCACCGCTAGGAAGCCATTTTCCCATAATTAAACTTGAAAAAATGGCTTTTATTTCTTGCTCATCCCAATAAGGACCAGAATAAGGAATAGAGTTTTTTGGTTTTATTTTAGATCCTATTAAATATGGAAAACTCTTTTCGTCTTTAAATATATCTTCAACAAATTTTTCAATATTTATTTTATTGGTCATTTTGTTCCCTTAAGGTATTGTAAACATCAATTATACCATATTCTAAACCAAATAATTTTATGTTTAAAGAATTTAATTTTTTTCCATCGCCAGAATATGATAAACCATCATTATCATTATTTTTAATAATATTACTTTTCTTATCTGATAAATTGTTTATAATATTTAAAATTTGTAAAAGGGAATTTTTTTCTTCATAACAAAGGTTAATATCTTTAGGCAATTTATCTAAAATAAATCTATTATTTATATAAAAATCTACAACTGAAATAACATCTTTAAAATAGATAAAATCCATTTCTCTATTTTGATGAAGAATTAAATCTTTATTAGAGAGATATTTTTTTATATTTGATTTAATTAATCTTGTGTCATCTTCATTAGCTGAGAAGCACCCAAATATTCTTAAGTTAATACTTTTTTCTAAATTAATAATTTTTTTAGATATTGTATATTTAGAAGAGCCATAAAAATCGTTTGGCACTGAATCACCCAGTTGTTCTTCTTTAAACCGATGTATGTTTTGTCTTCTATCAAACGATGCACCACTATCAAAATTTATAAAAAGAGATATGTTAGATAGATTATTAATTAAATTTTCAAACATTATGATATTTTCATAATAGTCTTGTGCGGTATCTATTTTATTTCTTCTACCGCCTTTTACCGCACAATGAATAATAACATCTATATTTTTTTGTAAAATAAAACTTTTTACTTTATTAAAATCCGTAATATCTAATATGGTTCTATTAATATTAAATAATCTATATTTATCTTTTAAATAAGACGATAATATTTCTTTACCTAGAAATCCGTTGCCACCAGTAACCATTATATTTAGCATGTTATTTTTTTAAATTCATATAGCATGGCTGTTTAGAATATAGAAAGTCTTTAAAAGAAGAATTTACATCCTCATTTTTTTCTGGCCTGTACTGCTTTATGTTATTTAATATATTAATAATTTTTTCATCTTCTTCGGCCCAATGAGTGTATCCTAAAACACCATAATCTCTTCCACGGCCACCACCAATTAACTTTACAGGTATCTTTTCGTAATGCATATAGTTTCTTATAATTTCAAACGGTCTATAGATAAGAAAAGGAGTTATAGAATACACAACAGGTATTTTACCTTCCAAGGCTAATCCAGCTGCCATACCAATCAATAGCTGTTCAGCGGAACCGGGATTAATATAGTTATTAGGAAAATCATTTTTAATATTATCCCAAAGTCTAAAACCTAAATCACCTGTAAGCAAATAAATATCTTTATTTATTTTCATTTCTTCATGTAGTAAAGTAGCAAAAGTTTTTCTCATTTTTATTCTCTATCAATATATTCTAGACCGTCTAAATAATCTTTTTCATTTAATGTGCAATAATGTGATTCTATTCCTTTAAGAGCTGGTATTTGTTCTACTGTGGTAACAACAAAATTTATTTTTTCGTCAAAAGATTTGATTCTTTTTTCTAAATAATCAACATTTACTGTATCATAACCACAAATACCATTTGCATTTACAAAAACTTTTAAATTATCTAATTTAGATTCTTTAGCATATCTTAAAGCTTCCCATATGCTTCCTTCGGCTGTTTCACCATCAGAAATTAAACAAAAAACATTTCTATTTTTATTTGCAACTGCACGACCAACCGCTACAAGTAATCCTAATCCAAGGCTTCCTGTAGAACAAAAAATTTTATGTTCTTCATCCAACTTAGGATGCTCTCCATGTTTTTTTAATAGTTCTTCTGCATCAAAACCAAAATATTTTTCTAAAACTACGAACAACGCAACAACAGCATGACCAGAAGAAAGAATAAAAATATCGTCTTTTTTCATTTGAGAATATATATTATCGATAATATTTAGTGAAGAAAAATAACTTCCCAAATGATGAAGCTTGTGTTTATAGCAAATTTCTAAAAGTCTTTTTTTTAGTTTTTTATCTACCATATAAAATTATCCTTATAGTAATTCACTATTGATTTTATTTCTTCATCAAATTTTTTACTATTTTTCCAACCTAATTGTCTTAATTTTTTATCTTCAACAGAATACCTAATATCTTGACCTTTTCTAGTATATGAGGTATCTACATAATTATTGATGTCATATTCATTATCTTTAAAATCAAAATATTCTTTAATTATACATTTTATTGTATCTATATTAGCTTTTTCTTCTGAGCCGCAAATATTATATATTTCATTTGTTTTTTGACTATTAATTATTTTAATACATGCTTCAGCGGTATCGTCTGCATGAAGCCAAGTCCTTATTGGCGTTCCATTATTGTGTAAAGGAATCTTTCTACCTAAAAAAAGATATTTACAAGTTTTAGGAATTAATTTTTCTACATATTGACCAATACCATAATTGTTAGATGGCCTTACAATGATATACTTAATATCATACGTTCTGGCCCAAGCAAGAATCATCATATCGGCAGCAGCTTTTGTAGCAGAATAAGGATTACTTGGCTTTAAAAGCGAAAGTTCATTATGTGAACCAGAATCAATGTCGCCGTATACTTCGTCAGTACTGAAATGAAAAAAGATTGGTTTTTTATTATTTCTGTTATTTTTTATTAATTCAAGTAAATTATGTACACCATCTATATTACTCTTTAAAAAATCTTTGTTATCAACTATGGAATTATCAACATGTGTTTCAGCAGCTGTATTAATAACATAATCACAATCATATAGAAAATCTAAATCATTAATATCTTTTTGCTCAAAAGAAAAGTTTTTATATTTTTTAAATTCTTCTAAAGTTTGTACATTCGCTGCATATGTAATTCTATCTATGCCCTTAACAAACCAACCAAGATTTAAGCATTTTCTTGTAAGATGAGAGCCAATAAATCCCAAACAGCCAGTTATATAAACAATTTTTTTCATTTTTATGAAATTTTATTTTGTAGAAAAAAGTATTTGATAATGAAGATTATGCATTTGTAAGCCATTATGTTTACCATCAAAAATATGATATGGTGAGTGAAGATAGTTGTCATTTTTATATTCTGACATTTTGTATCCTAGATTATATAAAAAGTTTTTAATTGTATTAAATTTTTCATCATCATAATACATATGGAAATGAGCTTCCATAATAATATTTGGCTTTTTTTCTTTTATAAACTTCATTCCTCCTAAAATTATATCCAAGTCACATCCTTCTGTATCGATTTTTATTAAAATATCTTTATGTTCTGACGCTGATTCTAGCAAATCATCTATTGTTATAGTCTCTATATCTTCTTCTTTTGAAATAACAGTCGAATAAAGGTCTTTAGCAAAAATTGAGTAATTTACAGAATTGCCAGTACTTGAATAGATTGTCTTTTTTAATTTTGATTCGTTAGAGCATATATTTTTGTAATATACTACTTTATTTAATTGATCATTAATATTTATTTTAGCTAACTCTATAGCTTCTTGTGATGGTTCAAGAAAAAAAATTTTCTTATAATCATAATATAGTTCTTTACTCCATAAACCAATATTACCACCAATATCTATAAAAAGATCTCCTTGAAAATCATATTCTATTAACTCTATTTTCTTTTTCATTTTATAAATCCTCACATAAATCTTTTAAGTAACGAGAAACTTCATGGGAAAATAAATCATCTAAATTTAATTTTTCATTAACAAAGCCACCAGCATGATGAAGAACTTTGATTAATTTATTATTTAAATATAACTTGTTATTATCACCAATTATTATATGCTTCCAACTATCCCAATGCGTATGTGAACCATAGGCATTAGCGACACCATAGTATAAGTTATTATCAATAGAATCTAAAATTTTTATTTTATATTTTCCTTGAGAAAGCAATATATTAGCTATATCTTGTTCGTGTTGTCTATACTTATTAATACATTTAACATTTTCTTGAATCCAATCTTCCCAAAATTCTTTTTTAGTAGAAGCTATTAAACCACAATTAGCATATTTAAATACATCTATTAATCCATTAGCAGTTTCCGGTGGACCCATACCGGCAGTTTTAAAGTCGCTATTATTTCTGACTATGGCTACATCATAGTCGCACTGCAATATTTCTTCTAATCTATCAGTAACAATACAATCGGCATCTATATGCACTACAGTTTCATATTTATCCGCTAATGTTATTGACATTAATGGATTTAAATAATAAAAACTATTAAATATTGGAAATTTTCTTATTTCATTAAATATATGCTTATTAGTTAAAACATAAATTGGAATATCGGGATGAAATTTTTTAAAAGATGATAGCATCTTTAATAAACCAAAATATACAATCTTATCATCAGAAACATAAGTGCAAAATGCAATTTTTTTCTTCATATTATTCCTTAAATGTAATACAGTTCATAAGTTTATTAAATATTTCTTTTTCATCAAAATATTTTAAAGCATAATTTCTACTATTTTTACCCATTTCTAATAATTTATTTTTATCTTCTTTCCAAATATTATATGATTTCCTCAGTTGTTTTCTTAAAGAAAAAATATTTGGAGATAAAAAATTCATTTCAATAGAAGAATATAAAGGACTAACAAACATATTTTCTACCGGCTGTGGTTCTACGTTAAAGAAAAAATTATTATCTTTATCTAGGAAATCTGTATGCCCACCAATATCTGCTGTTATCGTTGGTAATCCATATAAAGCTGCTTCGGCAGAAGGAATACTAAACCCTTCTCCTTTTGAAGCTAAACAAAAAATAGAAGCATTAGAATAATATGATAACAATTCTTCATAATCTACTATTCCTGTTTTTATTTCTAATTTACATTTAGGTTTTTCAGAATAGTGATTAACAGAATTTTTATATTGTAATGCTTCTTTTAAAATTTCTTCTTTATCGTTTTTCACATTTTTTGCGAACGCTTCATTCTTATAAGTTTTAATAAATAACTTTACATCATCTTGATTAAAGAACTCTTGATAAAAAGCTTTAATTAAAATATCAAATCCTTTTCTTGGTTGCCATTGAGATAAAGAAAAAATTGTAAATATATCAGTTGGTTTAATAACAATTTCTGGAACTGAAATTGGTACTGGAATTATATCTATCGGTATACTAACGTCTTTTTCGTATACTAATTTATTCCAGCTACTTCCCAAAATTAATTTATCATAAATTTGATTTGCAAATATATCCCTCCAGTATTCTGGTAATCTATCTGCTTCCCAATAAGATAAATTTATATTTACTCTTGCATTTTCTCTTATAGATTTATTTTTATATTTATCATCTTGTATTAATACCGTATCCCAAGGTAATAAATGAAAAAGTGCAATATAATCTTTTTTAGAAATATAATCTATTATTTGATCATTATTTAATATATATTTATTTAATATTTTTAAATCTTTATCGGAAATAGAATCTTTTCCTTCATATGAAGAATTATATACTTTTAATTCATATTGATTAATATCTAAATATTTATCTAATAAGCGTAAATATTTTCTAGCGGCACTACCATAACCACTAGCATCAGTAAATTGACCAACATAAATTATCTTTTTCATCTTATAATACCAACAAATCTGTATCTTTATTTGATGTTAATAAAGAGCTAAACTTATCTTGCAATTTAGTTTTTTCAAAATTTTCTTTTACCCAAGGCGCTAGTTTCTTAGCTTGTGACTTATATCGACCCCAATCTTTATAACAATCACGTAAACGATCTTTGTAACTTACCATTTTTGGATAAGCCCACTGTGTTCCTTCTTCTAAAACTCCCTTCCAGACATGGGCTGCGTCGATTGGTTTTAAATCATAATCGATTTTACCAAACATTCTTTTCTTATCATCGTCTTCTGGTAAATATAGGAAATCTGTGTGACCACTCCAATCTGTTGCTATAACTGGTAAGGAATTGGCGGCGGCTTCTAGCAAAGGTAATCCAAAACCCTCTCCATGAGTCGTAGAAACGATTGCCTTAATCTTTGGATGAGTGTATAGCGATTCCACTTCTGCATCGCTTAAATGACCATGCAGAAGGGTTATAGAGCATTTTCTATTTGGATATGCACTTAATAAGACTTCTAGCCTTTTTTGAGTCAATACTCTATCCATAATAGAATCATTGGCAGTATTAATTTTTAATACCAAACCAACTTCTTCATTAGAAAATTCTTCTAAAAACCCAATAATTGTTTGATCTAAGTTCTTTCTTGGCCCCCATTGGCAAACAGATAAGAAGTTAAAATCATATTTTAATTGTAAATCAATTTCTTTCTTTTGTGTATTTCTATATGGCAAATGTACCACTTCTACAGGAACTGTTACTTTAAATTGCTGTCCTTGTGGATTACCAAATATTGTATTTACAAACCCTGACTTGGCATGTTCACTAATAACAATAATTTTATCCATCTGTTGACTTGTTTCTAACCAAGCTGGGGAGATGAGATTTGTTTCTATGCCAGCGGTATAACCAATATTAATAGCCGCTATTTTCTTCCATTCATTTGGAATAGAAACTTGTATAGACAAATCAAATTGAGGTCGTCCGCCGTTTTGCTGTATATAAAGTTGTGTTTTTGCAATAAGAGAATCAATAAAATTTCTTTCTTCATTAACTTCAAAAAGCCAACCGGTATTTCCCCAAGATGTTGGCAAAAGATATAATTCAACATCGCTTCTATCTTTTAAAGAACGTAATGCAAAACGAGCCATTTCACCATAACCGCTTCTGCTTAATACTGGACCATTGATTAATATTTTTTTCATTCTAGTATTCCTTTACGCTCCAAGATTTATATCCCTTGCGTGTTTCCCAAGAACCATATTTTTCATGAACTTCACTTAGAAGTTTATCCCAAGTTTCTTGGAAAGTTTGGAAATTAAAGTTCTTTTGAACATTATCATATCCCTTTTTTCCAAGCGCCTTGCGTTCTTCTCGCGTCATATTATGAATTTTTATCATTGCATTAACAACATCAGTATTACTTACGCGATCTTCATAAATATATGGTACATCTTGTGAACCAATCACCGCACGGCTAGAAGGCTCTATAAGGATTCCATATGTGTCCACTCCATCAGTTAACTGATCTTGCATACCGCCTGTCTTATTAGCTATAACTGGTGTTCCGCATGACAAGCTTTCTAAGCAAGAAAGGCCAAACCCTTCTGCATCACTAATATTTATTGTACAATCAGCGGCATTATAAAATTTTGCCATATCAACTGCTGGTACTTTACCGGCAGAAATAGCAAAATTTTCTTTTGTAAGTCCAAGCTCTTCTGCAATAGCTACAAGATCTTGACCATGTGGATCTTTTGGATCAGTATGCATTAATAAGAAAGCTTTATCATGTCCAACTTTATCTAGAAATTCTTTATACCACCAAACTACGCTTCCACTCATCTTTCTACGAGCATTCCGATTAGTCCAGAAGAATAACGTCTTATCTTTCATACGTAAATGAGAGTATTCTTTTTCATCAAGAATTTTAAACAGTTCTGGGCTTACTGCATGAGGAATATATTGTTCTTCAACTTCTGGTGCTACTACACGAACAATATCGCTGGTAAGCTTTGAAATGGTAGCAATTTTATCATTAGATAAATAAAAAGAACGATTAAACTTTGGATATGGATAATTATCCCATACGTGATAATAAACAATTGGGATGTTTGGACGTATTTCTTGTTCCATATTCCAAAGCCATGTATAAAAACGTGGATCTGTCATCATCCAAAGAATATCAGGCTTTTCTTTCATTAAAATTGTACGAATCAATTCTGGAGTTCCGTATCCATCAACTGGAATGATAATATAATCATCTCCAAATTCGTGAAATTTTACTGGTCTATAATCTTGATGTTTAATCGCACCACCAAGAGAAATAATTTGATATTTACCAGTTTTTAGAAGACCTTGAAGTATATAATTAGTTTGACTACCAACACCACTAGGACTAAGTGGATGATCAGATAAAGTTAAGATCTTTATTTTTTTATTTGACATTATTTTTTTCCTTTTCTAGATCAGAATTATACATTAATTCTGCTAGTTGTTTTAGATTAGTTTTTGGTTCCCATCCTAATACTCTTTTTGCTTTTGAAGGATCGGCAAGCAATAGAGGAACTTCACTAGGACGTTTATATTTATCATCAATAACTACATGATTAAATAAATTATAACCAGCAATATCAGATATGCAAGTAATAAATTCACTAATAGTGTGTGTTATTCCCGTACCAAGTACATAATCGTCTGGTGACTCATGCTGTAGCATTAAATACATTCCTTCTACGTATTCCTTTGCATATCCCCAATCCCGTTTAGCATCTAAATTTCCTAAACGTAATTCATTTTGTAAACCAATTTTAATTCGTGCCGCTGCTTTTGTAATTTTTCTAGTTACAAATTGTTCGCCACGACGAGGAGATTCGTGATTAAAAAGAATACCAGAGCATGCAAATAAATTATATGCTTTACGATAGTTAATAACTAAATTATGAGCATATACTTTTGCACAAGCGTATGGAGAAACAGGAGATAATACTGTTTCTTCATTTTGAGGAGCATTCATATTATCTCCAAACATTTCGCTAGTAGAAGCTTGATAAAATTTTGTATCAGGCTTTAAATTACGAATTGCTTCTAGACAATTTAAAACCCCAGTAGCATTTATTTCTAAAGTGCTTTCTGGGGAGGTAAAAGATGCGCCTACATGGCTTTGTGCAGCAAGATTGTAAAATTCATCTGGTTTATATTCTTTTATGATTCTCCATAAAGAAGGGGAATCAGTTAAATCCCCATTTTCTAAAACTAAATTAGGATCTTGTAGAAGATGATTTATGTTATAAAATTTTTTATCTTCCATGGCGCTTCTACGCACTAGACCTATTACTTTATAACCTTTTTCTAATAATAATTCAGCAAGGTAGCTTCCATCTTGCCCTGTAATACCTGTTATGACGGCTGTTTTCATTAAGGACATTCCTTTGTGTTGTTAAATTCGCAATATTTACAACTTAAGCGATTTTTTGGGAAAAAATTCTTATTAATACTATAAAGCGCTTTTGTTAATAAGTTAAATGCATTTTCTGTTTTTTTGTCACCGCTGGTTACGCGAAATATTTCTACATTATCTTTTTTTACTGTACGCTTAAGTAGAGCAAAGTATGTTTCAATATTTTTTGGATCTACCTTATGTTTTTGAGCATAGAAGTATTTATAAAAAGTGAGCTGGTATGTAATCATTGGATCGCTCTTCTTTTTAGCATCCCAACCCCAAGCGCAGGTTTTCCAATCTAGAATATGAATTTTTCCATCTTCAGTTTGAAGAATTAAATCAATATATCCTTTAAAATTATAACTTAGCTCTGGGATTTTATTGATTGCTTCAAGAATATCTTCTTCGGCAGATAATACTTTAAAGTTGCCAAACTTTTCTTTAAGAGCGGGAAGTGCCATTGTAGATAGCTGCTTTCCCTGCTCTTTCATTTCAGTAATAAGTTTATTATCTACATTTATATCAGAAGGAATTTTCTTTAATTCTTCTTCAAATTTAGAATTAAAGCATTCAACTTCATCTATATTATTATCTAATAATTTTTTTTCACAAGCTTCGTGTAAAGCAGTACCAAAAGCTGTATGTTCACTTCCACGAAATTTTTGAACACTATCTACGTAAATTAACTTATATTTAAAAGGACAGTCATTCCAAATCTTTAAAGCAGAAAAAGATATATGATTAGACATTTTGTACCTACACTTTCTAGGTACATTATATCTAATCAGTTATTCTTTGTCAAGGATATAATTTTATTATATAACTTCGGTGAAATATTTTTAATATATTCTGGATTTTCTGAGCAGTAATAATGCTCAAAACCAGATGCAAAATATTCTCTTAAGGAGGTACATGAATATGGAGAAATAAAAATATTTGATATTAATAAAGCTAGTTTATCGTAACCAACAGTTTTAAACAAAAAATTATCAAAATCTCTAGTATATTCTGTTTTCAGATACAAAGATGGTTCACAATATAATTTATTAGATTCTAATATTCCTCTTAATTGTTTTCTTTTATTTAGAAATTCTTCTAGTATTTTTTCATCACCATATAAATCATATTCAAAATTTTTTTCTATGCTATGGGCCAATTCATGAATTATAGAATTATATATTTCTTCATCTGATATTTGATTATTAGAAAGATATATTCCACCATCCATATATGCTGATGATACTTGTCTAGCTTTTAATTCTTTAAAGTCACCAAAATAAATTATATCTAAATTTATAAATAAATGTTTTGGTATATTTTTTTCTATACGCTTTAAGATTTTTTTAATATTTACATCATTAGATAATGGAGAAGTTATAACTACTAAAATGTCATTAAATAAATGATACTCTTTTAATAAAGAAGAGTTTTTATTTGAAGATTTTTTTATATATTCTATGCTACTCATTGTTTGTTGATGTTATTTTACCTTTTGCTTCTAAATCTGCAAAAGCTTGTTGATAACCACGAATAAAATTCTCTTCTGCAAAAACCATCAAAAATTCAGGAAATTCTTTTGCCATTACTTCTATTATCATAGCAACTGTAACTTCATTTTTTTCTGGCTTGAGAGCTTCACCAACATAATTTACGAGCCATTCCTTCATAGGATTTACTTTTTGCACTACTTCATCTAATTGTGAATTTTCCATTTTATTTATTCTTTCTATAGAACAGAAGCAGCAAGGCTAGCAACTGCGGACCTTTCGCCTTTTTTCAATGTTATATGACCAGTTATATCATAAGCTTTTAATTTTTCAACAGCATATGTAAGACCATTAGTGGTAGCATCTACATATGCATTATCGATTTGTTCAATATCGCCTGTTAGTACAATTTTTGTGCCTTCACCAACGCGAGTAATTATAGTTTTTAACTCATGTGATGTTAAATTTTGAGATTCATCAATAATAATAAAGGCATTAGCTATAGAGCGACCACGAATATATGTCAATGCTTCCATTTCAATAGTTCCAGCTTCCATTAGCATCTGTAAATGTGCCTTATCGTCACCCATAAGGAATTCAAGGTTGTCTTGAACGGGAGCTAACCAAGGAGACATTTTTTCTTCTAGTGTTCCCGGCAAATAACCTATATCTTTACCCATTGGTTGAACTGGACGAGATACGATTAGCTTTTTATAGATCTTATCATCAAGAATTTGTTGAAGACCAGCAGCCAAAGCATTGAGAGTTTTGCCTCCACCGGCACGACCAATGATAGAAACTATCTTAACTTCTGGATCCATTAACAATTCTAAAGCAAACTGTTGCTCTTTATTTTTTGCATGAATACCCCAAATACCATTTTTATATTCTTTTACTTTTGAAAGTGGTAAATTATATGCTCTAAATCTTGCTAATGCAGTCTTTTTATCGTTTGCATTAGATACAAGCATTAGAAATTGATTAGGATGAAGTTTAATATCTTTTTCTTCTAATAAAATCTTTTCTCCTGCATAAAAACGATCAATAAAAGCATCATCTACAAGATATTGAGTAAAGCCTGTAAATACCTCTTCTGCTCTCTCTACGATCTGATTTGGGATATAATCTTCAGTACTAATACCAAGAGAGTCGCATTTAACTCTCATGTTGATATCTTGAGATACTAAGAATACATTTTTATTATCACCTAATTCACGAATGAGGGTTAGAGCAGCAGCAATAATTTGATTATCGGCATTATCTTTTTCAAAGCCAGTTGGTAATAGAGATAAATCACATGGAATTACTGAAATGGTTCCTTTTCCCTTACCAAGCTTTGCACCTTCATCTAAGCTGCCTTTTTGGCGTAGTTCATCAAGAGTACGAATAAACTGTCTTGCATTAGCGCCAACGCCATCTTGACGTTTTTTATGTTTATCAACTTCCTCTAATACTTTTAATGGAATTGCTACGTTATTATTCTTATAAGCAAATACTGCATCACAATCGCTTAGATATACATTTGTGTCCAACACATAGTATTTTTTTGACATTATTTATTCCTTCGTGCTCATTCGGCACGGTATAAATAGTATTTTATCTGTTCTTTTTGTGATATTTCATCACAAAATCATTCATTGCGATACTTCCAGCTACTGCTGCATTCATGCTTCTTACACTTCCAAACTGTGGAATAAATACAAATCTATCACAAATAGCTAGCGTTTCTTGCGTTATACCAACACCTTCTTCTCCAATGATAATTAATGGATTTTCAGGCCATTCAAAATTATAAATACTTTCTGCTTGTGGAACACTGTTTTCAAGGGCAACAAAAGTATACCGATCTTTTAGCTTTAGAAGCTCTTCACGGTCCTTTAGATTAATTATATCAGTGTAATGGTGGGTACCAACAGTTCCACGCCTATCATACTGTTTACGACCAAGATAGAACATTTCACGACCGTTCATAGCGTTACATGAACGAAGAACAGAAGACAAATTAAAATCTCCAACAAGATTTTCCATCATAACTGAGAATGGAAAAGCTTTTTGTTGGAGATCTTTTTTAATCAATTCTGTAGTCCACTGAGTGAGGCGATCAAACTTATACTTATCAACGATGTTATAATTTTGGATGTTTTGGTTGTTGTTCATAGTAAGAACATACTACTTCTAGTCTTCTATCCTGTCAACCGGCTTGTTCTTAACTGCGTTTTCTAATGCTTCTAGAACTAGTTTACTAAACTTATCATCTGACCAACTATCCCAATTCATTTGTTTTATTAAATTATTTTTAAATTCTTCGTCTATATCAAATTCTATAGTAGCTGTTCCGTCTGGATTATCTTTAATCTCCAGAATTTTTATTGTTCCTAAACTTATATTAAATTCTTTAATAGACATATTTTATCCTCCAGCGGAGAGTGTAGGATTTGAACCTACGGCACCTTTTGAATGCGACGGTTTAGCAAACCGCTCGTTTAGACCACTCACGCAACTCTCCAAATATATTAATACTATTGCACACTTAAATAGTTTTGTAAACAAAAATTAGCTAAAACTAGTAAATAGTTTAATTTTAGCAAAATGCCGAAGATTTTTTTCGTTACTAGTTAATAATAGATCAGCCCCTACTTTTATAGGGAGGAGAGAGTCTAATGAAAGGAAATAATACATGGATTAAACACAAATTAATAGCAGGAACAATGATATTAGTAATGATGAGCGGCTGTTTTAAACGTTGCGGTCTGTTTGCGCAAGAAGGTTCTGATGCAAGAGAAGCAATGAGCAGCACGGTTAAAATTTACACAAAAGTTTCTGGTCATAGAACTAATTTAGCTAGCGTTTTGGGTATAAATGCAAGCATGCCAGAAGGAACAAAAGAAAAAAGTGAAGAAAAAAGCTGGACAGGTTCTGGTGTTGTGGTCAGAAATAACTTTGATAAAAAAGAAAGTTTAATATTAAGCGTTGCCCACGTAACACACCCACAAAAAACAACTCTAGAAATAGACGAAAGTGGATTCTATTTCTTCCAAATAGATAAAATTGAAATGATGGTTGAGAGATTAGATGGTGAAAAGTGTGCTGCATTTCCAATGGCAGGAAACGAAAAGCAAGATTTATCAGTTATTAAAAGTACTTGTATTGCAGGAGAAGCAAGAGAATTAGCTGATGAATTACCACCAGTTGGTGCTAGCGTAATGATTTCTGGTGCTGCTTTGGGATATCATCCAAAAAATATATTCATCGTAACAGATGGTAGATTTATGGGACTAGACGAAAACAATGAAGAAATTATTACTCTTCCTTCTGCTCCCGGTCACAGTGGTTCTGGTATTTTTTATAAAGGTAAAGTAATTGGTTTATTGAGTAAACGCACAATTCACTATGAACATATATCAATATGTGTTAGCTTAGAGAATGCTAAAACATTATTGCAACTTGCCGAAGGATTATGGCAACTAGAGAATGCTTAATCTTCTAGGCAGGTAAGGGCGATCAAGCCTTTTTCTTGATCAGCAGCCACGGTTTGGCAAACATGTTTTACCATCCGTGGTTGTTTTTTTTCATACTCACCATAAAAAATATAACCAGCAACAGCAATTGTATTAAGTATCACCATTATTCTTAGCCATATTGTATTGCTAGATTTATTTTGCTTCATAATGGACGATGACAGAATCGAACTGTCAATCACGGCTTGCAAAGCCGTTGTTATCCCGTTTAACTAATCGCCCTCATATATAAATAGTAAGACGACATCTATTTGTCTATTAAAAAACAGACTCCCCATGCCGTCACCTGCGGGATTGTTAAAAATTACTTCTTATCAGCTGTAGCGGCAGAACCTGCTGCTGTACCTGATACAGCTGATGTTGTAGAGCCGCTAGAGGCTGCTGGAGCGGCAGAAGTGCTTCCACCTACGGATGGGGCCACTACAGCGGTTTGTGGGGCAACTGGAGCGGCTACAGTAGGGGAAGTTTGTGTAGTGGTTGATACTGCTGGTGCTGAAACTTCTACTACTGGTGTGGTGGTAGAGGTAGAACCGGCGGCTGGTACGCTGGTCTTGCTGGTGCAACCTACAAACATTGCTGCTGCTACTGCGGTCATAACGAGTGTCTTCATTTTATTTTCCTTTATTCTAGAATTTGGTCTACAAGACCATACTTCAGGCACTGCTTTGCGTCAAAATAGATATCTTTTTTAAGGATATCTTTCAACAGGTTTTCTGGAATTTTTGTACGCTCCAGATAAATTTGTTTAATTGCTTTCATCAAAGCTTTATTGTTTTCCATGTCGTCCATTAATTCTTCAAACTTTCCAATAGCCCCAGAAGAAAGTTGATGAATCAGCATATAAGAATGTTTATTAATAGAACGTTTATGAGCCATTACTGAAATAAGAGTTGCAGCTGAAGCTGCCATACCTTCAATAATAGAATGTACTGGTGCTTTACTCTTACGCACATAATCAACAGCTGCAAGACCATCAAACAAACTACCACCGGGACTATTAATATGAAGTTTAATTTCCGGTGTTGGTATTTGAAGTATCTGAGCTGTGTGCAACATGTCGGCTTCACTAGTACGTATTGCTTGGTTTAAATCAAGAATAGATCCTTTATTAACTTCAGTATAGAAATATATATGCCCATCTTCATGTTCTACATCTAGAATATCTTCATCTCTATCTCTTGTTTTACGTGCAGGTGCTGCTTCTTTTTGTTTTTCTTTATCATCATTAATTTTTTTACCGAATATCATTTTTCACCTTTTTTCTTTTTATTTTTATTAATTAACAGTTGTTCTTCTATTTCTTGTATTACTGCAACAAGGCTAGGATCTGTTCTACTTTTAACGTGAAAAATTTCTTTACCATCTAATTCTATATATTTTTTAATTTTAAATTGTAGTGTAGCACCTTGAGGTTCGTGCTGCAACGTCTTTTTTAATTCTAATGCTTCTTTATAAGAAGAAAATATCTTTTCTGTTTTCCAGTTATTAGACATTCTGTTGTCCTTTTGAAATTTCTTCTTTTAATGGAGGTTTAGAAATTGATGGAATAATTGTTCTTTTTTTTCTTATAGATTTATTATTTTTTTTAAGATCTGATTCGTTTAATATTGGTTTTTTGAACGCTCTTTGCATTGTATTTAAATCCATTTTTAATTCTTGTTCAGTGTAGCCAAATGGATAATTATAATCACTAAAACCAACTATCTTTCCTGATTTATCATAATAAACTTCTACTATTCCAAAAAAATCACCGGATTTATAAACTCTATAATCCCAATCTTTAACTTTTGCTTTTTGCATTTTTTTTTCTCGGTTTAAAATCTTGTTCTGTTAAAACTTCTTGTCTACAAGATTTTAACATAGAAGATAATTCCCATTTCAAATCTTTTAAATTTTCACCCCAAGGAATTTGAAAATCAGTGTATCCAACTGGTTTATCTTTAGTGTCATAAAATACTTCTACTATACCATATTCTTCTAAACCATTTGATTTAATTGTTTTAAAAACTCTATAATTCCATTTACCAATTTTATTTTTTTTCATGTTTCCTCATCAACATCAATATTAGGCGTGTTACTACACTAAAGAAAGGGAGGAAATAAACAATATAATCTTTTCAATGATTATATCTTAAGTTTTTTTCTATCCCATCAGAATTAACTGACTTTCCTATTACCCAACCCCCAAGATTTATGATATATTAGAGCTTACCTACTAGCTTGTTGTCTACGTAACTGACATCGGGTTTCGTTACGCTTTCTTCGGGTAAACTTCACATAGCTCTCCGCTGTTAACGGACATATATCTACTAGCCAAGGATTTTGTTTCACTCTTTAAAGATGGCTACTTCTAAGCCTACTACCTAATATTAACTATTTATCTAATATTTTTAATGCAGCTTCACTATATTTAACTCTTATATTGTGATGTAATTTAGCATTACCATTAACCCTACGTGTTATTTCATCTAAATTCCATTCATCAGCTAATTCTAATAATCCACGTTTTTTAAAATATTCACAAGCAATTTTAGTACTAACTTCTGGATCACATGCTAATTCAGGATTATTAACTAAATCAATTCCTAATATTTTAGACATATTTTCATAGTTAGCTCTACCTGTTAATTGAAGAATACCACGACCAATAAACTTAGGACCATCGCCAGCTTGTGTATTACCTAAATTTTTTCTTCCTTCATATAATGTTCCAATTGGTTCAAATCTATTACCAATATCTTTTTTATTATATTTAGAAGCTAGCTCTTTGTCGTATTTGAGTTCTCCGCTTTCAACGCCGACTTGTCCAAGAAATGCAGCAATGCGTCTAGCGGTATTGATACCATAGGTAGGAAAAACATTATTAAAAGCTTTAACATATAATTGTAATTTATCTTGTTTTATGTTAGGATATATTTTTTTAAGCTGTTGTTCTGTTATTATCATCTGTTTTTTCCTTTAATTTTTTATGTCTTTTAAAGAATTCTTCAACATTATATTTCTTTAAAAGATTAGATATTATATTTATTCTTACACCTAAATATCTTGCTGCCATAGATTTACTAGATGATATTGATAAGGCATATTTTAAAATTGCATCTCTTACTATAAAAACAGTTGAGTTCCATATTGGAAAACCATATAAAGCAACGCCAATACTTTTATAAGTTAATTCTAATTTTAATGCTATAATCTCTTCTAAAGTAAGATTATTTAGCATTATTTCAAAATAATCATTACTTTTTTTTTGTTCACGAAGAACTTTAATTACTGAATAATCTTTACAAGTATTATTTTTATATTCTTGTATTTTACCTAGATGGCTTCTTAGAGTCGTCATTAGCAATACCTAATATTGCGTAACCGGCAATATCTTTCCATGGTGATTCACCAAAAGCATCTTTTTTATTAGCTATTCTAAATAACTTATCTATTACTCTTATAATAGCAAGAGCGTCTGTATATTGTTCTGGTTGGATACCATTAGGATATAAGACGCTCAAGATTTTATGACATTCAGCAAATGAACTTCCATATACTGCATTTTTTTCATCTACTAAATTACCAATTTCTTCACCAATTTGTTTGTATGTTTTATTAGTCATTACTCTACTATAACACGACTATATATCTTGTGAAGAGGTTTTCTTTTTCTTTTCTTTTTCTTTCTTACTATCTAATACTAATTCATCAGATACTTGTTCTGTTAATTTAACAAGAGTTTCAGATTTAGAAGTAGATAACTGTAATACTTCATTGGTTGTTTCTGCTGGCTTGTTAGAATCAACCAAGGATAAAGAATTGTCTTTTAAATTTTCTTTAATAAGAGCATTTTCTAATATTTGTTTTTGCTCAAGCATTCCTGCTCGATGAAGTTTTTTTCTTTTCATTGGATTCATAAGTGTTTTCCTTTGTGGTTTAACAAGAAATTTACGTCAGACTATGCTGTTCGTATGTTAATGATCTTTTTTACGCTGGTTGCTCTGTTGCTGGTGGTGTACCGGCTGCTGGCTGTGGAGCTTGAGCGGTTTCTAGATTTGCATTCTGTTTTTGTTTTTCAGCTTCATATGAAGGAGTGGTTGGCTTTGGAGGATTATCAGAAAGTTCCTTTTCAAAACCATCTAAATACATCCTGATATTTGTAATTAAATATTCTTCAAAAACTTCTCTATCTTTATCGTTTGATAAAATTCCATATGATTCAAGAATTTGTTTTTGAACTTTTTTAAAAGTTTCTAAGGCAAATGAACGACCAGTGTGATCTTCGCCTTCTATATCTTGAAAAGCTGACATTGGATCTTTTTCTTGTTGTTGTGGTTCTTCTTGTTTTTTGTCTTTATTAATATCTATAAACTTTTCTTCATCAGGAATATCTTTTGGATCTATGTCTTCTTTTTCTTCTTCTTCAGCTTCTTGTAATTCTTCTTCTGGTTGTTCAGTCTCTGGTGCCGATTCAACACCTACAGAAGCTTTCATTTGTGCTGTTTCTGGTTTTTCTTGTGGTTGCGTAGTATTAGCATCCAATTTATTACTTTTATCAATATTAAAATACATTGATGGGATAGCTAATAAATTTTTAACTGCACTTAAAACATGTGCAGCATATGATTCTCTTTGTGCTTTATCGGTAGTTAAACTCTTATATCCTGTTTCAATTACAGGCATGATATTTCCTAGTAATTTTTCTAATACGTTGATACCAGTTAATTCATGTGGAGAAGTTTCTTTTACTTCTCGTAACATTTTACGAACTAATTTACGTAAATTACGATCTTCTTTTAATTCTGTTTTAACAGATTCTTGCTGGTCGCGTTTTATCTTTCGTAAAACTGTTTTAATATAATTTCTTAATTCTTCGATTTGTTCCATTTTCTTTTCTTCCTTAGTATATTTGTTTTTGGCATAACACCAAAACTTACGCTACCAGCACCAGCAGATGACATTTCTTTTACAATATTATATATATCTTTAATTTCTAAAACATTTTTATTATCTTCATTATTAATTTTATCATTATTTTCTACAAATTTTAACATTTCTAACATTTGATTCACTGGACCATTTTCATATTCTGGTTCATAAGTCATACCATCATAATCAAAAGCAAAAGTATTATTATTTTTTAAATGCCTATCTAAGTTTTTTAATCCGCGAAGAGTGTTTCTATAGGTATTTATATTACCGCCAGTTTTCATTAAGTTTAGATTTTGATCTATTTGTTTAATCATTCTTCTTGAATCTGGTGAATCTTGTAAAAATAATAATGCCTTTGCAGAATTTAAATTATCGCCAATAAAATCAAAAACTATGTTTTCTATTGGCTTTATTGCATTAGACAAAATTTCTTTTTTAGAATCATTATTTAAAATATTTTCTTTTACAAATATTTTCTTTTCTTCTGGTACTTTACGCATCAAATCCGGTACACTAATCCCACCGACTCCTAAAAGCTTTTTAGCTATATTCATCTTTGTTACGGGATCAAAACGATCTCCTTTAGGAGAATCTAGCATACCATTTAACAAAACATATACTCTTGCAAGCATATAATCGTTAATTTGCGAATCATCGCCAAGAGATAATTTATTATTACCTATAAGAGAATTAACGGAAGATAAATTTGAATTTAATTTATTTACAGCGTTATTACCATATTCTCCATTATAACATTCGTTTAATCTCTTAACGGCTTTACCGTGCATACTGTATTCTTCAAGATTAATGCTTTGCTGCCATTCATTTATTAAATTTTCAAACTTTGTAGTTTGCTGTGATATTTCTTCCATAACCGATGGACCATTATTATAGGTACCATCTTTTTCTACAAGCATATGACGAGAATCGTAATTCTTAACACCTTCAGAAGTAAAATTAGTTAATTTAATTTTATAAAATTTATTTGTACTTTCGCCAAATAAACTTATTTGTTCCTCTAAAGATAAATTGTGAATTTTATTTTCAAACATTGAAAGAGATCTCATAGCAGATTCTTTTAAATCTCCATAAGATTCACAAGTTTTCTTTACATCGTATCCACCAGATTTTGCTTCTGACTGATTAATTGCTAATTTTAATTTTCCTTCTTTAACAGAAAAAGATAGTAAAAGACCTTTGCCGGTTTTTGGATCAGTTAATTTCTTATCTTTCTTTTTTAATTTAATTAATTTTGATGAATTAACAAGTTTTTCTTTTAGTTTTCCAAAAGATAAATCACCACGTTCATAAAGATATTTAATATTTGATTCTGTTAAAATTTCTAGCATATTTTTTTACTCTAATGTAATATCGCCAGTGACTATTGTATATGGATAACCAGTATTTTTTAACGAAGGAACACCGTTAACCTGTTGTATAACAGGAATATTAACGGTGTTCCCACTAACAGAACCACTTAATCTTGATTGATCAAATGGTATTGTAAAATCTCTAGGCATTATTTTTTAAGAAAACGACGAACTAATTCATTATAAACACGTTCTTCGCGTGTTTGATAGGCTTCTTTTAATAAACGTTCACGTTGCTCAAAAAGAACTGGGTATGGAGTATTTTTAGATTCTGGTAGTTGACCCTTGGGACCAATTATTTCGCCAGTGAATGGATCTTTGATTGCCTTTCCAGAATCTAATTTTGCTTGCATTCTAGCTTCTTCTTTAGCTTTAGCTGCTTTTTTAGCTAAAAATTCAGCAAATCTAACTCGTTGTGCATCATCCATATCTTTAAATTTGTCATCAATCATCTTTTCTAAATTTAAAAATCCTGCAATGCCACCGGCTTCGCCTGACTTACCAACTTCTCCTGATGCTAGACTGGATTTTTCTAGGCGTCCTCCTATATCGCCAGCTCCGGGTTCATTTTGTAATTCATCACGCTCACCTTCTAAATCATGTAATATATCATCTATTTTAGATTTCTTTTTTGGTGGTTCCATTTTAGAAGGTAATGCTTCTTCCATCTTTCCTTCTTCTTCCATATGCTTTGAATTTACTCTTAGTTTCATAGTATTTTCCTCTTTCATTGTTTTAGACTTCTTTTTCTTTTTTGCCATTTTTGTTAATGTGGCATAATATACTTGTTTACCTTTTTTCTTACCATATTTCTTAGTAAAAGATTTTTTAGATATATCTTTTTCTAAGCCAATTAACTTTTCTTTTTCTGATGGTTTTAATTTTCTTTCATTTAATATATTTTTCATTTCAACTTTTTTCATATCCGTCCAATCACGGAATAGCATGTTGCCTTCTAAAAATGCCTGTTCTTCCATTTTTCGTAACATTGGATCATTTGTAGCATAGGCTGGATCTGTTCCTATTTTTGATAAATCTATTTCATCATTAAATCCATTTAATTTTTGCATATGATGTATCAATTCATGAGCAAAAGATCTAATAACATCTTTAGCGTGCCTATCGGTTATAAATAAATGAATTTCTTCTTTCTCTGGATTATAGTAACCTGTTTTTCCAAATAAATTATCTGCATTTTTTTGATTTTTTTGAAAAAATAGTTTAGGAGAGCGTTCTATAGTTAATTTGCTTTTAGCATAACTATAAAACTCTAATAGATACTTTTTTAAGTCTTCGTGACTTATATTTTCTAATAACAATTCATTCATTGGAAATAAAAAAACTACTTATGCGCTATGACATAAGTAGTTCTTAAAGCTTTAAAATTCTTAAATTAATTAGTATATTTGAATGTGAATTACGGTTTCTGGTTTATTATTTTGTTCTTTTTCTTGTTTTTTTTCTAAATAATCGTAATATTGTTGTGAATAATCGGGAATTTCTAATTGTATTTCTTTTCTTTTTTCTTCTCTTTTATTATTTATAATATAAGCTGGTATAGACACAATTTTTTCCCTCAAGAGCACACCAAACGCTCTTACTATATTTAGTATCGTGTTATGCCAAACCTATAGAATTATTGTGTTCCTTACCGAGCGCTTTTCTAATTTTCTTATAATGCTCTGGATGTTGTATAATTAAAGAAGATAAAAAATCATGTTTAGCTGCTACGGACATAGATTTAAAAACATATATTATACTAGTTATGTCTTTGTTAGATAACGTTTCTGGCATTTGGATGGTTTTTTTTGAATGCATCATATGGCTCCTCGAAAGTAAAATAACGGGTTTCTGTATATTTGTTTAGACGTTCCCACACTGTAACAGTGCGCTCACAGTCAGTTAAAGCAGTGTGTGCTCTACCGTTGAATTTAATACTAAAATGTTTGCACATGTTATCCATTGAGCAAGACTTTATCTTTCCTTCATTTACTAGTTGTTGTCCCATGTATTTTGTATCAATATATTTTGGAACTTTTGGCATAATAAGACCATAACGCCAATATTCTTTTTTAATAAAACGTAAATCAAAAATAAGATTTTGTCCTATTAGCGCATCAGAGGTTTTGAATACATTATCTAATAATGGAAAGCAATCAATAAATGGTACAGAATTTTCCCATGCAGCTTCTGTATAACCATTAATTTTTAAAGCTTCAGGTGATGCTGCTTTAATATTAGTTGGTTTTATATTATATTGATATTTTTCTAATACTCTTAAATCACCGCAATCTTCTAATTCATATTTTATTGCACCTAGTTGAATTATTTGATGCTTTCGCAAATCCAATCCGGTTGTTTCAGTGTCTATAGCTGTTATATACATTCATTATCTTTCTAAATAGAATTTCCAAGATTGTGGTATATTTTTTTCTAAATTATAATGACCATCAGTAATTTCTTGAATATATGGAAGTCTATTTGGTTTTTTTGGCAATTTAATTAGTTTAAAATTTACATCTTTTAACTGTTTATCGCCTTTTTCTTGGTTACAATCATAACAACACGTAACAACATTTTCCCAAACAGTTTTCCCACCAGCTGTCTTTGGATTAACGTGATCAATAGTAAATGTCGCTATTGAAACATATCTTTGACAATATTGACACTTTCCTTCGTCACGAATCCAAACATTCTTTCTAGAAAAACGTACAGAATTTTTCTGTTTACCACGTTTATTATTTTTAAATACAATAACCGCTGGTATTTTCATTGTAACAGATGGTGAACGAATAATATTTTCATATTCTTCTAAAGTAGTTACTTTATTAGAAAAAATAAGAGATATAGCTCGCTCCCAAGATACAACACCAAGCGGCTCATAGTTAGAAGCCAGAGTAAGTACTTTCATGTTATTTAACACCTCATAAGAAGTATCGTCATCATACATCTAGCTTACCTCAACGTCAACAGTGGAGATTACACTGGAACGTGTAGAATTTCTTCATCAGAAATATTTTTTATTTTTAAATCCTCAGAAAACATTTTATTAATGTGATTACAAGAATTGCATGCAAAAACTGGAACTGGAATCAAGGTATCTTTACTTTCCCCAGTTAATAATCCAGAAATTGTCTTTATAACAAATGCTTGTTTCATTACTTCATTGCCGCATGATTCGCAAGATAAATTTTTTGCACCATCTACTTGTGATTGTGTTAAATTAGCCATATATATTTTCCTTATAAACTCATCATTATCATACCTACAAAAGCAAACAACAAACCAACAATTTTAATACCTTTTAATTCGTTTCCTAATATAAATAACGCTGTTCCATACCAAGCAGCATGAAAAAAGAAAGTTTGGAATACAGACATAAGAGTTAGAGGTAACAGCTTTGCTCTAAGTTGATAAGCAAAGATAGAAGCGCTTATAAAACTCGTTAAATAGGATGCCCACCAAGGCATACTTCCATTTTGGATAGCACGCGATAAAAAACATGCAAAAATGCCATTACTAACCAATGCAGAACCAACTAAAAATATTTTTATTTTATCCATGACAATATACTACCACATATTTAAATACAAATAAAAAGCGCGGCAACGCCGCGCTAAAATTAATCTACTCCTCGTTAAGACATCCCTTTATACGCATCACCATACGCCGTATACCGTCTATACGTTGATTACGATGCCCTTCCATGAGCACAGACCAGTACGCCCCACTTGGTATCACTATGCGCCCATGGCGCTGTACTTGGTCTGCTAGGATGCCAACCGTACACCGTATTTGGTTACGCGGATTAATCATGGTACGGTTTAAATCATCGTCATTTAGATTTCTATCCCCATACCAATCGAAATCGCAATAATCTCGCCACAGCGAATCCATATATCCAAGTTGAAATAATCCTTCTGCCACAACAGTTTCACCCGTTATCTTGTCATAGCCGAAAGACGGCTGTAACGCACGGGCACGGGGGTTCCAACCGCTTTCGTACCATGCTATAGCAGCTATAAGCTGTGCCCAAGCATTAACACGTTCGTCACGGTTTAGATTGTTGTACTCAGGACAAAAATATTGTATATCTATCGCTTTATCGAGCTTATCGAAGTTACGATATATATTCTGGAAAGTATGTTCACTCCATTTTTGCCGCCCCGGTTTTCCCGGTTGTTCCCATGCAAGAGGCTTCATAATTGGCGCAGGAGCGACGGCAGTACACATCAGGGTAACTATAGCAAGTAATAATTTTCTCATAAATTATGGATTTATATCGCGTTGTAGAGTATTTTTATACTTAGGTTCCGGCTTTGTATTAGGAATCGTTAATGCAAAATATGTTGCTAAAGCTATGAACAGCAAAGCAATAAAATAGTAAAATGTCAATTCTAATATATCTTTATGTTTTGTCATAATTGTATAGATAATCAAAAAGATTTTTTTTAAAACTTTTCACAGTAGAATATGTGTAATATCCGCTAACTATTATATCTTCTTCCTTTTCTAGCCACATTATATCATAGAGGTTCAGGGTAAAGTCAATAGGAGAAATCTCTTCTTTTCTTATAACTCCTAAGACTGCTTTTCCTTCAAATGTATAAGATAGTAATAAATCTCCTACATTATGTTCGTTCAATCCCTTTTTCCTCTTTAAATTTTAATAATTCACCTTTCATCTTGATTATGTCGTAATAACCATAATACATATATCCACTTCCATGTAACCATTCTACTTCGTAATAGGTACCAGAAAAACCAGCAAAACTACCTATTATAAAACCTAATATTATTTTGTTATCCTTATCTCTACTTAATACTAGATCGCCTACAGAGTGAACTAATAAATGATCTTTACTCATTTTCCATTCTCATGACATTCAACTCATTGTCATAAAAATAAAGAGGATCAGCTTCATCGTCATGATGAACCTCTACGTAGTATTCACCTGTTTCGCTGTTTTCATCTATCCACGTTACATAACCATAAACACCATCAAATTTTTTAGTGCTTACGAAATCTCCAATTTTTACGTAACAAGGTCTGTTTAACATACTATAAGTAGTTTTTAGATAATAAAAAACCCGCCAACAGTGGGCGTGCCGCCATACAACAGGGGGGCAGAGGCAGTGCGGGTATCTTATTACTTTAATGAAGATTCAGGTGTTTCGCCATAGGTTGCCATGTAGGCATCCCTTATTGCTTCAAGAATTGCTCGATGATCCTCAGAAACAATCAATTCTGCTAATTCTGTTTTCAACCAATTATTAAATTTTAACTCTACGGGGCCTTCATCATCTGTATTACGTGCTTCACGACTTAATTCGCCAGTTGGGTCTACCCCATAAGTTCCTTCGGGATCTTCACGCGGATCCATACGAACAACTTCATCTATTGATTCGCGTATTAATTGTTTAATATAGGATTTTGTAAGTTTCATGATAATTTATTCACTAATTTCTTGTTTTTTCTTTGCAACGAATTCATTCCACATTTTTTTAATAGCGGGAATTTTCATAAAAGAGTCATGAAGTTTTGAGTATTTTTCATATTCATCTTCCTCCATACCACTTACATTCATTAAATCTATCATAGGATCTACATCTTTCGGATTTATATCAGGATTATCAAATTCCCCCGTAGGAAATGTTTTTACAAATTTTTTTCTAATGGGGTTTCTGTTACCTTCTTCTAAGCTTTCACGAATGACTTGACGCAAATAATCTTTTGTAATTTTCATATTATTTCCCTTTTTCAACAAATATAACTATAAATAGTTGATTTTTTAATAGAAAACCAAAAAATTTAATCTTCGGTTTCTCCGCTAAGTATTTTTAATTCATTTGGATATGCAGCGTATTGACGATCTTCAAAAATGCTATGAACAACATACCAATGATCTTTTTGACGCAAGCCTACATTTCGATCAACAACTATAGCAAGATCTAATTTGCGTTTTATGATTCGCACCTCAACCAAGCTACCAATCTTAATTTTTCTATAAGGATATACATATTCGTTAAGGTTACGACTCATGTATATAATTAGTTTTATAAATAGAACTCATCGGGAGAAAACAACTCATATTCAAAAGCTATATATACCTCACCAGTGGCACAATTCATTATTTGATATTGACCATCTTTAAAAATATTTTTTCCAAAGCCTTTAACTATACAAAGACCAAAATATGCATTATCCATCTTGAAGTGTACAAGATCGCCTATATGAAATTGCCTACTCACTTAATATTACCATCTCGTATGAATAGCAATATTTATATAAATTTTTATTGATGATATTAACTTTATAGATAACTTTATATTTTATATTATCTATACTTTCATCGGGCCAAGCTTTTATATAATGGTGATCAACAACAACGCCTATATCTTCACCGCTCAAGGAAACCAGAGTTCCGATTGGGATATCATCTCTCATTTACGTTCTATTGCTTCATAATTGTTATATAATTCTTTCAAATATTTTGGATCCGTCAAACGGAACGCACTTCCATGGTCTTTATATTTCCCATGACGCTTCCGCTGTCTGAAAGAATAAACCATCTTATTATTAAGTAGAAAGTCACGAATCTTTTCGTTCGTCAAATTCAAATTTTGATGAATATGCACTGAATCAAACCGGACATGTTCGACGCCCGCAACCTCCAATCTGTCGCCGTAGGCGACCAAGAGGTTCCGCATTTTCATCCTTGCTATATGCTTGATGTGACCAAAGTTGATTGAAGCGCGGTTTATATTCCGTTCAGCATCATAAATAATCATTTCTATGTCTTCAGCCGTTTGTTGGATGCTTATTTGCAAACCAAAAGAGTTCACACCGCCGCCTACGTCTGTGTATAGTGATTCAGTGTTATCTTTTAATTTGTTATGAATACGAAAGAACTCATCGCTATTCAAGCGTAGAAAAGCTGGCTTTGTTGAGAAAAGCGTTAAGTCTGTTTCCTTTTTTATTTTTGCTTTTATTTCTAAATCAAGACTTTCAATATCGCTTGTTACGCGAGAATTTATATCGATATTCATATAACTCTCTAGCGTCATGCCAAAACGTTTATCCCCCTTGCCAATCACCGGCAGAGGGGGTCCGTTCACTAATTCTACGCATCTTTTTATTAATTCATCTTCGGTAGTTATCATATCCATCTACTTCGCGTCCAACGCTTGTAACGCTTTGCTTCCCGATATGCTTTTATGACATTATAAACAACGTCTTCTTCCACTTCATCTTCCATTTCACCATCGGCCCATTCTATATCATATATCCATGTCATTTTGTTATCTATGGTGACATATTTGTTTTTACTAACTATCCATCCTAATAATAATTTATCATTTGCATCATCAAGCTCAACATAAGTAGCTACAAGATCTCCTATGTTGTATTTTGAATCTTTCATGAAAAATTTCCAAAAAATTTTTTACAGAATTTTTTTGCCCGACCATGTATCTGTTTCGATAGCTTTTTGTAGCAAATTATAACATTCATTCACACCATATTCATCTATAGGTGATTGGATATAATCGGGATTATCGGCTATGTCGCTCCAATGAATATGGTAATTATTTTCACCATGTCTATTTTTCCAACGGCTTACAACCCAACCGAGTATTATTTTAAAATTGTCGGGATCGTTGTAACAGGCAACAAGATCACCAACTTTGAACTTGAATTTTTTCATTTTTTGGCCCGGAATTTAAAAACGACCATAGAGCACTTTTAGGGTCAATGTCAATATCATAGAGACTTATTTTCCGGAAATACGCCCCTTAGAGGGGGAGGGAGGGGGACTCCCCCCACGCAAGGGTGAAGGTCTTTTGCAAATTTTTATAGAAGGCTTTTTCTTTTTTGACATGCAGCATCTCGGGCAAGGTAAAGATTATATCTTGTCCTAGCTTGCCAAACGTTTCATCCCAGAACTGTGGCAGCACATAACCCTGAGATGTATACAAGGTCACGCTCTTTGTTAGTGCAGCATAAGCCTGCACCAAGCAATGCACACGCTCCTCTAGTGTAGCAAGGTCACGGGGACGCATGTAGTTGTCACAGGCATAGGACAGCTGAGTACCTGTGAAGCTCCACATGTTATTTAATCTATGCATGATGAGCGCAACCTGTTCAATCCTCTGCTCAATCTTTGCATACAGCTTATCGTTCTTCTCGTAGTCTTTGCTAGCCATAATCTTTTCTCCTATGTCTCTAGCTTACCTTGACAGGATGGTGGTGGACAAGAGGTGGAATATCTTTTTTTATTTCTTGCGCGACCTATTCACCCATGATATAATATAGGTGTCCCAGCCTCCCGCCTTGCTTTGCAAGGCGGCTAGTTTACCATACCTGTGGATATTCGTCAAGGGGGTGGGAGGCTTTTATTTTTTTTATTTAGCCAACCACCACCCCCTTGACAGGGGCAACTAGTACCCGAGGTACCGGCGCTCGTAGCGGCACTCGCGCTCGTAGTCAGCACGGTCCTCCAGCGCACGCTCGTAGCCTTCGCGCTCCTCGTCCGTGAGAGAGCTAAGGTCAGGCACGCGCACCTTGCCCGAGGCGTTGCACTCGCGGCACGCAACATCGTGCTTGCCATTGAAATAGTTTTCGCGCTCCTCCTCGTCGTCGAAGAGGTCATTGAACTCGCTCGCGGTGAAGCCGTTGGAGAACGACTCAGGGTCGTGCTTGCCGTTGCCCTCGCAACGCTCGCAGATCTCCCACTTGGTGGGCACACTGATCTCCTGAAGCTCGTCGCCCGCGTGGATCTCGATGGTCATGTTGTTGTTGGTCATACGCACATACTCTCACGAACGGGGGACATATGCAAGCGCATATCTTTTTTTCTTTTCCTGCGCTTTTAGCTTGACAACACGGCGGCTGTTTGATATAATAGTACTGAATGTCTGGCAATAAGTGTGCCAGCCCGCGCAGCGGGCGGCTATTATAGCTCACCCGCCAGCAGGAGTCAACTAATATTCGTTGTAATACATATCCACCAGATCATCGTGGATATCCCCGTCCGTTTCCTCCCGGTCGTCCACCATGCCGAACTCCTGTTCATCGTTGAACGCTTCCGCGCAGTCCAAGCACATCAGCTTGCCACCGTCAACGATGCACTGCCCGTGCAGCTTCACACCACAGTCGTCGCAGTTCTTGGTCATGGTGATATTATACCTTTCCTTTTTACCGCTTGTCAATCTTGCTGTCGCGCCACATGGCGCACTCCGTGCAAAGGACAACCTTTGGTGCCTCGGAGAAAATGACAAGGTTCTTCTCCGTGCCGCAATCCTTGCACCAGCTGTTGTTCTCGTTCATGCCCATATTATACGCTGGAATCTCTACGGGAATCAAGAGCCTGCACGTCTTTTTTTTCTTATCTTCCCGTGCTTTTCTTTATTGCTTTATTCTTTTCCTTGTGATATAATATGCAGCCGCCGAAATCGGCGGCTATTATGCCACCGACTCGGCGAGCTGTCAAGCTTTATTTTCTCACTCGTCCAGCGTCCACGTTTCGGTAGTCTCAACCTTTCGCGTGCGGATCATCTGAAAACAGTTGACACCGAGCGTGAAACGCAGGATGGTTCCCTCAACCTCTGCGGCAACCTCGTTACCGCTCACCACCGGATTGTCAAGGACAATCGCCGTGTCAGTGACGTAGAACATACGCTGACCGTTGGAACGCTTGTAGCTGTTGAGCTTCGCCGCGATATCATTGACAGTGGACATTGTTTTTTCTCTTTCGTTCTACGGGTTAACTGCGAGGGACATTATACAGCGGGTTTCTACTGCGGGTCAAGTACCTTGTGAAGCTTCGACATGAGATTCATAATGTTGTTTTCCGTTTGCTTCGACGCACCGAAAACATGAGAGGCGAGCGCAAGGCGGATCATGCGGATCTCGTCAACCGTCAGGGTCAGGTTTTTGTTTTCCATGTGCTTATTCTCTCACAGGTTGGCAGGGATGGTCAACATCTTCTTTTTCTTTTCTTTCCGCTTGACACAAAAGGAAATCTGGATGCGACCGATGGACAGGAAGTAAAGACCGCCAACCCGCTTTGCCTTGATCAACTTGGTCATGTGCCTATTCTACAGGATGTCGTGGACGCACGCAAGGGGGGGGAACGCTTTTTCTTTTTTCTTTTTATTCTTGCTTTTATTCTCAGCTATGATATAATAGCAGCCGCCGCGTTTGCGGCGGCTTGCAACTGCCGTGCCAACGATACTACTTGACAAGCTGGAGCGTCTTATGGTGGACGCGATACAGGGAAGCAAAATACTTGACAACAACATAACCTTCCTTCCTGTATTCCCACACGGTAGCAACGCCGTTGAACATCCCGCTGTTAGTAGTAACCTTGTCACCGATGCTGAAGCCGTATCCGTAGTTGTTCATGGGCGTTATTCTCTCACAGCTTCACAATGTTTGCAAGGCACCGCGTCAGGATTGTTGAAGGGTCGTTGACACAGGAAGGGCACACCTTGCTATCCTTATTGCTGGTCTGCCATTGCGTCAGACACTTGACGCACACCTTCTTGTGTAGCTGGATCTTGATGCGCTTTGGCTTGGTCATGGCGGTCATTATATCTTTTTTTCTTAGTGCCGTCAATCGTTCATTTGTTCAACCCAATCCATGTAATCATCCTCGGCACAGTTATTGCAAAGCCCAGTGTCCTGCCCACGCTTGACCACAGTGTGCGCTGCCTCATGCTTCGCGCACCACTCGCAGGGATCCTTCAGCTTCACGCCAAAATCATCTGCCTCGAAATCAAACTCGGTCTGGGTCATGTGCATATTATACCCGCGCTTTCATGGGCTTGCAAGGGGGTGGAACCACTTTTTTATTTTCTTTTTTTAGTTGCTTTTATTCCGTAGGCATGATATAATAGTGCCAGCCGACGCCCGAAGGGCGGCTGCAACCTCTATGCCAAGGCTCCCGCCATATTCTAGCACGGGAGCCAAGGTGCTGTCAACTAGGCAGCGATACCAAAAATATCGCTTGACTCCACACCGAAAGGCAGGGGACGCTGGATCGCGTCACCAACGGTCACGATGTTGCGAACGTGGGAATCAACCGTCCGCATGAGAACACCGCTGCGGATCGTTCCTTCGTTGCCGTTCTCGTCAATGAAAGCGTAGACGTGCCGCGTCTGCTTTGCGTGACGGATCAGCTCCTTAACACTGACAGCGAAACGGTGTCCACCGACAAGCTTCGCAGACGTGGAACCCTTGGAACGAATGAGGCGACGGAAGATGATCATTTTTTTCTCTCAGGTGCTACGGGTTAACTGCCGGGATATTATACAGGGGAACCTTAGTCGCCGTCAACAATCTCGTCTGCCCAATAGCTCGCGTTCGTGCGAACATCCTTCCGATACTTGGAAAGCTTTTTCTCCGCGCACTTGGCGCAGACGCGGGCAAGGGGAATGCCACGCGCATCATTGACCCAGTAGGAACCATCATTCTTCGTGTGCCGTCCGTTGCAGGTTTCGTTGGTCATGCCCTTATTATAGACGCGCTTTCGTGTACGTGCAAGAGGGTGGATGCATTTTTTTTCGCTCTTGACTCCCGTTGCCAGTTCAACTAACATGCGCGGTTTGCCCGTGGATGGGTGGACATTATTAGTTTTTTTCTCTTGCTTTATTTTTTTATTATGATATAATGCCAGCCGCGCAAGGCGCGGCGGCTGTGCAAGCTCCGTGCCAAGGCTACAGGTTAGGCTACCACGTCCACGTCGATTACCATAGTCGTCGGGTCAAAGTCAACAACGGCACCCGTGATCGGATCTCGCACCCACACTGTCATCGGGCTTGACATAGCAAGAAAAATCCACGGCTCGTTATAGATTCCCACAATGGTATCGCCACAGTAAACAAGCTTGCCAGTGTCACGATTCTTAACGTTGATGGTCATGGTGGTTATTATATCCTAGCTGCGAAGGGAACGCAACAACTCGTCAATCTGGAGATTGTCAATCT
>Ga0214921_10000197_pt1 | contig 118973 bp, 148 predicted proteins | sample LL1505_MetaG_FD_177992 | JGI IMG/M metagenome (GOLD analysis project Ga0214921, IMG submission 177992) | Freshwater microbial communities from Lake Lanier, Atlanta, Georgia, United States - LL-1505 | ecosystem: Environmental > Aquatic > Freshwater > Lake | place: USA: Georgia | collected... | reverse complement strand
AAAGGATTAAATATTATGGCCATGACAACAAAAAAGAAGGAGCGTGATACTCCTGTTTATGAGAAGAAGATTACAACTCTCATTACCTCAGACATGGTCTTGGATTTATACACAAGAGCTAAAAAGGCTAAAGGTCAGGAAAAGAAAATACTAATGGATCGTGTAGTGTTCTTAAGTCAGCATCTCGACCACTATACCCCGATTATCCCAAGTCATTACTCCTCTTAATTTTTTCTTCGTATTTTAAAACGATTTCATTAATGACACGCTTACGATTTTCATCGAAGTGATATCCACGACACTTCGGACAAAAGGTCTCTACATACATCACCACAGTCTCACATCCTTCACACACTTTATACCAAAACCAAGTATTCTTGAGCTCTTCTTTAATTTCCTCGATATCAATCTTTGGTTTCTTCCTACTCATTTACTAAATAGTATATATGGTTAATGATATGTATGCCATCTATGAGTCGTACGCACAGGTAAGAGAGAATAGCGATCTTGCTAGCGGCGTTAATTTACCAGCGAACATTAATCATTCGACAACCAAGAATCAATTATCAACAGGAGTTAGTCCTACTTTTGATCAGGGTATAACATCCGGTGACCTCGGTCAAGATAATGAAGAGATTAAAGCTCCAAAAGAAATTTCTAAGCTCATTAAGAGTATAACTGTATGTGCTCAAAAAGGCGATTATAGCGGAATTGTTGTTGATTGTATGCGCTTGAGTAAAGCTGCTGGGGCTCTTGTTAAAAAGTAATTGATTTAAAAAGCATTTATAATATAATGCTTAAATGGATACAGTAGTTAAAAACCTTGGTTGGACAGATATCTTTTATGGTGTAACAAGTCTTGAAGAACTTCTTAAGGGCGATAATTTTATTCCTGATGTTATTATTACGATTGGTCGAGGTGGAATGATCCCAGGCACTCTACTTGCCTATAGACTTAATGTAAAGATTGTTCATAACTTCTCCGTACAGACGTACAATGAAAAGAATGTGAAGTCAGGGTTTATTATCTCTATTCAAGAACCTGGTCATAGTCTAGCTCTTAAACATCGTGACGATAAGGTATTAGTTGTTGATGATATATCCGATGGTGGGTCGACCCTTGAGTATATTAAGAATGAATTAGCGACTAATTATGGTCTTAATAATCTTAGGTTCGCTACCCTTTTCACCAAACCACATACAACATTTGTTCCTGATTATTACGTTACAGAATATCCAAATGATTCTTGGATTGTATTTCCTTGGGAAATAACTGATTAGTCTTTAAGAGCTAAAGACAGAAGATTACAAATCTTATTGATGTGTTTTTTCTTGAGTTTTACTTGAACATTATCAGGTAAAAGATTACCGATAACAGCTCCATTTCGATTAGGAAAAGTACCTGCTATATCCCCTGTTGTCATACCAATATCAGGTCCAGATTGAATAGCGTTTTGACTCTTTGGTAAAACATTAAAGTCTTCTATTAGTTTATCAAATTTCATAATTGTCTATTGTATCGGGTTTAGGATATTTAGCTTTTACTTCTTGACAAGCCCTAATATACTTATTAATTTGTTCGTGATCATTCTTTACAATACCATCAATGTATTCAAATATAGGAGGGTATTCGCGTGCTCTTAAAATATAATAAGGCATGGAAGGTTGTTTGATTACCTCTACTTCCCACTCCTGCTCTTCTTCTTTAAAGATTGCTATTTGACTCTCACCTACCTCAGGTGGTTTAATAGTTGTGGCATATGCCGGTATTAACCATCTACCGGGAGCAAGAGGATCTGGATCGGCTTCCTCTTCAAATGTATAGAGTCTATTATCGGGATTATAATTATAAACCTTCACTAGCTATATTATAGCTTAGTACTTAATACAGGCAAGGAGGGCTACGTTCTTTGGACGGGTTTCAGTATCACCGGTAGCACCTGTCTGTTGTGTTGAAGTACCATTCCAGCACGGTGTAGAACTTCCTGATTGATTAGCTGTACCGCTTCTATAAGTGTACGAGTGAGTATGGCTCTTAAACGCATCAGTTTGATTTGTACCAAATCCTCTGCCTGAGTCAACACCTGCTCCATCATCATATCCGCGAATAAACTGACCGCGTAAATCCGGGAGACGGAAGTTTGTAGGCCCATCACCGGTTTGTGTCCAGGTTAATCCAATAGCTGTGAAAAGATTTGCATATGTTGTACGCGATAGTACAGCTCCATTTGCCTTAAGCCAGCCAGTAGGTGGTGTAGTAGCAGCGTAATATGCTACAGTTCCAGCTGGTAGTATTGAATCTACGTAAGTTTTGGTTGTTAATTCACTATTCGATGTTGGTGTATTATTAGTAGCGTATAAACGTGAAGCACTTAGTGTCCCGCCGTTAGTATAAACACTACCAGAAGAGTCAATTGTTAATCGGCGAGTACCATTAGTAAAGGCACCGACTGTATTAGCTTCTACTGACCAAGCATTATTACCTGCAACATCATATGAAAAGGTACTACTAGTAGCACCGTTAACAATATAACTTGACGAGCCACCGGTTTTTGTAAATCTTACAACACCACTTGTACTAGCTACATCGAGTACATAGCTCGGTGCTGTTGTACCGACACCAACATTACCTGTGCTAGCAATATATATAGCGCTTAAACTATTATTGGTAAATAGTGTATTAGCTGGTGAAACGATGTTTAATGTATTTGGTGATATGCCAAAGCCATAGCTATTAGAACCGTTATCATAAAGACGAACTACATTAGCTTGACTCGGTGTACCAACATAACCTGTTCCAAAAGAAAGAGCAGCATTGGGTGAACTTGTACCAATACCCACATTACTGCCTGAAAGAGTTAATAGAGCTGTTGAAGCAAGTCCGCCGTTGTAAAACGTTATTGCATCAGCAGTACCGACACTAATTCTACCATTACCTGTTACGTAATCAACAACGATGCCACCGGTATAGCTACCTGTGTAATTATTTCTTGAATAAAAACCGTTATTAGCTGCAACATAACTTGTGGTTGACAACGACCCTGACATTGTACCGCCTGTAAGTGGTAGATATTTTGATAAAAGAGCAGGCGTTATACAATTAAAATTACTGTTTATATAATTCAAATTAACAACATCATTTGATCCGACAGGTGTAACATCTGTTACAAATTTACCACTATAAATATTTAAAGCGCTTAATACACCTGTTAAAAATCCACCGCTCTGCGGTATACCTACCGGAGCATTAAAGCTAAGAGTGTCAGATGAAGCGCTTAGCGTAATACCACCAGTAGCTACAAGAGTTACAGCTCTTAATGTAGCACTACCTACATTTGTTTGGCCTAAAAATTGATTTTGACCGATAATAACATCAGTTACAGATCCTGTACTATTTGTAATCTTTACGCTATTATTTGATCCAGGAGCTATAAAAGCATTACCAATACCACCTGTCTTAACGCCGAGTACACCACCGCTTCCGCCTGAGAGTGTAGGAGAACCGGCAGTCACAGAAGAATTAAGCTCGTTAATACCAACACCATAGCCCTGACCGTTTTGACCATTTTGTATTGTTAATTTCGCGCCATTATAGTAAAATTGATTTGTATTATAATCTGTCGTGCTATAAAAATGTACTAGGTTTGAAAGAGCGATGAAATTCGTTACACCGTTATTAGTAATACTTGATACGCTATAAACTGATGTGCTAGCTTGATCATAAACAATATCTCCAATATTAGCAGCACTAAGCTTAATAAACGCTGCCTGCGCGAGATTTGTCTGTACCGAACTGTAAGTATAGCTACCTGAAAGAGCTGCTATAGCACCGTAATTAACAATACCGACAGCCGTACCTCCTGGTGTAACGCCATCGCCGACAAATAAGCGCTTTGTATCTGTGCTATATCCAGGCTCTCCTAAATTAAGAGTTACGGTCTGGCGTGAGCTATCTAGACCACGGCGAAATAAAATCTTAGTGATTGTCGGCATATACTACAGAATTATTTATCTTAATAACATAAATTACCATATATTCATAAATACTATTATGGCGAAGTTATATTCTGCAGTCGCAGCAAACAAAAATACTATATCCGTGTTTGATACCGAGAACGGAATTACGAGTTATAAGATCAACCTTGGTGATGTTGAAATTATCAATGGACCTGTTGTAACAAAAGATAAGCTAACGGTTGTTGTAAAGAGTAGGCAGGGAAAAATGCAGGGAAAAGTATATTCTCTTCCAAAAGGTATTCTTTCATATTCCTTCCAGATTAAATAATTTTATATATTTCGTTTTATATGCGTGTTTCTATTAAACCAGCTGAAATTAATAAGCTAAAGTCTGATGTTGAATATTTGTATAAAACCGTTTATCAAGGTAATGGCAAGCCATCTATCCTAAATCAAATTACAAGTATTGAGCATAGATTAGATTCTCTTGAAGAAAAACTTGATTCAAGTTTTAAATCCATGGAGAGTGAAATGTCATTGAAGTTTGATAATATTACAGAAATTGTTAACGAGAGATTCTCTCACATTTCATATCAAATATCACATGAGTTTGAAAACAAGAAAGTAGCTGCTGCTGGATCACATCAATTGAGAGCAGGTTTAACAACAGCGGTGATTGCGACAATTACAACCTTCGTTGCATTAATAATAAATCATGCGCTAGGTACACATTAATTCAAAGTGGATAATAGTCTGAGTCTGTAGTATAATACAGACATGACATTAGTTGATATTAATAATACACAAGAGCCATTAGAGCTTGATAAATTTTCTGTTCTTTCTGAAAAGAAATACCCATATAGTATTATTGGCTTTCAATTAAAGAGTTTGTACGATCAACAGCGTATTAAAGTAAAATCAAAATATAATACAAAAGATATTATTCATGTTTTACCGACAGCTAATCTTGAAGCTGTTTTTTTTAGAGGTATAAAAATACATATACGCGAAAAATATTTTCCTCTTATTAATCAACTTAGAAAATTTAATACTATCTTAACAACAGACAATATTGATATAGATGTATATAAAAATTTACTTAAAGAGTATAATCTATCCTGCGATGAATGTTACGCCTTCTTAAAAAAGGGCGTATACCCTATTGACGGTCATTGTTTGTCAAAAATTTCAAATATCGATATTACTCTTGAATCGCTCTACGAAAATGCTTTTAATACAAAGAGTGTTCCGGCTTATCAATCATTTAGTAGTTTTACGATTTTTATTCTATGTAACGAGACAATTTATACGTCTTAATAAATACCTTTATGACACTTCTTCTAGAGGACACTTTACTCTATAAGAAGTTTGCAGCGGAGAGAGAGCATATACTTAGAAATAAATGGTATATGTCTGAACGTGCCGGTAGGGATGTAGGTTTTGAGAGAGCTTTATTAGATTGGATGCTTAATAAAAAGGAATATCTTAAGCAAGATAAGATACCTTATCATATGGCTTAGCTGTCTTAGTGTCGCCGAAGTCTGTATTATCGTAAGCAACTAAACCCGACATAGCTATTTGACGTATAGCCATGTGAGAGCCCACTTCACCTTCATCATGACTATGAGTATGAGGCGCCATAACGTGTGAGTCAGCATGAGCACCTGTACCGAGATTCATAATTGGGAATTGATTAGCTCCACCAGAAGTCGGTATCTTTGATGCATTAATCAATTTTTGCACCTCGGAAGGCGGTAAGCCTCTTAAGCTTAAATTTGTTGAGCCTGTACCATTAATCATCAAGCCACCACTTGCGACACCTGTTACGTTTGCTGCAATTGCAGTTACACTATACGTAACCCCACCTACAATAACCTGACCGATAACTGTGCCTACGGGAATCCCACCGACAGGTCTTGTTGTATCCGTGTATCCCATATACACTGGTGTACCACCTCCTGGTTTTAATTCTCTTGTTGTAGGATCAAGAACTTGACCCGCTGTATCCATCGGAATAGCAACACCAGTACACATATCTGATACTGGGCTACCCTTAACAATAGTAGAGTCGGTTTGACGCTTACGCTGAGGGGTATCGGTGGATTGAGCTGCAAGATTCTGTTCAACATACACTCCACCTTTAATGTATAGATTACCTGAAATACCGACATCACCATCAAGTAGCACTTGTTCGTTATTACGCTGTTTAATATGAACGATATCTCCAACGAGCGACAAGCGTTTACCACCGTCAATATTGACTTCATTTGCACTACCTATGTTAACCTGTTCGCCGGCAATATTTGTCATAGCACCGGAGATATTAACTACACCATAAGACTTGAGATTAACTCCACCTGCTCCAACAAGAACATTATAGCGATTACAGACATTGAGAGTATATGTACCGCCCGGGAGATCATCGACCATAACTTGCTCAATAAGCGGTGACGGTTTGTTAATCGTTAATGAAGCACCAGGATGTACTTGAACATAAGCTGGTTCCATCTTACCTAAAGGGTCAATACGAATAGCCCCCCAATCATTCATTACCGTGCCAATAGTTTCGACTTTATGTTTTGTAATTTCTAAAATCTCTGAACCACCTTGGCCCATAAGAGCTTCAAGCTTTGCTAGCTGTGGTACTGCAGCAAGCATCATGTTTGGCAGATCGACAGTCTTCTTTGTCTCTACTGCCCAGACACCATTAAATGAACTCGGACTTAATCCCGTACCACCGCAAGCTGGGCATTTATGCCCGGCAGGAAAACCTGGTCTATGAGGCAATGTAGATCGATCGGTACCTACAATAGCTGTAGATGTATTACCACCTGTGAAAGCAGTAATAACACTAGCTTGTGGATTAAAAGGACCGACAGTCGATTTAATTAAATTAAGAAGAGATCCTACATTTAAACCAGCGAGAAAACTACTTGGAGTAACATCACGAATTATCGAGTCCAAGCCAGTCAGAGTTTGTTTACCAACACCATCACCAATAGTATTACCTGTATATACAGTGTTTGTCATGGCTCTATAACCAGGTGCAAACGAATTATTGAGAGCTAGTACTGTATTATTAGCATCAGCGCAAACAGGGCATAATGCTGGGTTTCCATTTTTTGTTTGACCGGTACCATTAAGTTTTAATAAATTAGCTACGCTGTTATCTACAACACCATTTGTTCTACGAATATCGAATAATTGCCTGATATCAGCAATTGGATTCATAATTGATTTCCACTGCTGATAGAGCGCGACATTTAAATCACCGACCTTACGATAGTGATCTCCTGCGATAACGTTATCATAATCACGTTGGGTAAATTCGTTTCTCGTACCTCTAACTGTTTGAAACAAGTCGCCGAGGACTAGTTTCTGGTCATTATTGGTTGCGAGTTCAATATTAGCCTGATTATTAAACTCTTTGAATGATCCTGAATAATGAGTTAGCTTTAAAATCTCTCTATTATCTGTATTTACAAAAGCTAATGTACCACCTTTTTGATTGATAACATACTTGTTGCGATAGGTTTCGGCGTTAATAGTACCGGATCCTGTTGATGCATTCTCCCATTCACCGGGATAGTCTAACCCGGGTTGACCTGCTACAGCGTCATAAATGGAATTCCATTCTGAAGCACCGTACGAAACGCTAAAAACAACCGGCTTTAATGGGTCACCAGCATTAAAGAATACCCATACGTGTGATCCTACATTTGGAACAGCAAAGGAACCTTTACCACTATTACTATAACACTCTGGAGTATAGTTATAGCTTAGCTTATTGACATTATTAACGTTTGTAAGTTGAGGGTTATTAAATGCATCACTTAGATTGACAGTCGCCATATCATAGATATGACCTGGTTTTTCAGCTATATTGTCAGAATTTTGAGAATATGGCGTCGGGTTTGATCCGAAGAGGTAATTATAGTTACTACCGTCACTTGTAGTTGCTTTCTTTGACGCTGCATGGTACCGACCAGCGCTTGATTCTCCGGTAATAGGAGAGGCAATTTCAGCCCAAGGAAGAATTAATTTTAAGTCGTCAATAATATTTGTAAGATCACTTCCTATGTTTGAGCCAATAAATTTAAACACACGATCAACAGCAGGTTGTTGATCGCTATTTTCTATCCAGTTCTTATAGACTGTTGGCGTGATATGCGGCACGAATACCTTGACACGACCTCTGTATTGAGGATCATTGTTTTGTACGACGATGCCCATATAATTGCCGTAATATTTTGGATAATCCATACTTGATATACCATTATTTACACCTATAATCTGGATATGCTAATTAAGGTTTCACACGAATCTCCTATTTCTATACTACAAACGTCAACACTGTATAATGATTTTGATTATGCTTTGGTACATTTATTTGAGTCGCATCCAAAGTATTACCAATATTTTAAAACAGCTCGTGAAGTTTATAACCGCGAAGTACTTCTTGATAACTCTATTTTCGAGCTTGGACATGCATTTGAGGGTAGTAAGTTTTTAGCTGCTGTCCTTGATCTCAAGCCTAATATGTTTATTGTACCAGATGTTCTCGAGAATAACATGGCAACGATAGAAAGCTTTAATGTCTGGAAGACGAACATCAAGCAAATTAAGAGTGAATTTGTGACAAGGGCAATCGGAGCTGTTCAAGGCAAAACGTGGCAGCAGCTTATTGAGTGTTACAAGTATATGTCTGAAAATGCTGATATGATAGCGATAAGCTTTGACTTCTCTTATTATGAACATACCGGTGAGGGTCATACTCAACTCGAACGTTGGTGCTCAGGACGTCAGCGGTTTATTAGTCAGCTTATTGATTCAGGTATCTGGAATTGGAATAAACCACATCATCTTCTTGGTTGCTCCTTAGCTAAGGAATTCCGTTATTACTTGAATCATAATATTTTTAATATTGCAAGTTGTGATACAAGTAATCCGATTGTTGCTGCTATTCATAATATGAAGTATGATGCTGAGTACGGTCTTCCGACAAAGCCATCCACAAAGCTTGCTGATCTTATCGACCACCAGGTAACAAAAGATGAGATGGAAATTATAGATTATAATACTAAAATGTTTAAGAAGATCTTATGCAGGTAGATAAAAATTGGATAGCATTCTTTAGTCAGAGCGGTACAGAATTGAATAATATAATTCAACATACTGGTAAGGTACCTACTGCAATTATTACTAACCGGCAAAATGATGATGGTGTAAACATAATGCTTAAACAGGCTAAGGATGAGGGTAAATTAAGCTGCTGGATAACATTACCTAAGAATCCTGAACTAAAAGATTATAAAAAAGCGCTTAAGCCATATAAGAACCCGCTTATTACTCTACATGGATATTTGAGAATAATTCCAAAAGAGATTTGTAAGAAGTATAAAAATATTTATAATTTGCACCCTGGACTTATAACTGAGTATCCAGATCTTAAAGGTAAAGATCCACAGGTAAGAGCTATTAAAGCAGGCTATACGACCGCTGGTGCTGTTATTCATAGAGTTATACCTGCTGTTGACGAAGGTGAGATTATTGTGTCTCATGCTATTAATATTACTGGTCTTTCAGAGGAAACTGTAATTAGCCAGTTACACTCTCTTGGGAGTGTAATGTGGTATCAATTTTTAGAAAATTATGAGCATAGATGAAATAGTAAAAGCAATAGAAACACAATATCCTGATACATGTGTCGAATTCAAAAAGATTCAGCACGAACATTATCTTACATTCTGTAAGAAGCAGTTTGACTACGGTCCGGGTAATATTTCTCTCGGATCTTCGTTAGTAACACCTGATGAAAGAAAGGCTTCAATTTCAGCCATTGTTGTTCGTCTTAATGATAAGCTGCAGCGATTGATCAATCTTGTTCTTAGAAAAAATAGCCTAGAATCAGCTAACGAGTCTGTCTTCGATGCATTTCTCGATATCTCTGTCTATAGTATTATTGCTGAGATTGTTAATCGTGGCAAGTGGGCAAAGTAGTCTCTATAATTGATATATGTTAATAAGCTTTTCTGGGGTTCAGAGTTCTGGTAAAACTACATTACTGAAGGCTTGTAAAGAAATCTATAGCGATCGGTTTGAGTTTGTAGATGAGGTTACGAGGCTAGTAAAGCGTGAGTTTAATGTTCCTATTAATGAAGAGGGTACGGGTTTAACGCAATGCTTAATCACGAATAAACATATCGAGAACGTTCTAAGATTTAGGGAGACAAAGGGGGCTATACTTGATCGTTGTATTCTCGATGGACTATGTTATACAGGATATCTTCATATAGAAGGTAGTGTTCCGAAGTGGGTATTTGAATATACGAAGAACGTTTTTAAAAAGCTTATTACTCAATATGATATTATTTTTTATACTGATCCTTATGATGTAGCTCTTATTGATGATGGAGAGAGAAGTACTGATGTGGAGTTTAGAAACAAAATGATTGAAACGTTTGAACAAGCTATTATTTCATATAATGATTTACTAGAAAATAAACTCGTTCGACTAAAAGGAACAGTTGAAGAACGAATGGAAGCTATTAAAATAAAACTACAATAATTATGACAACAAATATAACTGACATTGCTTCTAAGACTCTTGGTTCATCGGCTTCATATGCTGTATATACCGAGCAATTTGATCCATCACTTCTCAACCCCATGCCAAGAATTCTCGCTCGTGAAGGGTGGGGAATTAAAGGTGATGAGTTTGTAGGTTTTGATACATGGCATTGTCACGAAGCAACATTTCTTTTGAATAGTGGTGTACCTATTGCCGGTACTATTAAGTATGTATACCCTGCTGATTCAGAGTTTATGGTAGAGTCAAAGTCAGCGAAGCTCTATATGAATTCATTTGATATGTGTAAGATGGGCGATACTGTTGAAGAGGCTATTACAAATTACGAGAGACAAATAACCATTGATCTTACAAATGCTATTGGTAAGGAGGTAAAGGTTAAATTTTTTAAATCAGGCTCTACAGGCCTTTTTCCTCTTAACGACTACACCGATTTGTATGACATTATAAACAGAGCTAATGGTGTTGAGATTACCGATTATAGCGCTAAGGAAAATCATCTTAAATTTATTGAAAGATCTAACGGCGGGACACTTTGTGATAACAAATATTTTACAAATGCTCTAAGATCACGTTGTAGACATACAAAGCAAAAGGATACAGGGGCTGCTTATATTAATATTATTACAAAAGGTACATCAGTTGATCCTGTCTCACTCTTTAAGCAGATTGTTTCATTGCGTGAGGTTAATGAATTCCATGAATTTTGTGCTGAAAAGCTTCTTACAAGTATTATGGAGCATAAGGAAGTTGTAGATTGTGTGGTTACTCTTCTCTATTCTCGTCGTGGATCGCTAGATATCAATCCGACACGCGCTAGTAATAGACACCTTCTTCCGAAATTTCTTGGTGACACAAACGTGTATACGGAGAAGGCAATGGGTCAATAATTTAGCTTGTTAGTTGTTGTAACACAAAAAGCCCTGGCTTAAGCCAGGGCTTTTTCTTTTTATATATTAATTTATATTAGCCGAGGTATGCCTGTAGGTTAGCCTGACCACCGGTTGTACGGACTTGATGGTTTACATCAGGGCTACCGGTTAAGAAGAAGAAGTTATCAACAACAGATGTCTTTGTAGGATCAACAATTGTTGTATTAGCATTAGCTGATAAGCTAATTGATGTTGTGAGGAGGGAGCGCTGTGGGAAGGTAATTGTCAGTGTAGCAGATTTTGTTGTATTGCTATATGTAGATGTAGCTATTTGACCAGGCCATACTTGAGGAGTTGCTAAAACTGTTGGCGAGCTAAGAGATAAATTAATTGTTGTGCCACCGGCAGAACTAAGTGAAGCATAATCACTATTTGCACTAGTAACAATACTAAGTGTACAAACTTCATCTGTTAGTGCATTGCCGAGTGTTGTTGCACTTATGTTAAGCTTAAGTGTGGAAGCATAACCAGTTGCGTTTACAGTTGATGAAGGTACAGTACTGATAAGAACTGGTGTATTGAGGACGGTTTCGTATGCCATATACTATTATTTATTCAGCATGTGACGCTTTTTTTACAACAATATAAAAGGGAAAACCCGGTCTTTCGACCGGGTTTTCTTTTTGATCTTTCGAGGATCGTGTATACTTCTTAGAAGTAGACAGACTGCGTAGCCGGTGTGAAGGCTGTGCTGAGACCCTGGAGAACGATAACGTGATAATAAAGGTTTGCACCAAAGATATTATCAACGACACCGTAACGGGTGAGCAAGCCAACACGGGGACTGAAGTCGTTAGGACCGATAGTACGCTGAACCATAACAGGGATGTATGGGCAGTAGATGATACCGGTGTCGTAGAATTCAGGTCCCTTGTAACCGAGAAGTGCGTAGTCGAGACGGGTAGTACGAGTCTGGGCGCTAGTTCCACCAACGTTAGTTGGGAAACCACCCTTACCACCGAAGTTACCCCCGGCGTTAGCCTCGAACTGAGCCTCTGTACGTGTATCACGGTAAACATTGAAGCGACCAGCTAAGGAACCTACCTTTGCAACACCGACGGGCTGAGTATTGACAGAGCCTTGAACGGGTACCCACTGGAATTCAGGGAGCATTTCAAGGATCGCGCAAACGCGAGGTGTACCAACGATGAAGTTGGCGGAACCACGGCGGTTACGGACGGCAATACGATTAGCCTCAACGATGAGTCTCTGATAGAAGTCACGATTACGCTCAACGAGCCAGCGACCATCGGCTGAAGCAGGATTCCAGACGGAGAACCCAACGCCGTAACCGGCATTGAGGGCTGTCTGGATCATACGAATGATCATTTCACGGTCGATTTCGGCCTGAAGCTCATACGACATAGCGTTGGTGAGCTCAGTATCGATATCGATACCGTTCATGTTCTTAAGATCCTGTTCGAGCTCAACGGACCAGCGAGCTGCAAGACGGCGGGTGCCGGCTTCAACTGCTGTCTTCTCGAAGGAAACGACGATCTGAGGAATGTTGCTGGACAACTCGAACTGGCCGAGGAGTGCGGCAACGCCCTGATCTTCAGGAACCATTGTGAAGTAACCTGTAGCACCGGAGAGAGCTGAAGAGCTGGCGCCGGTGAAGGCTGTGTTGAGGTACTGATAACCTAATTCAGGGTTAGCGGAGAGGAGAGCATTACTAGCTGTGCTGTACTGCTGTGTGCTTGAAGCATCAAGCGATCCACTCTGATAGCCGAGGGAAGTAGGTTCGTACTTATAACGGAGTGCAAAAGCAAGACCGACTGGACCACTCATGGGCTGAACACCAACGATTTCGTTAGTGATGAGCTCAGGGAATGTACGCCTGATCATCGGGATGAGGATCTTAGGAAGACGAGCATCATTCGGAGCATAGGCGTTATCGTTCTGTGAAGGGAACTGATTGCCATACTGGTTGAATGTAGCGTTTGAACCGAAGACACCACCAGCATCACTGTTGGAGGCTTCAAAGCACCACTTCTCTTGGTTCTCAAGGAGGATGGCGGTGTTCAAGCGGGTATGATCGTCTTCAATCGCAGCAACGTTGTTGGATGTGTAATCCAATACAGGACTCCACTTCTCAAGCAATGTCTTAGCGCTTCTCTCATCGATGTAGGACTGTGAAGGACGGATTGATTTTGACATAGTTTTAAAAAATTTCTTTCTTTTTGTCGACCTTAATTTCTATTCAGGGGAAAATCCCTCAACAATAAATCTTCTATTCTTTAGAAGAAAATAAAACTTAGTACTTATGAAGCTCGTTCAAGTAAAGATTGAATGCACGATCTTCACTTGCAGGAGTCTCAACGGACTCCTCGATTATCGGGCGATCAACAGCTGTTGTGACTGTTTCTTCCCTAGCTTCGGTAACAAGATTGTTGAACCGCTCTTCTTCAGATTTCTCATAAAGACCGAGAGTGTAATCAAAGTTTTCAGCGATAAACTTAGCGGACTTTGAACCAAGCATCTTTTTCATATACTTCTTCTTATCCTCGTCGAGTGAAGAAATCTTCTTCTCGAGTGTTAAGCTCGCATTAACAGTGTTTAACTGCTCAGTTAATGTAGCAATCCGCTTATTAGCGGTTTCAAGCTGACTAGCAGCTTCATCAATTCTTGTTTTGCCATCAACGACGGCATCACGGATGCTCTCTTGGGCGAGAGCCATGTCAACAGAAAGCATGTTACGCATCTCGTTTAAAACGGAAGCAGCACGCTTATTGTTGACAGCTTCTTGAATTTCAGCTACTGGGAGCTTCTCTTCAAGATAAAGTTCGAGATAATTGCTGACCTGATCGATCATTTCACTCTTAAAATTGGTAGCCTCTTCTGTGAGAGCTGTTTCATATTTTTCAACGATTTGCTTAAGCTTACGAGCACGATCAGCGTCAAGAGCTTCGACAACTTTTTCGAGCTTGGCTGTATGATCAGCGTCAACAGCTTCTAAAAGAGTTTCAAGCTTACTAGCATAATCTTCGTCCTGTTCGTTAAGAGCCTTTTCAACGTGAAGTTGAACTTTAGCGTCGACTGAGGCTTCATAGGCGCTTTCAATTTCCTTAAGAACATCTTCTGTAAGAATGTCCTTTGTAGCGGCCTTGAGGAGTTCGGAGATATTATTTTGCATAAATTGTTGATTTTTGGATAGCTTTGTCGATAGAAGCTTTGAGCTTAGATTCGACTACACCTTGTAAATACTTATCGGCCTGGGCGTAATTTTTTTGAGAAACAGCCTTTAAAAAGTTAGCAATATTAGTGCTTTCGTTTTTAGTCATAATTTTATTTAGTCTCTCTTCATTAGCTTCATTAGGCTTTTCTTCACCACCTGTAAGTTCATCGGCAATATCAGAAGCTTCTTTAGGGTTCTTACCAGCATCAGCAACAGCTTTACTAGCTTTGACTTTTTCCTGTGACTCGAGCTTCTTTTTTACAGCTATATAGTTAGGAGACAATTTCTTAATAATATCCTCTTTACCGCTCGCCTTTGCAGCAGCAATCTGTTTAGCGAGATTATCGCGCTGTACTTTAAGTGGATTAGATGTAGGTGTAGAAATCATATTAATTAAAGTTTTGAGAGAAAGGTAAGAATTTGTTCTCTTAAGAATGAAGCGACATCATGGCGAGGTAAGCCGCGAATACTCTTTTCAAGAGATTCATAAACTTCTTCAAGTTTTCCATCCATGCCAAGAACGAATTGCTTTGATTCAAGAATACCGTTAACGAAAGCTTTAGGACAGCTTGGATCAGCTACGCAGTCAACGGCAATAAGACGCATTTCATTGACACGATTAATTCCATCAGATTGCTCTTCAAGCTGACCAAGAGCACGACTTGACATGCCGACTTTAACGCCATCATTAATAAGCGAACGAACAATTTGACCAACAGGGGTTGAAAGAACGATTGATTCACCTATGATAATATTACCATCCTTACGTAAAGAGGTAACCATATGACATGCTCTTTCGAGATCAACTTCAGCTGAAGCAGGGTGGTTTAATTCACCTAATGCACGCTTAGGGATAACCATTTCTTGGACGTAACGATTAACTTCACGCTCCATATCCGACTCTGTATAGATTCTCTTGTTCTTATTAACCTCTTCGCAAGCCATATAAGGGCCACGAATCTTCATTACAGATTGACCTTTAAGATTTTTCTGCTCTTCAATATACTCGAATTGCTCTTCTGAGGCCGGTGTTTCAACTAATAATCGTAGTGACATAAAGATATTTATTGTCCGAATAGTTATTTATCTATACCTAACTCTTTTTCTGTTAAGATTAAAAAGTTGTAACCGTATTTATTGCACCACTTTTTAGCGGCATCCCATTTTGCCTGATTCTGAGCATAACGTGCTGTCTCGTAAATCATTGTCGACATACGTTTTTTACCCTTTACAGGTAATACGGTTTGTGCACTTGGCTTAATCTCAATAATATATTTTTTTATTATATTACCCTCTTTTATTGCAACAACGCCATCCGTATAATACCTATGTACCTTACGATCAATTGGACTAACGTAGGGTATAATTATTGCCTCCGATGCCCACTCAACAACATTAGGATTGTCATCACACCATCTAAAAAATTTTAACTCCCAGCCTGAACGGTATACAGGATCTTCTTTGCCGATATATTTTGTTTGATTTTTTGGCTTAAAGATACCCTGCTTAAACTTACCCTTACCGTTAAGTGGGATCATACTATCCTACAAAAAATTGAGGAGGCATAGCATCGCCCATTCCTGGTGACGCGCCAGTAAAGAGTTGGTCTTCGAGTTTCTTTTTTTCTTCTAAGCCTTGACTTAATAGATCGTTGTAATTAATCGAACCACCGCCAAATAGTGCTGTATTACCATACTTACCTCTCACGTTACCTACCGCTATCTTACTCAAGGCAAGTGCATATTGATATACCCACTGTTCTTTAATAACGTCACGTAGAGGTCTCTCAACATAACACGCTACTGTACCCCAGAACTTACTACCTGAACCAGGTGTACGTGGAGGTGGATAAAAGACTAGGGTCTGAGTACGAGGGTCAAACGTAAACGAACGTCTAATGGCGAGTAATTTTTCTCTGACTTCAAGCCAATTCTTTAATGTATACCAACTAATAAGATCGAATCCGTAGTTACCCATTGCGTAACTGAAATAGGTTTGCTGTGCGAGAGTTTGCTCAATAGTAAAGAGTGTGTTAACACCATCGGATGAACCCTCTTCAAAATTAAAGATATCAACGACTTTTCTGTAATCCATGATGTCATAGTCAAAACTATTAACGATTTGTTGCTGACTATTACTTGATGGTGCGAAGATACCAGCTACTGAACTATTATAGTTTATAACACTAAGATAAGCTGTTGTCGTGAGAATTTGATTTTGAAAAATACCCGTAGCATATGTACTTGAAAGAGCTGGTGACGCACTAAAGAAGCTTCCTGGGATTGTTGAAGTAGCGGCATATACTGTAGAACTCGGTACGTTGATGCGATTGAAATAAGGCGTTATACTAAACAAATCATCGAGTTTTATACCGACACCATCTTTATAAAGATCGGAATTAAAAACAAGATATTCTTCTGTATATCCTGCATATTTGGTAAACATTTCACAAGCCTGTGAGATAAATTCAAATAGCTGATCTTGGTGAATTTCGATATTAATCATCGGCGCACCAAGCGATCGGGTAATTCGATCGCCAAGCCGACTGAAAGAATTTATTTTACTAGATAAATTTGAGCTTTGAAAAGCTGAAATTGGTGTTACGGCAGAGCAATCCATAACAGTATTTATTAAGCAGGAGGCGCCTCACCGGCTGGTGCTGGTGTAGCTGCACCTGCAACTTCAGGTGCCCCGGCTTCTGGAGGCGCTTCTTCACCGCCTGTTGGAGCTGGTCCAAATGCCGGAGGGGCTCCACCACCGGCGGGAGCTCCACCACCACCGCCTGCGCCTTCGGCTCCAGGTACAAGTGATCCAGCCTCCCGCCAGTCAGGACCTGTATTTTCAATTTGCGATAGCTCCCACATAAGTTCTTTATCCTTACGTAAGAATTCTCTATTTGCCATAACCTCAGAATCGTTCCATCCAAGATATTTTTTCTGAGCGTAGGTCTTAGAGATGAAGTCGCTTGTGGTAATAGTATTAAAGTTCTCAGCTCTAAGCTGAAACTTTTGTTGTTCGCGTAATTCGTAGAAATTTGTAGGTACGTTAAAGGTGAGATCGATATGTGTCTCCTTAAGACGCATTTCTTCGTAAATACCTTTTAACTTAAGATGGGTAATAAAACCATTCTTAAGACCTGAAGCAAAACGCTGTTGCTGACGGATAACAAATCGTGCAAACTTAAGCTCTTCTCTAAGAATATCTGCACCATCCTTATACGGATCATCAGGATTAAGACGTGTTGACGGTACCTTAAGCGACTTATATAACTTCTTAACAAAGTACATAAGATCTGTTAACTCACCAAGATTTGCACCTCCTGCAAGTTGAGTAACAGAGGTTCCTTCAGAGCCTGCACGCTTGGCAAACCAGAAGCTATCAAGCATAGACTGAGGATTAAATTTCTGTACCGTCGCACTTTGATTAGAATCATACGTCCGCTTTGACCAGTAATTGGTCATAAGCTTACGGAGATAGGCCTCAGCTTTTGGCGGCGGCATATTGCCAACATCAACGTTGAATACAAGACGTTCTGGAGCTCTTACAAGACGATAGATAACAATAGAGTCTTCAATAAGACTCAACTGACGATAAGCACGACGTGCATTTTCAATAAACGGTAATCTTAAATTCTTGCTCTCATTCCAGATACCAGAGTTAATATAAGTTACCTGATTTATATCCATCGGAATAAGCTCAGTCTTTGCCACCTTGCCAGGATTTTTTGCATCGTAAATAGGCTTACGTAAGAGATAGCCCTTAACGATCATATTTTGAACGTTTTCAAAAACTGGATCAATTACATCGGAGGGAATTGCAACAACGCCTAAGATACCCTCCTTTGGATATTTTTTGTGAATAATATGTTCCCAATAAATTTCGGCGTCAACAAGCATCTGTCGAACATATTCCCATCCTTTATGCTCAAGATCAAAATAACCGATATACTTTTGAAACTCTTTCTTAACTTTCGATTTTTGCGTCTCAGATAGACCTGAGTCAATAAAGTTAAGCTTTACTATTTCACCCTGATCATCTTTATTAATAAATTCGTCACAGATCTCATCCAACGCATCAGCAACCTCTGAATAAGCTGCCATAACACGATAATCCATGAGTCGACGACCTTTATCCGGTTGGATATTGGCGTACATAAAATCGTGATAATCCTTATTTTGGAGAATGCTTGCGTACTGGTCATCGGTCATTGCAATAGACGATGACACCGACTGCCGTGTTAAAGCTCCTATTCTATCTGTACCTTTTCCATAAAAATCCTCATATTTTGGATTTAACGCCTTAATCTTATCGTTAATATCATAGGACTGGTAGGGAAGCTTTGATGAAACATACTTCATTAACTCTCTACCGAATGTACTTTCTCTATTAGAATCGACCATAATTCAACACAATTACTTAATGAGTATTTAGTAGAATATCAATTATAAATACAGATTTGGTGCTTCTGAATTAGATGTGGTGTATGTGATATTATTTGTAATTTGCGGATAGCCGTATGTTGATAGTCTTTCAACCTCCGTAACAAGTTTTGTGCTGACAGGGTATGTGTAAGTATTTGCAGTGAGTTCGGCAACTGAAGTAAGAAGACTTGTAGCGTAGAAGTTACTATCGATATAAAAGATATTACCGACAGGGTCTTGAGTCGCAGGGAATAACCAGCCTTTGATAGTAAATGAAGTATCGCCTACAATTTTATATTTCTCATTCGCTGATATATCAGTAGGGTAATTTAGACTCACTGACCCGCTCCATAAAACCTCGCTTCTAATTTCCTGTGGAACAGCAAATCCATCTGTAACTAAATCAGTTGGAACTTTCCATGAGAGAATAATATAGGGATTATTGTATGGTATAAAGTTAGACAAAATCTGATCCATATCAGTTTGAAATTTTGTCATAATTGACATATTAACGGTAATATTAACAGGGACAGGGCTATTATAGTGCACTGACGTTGAACCTGTTGATATATCACTAGTTCCGCTTGGGAAATAATATCCATTTATTTTATTAAAGACACGTGCCTCATCTCTTGCAACATTGCTTATACTAACGGAAACAACCGGTACTGTTATATTTTGCGCTAAATTAACGAGATCATAAAGAACACGCTGTTTTGGTGCATATACATATCTTACTTGTACTTTATTTTTAGGTACGCGATTCTTATCGTATCTATTAATAATAATATCATCAAACGCAGTAACAAACTGAGTTAATAGATCACGAATTTCAAAATGAAAAGTCTGTAGGTGCACTTAAAGTATTTATTAATGAATACGGTCGATAAAATATTTTGGTAGCTTACCCTTCGCTCTTTTTGCTACGTTTATAAAGTTTCCATCTAAAATATACGTACTAGAATAATCGTCCTTATTACGTGTAGCTCGGCCTGATGCCTGAACAACGGCGTTAAGCATCTTATTTTCATACCAAGCGCTGTCTAAATCAAATAACCTTTTGATCCGCTTTGATGAAAGCGGTAGGAAGGGTAATTTAACGATAATTTGAAATCTCGCAAGATCATCCTTAAGATCAATACCATAGACAAGCGACGGTGATACGAGAATAGTAGGTTCAACACTCTCACTATGAATTTTTAAAATCTCTTCGTTTGTATTATTAGTATCTCTACAGAGAAGTCTTTTATTGCTCTTTAATCTATCCTTAATAAACGATGTAATATCATTCGAGTGAGTATGAATAATTCCTTTATCAGTTTTATGATGATCTATAATTGTCCTTATTTGCTCACATATCCCTGGTAGAGCATTATTTAAGGTTTTATAGTTAAGCTTATATTTAGAGGAGATATAAATTGGAGACTTAGCAGGATCAAATGTACTATCAACCTCAACATATTCGTAATCTGTAATACCTAGAGACTTTGCAAAATGCTTATGATCGATGATTGTTGCAGACATAAGCACAACTTTTTCACCGTGATTAAAAATATACTTCGAAAGTGTATTAGCATGGAGAGGAGTTAAGATAACACGCTTTGAGTCAATGTCGATAACAAACTCACACTCATGCCAGTGGGTACTAATAATAGTCAGTGACCTATGCATGTTTTTTAAGAACTGATATTTTATTTTTTCAGACTGTGGTATTAAATTTTGTTTTTTATTAGCTTTATTTAGAAATGCTGTTAGTTCGTTTGTAATATTTTCTAGAAGAACACCTATCCAATTATAAGCTCTGTCACGATTATCTGTAACTAGTATATCACAGGATATATTATAATTGTCAAGTTTCTCATAATTAATTTCAGCAGAAAACTGTCGAATGAGTTCGTCTTCGAGCTCAGAAGCTTCATCGCAAATTAAAAAGTTTTTTTGCTTGATATGAGATGGGAGAGATAAAAACATCTTATAATTAAGAGCAGCAAAGTTTGCTAACATTGCTTCATTGCGTGCGTTGTAGTATGGGCATCTATTTTCAGCCCAGCAGTTATCCCTCAATGTAGGTGCAAATGTACAGGGTGCTAGTTCGGCGTCGTAATTCTTATCAACATCGCAGACATAGTTTGTTTTGCCTTTAAGTAAATTAGTATCATTAAAAAGCTCTTGATATTGATCTTGAAGAGATTTTGTTATGGTTAGAGCAAATGTACCAAAAGCAGGTTCGTCCTTACATTCCTGTTCATAAGAATAATTACCATCAAAATCCATTTTATAAGCATCATAACTACGAATTAATTGCTCAAATGTTTTACTCGGCATAGTACTAGCATTAGCTAGTGTTTTAGCAATAAAGCTCTTACCTGATCCTGTCGGAGCACAGCAGACAACAAACTTTTTACCAGTATTAAATGCCTTTTCAATTCGATTAATTACGTCGATTTGAAGCTTGCTCGGGGTAAAACTAATAGGAAATTGTGATATTAAACTTACAGCCACTAGTATAGTATACGCGCCTAACTAAAGTTAGCAATGACTTTTTTATTAAAAAATTTTGATGTCTTGTTTAGTTTAACTTTATCTGTTAGTTCCTTTATAGCGTTATTTGATATACAAAAAGATTCAAGCGTATAGTCAAACTCTATACTATTAGTATTACACTTAATAGAGAATGGATACGGAAGCTCATAAATTACTTTCTTATTTTCTTTCTCTATTCCGAGAAGAGTAAAAGTGCAGAAGAAATCCTTTATACAAAAAAGCTGTAACTTACCCTGTTTGATAACTTTATTATCAATAGTAAACGTTGCCTTCAGTAGAAGGAATGGTTTAATTATTTGTTCAATTTCTTCTACTGATGTCATGAGTTCATGAAGCTCACCTTTTGTGGAGCCGAAAGTCCAGCAAGCTTTTCGTTAAAAAATGTCCAAAACGTTTTATTAGCTGGTATAACTTGTATTAGATCACAAGCTATCATATTAATACACCTATAGTCCTGCATAAAGATATCCCAGGTAATAATAAGATCTTTAGCATTAGGGTCAAATTTAGGCATATTAATAGCACGTTTATAATTAAGCGCTAGCCTACCTTCTGGACTATTAAGTAGGGTAAGCGAATTAGTACAGAGCATGCGTCGAGTTAACCCAGCGCCAGCCTTTGGGCGACGTCGATTAAATTTAATCTCGACGACGTTGTTTAGTAGTAGGCTTTTTAAGGTTGGCAGCGACGCTTTCATTATCATCTCCTCTTAGTGAACAAATACCAAAGATACGCTGCTCGTTTAAGAAAATACCTTTCCTAAGAGTACCGTAGTTATCGATATCGATATTAGCAACTGGTACGCCGAGATTGTTTGGAAAACAAACAAAATCTCCAACCTTAGCATAACGAACATTAGGGCCAGCGAGAATTACCTCGCCAATTCGCCATGCCTTTGTGTCTGTATTAACAGGGACATGTAATCCGTTGCGAATAATACTTGAACCATCTTCTGTTTCATCGACAAATGTACAAAGAAGAATATCATCGAGTACTTGCTTTAAGTTATAACCGTAAAAAACAGAGTTAAATGAATTTTTAGGGAGTGAAGAAAAGTCAATTAAGCTTTTCGGGAGAGGACCAAGCATGTCAATATCGGCTACCATATACGTTTAATTAGACAGAGTTTCAGAAAATGCAATATATTGTTTAATTTCCCTCTCTGAGAGTTCTAAATTATTCGCAAGCATTCCAATATCGCTATTTTCTTCCTTTTTTTCTTCTTTAATTTTCTTAATATAAGAAATTCGTTTTGATGAAACTTTAGGCATAACAGCTACAAATAAACTATAAAGATCCTTTTTATCTTCAAAGATACCAATATATCTGTTCAGTAAATTGCTAAATGTTGCAGTTGTTTTCGAATACATACTACACCACCTGTTAAGCATATATGGAGAGAAATTACCCTCCTCATCAACTGAATTTAGACAAGTCTTTTCTTTTGTAAAAAGAACACTTGATATAAAATCAAAAATTGTCATATTTTATATTAGTATAATTGCCAGCTATATTGTTATCAATTAAACAGTAATAATTTTTGCGATAACCTCTGTATTGTTTAATTTTATTTTGCTTCTGCAATTGTTGCAATATACTCTGTACTTTATATTTTCCATTATTAATATTAAATTGTGTACATAGTTTATTACAAATATCTCTCGCGGTTTGTTTTTTATTTTCAGTTATTAAATTTATAATAATATTTTCAAAAGAAAAATTCGGTTGAACATACCGTATATCATTATATCCAAAACTATACATCTTTATTTTATTTTGCTCTATTAGTATTTTAATTCGCTTTTTATAGACAGAGGCAGAGCAACTTCTATTAAGAATTTTTGATATCTCAGTAGCTTTTACCCATCCATTTTGTTTGAGATATTTTAGAATCTGCTTATTATCTTTTTCATATAATTTCGACATGTTATATGTTCGTGTATTAATACGATTCAAAATCGCCTGTTGACTTTGTTTATATTCACCCTTTTTACCTTTATTCCATGCTGATCTACCCTTTAAACTCTCTGATAGTTTCTTACGTGTATGTTTACCTAATTTACCGTTTTTACCTCCTTCTCTTATATTGCAGTATATCGGATCAACTAGCGCATTACTTGCTGCTATCCAGCTTTTTTCGGCAGCATTTAATGCTTCTAGATCATTGCAGTATTGTAATATTTCTCTTTTCCAACACCCTCTATATTTTTTACTATAAAATCTTTTTATAAAGATAGCACCTGACCCAATATATCCGTCATCAACAGCGCCTATATGTTGACCAATATATTTTTTGTGTATTTTTGCTCCTGGATGTGTGTTTTCCCAAAGATATATAAAACCGTAATAATCATCATTCACAATATTATTTACACTATGAATGATGATATTTTTTAAGTTTAGTATTATGCTAGTGTGAGCTTGCAGGTTGCAAGGAAAATATCCTCGACCATCGCGTAAAATACCTCAATAATATCTTTCATAAACTGCTGAGCTTCTTCTTCGCCAAGTCTAGTAGAAAAAGCAAAAGCAGGTGCCTTCTTTCCAGCTTCAATATTAATACCGGTGTGACCTAGAGCGACTCCGTTCTTTGAATATGTAATGCTAACACTGCACTTACCTTTCATCTGCGTAACACCGCCTTGATTATGCTCCTTATGAACCATAAGATCATCACCGTCAACCTCAATAGGAGCATGAAGATACTTAGCACTAAGAATATTAGCAATCTGCGTATTGAGTAAGCGCTGAAACGCTACAGCTCCAAACGGATCAAGGTTAGGAATTTCCCAGCAGAAGTTAATTGCATCGTCACTGTAGATGTAATCAGCATTAAGAATATCTTCATTATCGACCATTCCCTCAGCCTCAACCTTCATAGGAGCTCTAAACGCTACAATATTACCAATAGGGAGGGTATTCTTACGAAAATGCTTATATGCAAAGCGTGAGTGAATGAGGTCGCCGTCGTAGATAGGTACGTTAATAATCATAGATTGATGATACTATATTAAATTTGTTTATCAAGTTTTTATTGCTGTTGTATCCAATGTTTAACGCTAGTGTATGGCTCGTACAAATAACTAAAATGCTCATGATGAAAATCTATAAGATTATCATAGTCTGTTTTAAAGAATCTCGTACCGTCGTTAGTGTTTTGTGATATCAATTGGTTGATATGATCATCTGTCAAGTCGTGAATAGAATCTTTAAAGGGAATAAAACTATAATAATCTTTTATAGCTCTTGTATAGACAACAGGTCCTGTTAATTTGAGTATTTTTGTCTCTTTAGCTTCAAGAATATTCTCTGCTGTATATTCAATTGTCTTTTTCAAGACAGGATGTTCTTTACCAAAGAATAAGCACCATTGAACAAAATAATCTGGATTACCTTCACGCGTTATAATAGCAGAATCTGTTTCTCGAATTATATCGTTAAGCTCACAACGAGGATACGAATCAAAATCTATATAAATACCACCATGTTTATATAAAACTAAATATCGCCAAAAATCAGCTTTTGCGGCCCCTATATGAAGCTTACTATATGCCTGTTGAATATCCTTGCTATAATTATCACTTATAAATTGATGAATATCATCATCATCAAAAAGAAAATATTCATAATCAGGATTTTTATTTTTAAGCTCATCAATGAGCTTTTCCATAAAATCTGGTATAGCTCTTGTCTTATATGTTTGAAATATATTTTTATCAATTGGCATTTTAATTGCTCTTATTTAACTGTTCATGGATCCAGTTATACGTATTAGCAATACCTTGCTCAAGGGGCTGTGAAGGTGCCCAATTAAGCTTTTCCTTAATTAATCTATTGTCTGAATTACGGCCCCTTACACCAAGTGGTCCGGTTATATGCTTTTTTGTAAGATTCTTATTTGCAACTTTACATGCAATATCAGCAAGCTTATTAATTGTTACCATTTCATCTGATCCAATATTAACCGGTCCAGTAAATTCAGATAACATTAATCGTCTTACCGCTTCAAGACACTCATCAATATAAAGAAAGCTTCTTGTTTGTTCTCCATCACCCCAAATTTCAATTTCACCGTTATTTTCGGCTTGTGCTACCTTACGACAGATAGCTGCAGGTGATTTTTCTTTACCATTGTTCCAGGAACCAAGCGGCCCGAAGATGTTATGAAAGCGCGCAATACGTACATTTAAACCGTAGTTGCGCTGGTAAGCGAGATATAGTCGCTCACTAAAGAGTTTTTCCCAGCCATATTCACTATCGGGATTAGCAGGATAAGCGCTACTCTCCTCGCAATTTGGATTATTTGGATCAAGTTGGTTGTGTTCTGGATACATACAGGCGCTGCTGCTATAAAAAAGCTGTTTAATATGGTTTCGTACAGCGGTATCAGCAACGTTGAGATTTATTGTAGCAGAATTATGCATTACGTTTGCGTCGTTTTCGCCACTAAAAATATAACCAGCTCCACCCATATCAGCTGCTAATTGATATACTTCATCAAACGGGTTTATACTATACGCACGTTGATCGGGTCCCCACATTACATTTCGTACTACGACGGGATCTGTAAGATCTCCAATTACAAAATCATCAGCACGCGTTTGCTGATATTCATTATATTTTAAATCTACTCCTCTTACCCAATAACCTTCATCCTTGAGACGATTAACCAAATGATTGCCTATAAATCCCCCGGCACCAAGTACTAATGCTGTTTTCATATCACATTAATATAATAACTTTATTTGAAAGGTCAAGTCAGTAAACTGCTATGTATATAAAAATCATCTTGACGCCCTTCTTGTACAAGAACATAACCTTTCGACTTAAAGAGATCTTGAGAAGGTTTTCTAAGAGAATCGACGCCGTATTCATTTTCCCGATAATAGTCTGTTTCGTATGTAACAATATTAAACGTATAATTATACTCAAGCAGTCGATGCAGTGCTTTCAGGGTGAGCGGTGGTGGCTCTAAGTCTAGACTCAAATAATCTATTACTGTCGGCATATTATTATCTTGTAATATTTTACCGTAGTCGGCGGTAGTTGCATCTGTAGCAACAAATACAGAATTTTTTCTATTATTAATCCAGTTCTGACTCCACTGACCGTCAATATCAATCGCTACACCTCTCCAGTTATGTACCTTTTCTAAGTAATACGTGTTGTTGATATGCTCATAATCCTGGCATCCAATATCTAAAAAGGTAAAATCCTTTTTTGTGCTTAGGTATTTACTCGCAGTATTAAAAACAAATTCATCTTGACCGATTTGTGAATAAAACATATTATTAGACGTATTTAACAATTATATGAGGCTTATCAACTTTTGTTGGTCGTATATGAAAATCATAGTACCAATAGTCTTCATCTCCTAGTTGTATTTGTTCCCATTTATTTTTAATAGCTGTAAAATAAAGAGCCAGGATACCCTGATCGTTAGTGAGTGAAATAGGCCATTTTTCGGCTAGATCATAAATTTCGTTGAATGTATTTTCTTCTATTAAGTTGGTATCAAATAACTTTATTGTTGTTTGCGGATAATCTATTTCAAGATTATATGTATTAGTTAACTCGGAAAAAAGCGAATCTGTATCGTCAAATTGTCGTTTTAAAAACCACGGGTTATTTGGGTAACCGTCGCTGTGTGCACAAAACTTACCGACTCTTTTTGCGTTGAACATCCTGTCGATGGAGCTAAAGATTGTCGCGCCGGAATCTATATACAGTATAAATTTCCATTGTTTGAAATATTGGTTAAAGATGTTAAATTTATGATATTGAAATTTTTTTGTTAAAAATTTTTCGGTCCAGTGTGTTCTATGTAATGTATTGAATTTAATATTAAAGTTATTGCTAAATTTAATATCAGGAAAATATTGTATTCTTACTTTTTCATGTCCTAGGAGAGGGTGAGATAGTTTAGTAGATTCTTTAAGATCATCACCAATAACAATTACTATGTCTGAACTGCAGACGAATTGTAAGATACCGCTCAACGTATGTAGCATTCGCTCGAAATACGCATCATTAGTCAATAGTACTGTACAGTAATCTGACATTTTATTTTTTATAGATAACAGATGTGATTGATTTACCACGGTGAGCTTCGCCACTAGCAGTATCGTTATAGTATACATTGCAAGCGTTAATTTGACGCTGCACTTCTGTTAAATCGTTGATGAAGAAATTATTTTTTTTAACTGCAGATAAATTATTAATATTTTCGATCAATGTGAGAGTAGTATTATCATCCTTGTTGCCTGTGTAACCGTATTCATAGCTTGTATGCAGATCTTCAAGAACATAAATGCCTCCTGATTTTAATCTTGGAAGCATTTCCTCAAGCGTGACTTGCTGTTGCTCCATACCGTGACCACCATCATCGATAATAATATCAAATTCGATACCCCGGAACAGGTGTTGCATAAAATTTCTATCAGCCTGATCACCTATATTAAAAATAAAACGATCACCGGATAGGTGACTCTTATCTAAACAATCGATAGCATATATTTGACTATTAATAAAGTAATCTCTAAGCGTAAGTATGGAGTATCCTCTATCAATACCAATCTCTAAAATATTAAGCTGCTTGTCTCTAAGAGGCGTAAAATATCTATCATAGATGTCTGTAAATCCATGAAACGTTGCTTTGTCCGTTCCATAGTGTATTCCTATTTCTGTTAATGTTTTGTTTTTCATTTGTATTAGTGTTGCTTGAGAATGGATTTGCATTTATTTATAAATCGATCACATCCCATGCGAATTTCAAATTGATGATATAATACATCAACATGATTATAACTATAAGTTGTGCCTATGCCAAAATTTCTTTCGCTTGTTAATTTCCACTTTGGTATTTCAGAAGAAATAGCTGTAAAATATTTGACTTTAATATCATTCTCTTCACATATCCATGTCAGCTCTTCCGCAACATCGCTTCTATTGTTTTGAATTAACGACGGGCATCCGAGCTCTTTATAAAGTGAGACGGGAAACGCAAGGCAAGCAGGACCAGCATATAGATGATTATGAGGATTACTATTACATAATTGCTCAATACCTATAATACATTGTTCTTTTTCTAGCTCATTAATAATAATATCGTATAAATTCGACGTTAGCGGAATACAATCTACATCGAAAAATATTATATATTTACTATTACTATTTCTTGCTTTTTCGTTTAAAAAATCACCATGACCATATACACTATGATCAACATTCACTTTAATTTGATCAACAGATAGATTAAATCTATCAAAAACCGCTTTCTGATAATCACAAACCTCGTTTGAAATATTTGAATTTGCGTAAGAGAAAACTTGAAATGATGGTATACTGGTATTCATTTATACAACTTTGTTAATCAGCGCTTTAAAGATTGACATAACGTACTCGGGCGTATATTTTGTATAGCCATTATCTGTCATATCGTATTTCTTAGGTTCGAAGTTTGTTAAAATATTAACTAGCTCATCCTTACTGTTATATATAACCGCCTTATCGCCAAGTATATCAAGATGAGCCCAGTCGAGAAATTGATTACAGCAAATAACAGGCTTCAAACACATTGCAAATTCTCCAATAGCGAGACCAAAAGTTTCGCCATGAGTTCGACCATGAATCATAGCATCACATGTATTAATAAAAGTTCTTTTCTTTTCTATATCGACCTCGCACGGTAGATGTATTACATTCGGCAGCGGTTCACAAAAAGCAGGGGTATTAAGAAAAATAAAATATATATGTTTATTATTCCTAGCTACTTCAGCTACAGCTTCTCTTGCTATAGGTATATCAAAAGATGTTGTACCACCGTGTCGGCCGAACACAATCGCATCTTTAGGTATATTCAATTGCGTGCGAAGATTCTCTGCATTTGTACCTACTCGTACCATATACGGTAGTACAGTAAAGTTTGTATTATTCTTTTTATTAATTTGATCGCTTATCGGTACATATATATCGCCACGAGGTGCGACAGCATCAAAGACGCAGTGTACAAAATATTTCGTATTATTAATATCACCGTATGGATGTTCTTCTGGTATACCCCAAACTTGCGTATAATATACGTTTATTTTTTCACGATCGACAATATTACGAATTTCATCAAAATTATTGGCTTGTATAACCTTAAATCGCTTATTGAATTTTTCAAACACACTTTCATTATATGGTTTTCCATATAATGCATGAGCTTCCTTCGTAAAGCTTAATATGACGCTTTCATTTCCTAAAATTGTTTCATTATGATCTGCATAATCGTAAATAGATACTTCTGTTCCGCACTCGGTAAAGTGACGTATAAAAAAACCTATTTTTGTCTTGTCTTTATTCATTGCTTTACATTATTGTTTGCCATAACCCCTCAGCTGTTTTTTGTATTAAACCGGGCTCCGTCCAACCGATATTTAAAGAATTCTGTCGCTTAATATGATTAAAAAGATGATCAATAGCATAGTCATAGTTATAGTTTTCAAGCATTGTCTTAGCGCCTTGTAGGCTTATTATATAAGCATGTGTACATCTAGACCAGCAGTTTTCAGAGAAATATGAAAGTTTATTTGCTAATTTACATTCTTTTGGAATTGTATATTTCCCAACCCAGGCATCACCGATCCACAACATATCGCCTTGCGCTTCATTTATCTCTTCTATACTTTTTTCAATAAAACATTGTAGATTATCTACACTAAGTAAATCAACATCATCTTCAAAAATAATGCCATAGGGTAGTTTCTGCTGAACTATTTGCTCAAAAACATATTGATGTTTGAGGGTTAAAGAAAGCTCAGTAAGCTTTATATTACATTTTATGTGTTTAATATCTTCAGGTAAAAAATCTTCTACCCATTCTATCGGATACATCAAATTTACTTTATTAAGATCTTCCTGTAGTTTTTGCTTACGATAAGCTGCGGGAATATGATGTAAAATAAAGATCTTACAATTTTGTAACATCACAAAATCCTCCATCAACTATATGCGCTATATTTTTAATGTTACGTAAGTTATTTACATGAGGTCCGTGACTAACAATTTCCGCTAGACCTTTAAATCCAAATTTATTAAACGAAATAATATTAGTTGCTGCATCACTCAAAAAACATCCCCACCAAGCAAACGTACTATTCGAACATACAATATTTTTATATTGAAAATATTTCCTAAAATCCTTCGAAGTATCAGGATCCATGTATGATACCTCACACCCATCAACTGCACTAACGATACGGTCTATGTATTTCTTTTCGTGATCAGTATTTATAAACTGAGCCGTATAATCCGGGTTTGTGCCTTTATAATCACAAACTTGTATAAATTTCTTACCGGGCATTTGCTCTAGAACAGATATATACCAATTATAATCTATTATCTCTGAGTCCTGTCCTGTTTTAACAAAATCTCCAAGCCTTATCGTAACAAAAGTGTCCTCTGTATTCACATCTAATACTTCAGGTGTCTTAAAGAAACTTCTTACAAGATCTCTGTTATTGTTAAATAAATCTGCATCCTGAAAATACCCGTTGATATAATAGCTCATATCGGGTGACAATCTCATATAGTTCGAACCATGGTCCCTTCTAAAAGAGTCGTATACTATATCATGTATAGTAGCAGTGCTTCCGATATTTCTTTCGTTTTCGCCGGGCCTGTGGTCTGTTGTATCTAGGATATTTCTATATTTAAAATCACTTTGTAAATTAAATCCATTTACCTCGGCATGTAATCTTGCAAAAGCATATTGGAACATACAATTACCAAAATTTGTTTCGTAGTTTATAGTTATCATGTATTTTAAAATTTAAATCTATAGATATAATACTCCTTATGCGGTAGTCTTAATAAATCATATGATATGGTAGTGGATGTTGAAAAGAAATCTACAGCACGCTTAATATCACCTATCCAGAAATCATCACCTAATATTTGACCACCAGGTTTAATTTTTTTTGACCAGAAAAATAAATCAGCCAACACGTTGTCGTAATCATGGGCGCCATCTATAAAAACAGCGTCTAAACTAGCATTAGCTATCTCAGCCTCTGTCACTTCAAGACTTTTTTTTCTAAACCATATATAGTTTTGATGTGCAGATAAATAGTCGTTTATTAAAACATAAAGCTCATTAAAATTATTACCAGAAATTTCTGCTTCTTGATTCATTATATCAATAGCAAAATAATCGTTAGGGTAGTTAACCATAGGATCCACAAGATACAGCTGCTCAATATCCTTGCAGTGTTCTAAGATATATTTTGCATGTGTACCGTAACCTACACCAATTTCAGCTATTTTTTTATAGTTATTGTCATTTACAATTTTCGAAAATACACCGTAATGCATTGAAGCCCATCCGTCAATACGATTTCCACCCTCGTCTACACGTTCATTCATATCGACGCTCTGTTTATAATAATCTTTTAATTTCATACTTTGATATAGAGAGCGTCTCCCCATGTCTGAGTTTCAGACTCGAGCCCTGTTTCAATTCTTTTAAATCCGTGCTTTCCGAGAAAATAATCTAAATCTTCAATTAGCGCACAATTTTTATATAGTTCAGCTGTATTAACTTCTGTTAGTATGTACTGTATCCTCTTCAAGGTATCAGTTGCACCTAGCAAAACATTTAACTCACCACCCTGAACATCCATATTAAGTAGATTATAATCTGTCGGAAAATTATAACTATCTAGTGTTTCTATTTCTATTGTAGATATTTCGGTGAATTTTATTGATGGGTATATATCTTTTACAATTAATGGCTGTAGTGTTGAGTTAGCTTGTCCTTCGCAATCTAAGGATCTATAAAATTTAGCATTACCGGAGAAAGGACCAAGACCGGTTTTAAAGCATGTAACGCAACTATCGTGTGCCGTTGTTTCTTTCAGTTTTATAAAACTCGATTCATCAGGTTCAAAAAAAACTATATTACTGATTGTCGGTATGCTCTTATATGTACTATATTCCTCACCGTAGTGGCCTCCAACATGAATAACACCGGTAATATTCATACCGTAATTGTTAATAGCGCGATTTACATCAATATAACTCATTTTATATAAAGCGCATCGCCCCATGCCTGGCTGTCTCTATCTAAAATTGTTTCAACGCGCCTGAAACCATATTTACCGAGAAAGTAATCTAAGTCTTCTACGAGAGCGCAGTTTTTATACAGTTCATCTGTATTTATTTCTGTTAAAATATACTGAATATTTTTAAGGGTATTTGATGCGCCTAACAGGACGTTAAGTTCTGCGCCTTGAACATCCATATTTAGAAAATTTAATGATGTGGTAGGCTCAAATTTATCGAGAGGCTCGACATCGACAGTTTCTTTGTTTGTGAAGACAATTCCTGGATAAATGTGCGTATGCTTGTGTGGTTCAAGAATTGAATTCGATTCACCACCTTGGTTAGGCGTCCTGTATAGTGTTGCTTTACATGAAAAGGGTCCGAGTGCTTTGTTGATGCATATGACTTTTGTGTCGTGTGATGTTTTTTCTTTTAACTTTATAAAGCTCTCTCTATCAGGTTCAAAAAACACAATGTTATCTATTGTACTAATTGCTTTGTATGAATCATATTCCTCTCCGAAATGACCACCGACGTGAATTACGCCAGTAATATTCATGTTGTATTTTTCAATCGATTCAAACAAATTAACCATCATAAAAAAATTATTTACATGCTTTTTCTTGTATATCTACTCACATCCACGAACCATGCCATAAGTGACAGCAATAAGTTTCCTCGGTTATATAATTTCTATAATCCGGTCCGGATTCTCGACATGATGGGCAATTTGGAAAAGGATATAAAAACAAATTCGGTAGTACGACGAAATTATTAAATGTATCTTTGTTTTTAAAGATTTTACTCGTCACCAACCCCTGTCCTGTTGTATTGATGATATCCATGCCATCACTATAACGCATTGGCTCGTCTAGGATTTGCATATCTTGAATTAATTGATTTTTTGGACTACTACCCATTACACTATTTGCGATATTAGGTACATCATCGTAGACAACGCCTCCAAAAAAATCGAGATCCAATAAATCGTCAAACGGTTTGTTTAAAATAAAATCTGTATCACAATATACGCCACCAAATTCACATAGAACATAAAGTCTTAATAAGTCAGACTTTTGACCCAAGCTTGGTGTCTTGTTATAGAGATCGACTTGCGTAAAATTAGGTAATTTATTAACATCATCATCTCTCCACAGCCTGTACTCCCAGTCAAGCGGGAGAGCTCTTTGAGCTTGCGCACAGAACTCTTTTTCTCTCTCTGGCATATTTTTTCCAACCCATATTTGATGTAATATCTTAGGTATTTTTTGTTCTTGCTGCTCTCTATTTTTAATTTCGTTATATTTTTTTACTAAAAAATCCCATTTATCAAAATCTTTTTTTCTCGTCGTATAATTACGACAATACTTCATTGATTCATCAAATGACGGCCAATTTGTTCTCATAAAAGTTCTGCCTCTGAATCACCGTGGTATTTTTCATTCAGGTTTAGCTGTGTCAAATCTAAATTTAAATAGAGAGATGTTATAGATACATTCGATGACGATCGAATTAAATGCCTACATTTCGACAATAAGATGACATCTGTTAATACATTAAGTCCTTTAATGTATCCTGATATGTGCTTATAATTATCGTGTATACTGATAGCGTTTTGACCACGCACGGCATTTATATTATAAATGACTTTTTCGCCGTAACATTTTTTAATAAACTTTACCGCTTCTTCACAGTCTGTTGCAAGATAGAGATAATCATAATCATTAATCACTTTATCAATTTCTTGCTGAAACAGTGCTAAATCGACAGGTGCATGCTTAAACGTAGTACCGTGCATCCCTATCAGGAATTTATCCGTACGCCGTATGTGTACACCGAGTATATTATTTTTGTCAAATAGATCATAATGACCTGATAGCTTCTGTACTGTTGAATCATTTAGAATAAAATGATTATTATAAATGTAATTCATCGTTGTTCTAAAACTATTATTTTTTAGTAAAACAAGCTCGGTATAATCACCTACAACTTGAAAGATTTCTTGAAGAGGATATTGTTGTTTAAAGTAATATTCCCATACATTATCACCGTGTACAGGGTCGCAATAGAGAGTATCGTTACCCCACTTAACAAACCACTCTTCGTTATTTTTAATACAGTGTGATATTTGTCTAGCGGTATCGTTTGAGAGTGCAAAGAATCCTTTTTTTGTACCTGTTATAACCTTCATTATAGTTTTATATATTTGTAATTCGGACCTTGTAGGAGTAAGTCTACACCGTTTTTAGGGTCAATTCTATTATTACCTTTTGTTGGAATAGCATTTATAATATTTGAGCCATTACTAAAAAGGCTTGCCCAGAAGCTAAAAGAACCAACACTCAGTACTAGATTGTTGTGGCAAGATAAAAAGCAAATTGTTTCTCTCTCGTTACCGGTAAAAATTTGTGCATTATACTTTTTAACAAAAGGTAAGATGTATTCACTATCTGTAGGTGTATCTGTGCAAATAGTAAGATGATTAAAGTTTAGCATGTCAAGTGCCTGTTGATAATATTCAAGCGGTAAAAGATCAGGATGATTAGTTTCTCGTAAATCGCCGAGTCTTATATGTATCGCAGCGTGGTCCTGAGGGATATCATAATTGATAAAATTATACCAATCTTTAATCTGTTTTTTATAGGGTATAAAATATTCTTTTCTTTGAAAGAACCCTTCTAATATAATTCTTCTTGGTGTTGTATCGGCGCAGATATTATCAATACTGATATTAGGATGTGCCCAATCAAGACCTGCTGAATATTCATAATTGCTGCTCGTCCCTATTTGTTGAATAGGTGTATCGTAATACGCATATTCAGGTTGATTGTAATTAAGATTAAAGCCATTTAAAGCAAACTCTCTATGTCTTTGATCAATTCCAAAAAGCTTAAACTTTAATTTTTCAGACAGAATCCTACCATACATATACTGACACAATTGATTACCGTGTCTGCACCCGGAAATATGATTAACGACAATACTCATTTTGCTTTTAATATATTGAGAATATTTCTTGACATACCTTCCATAGTAAAATACTCTTTATAGATTTGCTTTCCTTTTAAGAGCATGTCGCTGTATTGTTGATCGTTAATACTGGTTATTTTATCTTTAATTAGGTGTATATCGTTACTATGTATGAGTACGCAAAAGCTGTTCCAGTCAATAGTATTTTCGAAGGGAAACCATCTCTTATCATAAACAATAACTGGTACAGAATTCAGTTGAAGCACTTCATATAATCTAAAGCTTTGTGCCCCATAACCACGCGGACAAAGCGTAAATTTTGAACGCTTTGTTCTCTCTACAAATAACTGTAAATCATTATCACACACGGTTGGATTCCAGTTTTTATTAACAAAGCTAAAATCTGAATCACCACCATGTAAATGATATATTCTATTCCTTATGTCATGGGTAACGGAGCCTGTAAATGAGCAAAGTTTTTCCTTATCTGCGGGTTTCGTGAGTTCGTCAGGTAGAGGTGAACAAATTAATGGGATCGGTATGCCGTCTTTATTTCCACCTGCTTCAAAGCTTAGTGCACCTTCAGGTAGTTTTTCTTTTACAGCATCGTCGTGTTGCGATACAGTAAAATATTTACCTGGCGGTAGGTTATCAATGTAATGCTGAATAAGATTTACGTTTTTATTCGTAATATAAACGTTTGTCCAAAAGATTGGTATTAACGTGTATCCAGTCTTATCAAATTCGCCTTTATTTTTTACATAAAACTTATAAAAATATTCTTCCAAATAATCACCCTTGTGGTAAGGCGGATAGACAGGATAATCAGCGCTTGGTCTTAAATTTTTGAAATCGATTACCATACTATATTTGATGTATTATAGGCGCTTATATTACCGATTACCAGTAGCAACCGTCTTCTATGTTTTTGAACTTGTGTGGTGTCTCCTCGATTGATGGCCTGATCCATGAATCGTTATAAAAGTGTTTTCCAACACTACTGTTATTCCATCTACTTCCCTTTATACCGAATAGGAGTTGTAATGGACCACCGAGATGTATACCCTTCTTTCCGGTTTTACGTGCATGCGCTACAAGTGGTAACGCTGAGGCACCAGCTCCAATAAGCAAAATATCGTAATTAATATCATCTAACAGAGTCTTATAATGATTAATCATATCTAGCCAATTCTCATATTTGCTTGGGATATCTATGCCAGGCGAATGTTGATGTTTAAGGGTAATGAGATCAAAATCAGGTAATATACGCGGGTCTTTCCAGAGAGCTTCGCGTTTTGCGTACTGCACTTTTATTGATTCTATAAATGGCGATATAACTAGAACTTTCTTATCTCTAAGATACTCGGTCCACGGTGCTCCGAAATAAAATGGCTCAAGACTCTGCAAGTCTATTTGCCGGCAATTCGGTGAATATTTACGTATAAAGCGATCTTCAAAACCACGGTTAAAAGAAGACCACGAGGCCAATGCGTCAAGATATGGCATGCTTCGTATAATCTCTTCTACAAACTCAATACGCGCGGCTTCCGTTTGCGGAAACACGCCAGCATTATTATAGATTTCCGCTTCAACTATAGGCATCCAGCTGACAGGTTGATTTTTATGGTTATATAAAAAATAATTGTACAAGCACATTAGCTCACAATTACCTATCTTGCCGCATCCAAACGGCTCGTCAGTCTGAAGCTGTTCTGTTATATAAAATGAATCATCAACAAAATTATTTTTGGTCATATATATTTTTATACTTGTCGCGGACGATTTGAAGTATTGTTTCTTTATTATCTACACCCAACGTCCAGTTAGCGTGGTGCATTTTAATATCAGTTGGTATATCAAAGTCATCGTCTTCTTGCTTCCAGCTTCCCTTTAGCCCGCTGTTATCTTTCTTGGGCTGTGCAGCAATATGACCGTAAGTCCAATACGTATTAGGTAAAAATTTCCACTTAAAGTTAATTGTCGGGTAGAGATGTATCTGTCTAAGAAGATAGTTAGCAAGTTCTTGTTCTTGTTTAAATTGATCAGAGTCTAAATTACCGAGCACAGTTTTAAAGAAGCCACGCGTCGCTTTCGTGCTTCGCGCGGCAAAAAAACCCGTATTAACACCTCCAATAACGTCATTCTGCCAAACAACATCGCAAGTGTCTAAAGCCTGCTTAATGTCATCGTAAAAATCTCCAAAGAACTGAATATCAGGATCGATAAACATAAAGACTTCATCCTCCTTACAGCTCGTAATACCGTCGACAAAACACTTCGCTTTCTCTTTCATCGTATCTTTCCATCCATTCGTCTCAAACTCCGCTGTCTTACAGGCTTGATCCCTATACAAAACAGTTAGTTCAATCTCTTGTCTGAACGGAAATGACGTCATCAAATAATCACAAAACATACGCTTATGCGAATCTGTAAAAATAGTATACGCTTTTATTTTCATTTTAGGTCAAAATTTATTTTTTGTCTCTGTAAGAAAGATAATTTATCGATATTTTCGAGACCATCATTTCTTAAGTATAGCTGATCTGGCTCCTCTTTAACAATACTATATTGTACATGCTTAATAATAACATCGTTGAAATACTTCACTTTATTAAGAGTCTGTGATACTATAGTAAACTCAGCATCACAATAAAGCGACTTATATATTGGATGATAGATATAATTAAATCGATTATAATATGTATGCCCTAGAATACATAATGTGTTTAGCCTATTACCTTGAAATCCATCATTAAACCATAATACACCATCAAAATCTGGAAAATTTTTACACATACCATCAATAATAATAGAATCATAGCCCTTAATAACAGGCTCCATATCATCAGATGCAAGCAAAACAATTTGAAATTTATGACTATCGAGACCAACGTTACAAGCTTCAATTTTTGATTTACTATTACCGTATTCAACAGTTAAATTTTTATATGTTTTAAATTTCTCTTTAACCTCATCATTATTCATAGTGTTATCATCACTATCACAGGTTATAAGAAACTTGACATTATTTTTACCTGATAAGAGCTTATAATATTTGTCTAACATTGTAAAGAATTTCTCCTTACGCTCTCTTGTTGGAAATTTTACAAGTAATATTGGTTCTTCGTAAATAAATTTATTAGATACTTTTATATCATCGTATCGCTTCTTTAACTCTTTAAAGTAATTATATTTTTGATCGTATACCTGTACAAACGCAGAATTATTATGTGTACCGCCAAAGTCAATTCCTGTATCTTCTTGATTTGGATTAAATTTATTTTTATACCAGCTCATTCCTTCGAGATGAAGGAAGTAATTTTTTTCTAAATCAACATTACCGATTTTTAATCCTGCTTTCTTTATATCTTCCAAGAAAGTTGACCCAATATCATAAATTTTATCGGTTTTAAAACTATTCTTCATTTTTTCCTCATTAAAGAAAGTAATGCCATGTTCTTTAATCCTTTCAACGTCGATGAAACAATGCCACGGATTAACTCTATTATAGATTTTCTTACCACCTCGATCACCTTCAACCTTACCCATGATAGCTAGATCCATGGATTTAAATTGCTCAAAAATATCAGTATGATTTTTTAAAAAGATAACATCTGTATCGACTAAAAGAGCGTATTTCGTTTTACAGAGCTTTAATGCTTCGTTAACGCCTTGACCATGACTAAGCCCTGGACGTGATGTATATGGTATCTTATTGTCAAATAGCAGTCCTTTAGTTTTATCATCTGTAGAATTATCTACTAAGACAAGTCTCTGTGTACTATTATGCACTGACATCCACGATCTTAACATTGTTAGTGTTATATCGGGTGTATTAAAAGAACAGGTAATAAGTGTAAGATCATTCATTGGGTTTTAATTTTTTAAGAATAGATGTCACGTTGCTAAGATCAGTATCAAAAGCTTCTGCTGGATAGTGACCGTGTTTTGCTTTATATTTCTCTGCATTTACTCTTACATTCTCCATCCATTCATTAGTATTCTTAGATGTCGAGCTGTTACCGATTGCGTTTTTCTGCGGCTCAATAAGTCTATGGCTATTAGCAAGATCAGCAAACCACCAAAAAGGAGGATGTAATTTCGCCTTAATGATATTATACGTATGATCTACATGCTCCCAAGCGTTCTTGTAGTTTTCATCAATATATCCAACTATATCTATTGCCTTACGTGTATAGAAAGAACACGTACCGGTAACGTGTTTATATAGAGCTATTTTAATATCTTTGTAATCAATAATAGCGCGTGGATTAGGCTCAGTTTCTTCCTCTAAAAGGTGTCTATTGTGAAGGTCAAAATTCTTAATAGTTTGTTTACGATTAAAGGGAGATCCTGGTCCGTAATTAAAATGCTGAATACCGCTAATCTTTGACGCTGTTACATATTGCTTAAAAATTGATTGATCGATAATAACCATATCATCTTCAATAAGAAAAATATAATCACATTCTTGTTCATATAATTTCTTTAGAGCCATATTTTTTGCTTTACCAACACCTACTCTACCGTTTGTATGATTTATAAAGTTTACTTTAGGGTGTGAATGCATAGTTTTTTTATTACCATCGTCTATTATGATTAGAAAATCAATACCTGCTACTTCCTTATCAATAGAATCTAATAAATTATTAAGATAATCTAATCGCTCACACGTTATAATTCCAACTCCAATTTTTCCAGGCATATGGTTATTCTATATATATTACTATAAATACTATCGATGGCAACAAACCCTACCAACAGTACTTCTGTGAGTCTTCTTAATTTACCGCAAGCTCAGCTTGCTACATCGACGGATTATCTCATTTTACAGACAACAAACGGTACGCAGATTATCCCTTTTGGTAGTTTTAATGTAGTACGTACTGATATTAGCGGTAATGCGACTGTAGTAGGTGATCTTACCGGTAATAACGCTGTCTTTATTGGTGGTATTAATACAGTTACGTTAACAGCGTCACAATACTTTACAACAGGGGGTCAAAAGGGCTGGACCGATACAGCACCTATTAAGCTTAATAGTAATAATTATTATGATAGCTTTACTATTACCAACGGTCTCATTGTAAGTGCAACACCAACAAGTCTTGATTATACAGGTAATCCGATGTATACGAGCTTATTCACTCAGCTTACTGCTGCATCAGCTAGCCTTGCAACAATGAATAAGTCGTTGACTGCTAATAAAAATATCTATGATACCACAGCGACAGTTAATGTAGCACAAAACGCTAGTAATGCTTCAAGTCAAACCTGGACAGATTCTAATTTCTACCTAACAGTACCAACAACTATAGCATCAACACTTAACTCTGCAATGTTTACAATTGCTCCAGCCACCACACTCACATCGCCGCTTAGTAATGTACCGTATATTAGTAGTATTACAACAGCAGGTAATACCTTTACATATACCCTCAACATTGGTACACCTATTCCAGGGGCCACCGGAAGTGGTACAAACTTTAACGTACGCTTGCTTGTTACCTATTAAGCTTATTCTTCGCCTAAATTTTTTGCACGAATAATACCGGTACGGAACTTCTCTTCGTCGAGTTCTGCTTTTTGAGCATCTTTCTGATCACCCATTAATTTATCAATTAAATCAAGGTTGTTTCCATCTAGAACACTCGTCTCCTCAACGACAGCATTACCATCATCGTTTATATAAAGTTCTGCCATAGCAATACGCTCCTCTCTAGTACCAAATAATTCAATAATTGGTGGTCGATCTTCATCAGGGAAAAAAGGAGATGCACCAGTTCGCGTGTAGCTGTGTTCAATTGCTTTAAATAAGTTATCGATTTCCTTAATATACTCTTCTTCAATATTACGAGTCTCTCGAGCCTCTTTTGGAATAGGTGAAAACTTTGTAATTGGTGTAAAAAAGATAATATCCAAAGAATGCATTGTCTCCTTAATAAGAGGAATACACTTTTTAACAAACTCATCACTTATCTTCAATGAATCCTTACTGTTAGCCCAAAGTGAATAAACAAGGTTATCTAGTGTACAACGATCAAAAAGTACATAATCATCTTTTGATGTTTTTTGAATATCGTCGATTAAACAATTAAGAATTCTCCATTGACCGTCTTCTGTAACTTCTTTATTAAGAGGAATATTCTCCTCCTTAATTATCTTACGATATGATTCTGCAGACCGTGCATACATCGGCCATTTTTTAATAATATCATCAATTAAAGTACTTTTTCCTTGACAAGCTGAACCACTTATTGCTATTCTCATATTATGTTATTTAACAGTAGACAATAATTTATCAAACACCTGTCGTCTTATCCCAAGCGCTAATATGAAGCCTCGTAAGACCGATAAAACCATATTTCTTCGCCATCTGAAGAACAAATTCTGTTCTCTCATGGAAATCATCCTGTGAATCTAGTCCTGGCATCATAATAACACGTGACCATGGTATATTAAACGGATCTATAAAATCTTTAATAATCTCCAACAAATCATTCTCAGCTGATATAACAAATTTAAACCAATAATTTTTATGCTCCATAATACGCTTAATAGCATCAGGTACAATACGGCGATCTCTCTCCATACCGGAATTTGCAAGCTTTACAGAACAGTTAATTTGTTGCAACCAAGTAAAAAGTTTATCTTCAATATAAAAAGTACCGTTTGTTTCTATTTCGTTATAACTAGAGGGAAATTTATCATCTGCATGAAACCAATCCAGAAAGCCGATAATAGCATTTTGATGCTTAGGAATTGTTGGTTCACCACCTGACCATATAAGATGTACACGACCTTCTTTAATCCAATTAAAGATTCCCTCTTCAGTCCAACTGCGGGTTAATTTTTCATACGACATTTCATCACCGAATAGCCAAATAGGAGCAGAGTCACACGTCCACGTGGCACTACCGTTTTTATGTAAATCACCGACAAAGCTACCGGAATCAATATTTCCGCGACCTTGTTGCTTAACTTCTAATAAGTGCTTAGTAGAGAGACCACAGCTCAAATTACAGCCCTTTAAACGAATAAAATAAGCAGGGTAGCCAGTTGTATGACCTTCACATTGAATAGAATAAAAATTTTCAGATATACTGAGAGTATTGTTAGCATGCATATTATCTATTATATAACCACCTATACGTATATCAACTATAATATATTATTATATACAGGAGGTGAAGTGACAGGCGGTGATATAAATATATAGATGAATGAGTTAAAGCATTATCTTATGATAAAAACCCACAAAAAGACAGGATTAAAATATCTCTGTAAAAAGACGACTGATGATATAAAAAAATGCTATAGATATAAGGGTTCAGGTAGTTTCTGGAAGAGACATCTGCAAAAGCATGGTTCGTGTATCGATACAAAAATTATTGAAATATGTGATAATATTTCTGATCTGCATATTAAGGCATTATACTGGAGTGATTATTATAATGTGGTGTCTTCAGTAGAATGGGCAAATCTTGTGCCTGAAAACGGAAGTAATATTAACGATCGCACGTACAATCAGATGGTAGAGAATCGTAAAAACTATCATCGAAAGATGAAAGGTAATATGGAATATCATGATATGTATATTAATTTAGGCAGATTAACAAGTATGCGGCAATTGGGTGTTACTATGAAAGAGCGCATGGGTAATGAATGGCAGGATCCAAGAAAAGGTAAGCGAATGAAGGATATATATAAACCCGGGCATTTACATCCTCAGATTAAGCCTTTTAAAATAACCTTAAATGATGGTGAGAGAGTGTGGATATTTAAATGTGAGAGCGATGTAAGGAATATAGGTTTATACCCATACCCAACTTTAGGTAATCTTAAGAAGCATGGCACTATTTACATCAAACAGGTAAGCAGTAAGGCAAAACATGAATTCGAAAAAGGTGATAAGTTGAGTTTTGAATATATAGATAAAGCTTTATTTATAGATTTACGCAATCAAGATCAAATTTGATTAAATATTAATAGATGAAAAAATCTAAACGCACGGCGAAAGCCGCGACCGTTATAACATCTAAGACCGGTGTCAATTCAGAGGTCAAAGATACATCACCCTATGTAGCCCAAAGAGAAAAAATTGATTTTACTCTTAATGTCCGAGAGCTTCCTTGGACAGATAAACAAAAAGAAATCATTAATTTATTCCTTGATAAGAATACTAAACTTATGATTCTTAAAGGACCAGCAGGTACATCGAAAACTATTCTTTCAATGTATCTCGGTCTTCAGCTTCTTAATATGAAGAAGGTTTCAGATATTGTTCTTGTACGTTCAGCTGTAGAGAGCTCAGATTCAAAGCTCGGCTACTTACCTGGTGACATTAATGAAAAGGTTAATGTATATATGACACCGTTTAATGAAAAATTTTCAGAGCTTGTAACCGAGCCTCAGATACACCGTCTTCATAAAGATAACAGGATTACAATTTGCCCTATTAATTTTGCACGTGGGCTACACTTCGCTGTTAAATTTGTGTGTTGTGATGAAAGTCAGAATTTAACTATCAGAGAGTTACAAACTCTTTTTACGCGTATGGGTGAATTTAGTAAGATGATTATATGTGGTGACCCTGATCAATCTGATCTACCTTATGGTAAATCAGGATTTAATACTGTCTATAAAGCTTTCGATAATGATGATGCTAAAGAACACGGCGTACAATGTGTCGAATTAACGGAAGATCATATCGTACGATCCGAGCTTTGTCGTTACGTAACACATGTATTTAAAGGTATTATGCCTGTTACAAATACAAAGGAGTATAGTCCGTCTGATTCAGTTAAATCTCGCCCAAAGACTTAAGTTCTTCCAAAGCTTTCATTACAGCATCATTTGCTTGTTGCATATCATCAACTGATTGATCTTTTAATGCTGGTTTAAAGTCTATGTTTGTTTGATTATCTGACGTTAATCCGTATTCTTGAGCTACCTTCGACAGGGTATTTTGTAATTGTAAGACAAGTGGATCGGGTTGACGCTCGATGAGCGCATCCATACTCATATTTGTCGGTGAATTAGTTACAGTAACATTGCCAACTGGTTTAACTTGTGAGTTATAAATGTCTTCTAACTTTCGATCATTATTAAGAATATTATTTACAAAGTCAGGTGCTAATTTACCTTGTATTTTAAAATGATCAGAGATCTCACCACCAAATAACTGATGAGCGTATTCAGCGTTCACCGACTTGCACCCCAGCGAATATTATCAAAGAGACCGGAGTAGCCATTTGTGACATTGGGACGGAGTGGTACAGGACCCGCTTTAGGTGGCTCAGCTACTGGTTGTTCTGTAGTTGGTGCTTCTAAGGGTATTTGAAGTTGTTCGACGTTTTGTTGTATGATAGGCTCAGCTACTGTTGGTGTAGATGGAGCTATTGATGAGATGCTTGTTGAATAAACAACAGGTCTCGGTTCACTATAGATAGCTGAATTTGCTTCATGCTCAAATACTTCAACTCTTTCTACCCAACAACGATCACCATATGCTTCCTTTATAAATGTCTGAGCTGCTTTAAAACAATATTCAGCAGTTTTCTCAATACCTACACCATCCATGATACGGACATCACATCCTCCCATATTATGTAAGTGTTGAAATATTTCAAGCAAAGGATCATCCTTAGCTACACATAATGTATGATCGAATTGTTGCTGTAGTGTTGCTTTAAGTTGTTTAAGATTTGCAAAGTCAACGATCCAATTTTTATCATCTAATGTAGATCCACCGAAATAGAATTTAGCCATTAATTGATAGCCGTGAATTTTTGAACAATGCGATGTAGCTCTCCATTGTCTAAAAGCACATGATCCAAGTTCGATAAGTTTAGTACTCTGATAGCTCATAAAGATAGTATGACTTAGAAAAGTTAGAAATCAACGTAAAGATCGCAGAAAAAAATTAATAACTCTCTTTCGTCCCTTCTCTCAAATCCTATATTCTCTATTAGTTATTCCACGTGAAAAATAAATCAACTAGAAGATTAGAGTTTTTAGTAATTTTTCTACGACTTGATTAAAGCTTTCATGCGCGTGTTTGCTTATCTCTATAGCAGCAATACGTTTTCTAGCCTTTTCTTTTGACGTTGAAGCACCGGGTACTGTATGCATCTTACCGCCCTTCTTATAGCGTACTTTATAGCCAGCTTTAGATTTTTGAATATTATATGGCATAAATTTATTTTTTGTGGCGAGATGTCATATTAGCAATCTCCTTTTTACGCCAAAGTTCTGCTACACGCTTTTGTTCCTGTGGGTCGATAGGGGCAGGGTCTATCGTCTTTGTCTTCGGGTCATAAACATACCAACCACCGCTTGATCTACCCATATACTTGTAGATTATTCCATTAGCGATGTCATTGACCATTGAACGATTTGCTTTTATTCTTGGTTTAATTTGAGAGGTATTTAATGTGTTAGCCGGCGCGGAAGTCGGTGTAGATGTAGAAGTCGGTGTAGGAGTAGATACAGGGACCGACGTAGGTGTTCTAGTAGGCGTAGGAGCTGGAGTATTTGTAAGTATATTTTTAACCTTGGGATCATTTTTTATTTTACCTCCCTTAAAGAAGGAAGTTGTTACATTCTTGACTTGATTATCGGTAATTCCAGGTATTGAGTTTTTAAGTATCTTTTCAATTTCAGTAATATCCTTGGCTGATTTAATTTGTTTTTTCTGCCTATCAGGTAATCTTTGATATGTAGAATTAACATAGTTTTTATAATCGCTTAAGTACTTCCGCTTAAAATCAGCACTCTGACCATATGCAACAATAGCATTATGAATTTTTGTAGGTACATCCGCTATAGCACCACCAGCTTTTGAAATATTACCACCAATGCTTTGTAATAATTCGGCTCCACCGCCCGTTTGACCAGCACCGAGTACATTATAGAGCTTTCCAGCTCCACTAATAGTCTTACCAACAGCCTGTATAGCACGACCTGGAAGTTGTACGGTACCCTTAATAGCAGCTTTTGCAGCTTTAAACGGTGCTGTTATAACAGCACCGGGTGTACGTGCAGCTGCTCTACCTGCAGCTCGGACGTAATCACCTATCGTTGATTCGCCAGTTACAACTTTAGCTAATGCGTCGAAATTATTCATTGGCGATATAATATTTATAAAGATTTGTTATATCTTCATCTGTCAACCCTCTATCTTTTAAAAACACCTCAACATCGTCAATCGACTCACAGGCATTAATGTTTTGAATAAGAGGATCGTCACTAGCAATATCAAGCGCCAGTAAGATAAACTCTTTTAAAGCTGTTAAATTTTCATTAACATTAGCGAGTTGTTCGAGATGTTCGTTAGGTATATCCATTATTGACATATCATTTTCTTGATCAGGGGTAATAACTAAAACTTTTGTAATTTCTCGATCTTCAGCTAATACATACCCCTCATAACCATTACAATTTGATAAATCTGCACCTTGGCTAACATTAATAGGGTCAACCTTAATGCGTACTTTCTTTAGAGCTACTTTCTGTAAGCTCTCCAAAATGATTCGATTATACTTCATCTTTATTATTTATGTTAGATCATTTAACTTGTTCGATACGGTTATCACGTAGCCAATAAACGACAACATTTGTGCTAATTTTTTTTGCGATATTTAATTTATATTGATCATAATTATATGATTCTAGCTTAGTCATAGAATTTGTTTTAAACCAAGTCGATGAACTATACGGATCTTGCCTAACATCATCTTCCGTCCAATGAAACGGGCCATTATATTCGAAAATTAATTCTATTTTCTTTGTTTCGCTATTGATTACAACAAGATCAAACATAATATGTTTTTGTGTATCAGAATCAAAATAAACATATTCTCTATTATTAATACCGCCTTTTGCATAATAGCAGCATGATACATCAAGATTATTCTGTTTGATATAATTTTTAATATATTCATAAGCCATTTTTGAAAAACGTGGTTGTATTCTCAGCGTATTAGATGTATTGTATCGCTTCAACAATGTCTCTCTGCGACGCTTTATAACATCGGGATTCTGACAAGCAATTTTCATCTTACTGGTACGTGATAAATATTCATCAGCGTTAGCCGCCCATTTACCGCAAACCTTTTTTCTTAATAAACGCTGATTTACGTCATTCATTTGATTAGTTGTATGTATACATCTCAACTCTTTTAATCTCTGCGCTGTAGCTTTTCCATGTATCTGCTCGTATGTCTTACCACGCGTATAATCACCTCTTACCTTCTTTAAATCATCACAAACCAAACTCTCTTTAATATTCCACTTATTTTTATATTCTTGTATAGCTAAATTATGTCTTTTAAGATGTGTATTATTAAGAAATTTAAATTCCTTGCCACATTCTAAACATTTGATGTTATTCATATTAATATTTATGCTGTCATCACCACCTTTTCGTGCTCAGATCAAATAAAAAAAAGTTGCTTTAAAAGGTTAATATATTAATATATGTTGTATGACTGAATTAAAAAACTCAAATAGTAACATTGTTTTAACAGAAGCAGAAATGAAAAAGCGTGTCGAAGCAGCAGCTAAACATTTTGGTAAATTTATGAATACCCTTGGTTTTGATTTTGAATCAGATCCAAACGCTATTGACACGCCGCGACGTGTTGCTAAGGCGTATATGTATGACATCTGTCAGGGTTGCTTTACGCCACCTCCAAAAATAACAGCGTTCGACAATGTCGATAAATATGACGGTATGGTTTGTCAGAATAATATTAAATTGACTAGCCTTTGCGCACATCACTGGTTACCGTTTACAGGATATGCACACGTTGCATATATTCCACGCGCTGATGGTAAAGTTATTGGATTGAGTAAGCTTAATAGAATTGTAGATTGGTTTGCTCGCCGTCCACAGGTACAGGAAAACCTAACAAATCAAATAGCTAGTTTTATTGATACAGTATGTGAAAATAACGCCGGTGTAGCTGTTATGATTGAAGCTAAGCATACTTGCTGCTCAAATCGTGGTATAAAACACGACTCAACAATGAGAACTGCGAGAATGTCCGGTGCATTTCTTGAAAACGGTGATAGCTCACGTGCTGAGTTTTACAAGTTTATTGAGTTTGCGCAAAACAGAAATTTGTTTTAAACAGCTCTCTTAACATCTACGAGAGCGTTGAGCCGTTTAATAAACGGCTCTCCTATTAACACCTGTTGTTCATTATCCGCTCGATCAGCGATACTAAAGGTAATGCCTTTATGAGGTATATCTCTTAGAATAATATCGAGTACAACCGTTGGACGGGTTTCGATGTTACCACTGCCAATATTGATATCAATACTACCAGTGCGAGGGAGTGTAATTTTTTTGTCATTAATAGTAGTAAAGGTCACGGTATCATCTCCGCTGTCTTCAATATCTACACCGTGTAGAACATTATAAGCTTCATTACCACTATCTATTTTTGCGACAACAGATCCGATCCCATCTATTGTTATATATTCCGTAACACCGAGTATAGGTCTATTTTCGATAAAATTTTTAAAAGTTTTCATTATAATTATTTTTTCTTCCAAGAAATTCGTTTGGAGCCTTTTTTGAGTCTCTTTCTACTATTACACATAGCCATTGTTGGTCGACAGGCTGGATAGCTTCTTCTCTTTTCACCTTTTTGTCTACCACAAGGTTTACCCGTTTTGCAATCGACCCAGCCTTTTCCCTTATTACGCGAAAACCATCCATGAAGCCCTTGGGACTTTTCTTTTGAAAAGTCTTCCATTAATATTTGATAAAGGTCATTAAATTTCATTTCTTTTTCCAGATTTTTCCTTGACGGCATTTTACAACAGCTCCAGACTTATAAGCAGACGTTTTTTTACCATAGACTGAATCCGCTCTTCTTAAGCAACGATCGCGCTTAACCTTTTTTTCTATAATAAATTGTCTGAACGTTAGCATTTCCATCTCCTCCTCGCAGCACAACCTCTTGTCTTCTTGCCAGCGCAGCCGCCTGCAGGAATCCAAGCTTTACTTCTAGCACAAAAACTCTTTCTACGCTTAGATGCCTTAGACCCCTTCTTAACCTTACCTGTAACAGGGGCCTTGAGATGTGATCCTGTAGCGCGATTATATTTGGCACGACCCTTTGCAGTTAACCCACCGCCACGACTTACGGGGAGCTTTTCACCACGCTTAATAGATAAGCTCGGTCCGTTTTTTTCTAATACTTCAATAAAGCGTGATTCAAATAAACTTTGCATAATATTATTTAATTGCGAGAATAAATATTTACATATGCGTAGTTATATTGATGATCTTAATACCCTCTATAGTACAAGAGTGTTCTTACAGGAAAATGTAGGCCTTGGCCCAAACGCTGAAGATAGCGAAAATGGCGCACCTATGAGAAAATGTCTTAAGTGTAATCAAGCAGCAGAAGATTGTGAGTGCGAGTGGAGTGAAGAAGACGTAAAATCGGAAGATGATATGGTATTTGCAAGGAAGAAAAAACATAGCGATTATGATAATGAAGACGATGAATTTACACATACCGGTGAACATCCCGAACACAAGGCATCCAATATGGCAAAGCAAAACCTTTACAGAATTACAAAAATGGCAGCGATGCTCTACGACATTATACCTTGTGATAGTGAAATTGAGCCTTGGGTAGCAGATAAATTAAGCAAAGCTACAGATAACATTAATAGTGTGCTCGGTTATAAGGATTACGAAGATTTTAAGCACAGAGTTGATCACGATATTGAGATTGAAGAAAAGACAGAACAAGATCTCTATAAGAGTATAGATGCTGGCGGTGAAAACTTAATTAATAAAATTAAAGAACTTATGCGTAGCCAGCCAAAAGAAAGGGTTGAAGATGCTGTCTACGGAATGATAAAGATGCTCGAAGCTTAATTTATTTTAAGTTCTTTCGAATGTCATCAAATAAAACCTTAGCCTGATTTTCAGGCATTTGTGTAGGTAATATTTTTTTAAAAGCTTCAAAGTCTCCAGCTTTTGCTAAATTACGAGCCTTCGTAGCGCTTATACCAGAAGCATCATCACTATCCGGATCTCTATTTGCACCGGCGACAGCTGTTTTAAAGCTAGTTAATGCTAAGCGTTTTTCTGGATCTGGATTATTAATATATTTGTTAAATAGAGCATCATATTCCGCTGCCCGATCACTACCACAAACAAGTATTAAATCAGTATAACCACTATCGATTAAAAACTGTACGGCATCAAATAAAGTTTTAATTTTTTCTGAATCTATAAAATTAACACGCGGAAGAGCAGCATTTATAGCTGCAAGCTTGTCGTTATATGGAACAGGGTTCTTTTTAGTATCTTGTGTTTTTGAAAGAATAACAAATGTATCGCAATGTTCAGCTCTACCGACTTCAACAGCTTTTGCTATTAACAATTCATGGCCGAGAGTAGGGGGGTTCATTCTTCCAAAAACAAAGACAGCCTTTGACCCTGTAGGCTTAATGTCTGCTATGATATTTTCAACTAAAGCTTTGTATTTCATATTAGCTAACCTCTGCACCAACTCGTGTACCGCCACCGGCTCCCGTACCACCGGTCGCGCGATCGTACGGTGAATTAACATAGAGACCGTTTGCTGTAGCAATATTCTGCAACAACCCTGAAACTTCTTCATTATCTTGTTGTGCAAATCTTGACTCAAGACCTCGGACAATAAAATTACCGGTAAGCTTAAATGGCTTTGATGAGATTGACGAATCACGTATTACAACACCTTCGTGATTGTTAATATCTCCCATTTCAGAAGTCATAGAATCGATAATCTTCTGACCCAAAAGACGAACCGCATGGTAAAAGACCGCACCACTTATAGCTGCTTTTTCGTCTTCCTTATTACCGTCCTTAATGTATTGATCTAGCGCTACACCATTAAGAATATCCATATAGACTTGCTTACTAAGTGCATCGACCTTCTTTCCATTTGATAAGGTAATCTTTTGTCCACGTGGGTTCTTGCTTTGTTCAAGCCAAGCTTTTAATGTTTTAGTTTCTGCTGTATGGTCAGAGTATTTAACTGTTAATTCAGTATTAAGCGTTGAGGTGAGATCGACCCTATTCTTTAACTTAGCAGGTACTGAACCAAGAATCTTAAATCCATAATTCTTCGCAATTTTATTAACTTTATCAATAAGATCTTGCAATACTTCAGGATTATAGGAAATCTCTCTTGTTGCACGAGAGATAGATCCTTTAACCGGGCTTTTAACTTCATAAATTTCGTTAATACCGTGAATAGCAAGAAAATTATCTGCGTAACCAATGACATTTGTACCGCCCTTTACATATTCCATATTAAGGAGTAGAGGCTTTTTAAAGAAACCAAGCTTTGCTAAATCGTCTTTTATAGTAGGGAGAGCCTTATTAAAAATATCTAATACAATACCGCCAACCTCGATCATTCCGTGACCTTCAGTAAACCTACTATTGAGATCTGCTCTTGTTACGCCTTTTACATCAAGCGGCTTATTTGATCCACGATCAAGACCAAATTCCATACTACCGTCAGGGTTTGTAACAAGCTTTATTGAGGCATTAACACCGTCAATTTTTACTGAAGGCGGATTTTTCTGTATTGATTGAATCGTTTTATTAAAAACATTAATTAAATCTCTACCTGTTTTGACTTGCGGTAAATCGAAAGGATGATCCATATGACCAGCTGCTCCACCCTCGGTAACAAATTTAGATAAGATTACAGCCTGCCTAGGCATCAAACCTACAGGTGCACCTATACATTTTTCCGCGTAAATATCTTTTAAACTTTTAAAGCTCATCTTTTAAATATGGATCTTGCTTTTTCATAGCTGCAAGAAGCTGCTTATATTTGTTTATAAAATTTCCAGCGTTAATGCTATTAGCAAATTTATTATAATTTATATTTTGTAATCTTTCTGGATTGTCGCTGTACATTTCATTCTGCTTAATAGCAGCTTCGAGAGCAGTCTGCATAGGAAAAGCGTTCTCAGCTGTAATATCTGTTCTAAAAATTTCATCAAGCGCACCAGCAGGAAAATTCATAGCTGTTGCCTTTGCTAACAGCTTTACAAGACCGACATAGCCTTCAGGAGCTACTTGCGCTAGCTCACCTGTAGCAGGCTTTGGAATTGCATTAGGATCAGGAGCTGCAGCATCCGCTGTATTATCAGGAACTTGTGTAGCATCATCCTCATCTAGTAGAGTCCATTGCTTATTAAGTTTATCAAGAAATTTCATTATAAGTATTTAATACTTATACATAGAGAAGTTGCTTTGTTTTAAGTTGATTAAAGTACTTCTCACTTAAAAAAGTCAATTCATTACGCTTTACAAACCCTCTGACTTTTGCAAACGTATAATGTGACCGCGTAAAATCCTTTGTCCATGCATAAGATCGTATACGTTCGATAAGTTCAATAACATTACCATCACGCTTTGAATACAAATGCTTGAGTGAACAAAATTCTATATTTTCATAACCATACATGTTTATTGGTAATAATCTCGCTACCTTTAGAGCTATCTGATCAACGTGTTTTTGAATTATTTCCTTATCGAAGTATTGCAAAACTTGAAAACCGGTTAAATCTAATTGCATTGCCTTGAGCAATACAACCCGTTCCCTTGATTCACGCCTTAAGAGACATTCACATGTACCGTAAAAAATATGATGATATAGTAATTTCTTAATATCTCTCGTTACTTTCTTTGTTGGTAAAAGCTGATATTTTGCGAGATCATTAATAAAAGCAACTTCGATATTTTTAAAAATAGACTCAAAGCTAATCAACTGAAGATTAAACTGATTAAATGTACAGCTTTCGATCACCACAACAGTATAATATTATAGTTTAAATTTTGCAAGCTCGAGCTTAGGAGCCTTACCAATACGTACGTTACAAATTCCATTATAATAATCATCACGCAAAAGTACATCTTCACCTAACTGTTCTTTTATTTCATAGTACGCTAAAGCCCACTTTGAATCACAAGTACGTAAAATTTTAAATATAAATTTATCCTTTCCATACTTCTCTATATCTGCATTGAGCTCATTAGACGAGCTTGTATAGGATCTCCAATCAGATTCCTTATAATCAATCCGATTATTTTTCTTACCCTTTAATGGTCTACGCTTGATACGACTAGTGCATTGCTTTTTACCGATATACTTTTTATTATTAATAGTATTAACAATCAAATAGATAAACCCAAAAGTATTCTCATCAATAATAACACCTTCACTCAAAAGCCAATGTCCGCTATCCATACAGATAGTTATTACATTCTCGGTAAATATATACTTCTACGCTGAATAGGTACTTTAACTTTCTTTTTTTTCTTTTTACCTGAAGATTTAACACCTAGTATAGTAGGTACGCGTGCATCATTAGGTGCATATGCACTATCATTTTGTGAGGGAAACTGATTTCCGTAATTACCCGATGTTACCGGACCTGTAACAGCACCAGCACCACCAGCGACATTCGCTGCCATTTCAGATAAAAGTTCTTCTACAAGCCTGTTAAATTTACTCATTGATTTTTAGGTATCTTATATTATATTTAAGGTTAATGCTTGAAGAATACATTAAAGAATTAGAAGAAGATCTTAAGATTAACGAACTCAATCTTAAAGATTATCAGCTTCGTCTTCCTGCTATAAAGCATAAATGGACAGGAAGAATGATTCGATTGAAATCACATATTAATCAGCTTAAGAAGCAAAAAGATAAAGTAAAAGCTGATATTATGTCAGAAATCGATCATACGAGCGCTGTTAAACTAACACAACCTGTTATTGCTGCTACTGCCGATAAACATAGCAGGATTCAAGATATTAACAAGCAAATTCAAGACACTGATCTTCTTGTTGAACTTCTCGAACGTTCCGAAAAAACGCTAAGTAGCTGTTCATATGATATATCAAATATTATCAAGATAATGCAGCTTGAGACAACATGATAAAATTTGATTACGATAAGAAAAAAAGACTCGGTGTATTATCAGGTGATATGTTTGATGAAATACGTGAGCATTTCTCTGTAAAAAATGAAGCAGCACATTTTATGCGTAGACGAGGTAGGTTTATGCCTTCGCGAACCTACGCGATAACACCAACCGGTAGATTTGAGCCATGTCTTTTTGTTGAGATTAAAAAGTTTCTCACCAGTCAGCAATACGTAGGTGAAATTGAATATAATAAAGATGTTTTTGATCAGGTTGTACCAGCAAGACACGGTTGGCATCAACAGTTAGATTTTAAAAATGAAATATACCCACTTAAATTAAGCCTTAGAGACTATCAAGAAGATATCGTAAAGGAATGTCTTTTTAATGGAAGGGGTACTATTATTCTTGCTACTGCAGGTGGCAAAACACTAACGTCAGCTTCACTAATTTCCAAAGTCTATCGACTCTATATGTCACCATACAATAAACAAGACTTTAAATGTCTCTTTATTGTACCAGATCGTGGTCTTGCATCGCAGACCTATCAAGATTTTATTGATTACGGTGTACCATTTAAAGTTTCAAAATGGACAGGTGACGATGATTTAGATCTATCATCTAACGTAATTGTATCAAATCTTGGTATCTTACAAAGCAAAAATAGTAATTTAGATTGGCTGGAGGACATCGACCTGTTAATTGTCGATGAAGTACATAAAATTCGTAAAGGTAATAAAGTAAACGATATTCTTAAGAAAATTAAAACACCTTATAGGTTTGGATTTACAGGTACAATGCCTGAGGAGAGCTTAGATCAATGGAATATTATCGGTAAGATTGGCCCGGTTATCTATGAAAAAAATAGCTACGATCTAAGACAAGATAACTATGTAAGTAATGCATCAATTCAGGTTATTAAACTTTTACATAAGAACGTACCAAAAAAAACTGATGGCGGAAATGCATATAGAGAAGAACTAGAATACCTCACGACCTCCACCTTTCGAAACGAACTCATTGCAAAGCTTACTAAGGGTCTGAATCAAAATTCTCTTATAATGGTTGATTATATCCAACACGGCGAACTATTATTCGATATCGTTCAGCGTATGATGCCTGAGAAACAATGCTTTTTTATTCGCGGAGAAGTTGAAGTAGAGGAGCGTGATAGAGTCAGACAGCTCATGGAGACTAATAGCAATGTCGTGGTAGTAGCTATATCAAAAATCTTCTCAACCGGAATCAATATTAAAAATTTACATTATATAATCTTTGCATGCGGTGGTAAGGCCAAGATAAAAATTGTTCAATCGATTGGTAGAGGTCTTAGGTTGCATAAAGATAAAACTAAGCTTATAATATTTGATATTACTGATGATCTCCGCTATAGCGCTGCACATGCATTAAAACGACAAGCACTTTATGAAAAAGAACACATCCCATTTGCAATCAAAGAAATCGAAGAAAAGTAAGAAGGCTAAAGCTGATCCTATTATCTTAGATCTTAATCTCACATCCGAGGAGGAAGATATCGTAGAGGTTCTTCCACAAGAGATTATTCAGACGCTGCCTATTGCTGATGAAGTTGAAACACCTAAAAAGATCAAGCCAAAGGATAAGGTTCATTACGTCAATAGCCGAGAATTCGAAGACGAAATAAGAAACTACTATAAAACAGACACAATGACTGATAAGCTGTGTGAAAGTATTAATAAAATAGCCAACGGTCTTTCTTATGCCCCTAATTTTTTAAATTATTCGTATAAGGAAGATATGGTCGGCGATGCTGTTGTTAAGATGTTTTCAGCATTAAAGAATAAGAAGTTTAAGATCGATTGTGGATTTAGTCCGTTTTCATATTTCACTACTATTGCATTTCACGCTTTTATTAATAGAATTAAAAAAGAAAAGAAGCATCATGAAGCCATTAACGAGTATAGAGAAAAAGTCTATACAGAATTAATGCTTAACCCTGAAGAAAATAACGGTGCTCATATTTATATTGAGCCCACAGGTGATGACGCTGACGAATAATTGTGGATTTATTTTTAAACAAATCAAAAGTAGCTATATTTTCCGATCTACATTTAGGAGTACATCTTGATTCTACTACATGGCATCAAGTTGCTCTAGAATGGTGTGATTGGTTTGTATCGGAGCTTAAAAAGCAAGATATTAGAGATGTCTTATTTCTTGGTGACTTCTATCATCATAGAAGTGACATATCCGTTTCTACATTACATGTTGCAAGTCTAGTTTTAGATAAGCTAAGTGAGTTTAATGTAGTTATGATCGTCGGTAACCACGACGCCTATTATAAGGATCGTTCCGACGTTAATTCATTATCCATTCTTAGTGGTAGAAAAAATTTAACTGTTATTAGTGAAACAACAACGAGTACTCTCTTTGGCAAGACGTTTACATTTATTCCCTGGGGAGGCGATATTTCAGATTTACCAAAATCTGATGCTATTTTTGGGCATTTAGAAATTGAGAGCTTTAAAATGAACAGCTTTAAGACATGTGATCACGGTACTAAGACTCGTGATCTGCTTACTAAAGCAAAGCTTGTGATGTCAGGTCACTTCCATCTTAGAGACGAAAGAGTATATAATGACGGTACAATCGTATATGTCGGTAATCCGTTTGAGATGGATTTTGGCGACCTAGGTGGTATTAAAGGGTATTATACTCTCGACCTTGAAACACTAAATTATAATTTCTTTGAAAATAATATATCACCAAAGCACAGAAAGATATCACTTACTGAATTGACGAACGCTAAGTCGCTGACTGGCGCAGATATTAATGAAATGGTTAACGGTAATTTTGTTAAATTTGTTGTCGATAAGAAAGCAAATAGTGATGCTATTGACGCTTTAATTCAAAAGTTTTCTGTCTATAAGCCATTAGCATTTACTACAGATTATACCTATACGGAAAATAATTACAATATTGACGATAAGGGTTATGAATCAACTGGGGTGAATATGCAGGCAACTATTGAGGAATTTATTAACGTGCTAGATATTGACAACAAAGAGAATATAATCAAGTATTGTGCTGATTTATATAAACGCGCAAGCGAAATATGAAACAAATTAATTTCAAAAATATAACGATAAAGAATTTTCTCTCCGTCGGTAATGCCCCTGTTACTGTAGACTTTAAACGTGGTCTCCATATTATTACAGGTATCAATAAAGACAAGGAGGATCGACAAAATGGTGTCGGTAAATCGACAATAGCTGATGCTATCAACTTTGCTGTATTTGGTGAAACACTTAGAGATCTTAAAAAAGAATTTATTGTTAATAGCATCAACAAGAAAAACTGCGAAGTTATATTAGAAGCAACAATTAATCAATTTGATACCATTGAAAATATTAAAATTGTACGTACATTAGAGCCCTCAAAATGCTTTATCTATATTAACGATGAGGATAAAACAAGAGATAGTATTTCAAATACAAATAACTTCATTATGAAGAAGTTTAATTGCACGCCTGAAATATTTCAGAATTGTGTGATTATGACCATAAACAACACTACTCCGTTTATGGCGAAAAAGAAACAAGAAAAGAGAAAATTTATTGAAGATATTTTTAATCTCGGTGTATTCAGTAATATGTCGACCTTGTTAAAAGCCGATGTAACAGAAAATAAAAAATCTCTTGATATTGAAGGTACTAGGTATGAGGAAGTAGATAAGGTTCTTAGAAGCTATATTCGTCAGCGAGACAATACTCTTGATGAACGAAAGCAAAAGCATGAAAAGTACACACAACGAAAGATTAATAATGCTAAAGAAATTGTTGAAGTGACAGAAATAATAAATTCTTTTAAAGAAAAAAGTATTGATAATATTAATGCTGCTATCACCAAGCTCAAAGATGCTAATACTAAAGTCGATGATAAGATACAAGCTTGTAGACACACAAGAAGTGAGAGTCAAACATTGATAACACAAATTCAAAAACAAATAAATGCCGTAGGTACAGATAAAGATAAATGCCCCACATGTTTACGCTCGATCAAAGAAACTGATAAGGACCATATTAAGAAGGAAAAGCAGAAGCTTACTAACGACATTGAAGATCATAAACAAATTATTAATGACCAGACTGATATTGAGTCGACACTTGTTTTAAAGCGTAATGATGTCAACACTAAGATCAGTACATTAGAAAATAGTATTCATGCATATAATCTCGAAATAAAAGATCAACAAAATCGACAAGCACGTTTAATTCAATTAAATGAATGGCAAACAATGCTTGATCAGGATTTAAAAGATCTCGAGCAAGCGTCAACGCAGTTTGATACATTAATCGATGAAAAGCAGCAAGAGCTTACAAGATTGACAACTGGTCTTGAAACAATTAAAGAAACAACAAACGTATTAGATGTTGTAAAATTTGTTGTCTCAGAGGAAGGTGTAAAGTCATATATTGTTAAGAAAATACTTCAATTGTTTAATAGCAAACTTGCTTACTATCTTCAGAAAATGGACGCCAACTGTATTTGTACGTTTAATGAATATTTTGAAGAGGAAATCGTTGATATTAAAGGAGCACAGCGTTCGTATTTTAATTTTAGCGGAGCTGAGAGAAAGAATATGGACCTTGCTTGTCTCTTTACATTCATGGATATGCGTAGATTACAGGGTGATGTATGTTTTAACTTTAGTATTTACGACGAACTATTTGATTCGAGTTTAGATGCTCGTGGTATCGAACTTGTTATTAATGTACTGAAGGAGCGTGTTGAAAAATATAACGAAAGCATCATGGTTATCAGTCACCGTAAAGAAAGCGTGAAAGCAGCTACCGGTGATGTTATTTTCCTGGAAAAGAGTAATGGTATTACAAAACGCGTTGATTACGTAGACACTGCCATATAATTATATGAACATGACACCGAGCCCGTTTGCATCGCCCTTTGCCTCACCTTTCACTTCTCCCTTTGTGGCGCCATTCGGGATGCAGCCTATACAACAATCTGTACCCGAGGCCCTACCACAACCTCCTGAACTCTCGTTAAAACGAGTAATGAATTACTATGCAGATTATAGCGGTTGTGGATTTTGGCGATTGATTTGGCCTGAACATATCTTAAACGCTCATCAAAAGATGGTTGTACACGGTAGTACGATGATGTGTTTTGATCCGAATTATTTTCGAGGAACAGAATGCGTACGCATTCAACGTCAAGCCACGCCGCATCAGCTTCAATTTGTTAAATTTCTTAAAGAGCTTAGTAAGCAATTAGGTTTTAGAATTATTTACGAGATTGATGATCTCGTGTTTAGTGAAGATATTCCCGAGTACAATAAGTTCAAGCCAGCTTTTGTTAATCCTGAAATTCGCAAAACAGCACAAGAGATTATGGAGCTGTGCGATGAGATTACAGTAACCTGTGATTTCATGAAAGAGTACTATATGGGTAAAACTGCTAACAAGAACGTTACTGTTATTCCTAATTACCCGCCAAAATTCTGGATGGGAAACTTCTATAACGAAAAGAAAATTTCAGATAATTACGATCGCTATCAAAAGAAGCCTCGAATTCTTTACGCCGGCTCTGGAGCTCATTTTGATGTTGATAATCGTGTTGGACAAAATGATGACTTTGCGCATGTTAATCAGGTAATTCGCGCAACAAAGGACAAATATCAGTGGGTATTCCTCGGTGCATACCCACTACCACTTCATGATCTTATTCAGAGCAAAGAGTTTGAATACCACCCATGGGAGACCCTCTATAGATATCCAGAAAAGATTGCTAGCTTGAATGTCCAGATGATGGTCGCTCCTCTTCAGGATAATACGTTTAACAAAGCAAAATCTGATCTTAAGCTCGTCGAAGCATGCTGCTACGGTTTGCCAATTGCCTGTCAGAATCTTGTTACGTACGAAAACGCGCCGTATAAGTTTGACACCGGTGAGGAGATGATTGATATCGTGGATGATGTTCTCTCTAAGAAAGGTAGATATATGAACATATCTGCTAAAATGCGTAAGATGGCTGAAGATCGTTGGTTAGAGAACGAGGACAATATCAACAAATATGTTGAGCTTCATACACTTCCCTTCGGTCATAAAGATAGAAAGTTGCTTAATGCTATTAATGGTATTAAGGCTTGATTGCAATAATTAGTGGTAGTATACTATTGGTGTGTATAGGAACGTTTCATACTCTCCGCAAGAACAGACAATTTACCTTCATACTTGGGATGAAAACGGTAAACGAATAACAATACCCTCTACGTACGAGCCATACATTTATCTTGAGACAAATAATGCTCCTGATGCTATGAGCATCTTCAATACTAAGTTAAAGAAGAAGAGATTTAGGAATCAATACGATCGTTCGCGGTATCTTAAGGATAATAAAGTAACAAGAGTCTTTGAAAACTTTAACGTCTATCAACAGTTCTTAATCGATGCATACTGGCAAGAGAATGAAAAGCCCGATTTTACAAAGCATCAATTGAAGGTACATTTTATCGATATCGAGACCTATTCACCAGATGCATTTCCTGATCCCCAAGATCCGAACGATACAATTAATATTATTACCATTTATGATACAATTACGAAGAAATTTTATTCTTGGGGACTTAAGCCTTATACAGCTAAATCATCTGATGTTGTTTATATAGCATGTAAGACTGAAGAGGAATTACTACGTAAGTTTGTAGATTTCTTTAGCAAAGATTATCCAGATATTCTTTCAGGATGGAACTCAGAGTTCTTTGACGTACCGTATGTTATTAATAGGGTAAGAAAGGTTCTTGGCGAAGAGGCTATGCAAAGACTTTCTCCTGCAGGTTCATTACGTTCAAGAACGTTTATGGGAAAGTATGGTAGAGAGCAAGTCAAATGGCACATTGAAGGGCTTTCTTGTGTAGATTATCTCGATATCTATAAGCGCTTTTGTCAGACATTACGCGAGTCCTATAAGCTAGATGCAATCGGTGAAATTGAATTACAGGAGAGAAAGATTGATTACGGTGATCAAAATCTTACAGAACTAGCAGATGGTGATTGGGATACATTCGTTGATTACAATATTCAAGACGTTAATCTGCTTGTAAGACTGGAACAAAAACTTCAGTACATTCAATTATTGAGAATGATCGCGTACGCTGGTCTTACGACGTTTGAAGGTGCTCTAGGATCACTGTCAGTCATTACCGGGCTTTGCTCCATACGAGCTCGGTTAAAAGATAAGCGTATCCCTACGTTTGTTAAAGATGTTAAAGAAGGTCCAAAGAACGAAGGCGCTTATGTTGCCGATCCTCAGAAAGGATTCCAAGAGCATATAGTATCTCTTGACGCAAATAGCCTGTATCCAAACACGATGATCACGTTAAATCTTTCACCCGAGACAAAAGTCGGGAAGATTGTTAACAGTACAGAAAAAGATATAACAATCAAGCATGTTAATGGGCAGACTTTTACGCTCAATCATGATAAGTTTGCTTCGTTTGTTAAGCAGGAAGAGATAGCTATCTCAAGAGCTAAGATCTTGTTTACACAAAAAGAGAAAGGCATCATTCCTGATACAATTGATTACTATTACAGTAAGCGTGTTGAAGTAAAGAAGCAGCTTACAAAAGCTAAAAAGAAGCTTGTTACTCTTAAGGATGATACACAGGAATATAAAGATCTTCAAGTTGAAGTAGATCGGCTTAATATTCGTCAACATACAATAAAGATCTTGATGAACACTGTATATGGATACTTCGGTAACAAACACAGTCCACTTGGAGATGACGATTTAGCAAATTCAATCACGCTTACAGGTCAAGCAGTTATTAAGGAATCTAATCGTATCTTAACGGATTATATTAAAACGAATACCGGGTTATCCGATGAAGAATTGCAAGAGAATTCTCCTATTATCTATAACGATACCGACTCTAGCTACATTTCTATTAAGCATTTAGTTAAAGCGAAAAAAATACCCGTCTTTGATAAAGACGGTAATGTTGCACCTGAGTACTATAAGGCAGTCGAAGAAATTGAAGATCATTTAAATAAGGAGATTATTGTATGGGGAAAGAGTTCTTTAGGATCAAAGGACTGCCGTCTAGTGTTCAAACGTGAAGCGATTGCAGATGTAGGTTTATTCTTAGCTAAGAAGCGCTATGTTCTACATACTCTCGACGTTGAAGGTATACCAGGTAAAAAGTTTAAGTATACAGGCGTTGAAGTAGTACGTACTACAATGCCTGCTCCTATCAAACCTTATGTAAAGAAGATTATTGAAACAATGCTTCTTACCAAAGACTACACAATGACAAATAAAATATTTAACGAGACGTATGAAATCTTTAAGAGTTTACCTCTCGAGGACATTGCATTTGTGATGGGTGTAAAAGGATATGAAAAATACGCTAACCGATGCAGCGGCTTTGAGACAGTAAAAGGAATGCCTAAGCATGTTAAAGCTGCGTACTACCATAATATTCTTCTTGATAGATTTGGTATTGAAAGAAAATACGAGAAGATGGCGTCAGGTGATAAGGTACGCTTCTTTGAGGTTAAGAAGCCAAATAGTTTCGGTCTATCTGTTGTAGGATACAAATATTACTATCCAAAGGAGTTTCAATCAGTGTTTGAGATCGACTATGAGAAGATGTTTGAAAAGATTATCTATTCAGTTATTGAGCGTTTTTATGAAGCAGTTAACTGGACAGTAAAGAAGCCCGGTAATGACGTACAAATTGATCTTTTCGATCTTCTTGGCATGAATTAGTTGATTTTAATAATCGATAGCTTAATATATAAGAGATATGAGCGAAACAAAACTTCTTACCTTCATTGATCACATCGGCCGCACTATTATTGGCGAGGCTGTTGGTGATGTAGACAACGGTGCGTCCTTTCTTGTAAAGAACCCCGCTATTATTCACGTCCAGCCAACTCAACAGGGTCAGCTTAACGTTCAGACTATTCCTCTTTATTTCCGCGAATTCGTCGGTGATAAGTCAAAGGAGAATGGCACGACTTGGAAGTATCACTATGCTAACGTTGTTGTCGGCGTCGATGTTGACAATGATCCTCGTCTTGTTGATCAGTATAGCAAGCTCTTTACAGCTCCTGCAGCTACACCGACTACCGAGCCTGCAGTTGTAAAGCTTTTTGATGAGTAAACCGTAATCTGCTCTCAAAGAAACCAGATTAAACGCCCGGCTTAGGTCGGGCGTTTTTTTTATTTTATGCTCTTGATTACAAATAATATGACAGTATAATAGGTACTATATGAGTAAAGAGATTGATAATATTTTTAAGAAACTTGATTCAATGAATAGCGAAGCAACGATGCTTGATGAGAATGCATTGTCAAATGTTGATACTTGGTATGATACCGGGTGTTACGCGCTCAATGCTATTCTTGGCGGTAGCTGTCGTAAAGGAGGCATACCTAAGGGTAGAATTGTAGGGTTTTCAGGTGAGTCGATGACTGGTAAGACATTTGTTGTGAATAAGATTCTCGCTAATGCTCAGAAGCAAGGCGTTATTCCTGTCATCTTCGATACAGAGTTTGCTATTGATGAGAGTTCGACGAAGGGAGTAGGTCTCGATGCTAGTAAGACGAAATATGTACCAGTTTATACAGTTGATCAATGCCGTAATCAGATCTCTGGATTCCTTGATAGTGTTATTGAAAGCAATCAGCAAGGTAAGTTTATTATCAGTATTGACAGTCTTGGTAACCTTTCATCACAGAAGGAAATTGATGATATTGCTAAGGATAAATCAGCTATGGATATGGGTACCCGTGCTAAGTCGCTTAAGTCGATGCTTCGTACGCTTACCTATAAAGCAGGTAAGGCCGGTGTAACGATCATGTTCACTAACCATACTTACTCTGATCCCGGTGCTATGTTTCCAACACTTGTAAAAACACAGTCTGGTGGGTCAGGACCTGTATATATGGCTAGTATCTTGGTACAGCTTGCCAAGCGTAATGAGAAGGAGGGAGAGGGTGATTCAGGTAATCTTAAGACTGATAAGCTTGCTGAGGCTAACAAATACTCAGGCGTCACACTTCGTGCACTAACAGTGAAAAATCGCTTTGTCCCACCGTTTTTAGAGGCAGAAATGTACCTTTCCTTTAAGTCAGGACTTAACAAGTACAGTGGGTTGTTACAGATGGCAGCAGCACGTGGTATTGTTGAGCAGACTGGATCCACATATCTCGTCGGTGTAGATAGTGGTAAGTATAAAAAGGGTGATAAACTCGGTTATGCTAAGAATTTTGTTAAAGATGCATCATTCTTTGAAGACTTTATCATCCCCGAACTTGACAAGAAGCTAGCAGAAGATTACAAATACAACGGTAGTCCTACTGTTGAAGATGAGCTTGAAGCGATTTCTGATGAACAAGGAGAATAACGTAAAAACTGGAGTTATTGTACCGGTTTCCGGTGGGATGGATAGTACAGTGTTACTACATCACGCTGCATCTAATTTTGATAACGTCTACGCAATTTCGTTTGACTACGGTCAGAGACACAGGAAAGAGCTTGAGTGCGCTGACTATCAAATTAACGTGATTCGAGAGGGAGATGACGAAAAAAATGTGTGTTTTAACACAGTAGTTAAGCTTCCGTTTTTTGACTTGATCAAGAATTCAGCCTTGCTCAATCGTGAGATTGACGTTGCTAAAGCGAAAGACGTCATGGGTGATCCCCAAAATCAAAACTACGTACCTTTTAGGAATATGATGCTTTTAAGTATTGCTTGCTCGTTTGCTGAGCAATTTGACGCTACGACTGTCTACCATGGTGCTGCGCAAGCCGATAGTGTCGCAGGATTTTGGGATGGGTCGCCAGAGTTCCTTTCTGCAATCAACAATATCACTGCTCTTAACAGGAGAAACAAGATAAAAGTCGAAGCTCCGTTAATTAATAAGTCCAAGAAAGAAATTATTGAAATGGGGATTGAGCTTGGTGTCGACTTTAGTCGCACGTGGACCTGTTATGAAGGATTGGATCTTGCGTGCGGTGAATGTACCGCATGCTCTTTAAGATTACAGGGTTTTATTCAGGCTGGTATCAAGGATCCGATATCTTATTCTAAAGACATTCCTTGGGATAGATTGCTGGCTTAACCGAAGTCGACGCCATGGCGCCCGCTCTCGCCGCCAAACACCTGGCGACCTGTTGTAGGCCTACTACCCACACCAAATTCACGAGCTGCATATTCTTCAGGATCGACTGATACAAGTGAAAGATCACCCTTCTCAGCAAATTCATCAGCGTTGTCACCTGGTTCAATAATATTACCCCTCTTGGCAAGAACTTTCGATGTAACAAGCTTACTAATAATACCGCGGACACGACCAGTTGCTCTCGCTTCGCTTACTTCAGGGTCCTTTTGAACTACAAACTGCTTTAAAGCATCGACAAGCTCATTTTCATTTATACCGTCACCAACTTGATCAACGGTATGTTGGATTAATGCACTTGTCTCTCTATCTTCGTTTGAGGCTGTATGACCGTGATCAGCTGGGGCAGCTTTAAGCTCTTGACCTGCTTGATCGTTTGTGTCTTCAATTGAGCCAACAACGGCATCCTCAACGTCGTCGTGATTAACAGCATCACCACTTTCTGCCTTGTCGCTAAGGAATTTAACAGCAGGGGCTACAGCGTTCTTAATAATACGAGCTGTATAACCAGCACGAGCCTTGGGATATCCAAGATGAACGAGCTCACTATGAATAGCAGTTTGTAAGCTGTTTAATTGCTCCTTTTCTGACCCTTCCGCATCAAAACGACCACCAGGGAAAAGAGCATCAAAGACAGGCTTTACAATCATCTCTACGACCTCATCAGACGATTTACCGGTTTTCTTCATTAAATCTGAAAAAAGATATGTATCTCCTCCCCGACCTACAATAGCTCCTTTAGTGGCTGCAGCAAAAGGCTCATATTCGGCACTAATAGGAGCTTCGGTAACAAAACGCTTACGATATGCTTCAAAAATTAAGTGACTATCTTTATTCATGTCTTGAATTATTTATTCTTGAGGGTATAATATATTCATAATGTGTGGAATCTTTACTGCTAGCGATTTTAGCAAATATATGAAGCTTTATAATAAGAATAAAGAAAGAGGCAATTTTGCTTACGGAGCTTTATTTCTCAGTTACAAATACGACGCGGCTATGAAAGCCAAAGGCACAGTAGAGCTTTCGAAAAATATGATCATCAATAATATTGATATTCAAATGAAGCCATCTGATTTTTATTATTTTATGGGACACACCCAAGCCCCCACTAGCTCACAACGCGAGTTCGATGAACTAACATCACACCCATTTGCTTGCGGTTCTTGGGTTGTAGCGCATAACGGGGTACTTACTAACGACACTAAGCTTAAAACAAAGATACGAAACAAAGAAAGTTTTAATGAAGTTGATTCATCCGTAATTCCCGCGTTACTCGAGCAGTATTCAGAAGAAATTGTTAACGAAGTAGATATAATTTGTAAAGTTCTATCAAAGCTAGAAGGTACCTTCGGACTCTGGATCTATAATAAAGAATCGCATAATGTTTATATAGCACGATCTGGTAGTACACTCTACGCAAATATACTAGATAATACAATTTCATCTCTTCCAGATGACGGACTAACACCTCTAGAGGAGGGAGTATTATATCTTGTCACACCAGAAGGTCTAACGTCTGTCGGGGGATTTACAAACAATTCACCGTTTTTTATTTTATGACATTTGCAATTGTATCATGCACACAAGTAGCGGATTATAAACAAACGCTACTCTATAAATGTTTAGCTAAACTCGAAAAAATAACAAATCTCTCACTACTTGATAAAACACATTTTATTACCCAAAATAAAACCGGACTCGGTAAAGCTTACAACAAGTTCTTATATGAGAACCCTGTTTATGATTATGTACTCTTTGTGCACGATGATATGTGGATTGACGACGCTGGATTTATCTTTAAGCTTGAAGAGGCGCATAGAGAGTATGATCTAATTGGTGTCGCAGGAGGTTTGAATCCGGCTCTCAAAGCACCTGCCCTCTGGCATGTTATGTGTGGTGGCTTTCAAGGAGGTAATTTGAGAGGATTTGCCGGTCATTACCTCCCTGATGGTAGAACTACTTCGATTACAAATTTTGGCCCGAGCCCAGCTAGAGTCGCTCTCATTGACGGTGCTTTTATGTCCTTAAATGTAAAGAAGGCTATTGAGGTAGGTTGGCAGTTTAATGAAAACTATACCTTTCATCACTATGATCTTTCAAGCTGCTTAGATGCAAATAAAAAGAAACTCCGACTTGGTGTTATTCCGATTCTTACGTACCATAACTCACCAGGGTTAAGAGACCTCAATGACAAGATATTTGCAGAAAATCAAACAAAGTTTTTACAAGAGTATGCTAGCTATTAATCGTTACAGATAGTATTATAATAGAGAATAATGGCTAGTATTGATCATGATTATTTTGAGAAGGTGATGGTGTGTAAGGCGCTAACTGACGAGACTTATCTCGCTTCTATTGTTGATTACGTAAAGCCAATCTTTTTTAAAGATAAAGATATCAAACCTATCTTTGAGATCATAAAAGATTTTTTTAATCGCCGTAACGCTTGTCCTACGAATACCGAAATTAAGTCACTTTTAACGACTAAAGAATTAAAAGATTCTTATGTAAAAACAGTCGCGGCATTTAAGGATCTTGACTTAAAAATAAATTCTGATGAATTGTATAAAAATACAGAAACGTTCTTAAAGGAAAAAGCCGTATATCATACAATGCTTGAGGTTGTTGAAAAGCCGGATATGGATACGGCAAAGATTTTAGAGAAATTTGAAGAATCATGCAATATCTCATTAACGACAGAGATTGGTTTAGATCTTCTCGAGGACGTGGATAAGCTTGTCGATACTCTAAGTACGCAAATTAATTATATACCAACAGGCTGGACATGGTTAGACGAAAAAATTGGCGGTGGCTTCTTGCAAGATGGTAGAGCACTCTATATCTTCACAGGTGAAACAAATATCGGTAAAAGCATCTTTCTTGGTAATGTAGCAATTAATATTGCCAAACAGGGTAAGAACGTATTACTTATTTCCCTTGAAATGCCTGAGGTAATCTACGCGCAACGAATTAGTTCTAGTATTACAAAGATTCCTCTTAGTAAGCTAAGAACTGAACTACCTACACTTAAGCATTCACTTGAAGAATACTCCGATAATAATCCTGAAGCGAAAATTCTTATTAAGGAGTTCCCCCCGTCGACCATTACTGTTGGATTTCTACAGTCATATATTAAGAAACTCCGTGACAAGGGTCTAAAATTTGACGCAATTGTACTCGATTATGTCAATCTTCTTACATATCCAGGAGAAGGTAATAGCTACGAAAAGGTAAAAAAAATTACCGAGCAGCTTCGAGCATTAACATATATCTTTAACTGCCCGATAATTTCTGCAACCCAAGTCAATAGAAGTGGATTTGGTGTATCAGATCCAGGAATGGAGACAATCTCGGAGAGCTCTGGACTTGCGATGACAGCGGATGTTATCATGAGCATTTGGCAGGAAACAACAGATAGAGAGCTTGGCGTCATAAAAATGGGTATGATGAAGAATCGGTTTGGTCAAAACTTTGGACAGTGTGTTCTCCGCATAGATTATTCAACGCTTACTCTATCAGAGGATGAACATTTAAACGACACTGAGGCTAGTACAAGTACCGTAAACGCTTTAGCAGCTCTTTCTAATTAGAAACATTGATTTAATATACTTTATTGATAATTAGTTAAATCAATGAAGCGTATATTAGAAGAAGGCACACTTATAGATTATGAAAGAGATCATCTCTTTCTTGCGTTTTGTTCCTTTGTAACATTAATTCATGCAAAGAAATTAAATCTCGCAAATGTCTTTCTTTTGGTTTTGCAAAACAAGCCTCTACGAGATCTCTTCAAACACTACTGTGATGCAAACAGTGATTTCGCTGCTGTGCAGGCTTTTCTTTCTTTTGACCCAAGTTTACATAAAAGTAAGTATGTAATGAAATACTTGAATAATACAAAAAAGAAGATTACAATGTAGGGATGGGGGCATCTCTAACAGATTTCGAGCAACACATCTATAATACTCATCTTAGAATCTCCCGCAGTAGAAAGGGATTACCTTTTAAATATAGAAAAGACTTTAGTAATTTAAACGATATATACATTAATAGTTCAAAGAAGATAGCAATTTTCTTAGCTAAGTTTCCGCACATTAAGTTAGAGAATTTTATCAAAGCTCCGTATGAGATTTATTCTGATCAAGAGCATTTTGAATTAGATTACTACACCACGCTAAAAGCAACAAAAGCATATACACTGTTTATGAAAAAACAGGAAATGCTTGACCCGGATAATAACGAACAATTAAAAAATATTATTGAATCTTTAAAATATATTTCTTCTTTCTGTATAGAGCATGAAATTGATATATCTGAATATATTCAACATCAAACAGGCAATAACGCTTCCTATATCTTGCATCTTAAAGAACATAGAGTAAATGTTTATAGCTTATTTGGATTTCAAGCCTTTGAACGTAGTATAAGAGCTCAAGATTCTGAACTCTTAAAATTTATTCTAGGCGACGATTTTCTTAATAATCTTTCTACGTTTCGATTAAAGTTTTTTGCTTCAAAAAAAGCAAAAACGTTAGTTGAGCTTGGAATACAAAAAATAAAAAATAAAAAAACTACTTGATTATACAAAACCCACAACATATACTAAACAAAATTAACTATGAGCTCCTCATTCACAACATCCATGTTCGATAGCATTAAGTCAGCCCTCACTAAAAATACTGAGGGAAGTAATACAAAGTTTAAGGACTACCTTAAAACCGAAGTAGGAAACACTTATACCGTTCGTCTTCTTCCTAACGTTAAGGATCCTAATAAGACATTTCTTCACTACTATTCATATGCTTGGAATAGCTTTGCAGATGGTAAGTTAATTAACGTAATTAGTCCTACTACTTGGAACCAGCGCGATCCTATCGCTGAAGAGGGATATCGTATCCGTCGTAATGGCACAGAAGAAGAGAAGGACAAGGCTCGTGCTCTTAACCGTAAGGAGAGCTGGTTGATCAACGTCTACGTAGAGAACGATCCAGTTCGTCCTGAGAATAACGGCACCATCAAGGTTCTTCGCTTTGGCCGTCAACTTAATAAGATTATTATGGATGCTATTGAAGGTGAAGATGCAGCAGACTTTGGACCTCGTATCTTCGATCTTTCACCTAACGGTTGTAGCTTCCGTATCAAGGTAGAGAAGCAAGGCGATTACCCGACCTATGTATCATCTAAGTTCGCTCTTCCTAAGGCTGTTACCGGTCTGGATGCCGATTCTTATGATGAGATTTATAATAATATTTTTGATCTCGAATCTTATCTTACTGTCAAGAGCTATGATGAGCTTAAGGATATTCTTAATGCTCATTACTTCTGCACATCTGATGTTGAAGACGCTGAAGAAACACCTGCTGCTGCCCCTAAGATTACAACGACACCAAAGCCTACTACAGTACCTGTTGTCGAGAAAAAAGCAGCTCCTACTAGTCTTGATGATGATTCAATTGCAGACCTTCTCAAGGGACTTGAAGATTAATGGATACGTTTAATGACGCAGCGCTGACTCCAGAGCAAATTAAGATGTTGACCCTGCAATTTATGGGTCAGCATGTTACTGGAGATTTAAAAGAGCTTGATAAAAATCTTGTAGCAAAAAATAATACGCTACAAGGTATGATTCTTAATCCTACAGCTGTTATTAATAGTATCCCATCCACACCGGTACAAACCCCACCTCCACAATCCCAGCCACAACTTACCGTACACAACACATTACAGCCCGATCTTGCAGGTGTTGAGACTACTAATCCACCGGTTAGCGTTCAGCCAGTTGTCGCACAACAACCTGTAGCGATTGACCAAAATCAGCTTGAATTTAATTTTGAAACGAGCCCACTCTCTGAACGCATCTTTGATTCGCTTCAGCGTCTGGAAAAGAGACTTTCTTTTATTGAAGAAACGCTTCTTCAGCTTACTGACACTAAAAAAAAGGATTAATTTACCGCTGGTATAAGCGAATAAAGAATCTAATATAATAGCATGATCCTTACTATACCGGATAGAGAAGATTTTCTTAATAACTTCCTAACACCGCTAAGTCGTGTTGCTGATAGCGCTGTATTAAAGCTTACATCAAAAAACGTTTCCGCTATCATTGCGACCGGGGACAATACTCTAGTAGTTCATGCTGTATACACTAACATACTGTCTGGAATAGAGAAAAATCTTAACATACCAGATTTAAAAAAACTCTGTAGAGTTCTTTCTTGTATTGAAGATAAAGGATGTGCTTTAGATATTTCTACTAATCATATCGGTTTTGAATCACCTTCGATTAGATTTAAATACTACCTATTTGATGATAATATTATTAAAACGCCTAAGCAGATTAATCTTGAAAAATTAAAAGAATTACCCTTTGATGGTACATTTACCATTCCATATACATCTGTAGTATCACTTATTAAAGGTAGTTCTATAGCTACAGAGACTGATAAGATTTATATTTCTTTTAAAGATGATAGCGTTTTTGGTGAGTTAACAGATAAGACAAGAGCAAATACCGACTCCTATGGTATTAAGATATCTGAAGATTATAAGGGCGAACAAATTAGTAATTATATACCCTTGAAATTTGAATTATTTAGAATAATTTCTTGTATGAAATACAAGGTATTGACAGCTAGTATCGCGTCCTCCCGCGGTCTTTTAACTCTTGATACTAATAATGAAGCAACAAACATAAAGTTTATTGTTTCAGCAATACAAAATTAAAAAATTATGAGCAACAACAAACTAAAAACACCAGGATATTTTATTAAACGACTCCGTGATAACGGTTTTGTTGTTATTCGTTTATTTTCGGTATATGCTAAAGGCGATCCACGCCGATGGACAGTAATGGTGAATCCTAGCGAGTCATCTGCAATGATTACATGCTATGCCAATAAAAATGATTTAGGTGAAATCTTATTTGAACTGAATGACGGTGGTTGCAAGATACCCAAGAATTATAGTATTAAAACCGACAGTATTGAAGTAATTATTGATTATCTCATTACTCGCGGAGTATCAAATAATATCAACTATCACGGTAAATCGAGATATCTTGTCAAGAGGATAAATATTAACAATGAGCGACAAGAGTCAGAACAACAGGGAGAAAAAAATGAAGAAATCGGAGAAATCGGAGGTTAAATTAAACCCTGAAGACAAGGAAGTACTCCGCAAGGCAATGATTTCTTCGTTGCAAGAAAATCTCGCTACTCGTGAAAACGGTATTAAAAAAGATCTGAAGACCCTTTCAACTCAGGTTGAAGAGTATCTAACGTCCTTTATTATTCTCGGTTATACGTTTGATGGAGAACCCATTCAATGCATTTCCGCACATAATCAGCAAGAAGCAGATTCCCTTGTTACTCTCATTAATAAATTCTTTCACAGTCATATAGAGAATGAAGAACCTGATCAGGATTAAATCCTTTTTAACGAAAAAGCATCCACGCCAATCCTTTATTTACGCTATTACAGCAGGTAAATACTTAGGTGAATTATTAGTTTACGTAGAAAAAGATTCTTTTAATTATAATTTTTTGGTATTACCTGATATGGATATTAGAAAAATACCTATTGATAAGTTTGATTCCGGTATCGAAAGTGGAATTGTCGACATTGTCGAGCAGCTTCCTGCATATGTGTTTAAAACATGTATGCAGCAGTATAATAAGAACAAAACTAAAGTTCTAGCATTAGAAGATACTGAAGACTAAGTAAATATATGGATATTATCCAACCAAAAGTCATTCAGTCTCCAATTAGCGGTGAACCAATTCGTCCGACACTTAGAACCTATATTAAGGGTAATCAGGAAATCACCGAAGCGATATATACAGATCCTGCTTCCGGGGTCTTTGTTCACAAGGGCATTGTTTCTATAAAGGATATCAATAAACAAGCTAAGGCATAATAATCTTGTTTTATTTAAAAACGTCGTTATACTAATGGCGTGATACTTCCTCAGGAATATATTGTACAGAAGTACTATCAATATGCAGGCTATCCGAAGTATAAGAAGTCATCAAATACATATGAGGCGGGATGCCCTATATGTCGTGAAGGTTCATCATGGCTAAAAAAGCGTAGGTGTTACTATCTTGTTGAAGATAACATTATTTGCTGTCATAACTGTGGGTGGTTTGGTAAGCCATTAAAATGGATTCAAGAAGTATCTAATCAGACGTACGAGGAAATTATAAAAGAAGTTAGAACATATGATATTTTACCCACCGATATCTCTACAGATAAAGCTGAACCAGATCCGGTTAAAATTATACATAAGCTACCGCTTGACTGCATTAATTTATTCGACGATCATCAAATTAATTACCATAAAAATAATGCTGTGGTACAAAAGGCTATTGAAGTAATTAAGGCACGGAAGCTAGATACTGCTGTTAATAGGCCTAAATCACTCTGGCTATCTCTTACAGACAGGGTACATAAAGATAGATTAATTATACCATTCTACGATGAGAAAGATGAAATCGTTTTTTATCAATCAAGGACGATTTTAAATCAATCTGGAGACAAGCTTCCAAAATACCTTAGTAAGATAAACGGAGAAAAGTCACTCTACAACCTCAACAATATTGATCCTGAGCTCGATTATATTTTTGTTTTTGAAGGACCAATTGATGCGTTCTTCGTCAAGAATGGGACAGCCGTAGCAGGTATTCAAGAAAATAGCAATAATATGTTTTCTAGTCTACAACAATCGCAGATTAATGGTTTCAATCTATTTAAGCGAATTTGGGTACTTGATAGTCAATGGCAAGATAAAGCTAGTAGAGTCAAGACAAAGCGTCTAATTGATATGAATGAGACGGTTTTTATCTGGCCGGAAAAGATAGGCAGATCGTGTAAAGATATTAACGACGTTTGCTTAGCTGCAAATATAAACCAAATATCTCCGAAGTTTATTATTAGTAATTCCTATACCGGATTAAAAGCAAAGCTTTTAATGTCTGAGATTAAAGATTAATCGTTAGCGGAAGCAAGATATCCCTTAAAGTTTTGTGCAAGGGTACCGAGATCAGCTGCAAGACGTGATATCCTCTTCTTTTCACTTCTTGCAATATTTTCAAACATTGAATCACAAGGAGCGGAATGAAGTTGAATTTGAATTGAATTACTGTCTGTATCGTTAAGATAAACAACAAAAGCGTCAATCTGCTTAATCCATTCATTGAGCGTATTAATCTGATTTACCTTGACATGATCAATACGGGTTTGTCTTTCCGCTGCCTTAACATCGAAATCTGAAGGCTTAGCTGTGTCTAACTGCTGGGCCATAGCTTCCTGATCATTAGCAGGGGCAGCTTCTGGAGACGGTGTAACATCAGCTTCTAAAATATAATCAAATCTCGACTTAAAATAACTCATAATAGTATTTATGTTGAAGATTAAATAATTTTACATGAAAAAGAAGGTTCTATTTGAAGATACAGTTTCAATGTATAATAGGTGGGTATCAGGTCAAGCAGCACGTGAGTTTGGAGCCATCAAAATGAAATTTAACGATCTTGTTGGTAACGATAAAGGATATAGAACTCAAAATCCAAACGATGCACGTGCTAGTAATGTAATTCCATATCCAATTCCTAATACTGTATCAATTCTTGGTGATCTAATTACTAATACAACAAGCGCGATTGCTAACTTTAAAATTGCATTAAAAAACCCTCTCGTACGAGAAGACGAAAAGGCACAAAAAGAATTACAATTAATTGTTAATTGTCTTAATAATTCTCTAAAAGAACTCAAGCAGATATTTGTTGTAATAGACAAGAATGCTAAAGACGCTTGATTTTAGCAGCTGCTACATTATTATAATATAATGCTTAGTAGACTTTTATCGCAATTAACTGCGCTTGTTATTACCGCTATTTTATTTGGTTTACTCTTAAAGCGCTTTGGTGTTTCTCTATTCATAGGTATCCCTCTCGGTGTAATCATACAATTCGGTGCTTATTATGCTTTCATTACAGCACTCAGTGCTTACATAGAATTAAAAAATAAAAAACTCGAAAACGAGAGAATAAAAGAGTTTAGCCTGCAGGGTCTTGAGGTTACGTGTCCATGCTCACTCAAGAAGACAGAATTCGTCCCTATTGTCTTGAATACAAATAACAATTACAAATGCGATTATTGCCAGAAGAACGTGAGCGTTTATATTGCTACGGAAACTGCCCTCGTCACTGAGACTATCGCTAATGTTACACTCCCTGCACCTGTACCCTTAATTATTACTGACAATGGAGATTCCTGAAAGTATTAATAGTTTAACCGAAGAAGGTATAGCAGATAGGTTCGCTGTAGCTACAGAGTCACAGCGCATCTCATTTGATGATATCTTAGGTACTCTTAGACAAAAATTAGATCTTCAAAGTTATAAGTCTCTTGAAGAAGGTCTTATCTTTTATAAAAAGGATACATCGTCAGACAAGAACATTATAAAGAACTTACTTCTTCTTTATATTGATACTCTTACAAAGACAGTGCAGATATCAAAGATTAAAGATGAGCATAAAAGTGAATTAATTAAAGCTCTCAATACATCCATTAATGGTGCGATACAGAATATTGATGCCATACACACGTTATTAAATTACTTTAATGAAGAGAAGAATATTCTTGACGTGCAGCGAATTTCATACATAATACTCGGATATGTCATCGACACTATCAAACGAATCAATATCACTAAGAGATAATACAGAGCTTAATATGTCATACGACGAGTATGCACGCTGGTTGTGCCTTCTAGAAGGCGTAGAGATTGTAAGTAAGCGCGTTGAGCAGCTCAAAAAACGTTCAATTGAAAATGATGTTGATTGGATCAAACCACTTGCATTTCAAAAATATATTGAAGAGCGCTTTCTCTCTATGAAATCCGATCTTGATGAAATTGAAACTAACAACGCTATTACTGCTCCAAAACTCCCATGCACTACATCATCGGTACCAGCTTCAGTGTAAGACCTGATCCTCGTCGTGGATTTAGATCATTAGAAAATTCTTTTAATATTAATGTTTTATACAAACTCATTAATATTAATCTAACTAATAGTGTTTTAAACTATACGTTTGATGGCACGGATCGTTCACGTGTTGTGCTTTCTTTTGAATCAAGTAAAACTGCGGATAATTTTATTGCTAAATTACGTAACGAAGTAGTGCCGGATTATACAGCGGAAACGGGTAAGGTTGATGTTTAATACCCACCGTATACAGATCCATAATCTGTGAGACTGTAATCAAAAACAGATTTTGACTCTATATCAGCGCTGTAACTATAAGGTTTCTGTGCTCCTGACGCTGTAGGATTTCGCGTGTCATCGAATACTTGTTGATTAACAGCTTCACCTGATAACCCGGGCTCAAACGACCATTCAAATCGCTTGGCTTTAATCAACCAAACGTAGTGACCGGCGAGAGGATTAATCTGGGCGATATCCTGGTCAAGACGCTCTGTGATCTCATAAAAATTACCATTACGACCATTAACACGATCACTACCGTATTCCGATAGTTGAAATACATCTCCAGATTTTGGCTCTGAACCACTACCAAACGTAGCATAAAAACTATTATACGGTACAAATGCTGTAACTTCATCCTCAGAGAGTAAGCCATACTTACTAAGCATAAGAGCGTTTTCGTTTAAGTTAATGCCAAAAATAATTGGTAACGGAGGCGCAAATTGCTGAGTTGGTTGCTCACCATATAACATATCAGCTGATAATGTATTGAATGTGTTTACATAATACTGAACCTGTTGACCGTATAAGCTAAGTTGCTCTTGCCAATAATTAGCGTATAAAATGCGTTCGTTTTGATTATTCGTCTTATCAGTAAAACGTATACACGGATTAGGTGTATAGGTAATGCTCGCAGGATATATTTGCGGGGTCGGATTACCGGTATAAAAATCTTTTGTATCAATAGTCATTATTTGGTTAGCGTAAAGAAACCTGGTTCATGATGTGGAGCTAAATGTATCCCTGTGTTGCCAAGGGTACCTTTGAACTCACTAAGATTAAATTGATCCTTAAGTTTACGAGCTTTAGCAAGATTAATCGTCTTTGTACCTTTGTTCATCGTCTTAAGTGTTTCAAATTCTTGTACAGCGTTATTATCATGCTTACAGTACTCAGGAACAGTCTTTCCACCTGTAGCAGAATGCGAATTAACATCTGGAATCATATTAGCCATATGACGGTGCTGTCTTGCCTCACCTGTCTTTTTATTAAAATGAGGATTAAACCTTTCGAAAATAAAGTCTTTAAAGCTCTTCACAGATATATTTATACAAAAAAAAGGGCCTTATTCTAAGGCCCTTTAATTTATAATCTATTTTTATATATTACTTACCGGCAAGATATGTACCAACCTTAGAGGTCTTTGAAGAAGCAACGACGTTACTCTTACCACTAACAGCTGTTGTATCGGCCTTAACACCGGCACCGATCTTGATATCCTTGATAGGCTTACCGCTACCATCGACCTTATTGTCAACAGTACCGTCGCCGTGCTTACCATCAACGCTCTTTGCAGTTACGTCACCAACCTTATTATTCTTTGATTGAAGTGATGTACCAGCGCTAGTAGGAAGCTCCTTAAGTTCGGTAGCTTCAGGAAGTGTATCATCACACTCTTCAGCTTCTTCACCTTCGAGCTCACCCTCTTCATCACCGATATGCTCTTCTTCAGAACCGAGAACGGCCATAAGAACGTCGTGAAGCTTAGTAGCAAGTTCACGATCAAGGGTAATTGTTACTTCACCTTCGTGCTCTTCTGTACCAGGAAGGTCGAGAGCTTCGGCGTCGTGCTGTTCAGCGTCAGCAGGTGAATTGATATTGTCGGACATAACGTCCTCGTAGAGGCGATCAAAAATAGATTTGTTCATAAAATTATTTATAGTCTCCACTTCCATTTTTTCTGGGGCCAACGAAAGATTTTCAACTCCAGTAAAAGTATTCTTACCCTTGGCGTCCTTAGCCTCAAGAGGCTTAACGAGAGCTTCTTCATTTTTATTGCTTAAAGGCCCGCGCTTATCATAAGCTTTTGTCTTTAAACCTTTAGGTAATACAGCATCAGATGTTTTCTTACCAGATGTAGCGAAAGTGTCCTTAGGCGGGAAATTCTTCTTACCTTCAGTAAGTACTGTTGAGGCGTAGAATTCACCAATTTCAACGAGATTGCGTGCTTTATTCATATTGCCTAATTATTTATACTAAATGGCTACTAAAAAAGAGAAACAGCAGTTTTATCTAGGTAATGAAAGCTTACCGACACCGGATGCTTTGTTTGACTATAGCTCGAATCCAGAGTGGATAAAGGATATAGAAAAATGTAAAAAAAATATTTTATATTTTGCTGAAAATTTCTTTTATATTACAAATCTTGATGAAGGTAAGATAAAAATACAACTCCATCTCTATCAAAAACGCATCCTTCGGTCGCTCCGTGATAATCGATTTGTATGTATGTTATCAAGTAGACAGAGTGGTAAGGCACTTGCACTAGATACGCCGATATTAACCACATCCGGGTGGTCAACAATGGGTGAGCTTAAGAAAGGCGATCGAGTATACGGAGCTGATGGTGAACCTTGCAACATCGTGCATGCCCACGAGACCCTTGATAACCGTAAATGTTATAAAGTAATATTTGATAATGGTGAGGAAATTATTGCCGATGCAGATCATCTATGGTTTACAGAATCGAGAAATGAAAGAAAGACAAGTGGTACAGTAAAAACTACGCAGCAGATTGTCGATACATTATACGCGCCATACTGCAAAGAACCTAATCATAGAATACCTGTATGTATAAACGGAGTAACGGGAATTGAAAAGGAACTACCTATTGAGCCTTATGTGCTTGGATTGTGGCTAGGGGACGGAGCGAGTGCTAGTGGTACTATAACTGTAGGTAGACGAGATATACACGAAATTATAGATATTCTTAATACACAGCAAAAACAATTCGACAAATTAATTTTACATGAATATAAGAAAGAGGTATATACGTTGAGAATAACATCAACAAAAAATTTACACACAGAAAGTTTATCCGGATTAATCAAAAACAATAACCTAAAAAACAATAAGCATATTCCTAATGAGTACATGCTTGCAAGCAGACAGCAGCGACTCGCTCTACTACAAGGGCTTATTGATAGTGATGGGTATATTAATGATAGAGGAAATGCATGTTTTTATAATACAAATTTAGAATTAGCCAAGCAGGTTAAAGAGCTCATAACTAGTCTTGGATATAAAGTTACATATAAAGAGTATGTACCTAAATTGAGAGGCGTTGAATGTAATATCTCCGCTATCGTTACATTTAAGCCAATAGAATTTGTATGTCGTCTACCGTTTAAGCGTAGTAGAATTCAGGTAAAGCCGCCTACTGTACAGTCGCATCTTCGCGCACAATGGCATTATATAAAACAAATTGTTGAAGTGCCGTCGGTACCTGTTAGATGTATTACTGTTGATAGTGTAGATAATTTATATCTCGCTGGTAAGCAGTTAATACCCACACACAATACTACTCTCTTTACTATATACGCTCTCTGGATAGTATGTTTTCAACCCGATCAACGCGTTCTTATTGTTGCTAACAAAGAATCAACCGCTATTAATATTTTTAAGCGCGTTAGGATGGCTTATGAAAAATTACCGAATTATCTAAAGCCTGGTGTTGTTGAGTACGGTAAAACATCGATGTCATTAGCTAATGGTTCAAGTATTGGTATTAGTACAACAAGCAGTGACGCCGGCCGCGGCGATTCCGTAAATGTTGTCCTATTAGATGAGTTAGCCTTTATCGATAATCACCTTGTTGAAGAATTCTGGGCCTCTGTCTACCCTATTATTTCATCTTCTAAGAAATCAAAAATTTTCGTAGCTAGTACACCTAATGGAACCGGTAATCTGTTTCATGAACTTTATGAAGGAGCTATGGAAGAAGATCCAGAAAAACACAATGGATGGAAGGCAGAACGTGTTGACTGGTGGGAGGTTCCTGGTAGGGATGAAAAATGGAAGAACAAGACAATCCGTGAGATGGGCAGTAGAGAAAAATTCGACCAGGAGTTCGGTAATTGTGTAACCGGGGAAAGTAATCTTGATGTAATAAATAATAATAATGAGCAACAAGCAATTACCATCAAGGAACTATTTGACCTATTATGACATAGATCCTGAAAAAAAAATTGCAGCTAATCTAAAGAGACGTGAGACCAATTATCTAAAATACGGTACATACGGCTCAGGCACATTGAAAGCCTGCGCAGAGAGAACAAAGCAGTATTATCATAAGTTACAAAATAAATTAAATTCAATCGAAGTAACATATACACAATTACAGCTCCACGACATACTAAACAGCAGCAATTACCACTATACAAAATATCTCGGCAAGGCAAAGGGACGCACACTCATTAAAGATAATCCTGAATTATACAAAGCACTGTTTTATTATACAGACAAATATAAGATGTACTGCAGGCATCCTAGATTTACACTATCATTTAGACTATTAATCGCTGGAAAATATAATTTTACATTCGATAGCAAACACTACTGCCGCTGTGGAACATATATTATGTTTTCACCCACAGAGCGAAAAATTACAGAAAAATCCTACTGCAAGCGTCGTGGTTGCGCTCTTGGTCCAAATTCTAAAGACCATTTTAAATATTTATACGGTGAAGACTGGGAGCAAAAATTTTATATGCTACGCTACCTACCCGAACAGAATCTAGAAAGAAGAAGAAAACGTCAACTCGCAGGTAGAATCGCTTACCAAAAACGTGCATCCCGTGCAGATACAAAGTTTCATGCAATAGGACGTCATGAAACGCAATTGCTCAATGAGCAGGAAAAAATTGATAATTGTAAAATTGATAGAAATTTCTCTATTATAGGATATTATCCAGACGGCTACTGCCACGAAACGAATACCATATATGAAGTATACGAACACTATCATACATACGAGGCTCAAAAACAGAGAGACACAAACCGACAAAAGGAAATACAAGATCACTTGAAGTGTGATTTTAAAATTATATGGGATTATGAAAATAAATAAAAGTAATTATAAAGTCTTGACACCAAATGGGTACATGTCTTTTGAGGGTATACGTAAACTTCACAAACCTGTACTAAAATTTAATACATTAAATAAACAGATAAGGGTAACATATGATCACCCGTTTGTTATTAAAGGTGAACCTGTTTTAGCTAATACACTTAAAGTGGGTGATGTACTTGAACTTAAGAATAAAAAGACAGAGCTCATTACAGATATTCAACCTGACGGTTACGAGGATGTTTATGATCTTATAAACGTATCTAACGGCAATACATATTACGCCAACGATATACATGTACATAACTGCTTTTTACAGTCTGGTGAAAGCGCTATTGATGAAGCTTTCTTCGATCAGTTAAAGGCTGAATGCCAAGAACCAACATTTGTTTTTGACGATGGTCATTATCTTCTCTGGAAAGAACCAGATAAAGAACGTCTTTATGTAGTTGGCGTTGACGTAGCAGAAGGTGTAAAGGAAGCAGCTTCGGTTATCCAAGTTCTGGATATTACTGATTTACGTAGTATAGAACAAGTGGCAATTTACCATAATAATGACATTAGCCCGTACAATTTTACAACAAAATTACATGAAATCCTACAGCATTGGGGTAATCCTCCAGCTTTAATTGAGAGAAATAATTGCGGCGCGCAGGTTGTTGATCAATTAAAAAATAATATTGGATATGAGAATATTGTAACATACGGGTCAAAAGCAGGTGACAAAGTCTTCAATAAACCAGGGGTTGTAGCGCACACTAATACAAAATATAAGGGTGTCATGAATATGCGTTATTGGATGAACGAACTCAACGTTGTAAGAATTAAAGACATTAAGACGTTAATGGAGATAAAAAACTTTGTTCGTTATCCTAATGGTACCTGGTCGACAAAACCCGGTAACGGTAACCACGATGACCGAGTCATGAGTTTAATTTGGTCGTTAATGATTTTAGAAAATGAGATTACAGAGAAGTATTATGAGATAGTTGATTTAGATGATAATAAACGACCGCTTCATATTAAATCACTGGATTACGGTATTAAATATTTTATTAACCCTACATCCATGTACAATAATGAACAACATAAGGAAGAAGGTACACCAATGCCTATTCTTTTTGATATCGGTGATTCACCGGAAAAAACTGATATTAATGATATGGAAGAACAGGGCTGGAAATTATTAGGCTAATTTTATGTCAAACGCTATTGATTATACACAAAGTCCGTTCAACCTTTCAAGGAAAGATAAATTTCTTCTTGTCCTCGATGTACCACCTGCTTTAAAGCAGATTACATCAAAATTTGTACGGGATAATGTTAATATCTTACCTGATACTATGCAGTTTTCTGTAGCAGGAACAGTAATTCCAGAAATCTCTGTCCCTGCAGTACAAAATCGGTACGCCGGGCAGACACAAACTGTAACGTCGCACGCCCGCGATCCTTATCCACCGGTTACAGTGGAGTTTATTGTGGATAATCGGTTTAATAACTACTGGGTTATCTATACCTGGCTCAATCTGTTAAACGACGATAAATTGAACACTTATGATAGTACCGATTTAACATATCCTACTCAAACCGTCGTCGAATCTGCTGCTAAAGGCCAATATAGTCAATATAAAACAACAATATCCGTATACGGCCTTGATGAATATAATAAGCGTGTCATAGAGTTCAAATATATTGATGCTTTCCCTACAAATCTCGGCGGCATTTCATACAACTACAAGGATGGAGGTGCAATTGAGTCGACAATGACCATTAGCTACTCCCAGCTCATTGTAACACCCATTTACGAAATAGAAAGTCTGTAAAAGCTAAAAAAATATTTCCCGATGTCCATAAATACTTTATATGGCACGTACAATTCAAAGTCCCGGCGTACAAATTAGTGAAGTCGATCTTTCACTTAGAGCAAATCTCGCCTCATCAACAAATATCTTAATTCCCGGCTTCGCTCCTAAGGGCCCTTCCTCTGATCCTGTTCAGGTAAGCACATTATCTGAATTTGAACAGATTTTCGGTACACCTACAAACGCAGCTGAGCGTTACTTCTATCAGTCTGCAAAAGCCGTTTTTCAGTCACCTGCTAATGTTACTTGCTATCGTATTCCCTACGGTGGTGGAGCCGGTCTCGGTACAACAAGTCAGTACAGTGCCCTTGTTTATCCCGTAGTTACTGCTACACTTTCAGCTAACCCCGCCTCAACAGCAGTCGTTACTCTTACATCATCAACGCTCAACTATTCCGTCTCTACTGCAGGTGTTACATACTTCTTTGGCGCGCCAACACACGTTACACTAAACGAATCTGATTACCTTTCCGTTCTTCGAGGCGACGCCTATACATGGAGCGCTAGCGGCGGTCAAGCAACATTTAGCTCATTATCGCAATTAGCTAATGCTGGCTTAATCGTTCTTAATAAAGCCCAAGCCTCTGTTAACAGCCGCTTTGAAGGTACATATATAGCTCTTGCTGACAATACCGCTCTTAACCCAGCCACACAATTTGATGATTTCAACTCCGTTCAATCTGTTAATACAAACGGATTCATCACGCCAGGCAACTACGTAACTGTTCCAAGTCAGCGTTTAACATTCTCGCTCTCTGCTACAACACTTGGCGCTAACGGCAGTATTTCTGAAGTTGTGGAAAATATCCCGACATTCGATACATCGTCAACAGCATTTAACGATACAGTTAATATCGGTGTATTTAAGCTCCGTCAATCTGTATTCTCACCCGACACCATCCAGCTTGACTACGTCTTACAGGAAGGGTATAACGCCTCGCTTGATTACTATCGTCAAATCAACAACCCAAACGGTGGGCCTGCAACAAGCTATTTCATTGAGCAAGTTGAAAACAATTCCAATAACATCATTACCCTTGTTAATCCTTATATCTCCAATAAGAATACAACATCATGGCTTAACCTTAGCGGCGTGCCTAACAAGAGTGTTCGTTTCTTAAACAGTGCACGCGCTACGCCTCTTGGAACCGACGCCAATGATATCGCTTTTGCGACCCGCACTGGCGCAACATCCGCTACCTATAGCGCACTTATTACACAATACGGCTCAACAAATAGTCTTGTCGCTCTCGGTGACTACGCTGTTGAAAATGTTACAACAAAAGTTATCGGCGATGTACCTACAAAGGTTAACAATATGCTCAACCTCGTGGATAATGCCGATCTCTATCCGCTATCCATTGTAACTGAAGCCGGTCTTGGTACAATTTACGCAAATTCCTTCAACCCGACAACCTCTGGTTACTTCGATGATAGCGTTCCTTATACCGGTACAGATATCAATGCATTAACAGCACAAGATGGTACAGGTGCTAGTGCTCAAATTGCACTTAACTACAAGGCTGTTGCTTCACAGTTCGTTAACTTCACAGCAAACAAGCGCAAAGATCACCTCTTCATCGCCGACCCTCTTACAAACATCTTTGTTCAGAACGGCGTTAAGACTCTTGATGATCCTAATAAGGACTTTAGCACAAATATCTACTGGCCGCTATATAACCAGTTTAGCTTTATCAATAACAGCTACACAGCTGTATATGCAAACGCAGTACAAGTACCTGACCAATCTTCAAGCAGACTCGTTTGGGTACCGTTCTCAGGATTTGCTGCAGCTATCATGGCTAACACCGACGCCAACTACCAGCCTTGGACAGCTCCTGCTGGCTTCCGTCGCGGTGTTGTTAACGGTATTACTGACATTGCTGTCTATCCTAAGCAAAAGCAGCGCGATCAACTTTATAAGATCTCTCTCAATCCAGTCGCGTTCTTCCCGAACGAAGGTTATGTCGTTTATGGTCAGAAGACCATGTCAAAGCTTCCAAGCGCTTTCGATCGTATTAACGTCCGCAGGTTGTTCTTAACACTTGAAAATCAGACAAATCTTGTTGCAAGAAACTATGTATTCGAACCTAATACACTCTTTACAAGAACTCAAGTTAAGAACGTTCTCACACCAATCTTTGACAATGCAAAGAACTCAGCCGGTCTCTATGATTACTTGTTAATCTGTGATGAACGTAACAATACACCCGCTGTTATTGATGATAACTCGCTTGTTGTTGATATCTACATCAAGCCAGTCCGTACTGCGGAGTATGTACTTGTTAACTTCTACGCTACAAGAACAAATCAAAACTTCTCTGAGATCGTAGCATAAACAACTAAATAATTACACATATGGCCGATACAAACCAACTGATCAATCAATTCTACAGTACAGCAGCTGCAAGAGACTTCGCACGTGATTTTAATTTCCGTGTATTGTCGATTACAACAGGCGGCGCAACAAACGCAGCCGGGCAAACAATCCAGTTCGGTGATACCGATCTTGTCTATGTTAAGACAGCTACATTACCTGAAAGAGCTATCACTAACGTTGCTGTTCCTTATATGGGACTCAACTTCAATCTTCCTGGTAATGCAACCTATCCCGGCTCAGAAGGCTATAGCATGACATTCTACGCTGATGCCCAATCACAGATCAGACAGAAGTTTGAAGATTGGTCGCGTTATACATTCGATGACGCTAACAGCACCGGTGATTATCTTACGCCTAAGCAGACATCCGTTATCAACCTCCTTCAGCTTGATAACAAGTTGAATCGTGTCGCTGAATATAGTCTCATCGGTGTTTCACCACGTAGCGTCGGTGCTCTCAGCTATAATATCGCCGGTGGTACTGGTCAGACCATTGACTTCACCGCCACAATGGCATATCATTACTTTACGAGGACATCCTAAATTCAATTACCTAAGCTAAATAATTAGGTGAACGATCCTTTTAGTAGTGCACTTGATAGCTTAGGTCAGAATCTTATTGGAGTCGGTACCGGGGCTAATCCTCTTTTTGCACCTCAGGTATCTCAGCTTTTTGGGTTAAATCTACCTGCTGTACCTATTATCAGCACAAGAGATTATTTCCTAACACAAATGGAGTCGTGGTTTACTGCACTCCCCATGGCTACTCAATGGATCGTACTTATTGATAGCTATCCTGTAGGTCTTAACACTTCTATTATTCAAGGACTTGAGCGTACAGATGGATCAAAACAAGGGTTTGATATTGATGGAGCTAAAAATATTCTCACTTCCTTTCCCTTACAAAAAGTAATCGGCTGTCTATTTGCTGCTGCAGTTACAATTCCTAACGAGTCATTTACCGTAGAGACAGCTCACGTTGATAACAATAGAGGATTCTTACCCGGTGTCATTGGAGGCGCAAGAAACACAGATGCACCTGTATTAGATATTAGCTTTAGAGAAACAAATACATCGTTTATTGATTTTGTTATCCGACCCTGGGTTATTCTTGCTGCACATTTTGGCATGGTTGCTAGAAATCCATTTGATCTCAACCAGATCAATAAAAACATGAAAGTTAATATGCATATTTTACAATATACACGCTCTCGAGCCGGTGTATCAATGATTCCTAGAAAGATATGGAATTTTTATAACTGTGTACCATTTACTGTGGGTGAAGAGTCACTTGAATACGCAGAAGAAAAAATGATTACATATAATACTCGTTGGACATATTCAAACTACACCGTATCCAATAATCTATACTTACCAATTACTGATATTATTAATAATTTTGCACAAAACGGAGCACCTCAAGTAGGTAATCCAAGCCTATTTAAAGGATATAATACTGTTTAAATTTGAGTCTTTCGTCACATGTCTTAAGTATTCCTTGTGAGTCAGTTTGTATATACAGCTTATCTACCCAGCCTTAATAAAAGCGTTAAATTAACAGAATTAAAATTTACCGCTTTTAAACAGCTCTGTAAATTAATAACAAACGATAACGATATACTCATTACTGATGCTTTCGATAGTCTCATTAAAGAGCATTGTGTGGACGATGTCAGTAATATTACATTTTTAGACAAATTGATTATATTGCTAACAATAAGGGCAATGTGTATACAGCCCTCTCTTGAGCTGACTGTAATGCACCCTGAAAACGGAAGTACAGTAAACCTCACATTTAAGATATACGATATTATTGAAAAAATAGACAGTATGGACTTGTATAATAAATTCAATAATACAGTCGTCGAATACGGTAAATTAAAAATAACTTATGGTATACCTACACAGTTTTATTTTAAATCAAATAACGAGTCTATTTTCTCAACCATAAGACAGCTTAGTATCGGCGATAAAAACTATACAGAAAATATTTTGGATATTATCGATCAGTTACCGGCAGCAGTTTATAAAGACGCAAAACAACACCTCTACAAAATACAAGAAGAAATTAGTAAGCTCTCTTTACTCTCCGTGGATTTTAACAATCAGAAAGATCAGATCCAAATTACACCAAACCTATTAACAAAGTCAACACTCGACTTTTTAAAACTTTGCTTTAAACGAGATCTTACATCAATTTATGAGATTGAATATTTTTTACTTAAAGAGCTTCATCTATCTTACGATTTAGTTTCGCAATCAACTCTTGCTGAACTTCTACTCTATATAAACCTCTATAAAGAAGAACAAGCTAATAGAGAGAAAGCTGAAAAGAAACCGGTAAGTGGTAATCCACTTGCTGTACCTGCTAATATAGGAACACCGGCTTGATAAAATTAGTTTTTAGGTATATATAATAGTATGAGTAGTAATATTAGTGATGTTTTAAAACAGCTTGAGACAATTAGCATTGAAAGCGGAATTGACGTTTTTATTCCATCTCTACAAAAGACAGTCAAGCTTAAAGCACTCAATCTCAAACAGCAAAAAGGACTTCTTACGTCATCAATTGATGAGAGCTTAACCAAGCTTTCCTTTAATTCTTATTTTTATAATATTATTAAGGACAATATTCTTGATACACTGGATATCAATCAGCTCTTAACTATTGATAGGAGTATAATTGCTCTTAATCTTCGTGCTAAAGCGCTAGAGAGTACAGTCTTAATTCAAGACAAAACAATTGATCTTAATAAAGTTGTTGACAACGTTCCAAACGTGCAGATTAGGAACTACCCTCTTGAAAGTGTAATTATTGATAAAAATATTACCGTTAAAGTTAAAGCACCATCACTTGGTGTCGATAATGACCTTAACAGCTTTGCCCTCGGTAAGAAAAATCAGGATTCAGATTTTAAAGCAGTAATCGGTGAGCTTTTTGTATATGAACTTACAAAGTTTATAACCGATATTAATATTAATGCAGGTGAGACACCAACAGTTATATCCTTTGCTTCAACTAAAGTAGCTGATAGAATTGCTATAGTAGAAAAGCTCCCGTCAAGCGTAGTTAATAAAGTACTTGATTTTATCAAAAATTATAGAAATCTTGAGACTCTCTATCTCAAGGTAGATGATGTAACTATTGATATTGACGGGTCATTCTTTACTGTTTAAGATATTTTGTTATAAATATCTTTGATGGAAGGTATAACAATCGATCAATTTAATGCTGCTTTTGGTGAATTTAGAATACCCTTAGAACAGCAGACATCTCTTTTATCAAAAATTGAAAGAGTTGTAACTGAAAAGCTTGATAGATTTTCTGATCGAATCGCATCTGTTAAAGTAGCTATAAATGATCTAGCAACAATTACAGCAGCTGCTGCCGATCAACAGACAGGTGCTATTAATGTTGTTATTGCCGGTCAGAACGAACAAATTGAACATGCTGAGAGATTACAAAAAACTGTTCAAGATGGACTTAAAGCAATCTCCGGCTCCTTTGTAGCAAAAGATACCCCGCAAAAAGAAACTGATCGTAAAAACGACCCATTATTAAGACAACCTTCCAAAGCTGAGAAGCAATCCATAAAAGGTATTCTCGGCGTTGAAACTAAAATTGGAGCTCTCTTAAAAGAAATTCAAGGATTACGCAAGGATGAAGACTCAAGAAGCAAAGGAGGGTTATTAGGGAGTGTATTTGGTTTTCTCGGTCCCTTACTTACTGTTGTTGGTGGCTTTGCTGCTTTATCATATGCTGCGATGGCATTTGGGCCGACAAGACAATTTTTGGAGAGTGTGCAGAAAGATGGACTCGGGGTTACACTAAAGAATTTAGCAGGTAAACTTTCTATAGATAAAATTAAAGACTTCTTAAGAAATATGCCTGTCGTTGGTCGGTTATTTGATGTCTATGATGCATTTAAATCTTTTATAAAAGGTGACTGGAAGATGGGTCTCAAGCATCTTGCTTTCGCGTTACCTTTCGGCGAGGATATAATTAATATTCTCGGTGGTACATCTAAGAAACAATTTCTTGCTCCAGGTGGTATACAAGCATTTGAAAAAGGATTTAGTTTTGAAAGCGCTTGGATGAGATTAAAGAAAGCTGTATCAAAGGGCTTTGATAACCTATTTCACCCTATTGTAGAAGTATATGATCATTTAAAAGAAGCGTTTGGCCTATTCGGTGAAGGTACAGAAATAGGCATTAAAAAAGGTTGGTTTGTATTATCGCAATATTTTCCTATGCTTACACCTGTAGCAGATTTTTTTACCGGTTTAACAGAAAATATATTTGAAGGTAAGCTTGGCCAAGAAGCACGAGAAGCAGCACCCGATGGCACATCTATAAATATTGGAGATATTATTAACACTGCTTTTAAGAATATAAAACAGAGCGTATCTGATTTATTTCATAGTGTATTACGTGTTTTCATGACAACAGGTAAAGTGCTTAATGCTATTGCTAATGTTTTTTCAGGTGACGCTGGCAAGCAAGCTGCAGCACTGAATTATCTTGACGACGCTGCTTCACCTATCGCAGGCATGCTCCGACCGATCGCCGGCATCATGGCAACAATAAAAGATGCAGGTATTAAAGAGGGTGATTCCCCAGCAATGCAAGCTACAAGAATAACCTGGGCCTTAACAAAAGGTACATTTGGATACGGAAGTCAAGCCGGAAGAAAGAGCTCTACATATGCACAAGAAATTAGCGATCTCACTGAACAAATAAGTAAAACCCCAGAAGGAGCTGATAAGGATAAGCAAAAACAAGCGCTTGAATATCTACAGACTAAGAAAAAAGCACTCGACTTACAGCGTGAGATAAGCGCTAAAGAAAGCAGCTTTACTGAAGGTGATACTGTATTAATAGCGCAACAAACGAGTGTCAATGAGTTGACTCAGCAATTAAAAGAATTACAGCAAGACCCTAAAGTAGAAAAAGAGCGAATAGAGAGCACAAAACGTGACTTGGAATCTGCGAAAGACGCTCTAGCTAAAAGAAGGACAGAAATAGGATTAACAAAAAAGGAGCAAGAACTTAAAGAAACGAATGAACAAATAACCAGATTACAGGCTGCAAAAGCTGAAGCTGATCGTATTACAGAAGCTAGAATGTTTGGTGAAGATACAGATCAAATTAAAAAACAAACATCTCTACAGACTGGTGTAAAATATCCAAATCTCGAAAAAACAAGAAGACAAGCTTTTGATATTAATACTGTACCAGAAAGTCTAGTTAGCTTAACACCACAACCAACAGTTTTTTCAGATACTATGGGAGATATGAACGATACCCTCGGCGGCCACACAACATATCTTAAAGATATAGCAATTGAAGCACGCAAGCAAACAACAGGTATTAAGGATTTAATAGAAGCTATTAATAAAAATTTATCCAACGTAAGCAGCCCTATAAATGTTGTTAATGCTTCTAGCTGGTCTTTAAATACACAGCAATCTACAAGCCGTGACACAAGAAAGAGCTTTAGTGATAGAAGCTATAGCCAGTAAAAGTATCACTAGCTTTTTATATAGGTATTAAATACTAATATGGCACAATACCTCTGGGGATTCAATAGCTCAGCAACTACAGGCGGAATAACACCTGAAGTTATTGCATTACCTACTATTAAGCCCAACGGAGCGTTAGCTAGTAATTATACAGCACCAGGTGGAACATCACTTACCAATCTCGTTAACGTGGTACGTGATTTCTATTGGACATACTCACCCGTTGGGGACGTGGCGCGCGCCGAGACTCCAAGAATTATTCTCACCGAGCGTAAATTAAGAACAAACGCTTTAGTATCGCAATTAAAATATTCCCTTGGTCAAGCATATAGCGGCGGTCAACAGACCTTACAAAATCTAAACCAAATCAATAAAAATCTTAAACTTACACAATTTTTATCAAGCCTTATACCAGATGCTGCGAAAAATTTTATAAACGACGCAGCAAAGGCTGCTGTAAATGCAGGCAGCGGTCTTGTAAGAGATGCAAACAGTAAGGTACAGGCTTATAGCGCAAATAACGATACTGTACAGGGATTTACTAATGTTTTCGGAGCAGCTGGCGCACAAGTTAAAGATTTTCTAAATACAACTTTTGCCGATGATAATAATCCAACAGTCAATAGTAGTCCGTGGCTGGCTCCTTATAGAAATCTATATCTAACCGATCCTACGGGTTGGGTTTATGTGTTACCGTATTTTACTAACAATCAAGCCACCCAAGGAAACTCATTCTCCGACTCCGGTGGCGTCGGTACATCTATTGGACCATCATTAATAGGAACTGGAGCCGATATTGCTACATCAGCAGCAGGAATACTTGCGTCCCTAAATAACTCAGCACAAATTACATACATCGAGAAAACAAAATTTTATAATTACCCGACTGAAGGTGAAGATATAACTGTTGAGTTTCCATTAATTAATACCGGTCAGGTAACCTACGACGATGTCGTGAGAAATTGGCAATTCTTGTTCTTGCTTCTTTATCAAAACAGACCAGGAAAAACAAGTGCCAATACTGTTGATCAGCCTGTCATCTACCAGGTTGAAATACCTGGTGTTAAATATTTTCCGTATTGCTCTATTCAGGCATTGAATATTGAATTCATGGGATCAAGACGTGAATTGAATATTAATGTACCAACAGCTGATACAGTATCGTCTGATTTAGGTGCTGCAGGCCAGGCTCTAGCATCAGCTGTAGGTTATCAGTCCATTCCTACTATCATACCTGATGCCTATAAAGTAACAATTACTCTTAAGAGTTTAGTTGCAAACTCAAAGAACTTCATGCAACATATGATAGGACCCCATAATCTCGTGGAAACAGGAACATCTAAAGCAGGAACATCTACTAATATTGATACCATTCTAAACGCACCAGGTGGACTACCAGCCGCGGCTGCAGCCGGTAGTCCCTTCTATGCTGCCACTCATGCGTCCTCAACGAATTTTGGTTTAAATACAAATCCTAGCGTTCAACAACCTTCTGCAAATACTCTATACCCAGGTACCGGCCTCGGTCCTTTCGCCCAATAGCTACTTTTAAGTATCAAAACTTAAAGATTGCTTTAAATAATCTATATGGATGGGCAATATCAAAATTCTATAGCTAGCTTACCGAATTTAAATATGTATCGGTACGAGAAGATATTTAAAATGTACCAAACCAACGATAATCAGTACTTTTATAATCTTGTACAGTCAATTTTTTTGCCTGAGAAGCTAGACAAGCGCGCCCTTTTTTATCTAACAATTCAGCAATCCCAGCCCTGGACAATGGTTAGTTTTAATGCCTACCAGACTATTGAGCTTTGGTGGTTAATTTTATTAATTAATAATATTTTTAACCCATTTGAAACACTTAAAGCCGGAACAACAATAAAGCTAATTAAGCCTGAGTATATCCCTGATATCTTAAAGGAAATTGACGCTTCTCTTAATTAACAATGACCCCTAGTGTAGCATATAATCATTTAATTAATAACACTGATTATCTTTTTAAGATAACCCTTATTAGTGCTGCTGGTGATAAGTCTCGAGCCCAAGATATCAAGCCATCCGCTATTCAGGAATTTTTTATTAGCGATACGCTTAATAATTTTTATCAACAAGGATATATAGTAATCAATAACTCATTCGATATTATCGAACGCGACACTCCAGTTGCTGATCCTTATAGTGATCCGCGTTATTATAATAACGCCGGGCAATCAGCTGATAGTAATTATTACGATACTACTGACGGTGCATTGAGTAATATTGACGCTGGATTTTTATTTCGTGGCGAGGGTCGCGACATTTTACGCGTCGATATTATGCCTAGACTTGATGGCACTATGGTCAACGGGTTAGGATCTGAACAAGGACGAAAGTTCTTTTATATGAATTTTGATTTTGCTATTTACGATTTTGAAGAAATAGTGGATAATAATACAGGACTAAAATCAAAGAAGTTATATTTTTGGGACCTATACTATCAATTAATGCTTGAGAAAAACGTTCCGTTTACTACAGCTACGTTTGCAGCTACAACATCAGGCTATAATCAAACTACTCAGAACGCTACTGGTTCAACATTTACTGAAAATGCCGATAATAAAGACCGTGCAATACCAACAGGAATTGCATTAAAGGAATTTCTTAAAGCCACGTTTCCACCCAACGAAAATTATCCTATCGATTTTTCCATTAATATACCCGGAAATAATGATACTACAACATTATCACAATCTGATATTGATAATCAAAATATTGATTGGGACATAGGCGGTACAAATATTTTCTTCTCTACTCCTGCCAATTACAAGGCTACCGATTGTATTGACTATATTCTTTCTCGGCACGTATCAAATACGCAAAGTAATTTCGACCAATGTTTTCTACAACTCGATAGAAACACACGCACGTGGACTTTTAAAAGCTTATCTCAATATTTCAGACAAGCATACGACGCATTGACCGATGGTCCTGGTGAGCTGTATGTTGAAACAATTAAGATTGGTGGTTACACAAATGAGGACGGAAAGGGCAAAGGAATTAATTATTTTACTCCAGCTAACGGTCTTTTTATTCGAATTGGTACGATAAAGAATTTTTCCTTTGATAGTATGTCAGCCTTACATGCTCAAAGAAAACTAGTTCCCTATTTGGTTCATAGCTATGATTATGAAAATAAACAATTTCAAATTGACATAGAAAGAAACGGCATAGCCCAGGCTATGAAAACATATCAGCAAAACTATGTCAATTATATGAATAGTAAGGCAGGTAGCGGTAAGCCTCCTTTTGCAAATTTTGCCCCCGGTCAATTAAGATATAGAAATAAAAACGTTAATAACGTGTTCTCAACAGCTGAACAAAGTGCCGATCAACGTTTAGCTTCCGGTCGAAATGAATTCTTATACGCTAGCGTCTTTACCAATAATTTACTAAGTTTCCGCCTACAAGGTTCAACCCACCGCCAGGCTGGTGAATTTATTGGCATTGATAGAGATGGTGCAATACCTGCTAGTAAGTTTGACAATAAACTTTTAGGTATATATATTATTATAGAAGTTAAACATCTTTTTATTGGCAATGAGTACTATAACGATCTTTGCTGTATTAAAGTATATAACTTCGATCAACTTGAAGACACTTATGGTATGGAAAATCAGGTAGTAAAAGCAAATGGCGGTATAGTAGGAACAGCTGCAGCTAATCCTATCTTCGCAGCATTGAATCCTGTTACTCTTGATCTCGTAACCGGCGGCGGAACAACGACACTCACTGAACTCGGTCCAACAGTAAATCAACACAACGAGCTAATCGGTCTCGTATCAAACGGACAATAATATGAGTACTATTTCAAAAGTTTATACCCCCCGTAGTGCGAATAATAATACCATTACCATTGCTCCGGAATTTGCTGATATTGATATAGCTGATACATATAATCAATTAGTTGACAAACAAAATACAACAATTGGAGAATTGTTAACCCCAGATATTATGCCTGCTAGTGAATTACAGGCAAATATGGATTACCGTAACGCTTTTAAACAAGGTGATACGATAACCGCTGTTAATAATTTCTTTAATACTTTAAACAATTATATCAACCAGCCGGATTTTTCTCTAGACGCGGTTCTTTATTGGTATCAAAAAGCTACGTATAGTAACAAAGAAATAACAGCATATAAATCCGCAAAAGATCATTATAACACATTTTTACTTCCGAATTATATACCCGGAGCCTCATTGTTTGCACAAAATGTAGCTAATTTTACTAATCATGAATTTAATTATCCAAAGGTCGTAAGTGACAGTATAGGTATAATTGCAAATTCAAAGTTTATACAGCTTGACAATACCCTTCCTTTGTTTGATATCAGTCAAGGCTATTACGGTGTACCGATTCCTATTGCAGCATCAACTGATAATAAGATTAGCTCTATTACTAGAAATGTAATGTATAACTTGAGTCAAAAGAACACTACAATCATGAGACGCAATTTAATGAATATAGGATATTCAAATGTTGCTCTACAGCAAAATATAGCTGCCGATGCTACAACGTCACATGGTTGCAATTTAATTAACGACCTACCTACGTTTGTACGTATTAATAAAATATTAGATCAATTAAAAAATAAATTAGCTACAGTCTTTACACAAGCAAAGACATTTAGCTTTGTACAGTATCTCAATAACATTGGTAACACCACAGCTTTAAATCTTCGTGATATTTTCCCATTAGCATCTAGCGATATGGACTTTACTGTCATTACGTCTGACGCTAATGCTGCAGCTGCAGCAGCTATAGCTCAGCAACAGGCTAATGACGCAGCAGCTACGCAGCAAATTGTCGACCAGCAGTATAGAATAGATGTAGGTGATACGGTTGCCGGTGGTAATGCAGGTATTGGTAATATAGGCAGCGGTGGTCTGCAGACGGATGCTTCATCTATAGGAGTTAATATCCTAGCTGGCAGCGGTTCATCAGGTGGGAGTACAACGCTTAACGTTGATGCTTTGCCATCTAATCTTAAACCATATGCACAGGATTTTATTAACGCTGGTCAAAAATATAATATTGATCCTAATTTTCTTGCAGCAATTTCTATAAATGAAACAGGCGGCGGTACATCTCGAGCGTTCTTACAAGGAAATAATGCGATGGGAATTTCAAACGATCGTGGCCCTTTATATAGCTTTAGCTCTGTCGCCGCATCTATTAATCAACAAGCTAAATCGCTAGCTAATCCAAGCGGATATTATGCAAATGCCACTACAATAGGTCAAATTGGAAATATATATTCACCAGTCGGAGCGGCTAACGATTTTTACGGTACAAATTCAAGTTGGATACCAACAGTTGGAAAAATTTACAATCGATTAACAGGTAACGATCCGAATTCAACTGTTATAGTAAGAACATCTAACCAGCAAAATACACCAGTAGCGTCAATAAAATCAACACCTATACCGAGCCCAACAACAGGAGGATAATATATGGCAGACGATACAACACTAGCTTTCAATAACGCGGGTAATTTTTCTATACTGAATCTACCAACGCCTGGTATAACGCCAAATTTTACTAGCCTACAGCCCTCGGTGAGTGCTGTTCTTAGTCAGAATACTAACCTTGCCGCGTATGCACCAACACAGACAGGAGCAATTGCTTTAAAAAATAAGAATCAAGGGTCTTATAGTAATAAACAATTTGTTACACCTTGGTCATATGCACAAAACGTCGAAGGTACATTTATCCAGGTAGATTATCTCGGTAAGAGAATTAATGCTGACGGGTCCATGCCATATAGATCTATTGCATCGCTTTCTGCAATCTCGCCTACCTACAAGGTAATTAATAGCCCGACAATAGGTGCCCCGGATCGAACAGTAAAGGTATTAACAGCAGCAGCTACATTAGTAGCAAGCACAACTGCAGCAAATGCTGCACCTAGTACAACACCTACACAAAATGCTTTCATACAACAATACGGTGTTGGTACAAATGCTTTTACAGGCGTTCTTGGCGGTAGATTGACACAATATACAAGTCTCTTACAAACACCAACATCGCAGTTGTTTAGTAATCTTGCAAGTACCGGGACAGCTGTACTCCAAGGTGAACTACAAAATAAGTTGCCGTTCTCTACAATTAATCAACAAATTGCAAATCTACCAGGGTTCAATATTGCTACAAACGCCTTAGGTAATATACCTGGCGGAAGTAGCGTGGTAAGTGCTCTTACAAATCCTGTCGGTACGGCGACGAACGTCCTACAGCAAACACTCGCTAACAGTATTCAACTACAAGGTGATCTACCATCACTATCTCTTGGATCACTTGGCGATCTCTTTAGTCTAGCAGCTAATGTCGCAAGCTCTGGTCCTCCGACAAGTCTTACTGGGTTAATAACTCTTGAGAAGCAAGTTAAAGGCATTGTTTGTAACTTTACTCTACCGATTCTTAACCCACCAACTTTAAAAGATATTACAAACTTTAAATTTCCGAAACCTGAAGATATAAGTAGATGGTTAAAGAAAGAGTACGAAGACATTAAATCAAATATTACTAATCAATTCAATATTGTTAAACAATTAGCAAAAACATTACCTAAGCCTGAAGACATCTATCAACAAGTTGTCAAGGAATTAACGGTATGTGACAAGAGTCCGACATCACAGAAGAATGCAAAGAATGGTAAGAAGAGTGCACCGGCCCCGTCAGGAACACCGCAACAATAAATGGCGACTTAATTAATACGCTTATCTTCAACGATCTCAGCTTCAATAGGCTTTGCTTTGTCAACAAGCATTTTAAAAATCTCTTCTCTTGTAGCAAGTTGTTTATGCTCGATGTTTGTCTGTTGAAGCTCTTTTCTGGATGCAATATCCATCTCCTTGAGTTTAATAGAAGTATTTGAACGCTTGTCTGCAACAGTAAGATGATTAAGGGAATCAATAGCTGAAGAAGCTGCTTTAATTAATCCTGCTAGAGCTTCAACATCTTCGGCATTAGGAGCCGAAATAATAAAGTCCTTTACAGTAGCTACCATGTCAAGAGCATCCTCAACCAAAGCAGCGCCCTTCTCAATGGTAAACTTCTCAAGCTCTTCCTTAGTAATTGGGTCCCGCTCTTTCTTTACCTGCTCAACCTTCGTACTAACTGCTTGAAGTTGATCGAGTAATGAGCCTACTTCGTCGTTTAACTCTTCATCCATATTGTAGATATACTTATCTCCTGTTGATTTTAAATAAAGGTATAATATTATAGTGTTATATGTCTATAGATCCTAATATTCAATATCTTCCGATTTTAAAGTTTGAAAAGACCCACGAGCTTGCCAAGCTTCCTGCTAAGAATCATGAATCCGATACTGGTTATGATGTTTATAGTATTGAAGATAAGATTATTCCTGCCCGAGGCAGCAGTGTAGTAGGGGTAGGTTTAAAATTTGCTTATATTCCTGAAGGTTATTGGGTTAAAGTAGAAAGCCGTAGTGGTTTAGGCTTTAAACACGGTGTTTCAGCTCATCCTGGTATTATTGATAACGCCTACCGTGGAGATGCTGGTATTAAGCTCTATAATCATACAGATGTTGACTATGAAGTTAAATCCGGTGATCGTATTGCACAATTTGTCATCTATATGAATATTCACATGCCTGTAGAGTGGGGTAGAGTAGAAGAGACCGAAAGAGGTAGTAAGGGATTTGGTAGTTCTGGTAAATAAAATGAGCTACGATTTTTCAAATCTTTGGACGGAAAAATATAGACCTCGTATCCTAAAAGATTTTATTAGTACTCCGTTTACTAAGGAATCTCTACTCTCATTTAAGAATAAAGAAGAGATTCCTAACTTACTATTTACTGGAGCTGCGGGTATTGGTAAAACATCTGCCGCTAAGATTATTGTAAATGATATTTTGGAGTGTCAGTACCTTTATATTAATGCTTCAGATGAAAACGGCATTGATACAATTAGAAATAAGGTAATGAACTTCGCACAAACTATGAGTATTGATGGTAAGATTAAAGTTATTATTCTTGATGAGTGCGATGGGCTGTCAATTGACGCACAACGTGCCCTTAGAAACACGATGGAAGAGTTTGCCGGTATTACTCGGTTTATTCTTACAGCGAATTACAAATATAAAATTATTCCAGCACTACAGAGTAGGTGTCAGAGCTTTGACCTTACCCCGCCCTTGGATTTAGCAGTTAAAAGGTGTGCTAGTATATTAAAGCAGGAAAATATAACAATACCTGATGATCAAAGAGTTAAGCTTGTAGAGTTTATTAAAGGCACATACCCTGATCTTCGTAAGTGTATTAATGAATTACAGAAATTCTCTTCCTCTGGTACTCTTGTATTGAATGATACAAAGAATAACAAAGTGCTCGATCTTATTTTTAAGGAAGTAAAGAAGAAGAATGTCGAAACCCTCAGGAAGGCATTAATTGAGAGCGAACACACATTTAACTCTGACTATACCTCGCTTCTTCGTAATCTATTTAACCATGTAGACGAAACCGAGACAAATCCTGATCTAAAGCGCTTTTATCTTCTTACGATATCTGAGTATCTCTACAGGGACTCCTTTGTTGTTGATAAGGAGATTAATTGCTACGCTTGTTTAATTCAGCTATCTGAAATTAAGCTTTAGGAAGATACTTCGCTGTATATACAGCAGGATCCTTATCAATATAATTCTTACCTGAAGGAATAGTAGTATTAACGTTCTTGAGTTTAGACTCTGTAGGTGCTAATTTATTACCACCGAGATCAGCTGTACGGGTACGAGCCGGTGAATAGAAGGGAACTTCTTCAGCTTCGTCTTTAACTTCAACAGGCTTAATCTTAATTTTATTGTCGTACTTGTTTCTGTCAGGTACCTCTTCAAGTCCAGGGACAGTATCAATCTTATCAAGCATTCCGACGTGTACAATAGCTGTTTTGTAAATTCTCCCGCCACCTTCATCGAGACCCACCTCTACCGTAAAGTTCGGGCCTGTATTATCAGGGTTACCAGTACCCATGACGGCAGGAAATTTATTAATAACGTTTGTGACCCTAAGAGTACGGCCATCCTTGATCAAGTCTTCAATATTCTTAACGAGGTCGCCAGCCTGGGTTTCGACGAAATCGTGCTTTAAAGCATTGACCTTAAACTTAACAATATCACCCTGAAGAAAACCACCGTGGTTATATCGGGTTAACCAGCTTTCATAGAGCTTTAAAAAACGCTTATTCATGTGTAATATTATTTATTGTCCAAGGACCAATAAACCAATGTATTGAAACGTAAAACACTAATAAATATATATGTGGCGACTATCAAACTTAATTCACTAGCTGAAAAGACAAACAACGGCTATACATACAGTGATTTACATTTAGATTTTACACCGGTATACCGCAATCCACCTTATGGCTCTTATACCCAGCATAACGAGCTATTAAAAGATGCAGAAATCGTTGATATTGTTGCGGATTATGACCTCGGTGCTATAAAAAATTCTATTAAAAATTTGTTCTTAACTATTCCGGGTCAAAAAATTCTTAATCCCTTTTTTGGTTTAAATTTAGTTCAATATCTCTTCGAGTCATGTGACGAGGATATGGCAAATTTAATCGGTAATGAAATTGTAAGAGGTATTTCGACATTTGAGCCGAGAATTTCTTTAATTAAAGTTACTGTTATCGCGCAACCTGAATACCAACAGTATACCATAACAATTACCTTTAGAGTACCGTCAATTGGTACAACTAGTTTTTACCTGAACGGTGTATTAAGTACTTCAGGGTTTGCTTATACTTCTCAATAATACATTATGGCTACAAATAACAACCAGTTTAATGATTTCAATTTACCTGTAAATGGGTACGCAGCATTTGATGCGTTGAGTTTAAAAAACCTTATTATTGCAAGGCTTAATTCAACAAACGCTTATACCGATCAGCGTTTTGAGGGTAGTAATTTATCCTCCGTTATTGATATCATTGCCTATGCCTATCACGTTCTGTTATTTTATTTGAACAGAACAAGCGCTGAAGCAACGTTCTCTACAGCTGAGCTTTACGAAAATATTAATAAGATCGTTAAACTTATTGGATATAATCCTATTGGCTATCAAACAGCTATTTTACCGTTTAAGGCTTCTGCGAATAATAATCTACCTAACGGTACGTATACCATTCCACGCTATTCGTATTTCAATATCAATGGTACCAACTATTCCTTTAATAAAGACGTAACATTTACAAGCAATAGCACAAACAATACATCTACAGTTCTTACAGAACTACAAGATAATAATCTACTCTATCAAGGTACGTACACTGAATACCCAGCGTATCTTGCAGCCGGAGCTCCTTTTGAAACCGTTATACTAACCGTTGTTGGCACTAACGCACAAAATGTAATTGTCGATCACTTTAATATTGATGTATATGTAAAGAATAGTATCGATCCTAATGCAAAATGGTCTCTCTGGACGCCAACGCAATCTCTTTTCTTGGAAAAATCAACTGCCACAAAATATGAAATAAGATTAAACGAAAACGGTCGCTATGAAATTAAGTTTGGTAATAATGTAACCGGTCAACAGCTTATTCCTAACGCGCAGGTTGCAATTTATTATCTTGAATCCGCTGGTACAAAGGGTCAGGTTGGACCAGGCTTATTGAATAGCAAGCCTTTATTCTATTTTAATACCCAGCGTTTTAATAATATTAAAGCTGATGTAATACCGGTAAATTTAAACATCATCACGTCGCAGCAGTCCTCTAATATTACATTTTCGAATACTGATCCTTCTACTAATTTTATTGCCGCTGAAAACGCAGCTAGCATTAAGCTTAATGCACCAAATACTTTTAGAAGTCAGTACAGACTTATTACACCTGATGATTTTACTAACTATATCAATAAAAACTTTAGTAATGTAATTACATCGACCCGTGTTGTAAGTAATTGGGATTATATCTCCGGTCATTTAAAATACTATTTTGATCTCGGTGTAACAAAACCTAACGTTCAATCTCGAGTACTCTTTAATCAAGTGAAATTTGCTGATACGAGTAATTTCAACAACGTATATATCTACGCAGTACCAAAACTAGTAAAAATATCTTCTCTTACTACAAGAGTAAACTATCTCAATAACGCACAGAAACAACTTATCTTAAACGATCTTCAGAACGTTAAGCTAACAACAGCCGAATTAATCGTTAATGACCCTGTTTATGTTGAGGTGGCACTTGGTGTCAATACACCTAATATTGCTCTTACGCCTTCGGTTGCCAATAGTACTAATCTAGTAGTTACCCGAGACATTACATCTAGAAACGACGCTGTAGCGATTAAGAAGTTAATTGCCGGTGTCTTTGCAAATTATTTTGCTACTACAAACGATAACCTCGGTCTTCTTATTGATATAAATGAAATAACTAATCAAATCTTAGGTATTGAAGGTGTTACAAGCGTCTCAACACAATATACAGACGCTAACGGTCAGATTACTAAAGTCCCGGGTGTTAGCTTGTTAATTTACAATCCCATCTACCCCTACAACGATATAAGTGTACATTCACAGAACACACCGTTACCTTACTTTAAGTTTCCGTATCTTAAGGACGCGACTAATTTTATTAATCAAATTGTCGTTAATACCCCCTCTATTCAATCTCTAGTTAACTAATACTACGAATGTCAACAATAACACCCAACTACACATACATTTATTATGATGTTGTTGACTATACTAACAGCAACGTATTATCTTCGTATACTCTAAGCAATACACCGCTTACCTTTATACCAGACTTTACTACCTCCTCGGTTCTTTCTGGAGCTACAAACATATCAAATAAGACACTGCATTGGGATTTTGGTGACGGTAGTTCATCAACTGAATTAAACCCAACCCACCATTATCAATGGCCGGGTATATACAACGTCACGTTAACAATTTTCGATAGCTTTGGTAACGCATACGATAGCACGTATTCAGCTACTGTTCAGATTTTTAATTACATATCAACACAAATTGCATTTCAGGATTACAAAAGCTTAATTTACGATATACCTGTTGGTAAATTAATTGACCCACTAACGATTAATACATATTTTAGCTGGCAAGACTACCCCGCACTTAGCGCCATGGGATATACAATTAATTTATATGCCTCTGGAGCCCGCGGTGCATATAATTACATACCACAAACTCGACTCGACAAATGGTCGCATCTCAGAACGTTGAGTCGCTTTTATACTCTTTCAACTATTAATGGAAACATCGATTACGTTACTATTGAGAGCATACAACCTACAGTAACAGAAATTTACGCCAATATACAAAACAATCAACTTCAACGTTGTAATGCCACAGACCCTGGAAGCGTATTAACTGGGGTCACAGGATCATGTCAGTTCTGGTATACAGATGATATACCGACAAATTTATTAACAGAGAGTAGTCCTATTATAATTTTCGCATCAATTGATAATTCAAAATTTAACGATGCATTTACCTACCGTACAAACGCATTTGACTATATTAGCTACCCACCACAGGGGTTTCAAAATATAGATCCTGCAGTATTTGCTAGTGTTAAGACTCGTTATAATCCTGCAGATCATCTTTCAATCACTACTACCGGTATAGATGGAGAAGGTACTCCTGTGGATCATACCTTTGATATACCGCCTATTAGCTGGCAGGATACAGAAATTCCATACGTTATTAAATTTAAGGATTCTGAAGATTTTACCACAAAAAACTACCCACCTCTATCCTCCTCCGTAGTACAGAACCCCTCTATCACACCGCAACTCTACTATGATGTTCAGACAGATGTTGTTGTATATAATCCGACGACGACATATACATATCAAGTAACAAGCTACGAACCCAACACATTACCTGACAATCTCTTAGCTTACTGGACACTAGATGACTCTAGTTGGTCTGATTCTACTGGAAATGGTTATACACTAACAAACAACGGTGGCGTTGCCAATGGAACCGGTATTATTAGCGATGGTGCTGTATATAATGGGAGTGGCAATTATCTATCGAATAATTCTTTTACTCTTGGCGGTCGTTCCGCCTTTACTATATCTGTATGGGTTAAATATGATAACGCAGATTATGCAAACACATCTCAAGCAACAATAGTTGGTCAATCTGGCCCTAGTGGTGGTGGATCAAATATAGCCAACATAAACATCAACCCTCCTTATGGTGGGTTGTTTTATTACATCAACGGCGATGAGAATGCTTTTCAATCAGAGCCATTTGATTATGGAGACAATAATTGGCATCATCTTGTATTAACATACGATGGTTCTACAATTGTTTTTTATGTTGATGGGAGTATTGTAGATAGCAATAGCGCTTGGTTGGGGAATTTAGCGAATATAGATACTTTTTGGGGAATCGGTGGTGATGAATATACTTCCGTTGCTACACCTCCAGATGCTTCATTTTGGGGAAGCATTGATGAAACTGGCGTTTGGAGCCGAGCCTTATCTGAAGCTGAAGTAACTAGTCTATACAATAACGGTATCGGACTACCGTATACTGATTTTACTGTTGGTACCATTATATACACGACACTTAGTGCCGTCTCAGGTGGGCCCTTCATACTTGACGGTGTCAAATTTTACGAAGATTTTAGTTCACAGGTACCACAATCAATTGGTGCCTTCTATAAGGGATATTTTATCGCTTCACAAAGTACAGAAAATTGCTATCTAACAGCCTCTGTTAATGTTAAAGACCAACCTTATTACCTCAAAGACACACTTATTAATTGGATAACTATTCCACAGTACGATTCTGCTATTAGAGTTCTTCGTCAAGAAAATATTAACGGGTATAATAATCTCACCACTATTACATTTTCAAACAGTGCAAAATTTAATATAAATGCAAATAACGTTTATGCCTTAGCTGTAGCTCCATCAGGAGCAGGAGCTGATAATGATTATCAAACTTGGTTTGCCGACCCTGTAGGAGACCAAATATTAAAATATGATATCTACGGCAATCTCTTAACGACATATCAATTATCTGCAATGGTTACCCTTGTTAATAACCAAACATCAATTGTTGATTACCGCTATCCGTTCACTCTTAATAGTCTTTCAGCCGCCTCACCAAACGACCTCACACTAGATAGAAAAAACAATCTATGGGCTTCTCTTATCGATAGCGGCGTGGTAATTAAGCTTGATACTGCATCAGGGCTCGTTACAACAATAGCGTCACCGACAACTGCAACCAATGTAACTACGCTGAGCTCAGATTATAATAGTCTGAGCGGCTTTGCTGGAGAAGATTTATATCTCCCATCTTCTATTGATACAGATATTGATAATAATCTCTGGGTCGCTTATACTCACCCTGATTACAGTGCCTTAATAAAATATCAAGGAGAAAATAATTTTACGACAACTGCAACAATTCTTACGTCAATTATTTTCCCAAGTGGCATATCACCTGAACAAATTCAGATTGACAGAAATAGTAACGTCTGGGTCACAGCTATTAACCATAATTCCCAAGGTATTGGTTTTAGTAATAGAAATGACTATCTCTACAAATTTGATATCAGCGGTAATTTAATATCTGGTTTCCCGTTAAGCGGATTTCAACAAATTGGTAATCTTACTATTGACGGTAATCAAAATGCCTGGGTCATTCAAGGAGCCGAAACACTTACTAAGATCGACGGCGTTACAAAACAAACAACTAATTATATAGCCGGTCTTGGCAATAATACTACAAACTATATTTGTAGCATTGGTGGTATAACATGTGACACATCAAACGATATCTGGGTCATTAATAATTTTGATAAAAACCTGTATGTTTTTGATGCAAATTTAATCACAACAGATGTGTTAAATCCGAAATATACCTTACCACTAACTTACCCTACAACAGGACTACCTGTAATTAGTAGCTACACAACACCAATTAATGTAGCTAACAATCAATACGGCTATAGTGACGGTCTCAAAGAATTTCAAGCATATGGTGACTGGAATGGTTATAATTGGTTAAACAAGTATGCAGCCCCCGTTAGTACAATTCGTACTATTACAGGAGCTTCTAATCTCTTTAATATCTATCCCAGTACCGGTCAGTATAATATCGCTAAGGTTAATGAAAATTGGAATGCAGCAGGTTTTTATGATTCCCTACGCTATCAAGAGACTCTTCTCGATAAACAAGTTTTCTTTGATCAATTTCTAGGAGCTATTGTAGGTGGGTTAGATGCCCAGCCTTACGAGCTTGGTAAAACAGTATACGAAAAGATTGCAAACTTTGTTAATAATAACGCCGATATATCAAAAGCTAATATTAATGAATTAATTTCTTTTTGTCAAGAGCTAACAGTAGAGTTTGATCAATACAATCTCACCTTACCTCCACAGCTTCGTCGTTTAGTAGATTTACTCTCCATCAAACAAAGCACACTCTGGGGTAATAATAATAAATTTACACAAAATTTTAACACCCAAGGTACAATTATATCTAATAGTACATACGGTGTTAATTTAGGATCACAAATTGACCCGCTCACGGGCGTATTTACAAATGGAACACCTATTGTAGCACAGGAGTTATTCTCTGATAATTTTAAGCTTATTAATAATAATCTTATTGCTTACTATAACACAGATGAGGTTATACCATTATCCTCATATATACCCGACTGGGGTTGGGGATTAGTTGTACCAGATACTATTACTGGTACACAAATTAATAATTTCTATAAATTTTATAACTATAATCCGGTTTTTAATAATACGTATTATGATAACGTTATTAATTGGAATGATCCCTACACAACACTATCTCCTACTAATAGTTCCTATAGTAATTGGAGCTCAGATAGCGGTATAGTACAAAGCTTACTTAGCTATGAGCTGACTATGGGGCTGCGGTTATTTACTTCAGCTGCTAACATTACGTACAACAGCTAAAATAGCTAAATATTTCCATGGCCGAGACCCTACAATTTATAGATGAAAGACTCAGCAATTCGATTACCGCGATCGTACCACCAGCCGATCCTATTGATCGTTTACAGCCTCTTACATTTACCGATTGGCTCAAGTATAATACACAATTATTCACAACAACAGGCGAATTCCTAAATCGATACCAATCCTATCTTAATAACTGGTACGCTGCTAAGGGCGTAAGCGTTGAACAGGCTTCTGCTGGTGTACAGGCCTATTATACAAATTTAATCAACGAAATCGTACTCAATTATACATCAGATGACGAGCAAAGATATCTTCAAAATATAGATATTACCAATAGCCGTGATCTAGCAATTATTGTTCCGTTCATTGCTAAAAAAATAAAAGATATCTGTATTTACTATAGTACCCTACGCGATGAAGCTCAAACTGCAACATTACAATACAATCTCAAGGGTTCAAATTTAGGTATTGAGAATTTACTATATGTTAGCTTTGTCAACGCTCTTCAAACCAAAGACATTGCAACAAAGTTAAGCACGCTTAATTTACCTATATCAAATATTAGTGGTAATATTAATATTGATATTGAGGATCTGTACGACACGTATACTGATTACTACGATATAAGCCCGACTTTACCAGCTTCCGCTTATAATGTAACTACCGGATTAAGAAATGATTTCTTTAGCCTTAATCAGTCTGAAATTGACCCTTATCTCTTTCTTAATATTAATCAGAGTATTGTTAAAGCTATTCTTAGCTATCCGTTTTATGCTATTGAGCTCGGTACTAATAATTTTACAATTGACCCGTTAGTAAACTCCAATCAACTCAATTTACTCAAAGATAGTGATTTCATATCTACTGTTAATGACGGTAACATTAATAACCTCAATTTACAAACCATAAGTCAGGAAATTAGTAAGTACATCGGAACAGATTTTTATTATATTGCCACTAGCACTAACTCTACATTTACCTCTGGTGTCCTCTTTACAGCAAATAATGACTATGCAAATTTTCTTAATAAGCGCTATCCCACTATTGCAGCTGTTCCGAGTCAAGAATTTTTAAAGACAGAAAAAGAAATCGGCTTATTTTTTAAACCTGATAAAATCGGTATAGCTAATTTTACAAACTTCAATTTTACATCAAAAATTGACCTAGCCAAACTGCAACCAAACTCTGTTTACTACTTCCCAGATCCATCGAAATATGGTAATATCTCTGGTAACACAAAACTCGATTTTCAGTCACCACTAACATTTTTAGAAGAAAATTATTTTAATAAAATTGATTATAGTAATCAATATAGAATGGGTGATGTGATAAGTGATCCATGTTTTCAGACATTTAGAGCATATCAGACACGAGAACAGACATTAAACTATACTGATTTTGGTATTCAGCGATACGCTGATCCTCAGGACTTTTTTACCGGGGATCAAGATACAATATGGAGTAATATTGATGTTTATCCACTTGTACTGATTAATCAATTTCCTATTGATCAGAGAGAGAGTACACTTTTACCGATAAATAAAACCCTTGTACAGTTTAAGAGTGATATTTACGGTAATCAGTACGGCCTTTATAAATCAGCCGTAAATAAACAATTTAACACTATCACCCACGCCACTAAATTTTTAGATTTTGTTTTTGATAGCTTTGTCTTTAATTTAACTGCAGCAGATGCAAACTGGCCTGGTTGGTATGTAGCTAAAACAAACGTACAGAATGTTAACTATATTCCTTATGGAACAACTCTTAACTACTCCGGTGTCGTGTTAAAAACGAGTATCGACGAGCATGTTGATAGCAGTGGTAATATACCAATTTATAATGCACAGCCTACAACAACTATATACGGTACAAGTTATCTAGATAATGGAGCTACATTTAACGATGGTGGAATAGCATTAGTACTAGAATCATATGACTTTAAAACAAATGATACAGCATACGGATACGCAAATCCTGATACTTACGATTGCTCAGTAGGTGACGGGGTAAACTTTACAAAACCAGATAATACCCTATTACCAGACGTTCCGAGCGATCAAAGCGGCTATACACCAACAGACTCCTATCTCTACTATAATACTCTTGCCGATGGTGCGCCTCAGCCCAATAGTCCAATAGGGGTAGCGAATTTTACCGATCAAGCTCAATTCCTAAGCGATAGTTTAAACAATTTTTATATTACAGATACATACGATGGCGGTGCATTCTGGGATTATAACATTAACGCCGGACCGTGTGATGTAATCACATATAATTATCAATATAACGAACCAACAAACTTTGTTAACGCCCGACTTGCTAATACTGATACCGTCCTTAATCAGTCACTCTCCGGTATTAATGTAACAAAGAATTCTCTCTACTATACAAAAAATATCGAGCACGGGGAGTTCTATTTTAGAAACGCTAACAGCACCTTCACCGGACCACTATCTACAGCATTGAGTGCAGTCTTTGCATCTCTACCCAGTGCTATACAAAATGAAGTGTATAGTAATACAATTAACTTTGACGTTTATTTTGATACCTTACAGATTGAAACGGAGAATTATTTAATTTTCAATAAGCTACAATATGACTATAATGTGAACGCTATTACAACTTCACGGACACCTCCTATTATTTTAAATCGCGGCAATCAGCCTGAACTTGAAAAGTTTTCAACTGTCTGGTTTGATGAAGACACAAATTTACTCACCGTAGCAGCTACCACACTGCACCATAATAACTTGAGCGCTTCAAATTACAAAGCTATATATCCAACAATATATATACTTGATTTGGTTACCGAGCAAATAAATCAAATCTTTCCGCAAAAGAACGACTCTAGCTTGACCTTTAGCGAATTAAGCGCTTTCTCTTTATACGGAAAAGGATTAGAGTTAAACATAGTAAAAATTGAAAAGCCAACTCTTAACTATAGTAAGGAAACCGGATTATATACACTTACGTATCTTGGAAAAGATACAGCTAATTGCTTCTACATAATTACAATACGCTTCCAATACACACAAAACGATGTACACAATATAACCTGTACACTACACAAGCCTGCAACAGATGTTTATAATATAAATTTCAGCAACCAACTACCAAATAGTATAAGAGTCGGTAGCCCGTATCTCAATACCTATACAGCAGTTGGCTCTGCTGCAGGTCGTATCGATATCAACGATAATACATACACTTGGGGATACGACGTGACCGCTTAATTGAGCGTAAGAAGATATTTCAAGCGATTGAGCTCACCAACCATAGAATCACGAATATTGAGAAGATCAGTATCGTTAACAGAGTCGACTTCATCAGTAATACTAATAAGATAGGCGATAAAACTATTAACAACTTCAAGATAATCGTTCCCAAGGTTATCTAATTCAATACTATAACTAGTAGCTGCTTTAGAACGACCGTACTTACCCATAAAAATCTCAACAAACTCATCGATAAAACCATCGAGATTCTCATAAGCCTTTCCAAAAGCCTTGTGCTGGGCATAACTAGAGGTCTGCCAGTGAAAGATTCTTAGCTGATTTTGAATCTTGAGGAAAGGAGTTAACAATTTCATTATTTTAATTATTTATTATCGAACACCGAAGGCGTTACATAATAAAGTGGTTGTATCCTGAGTAGCTACAGGCACTATATCACTATAGGATTCATAATCACCGTAGGGATCCGATGAACTTGTAACATTACTCACGGATGTAGAAGGTGTTTGGACTAACTGCGGTAAGGTTAAGTTTATTTTACCGACAATAAGGGCAAGAAGTTGATTTAATACAATATCAGAATTTGCTTCATTGACAAACTCTGCTATATCTTCTTGTGTAAACTTACCCTTTAATACTTCAAAAGGATTAGCGTAATGACCAAAGACAAAATGAGGTAAATATTTGTTAGCTAGTGTTGCACAATCCTTAATAACATGAAACGCGGCCGGTGTTTGAATAGTAACACCAGTCTCCGGTCTTTCGGCTGCTTTTTTTGACGGACCATAAAGCTTAGCTTCTTTAATCTGACTGTTTTGCAGAATTTGATCAATAAATTTCATTTAGTTTTTAATATAATTGAGCATAGAAAGAATTTCATGCTTCATATAATTTATCGGGTAATGAGTAAATTTACAAGCTTCGCGATCAAAATATATAATACCTAATTGATTGACCCGGCGCCCGGTAATACCCTGATACATAAAAGCGTAGAGAGAGAGCTGAAGAGCGTAATTTGAATATTCACATGCAGGAAGATGATCAACAGGTGAGAGTAAGTAGTCATTATATTGACTGTAGAGATTAAACTTTTTATTTGTTTTAAAATCAAAAACACTAAACCCACCTTTATCCTCTAAGCGAATAATATCTGCAGTCCCTGCAATTTTGTATTCATGATTATATACCTGTTGCTCAGATAAAATATTATCACGCTTTGCATCAATAAGATCAAGATCTATATAAGCCTGAATAATATCAACGTATTTTATATCGTATGTACCCATCTTATTGTACTGTTCAATAACAGCGTGAACTTCAGTGCCGTATGTTTTACTAAAGTCGTTTGCCTGCTTCCACTCTGCCTTTACCTCAGCAACAGTGCACTTCCTTTTTTTTGCTACACGTTCAGCGATAATATCAGCTTCAAACGGTTTCTTAAATTTAGCAAGAACTGCTGAAGCGGAAGTATATATTTCTCCTGTAAATTCATTTTTATAGGAGTGAGCTATAGGATCAAAAACTAGCATATCCGATTATTATAACAGATACCTTACGTAATATCAACGTTTACTCTGAATAAACATATGTACAGGTATACCCGGTACTGATAGGTGTCTTATGCACAAGGGTGCAGTGCATTGATAGAAGACGTCTATTAAGTGTAGCGAACCATTGCTTTTTAACATTAACAATAATACTATTCTTTTTTTTATCTACAAGAATAGTATCTGTAAACTCTTCACAAACTGAAGCTATAGACGTTAATGTCGACATTATACATATATTTAAGAATAATATCAACCAACATCTCCTACGAGGAGCGTTCTAAATTACCAACAAGCTGTTTAAGTTTTGTGCTTAATTGCTCCACGACAGGTATGCTCTGATCGGCAAACATTTTTGCGTTTAGACACGCATCGAGGATAAAATCCAGTGTTTTTATATCAGATACTGTAAGTTCTGTGACTACTTCGATTACGTCATTGTTTTCAGTTGTGTTTTCCATTAATATAATATATTATACCATATACAGCTAATAATCCATTATGATTGTATTCAAGCTAAAGCCTACAAAGAACTCTGTTCCATGGTTTAAAGAAAACGATGTTAACTTAAACGCTATGGAGGCCGCTATTTCTTTGTTGTTCGCCGAGCTTGAACCTACTATAAGCACAAGACGTAAAGTCTTAACATTGCAGATTATGCATAATGCAGATTTCAGTGATTACACTTTTAAGACAGATAAAATACGTCTATGTGGTAACCCTACACGCAGCAATCGACCATCAAAAATACAGCGAAAGAGAGCTTTCTTTAATCATTTTCTTCACGAGTTTCGACATTGGATGCAATCAAGAGTATACAAAGTGGGGACCTCGAAGATTAATTATACCGATGATGACGTTGAACGGAACACTAACGCTTATTATAGGAACGAATGTGAGATTGATGCACGTCAATTTGAGCGTACTTACGCGTCAAAATTTTATAAATACTATAGAGCGTTTAAACATATACCCTAGCCTAGCGTTGCCATAAAAGCGTTCCAGACTATTTCCATATATTTCACTTTAATCCTAGTTTCAGCACACGGCCGACAGCCATAATCGCGTACTGTCTGTATATCTTTTTGATATTGTTCACGAAGTTCCTGACAATTAGGGACATTATCTGGACATGGTCCATTAAAATCAAAAAATTCACTAATTAAATTGCTCATTTAAGCGCAAGTTTCAACTAAATTAGCTTCTGCTTCACGTCTTTCAAGTAATCCATCAAGCCCTTTACCGGCCCAAAGACGTTTCATCTTTCTAAGTTCTGTTGCTATACCTTTATAATCCTTTTTCGGAACTAAATCACGTATATTTCTCATTTCCTGTCGACTATCCCCTGTCATAGATGAACCTCTATTGAATACTAGAGACACAATAGCACCATACGCGTTATCACATAATTGATCAAGTCCAGGAAACGCCTTTTCTGCAAGTTTTGCGAATTTTGGCCAAGTTAATTGATTGAATATGTTAATAGCTTGATCCCAGGTAACGACAATGCCATCATTTTTGTGTTTAGTAGTGTAATCTTTACCAGCTTGACCTGTTTTTCCAGAAGCTCCCTTTACTACCTCTAATTGATTACTTGGAAGAAAGTTAAACAACTTTTCAAGCTCAGCGGGTGTATAATATCCACAATCCACACCTATTCCAAGGGTCATACCACTGGCCCCACCGGGCCAAGTAGGCTTAGAGAGATATTTATCGTAGTAACTCTTACCACCACCGACCTCATATTCCAATATTAGTGCTAGAGCCTTAGGTGAAGGTAATTTCATACATTAACTCCTGTAATATTATAGTCATCTTCTTTTGCATTATTAGTTAATATGGTTTCATTAATATTAACTTCTTTTTGTTCTAATATACCTTCTGTACTTGCATTGGATGTACTATTGTATCTCAAATCAACTAAACCTTGTGCACCGAGGTAAACAGAAATAATAACACCAAAGATCTCTATCATCTTTGTAAAAATTGTAACAAAAGCTGAAACAATTTCTGGTGCCTTAGGGATAACCCAAAGTAATCCAACGCTTGTATAGAATACAAACGCAAGCATGAACAAAGAGCTAAAAATGATAAAAAACTTTTTAGAAGACAGATGATTTGTGTCTTCCATCTGCTTTTGCAGTTCAGACGGAGTATTAGGTGGTGCTTTTCCGTTCGTCAAAAAAGCACTAACGGTCTGTCCTATATTAGCAATATTCTGCCACATCAATAATATTTATCCTAAATGATAAAGTAATGCGTGGGCTAGTTGATAACCTAAAAATAAGCTATACCCGTATAACAGAACATAGGGATAGTATGAGCGTGTGCGTTCGTCGTACATAATTGCTAAAAGGCTCTACTAAAAGAGAGAGCCGATGATAAAGCCAACGATAAAAATCGTAATAGCGAGAGCAGTTTTAGGGTGGAGACTGATCCAGTTAGTTACCGAATCAACCACAGATGAAATTATTTTTAAAAATTTATCCATGCATATATTTATGCACGGGTTATAGTTTTTCCACTAAAACATGAATAACTTGTTCATTCGCAGGTAGATATACCCACCAATAAGCCCGAATAAACTAATAATAATAATGTTTCTCCACAAAATGGCAAGGTCTTTCTTATAAACCTCAGCTTGAAGATGATTGAGATCTTTAATCATCTTGTTATTGTATTCCGCCTGCTTTGCCAATTCCTTATCTGTGTTTTCCTTAGCACTTGCAAGATTTGCATTATCTTTCTTTAATTGTTCGGCGATAGCCTTGACCTTTAATAGATCTTGATACTCGACTGAATCGACAACAACAACCTTATCGCCTTTATATTGACTAGGAACAATAACAACCCTCGTCTTTTCGCCGGCCTTAGCGTCCTTAACAACCTCACCTGCTTGATAGATAGACTGAATGTCAATTCTCTTCTTCGGAGGCTTAACAAGCCTTGTAGTTTCGTTAGAATAATAATAAGCTAAATCGACTCTTGCTTTATTCAATGAATCATTCGCGGCATAGACATTTTGACTAAGAGCTTCAGATTGTTTTTCAGTATAAACGGTACACCCTGCAATAAGCAATAGTGAAAGTAATAGTAACTTCTTCATACTATTAATTAGTAAGCGAGACTCAATAATCTAGTCCTTATACATCACACCCAATATCAAACCAATATGGTTTTTCAAGGCCCTTAAAAGTTGATTTTTCAGGCACCCTATAAAGTATATCGCTACCTGTAGCACTATACTGTTGATTACCCGTAATACTAGTATCGCTATTAATAGAATTTGCATTAACACTAGCACTATATAGATAGTCTTTTTCTAAGAGAAGCTCCTTTTTAGCCTGTTCAAGATTATCCTCAGTAGGATACTGCTCGAGTGATTGCTTCAGCAAATCATTAATAACATCATTAACAGAAACATCATCCTCACAGGACTTTGTAATAAGCATCTCGAGAACTTCTCTCGACCAATCTGAAATCTCAATCTCCATCTTAACATAAGGACGAAGCTCAATAGAGCCATCATCATTATGCTTTACAGAAAGCTTAGTCCCAGGTCCTGCTCCAATTTGATTGAGCTCATCCTCCGTGAACTGAATATAAAGGTCATTAGTAGGTTGTAGTGTTTTCTTAGTCATAAAATTGTATTATATATCATCTCAATAGCTTGATCAACTGTATAATTAAAAGGAACTATAACTTCTGCGTGTGTTGCTGGTTCATAGATCGAATCAATTCCAGTAAAGTCTTTAATTTCGCCTGCGCGAGCTTTTTTATAAAGTCCCTTAGGATCTCTTTCTTCACAAATCTCAAGAGGTGTATCCATATAGACCTCAATAAAGTTTGCTTCACAATACTTTGTAAGGATGTCCCTAGCACTATCTCTCATAGATCTAAGAGGGGAAATCATAGCAACAATGACAAGTTTAGCTTTTTGAAAACAGATCATATTCTTTGTCATATAAATGGCCTCATTAACCATTCTTCCCCTACTCTCCATATCAAAGCCAACAGGCTTATCATGTTTTGCCCTTATTGCATCACCATCAACTAGACCTGTTCTGTATTGAAAGATACATTTTTCATACAAAGCATTAGCTACAGTTGTTTTCCCTGCACCTGATAAACCAGTAATCCAAACAACAGTAGGCTTCATAAACATATTCTATATGCTTTAGGAGGAGGTGTCAAGAATTAAAAATAAAATCTTATCTTTTTATCAGAACTTTGTACATCATTAGAACTCTTCCAATATGATTCAGCATCTTCTAATTTATAAGGAATTTCTTTATTATTAATAATCACAGTAACACCCTTCCCATGCTGGATATATTCCTTTGCTAAATTTTGATAGAATTTCTTACCTTTGTTATTTGCAACAGCATCAGATTCAAGAACTGAAAAATGCTTTGAATAATAGTCATTAATTAGCCCTCTTACCAAACCAACTATAATATTGATCTGCCAAAGTCCATTTATCACTATCATTCCTCGTTTTGGTGTGTATCTTATAAATGCTGATATTAATTCATGACCACTTTCTCCACTAATAAAAATATCCCAAGTATAAACTTCTTCAAAAGTTCTATATAGCTTATATGTTGCATCATTAATAGTTACATTTTCAATGAATTTACCATCCTCTATCATTTCTAATGCAAATGGATGATTTGTTTTAATATCATTTAAATGATTAAAAAACTCTGCTTCATGATGCATTGGTGACTCGAATAAAGGTTTTTTGTTTAGAGAAATTTTATTATCTTTTTCGATCTCTTCACTAATCTTCTGAAGAGTAATTTTATAATAATTCTTGAAATCCATCACTGATGCCTATTCTACAGACCTTAAGAAGAGGAATTAAGCACCTTTTTATAGACTAGTGCTTACACTTATCATCATGCTCTTTCTTTTTCTTGTCATAGTCTTTCTTCTTTTTATCATCTTTCTTCTTCTTGTCTTCTGCTTTATTTTTAATATCCTTTAATTCCTTATCAAAGCACTCTTCACACTGTTCAAAGGAGAGATTATGTTCAATACACTCATCATCTCCATCATCCTCTGGATCACACACTGGGGTAGGAGCAGGTGTTGGGGTAGGTGTAGCTGTTGGAGCTGGTGTAGGAGTAGGAGTTGGTGTAGCTGTTGGAGCTGGTGTGGGGGTAGGAGTTGATATTGGAATAATAGCAAAAGCTGTGGAGCATAGGGCTAATAATGCAGTGAAGAGTAATGTCTTTTTCATGTATTATATATTTATCTTATTCTATATGCTTTAGGAGGAGATGTCAAGTTTGTTCTTTAATTCTGGATGGTCTTCAAAGACTTCAAAAATACCACCACTAAACTTTCCATCCCCTCTAGCATAGCTATCAACAGTCATATAGATAAGATCTTGCATAATTGTTCTGTCTCCATATTTTTGTTGAAACTTTTCTAGTTTTTCAGCACATTCCTGGTATTTGTCTTCTGGTACAAAAGATCCATCTTTGAATTTAAACACCATTGCTGGTTTCCATTTTTCTATTAATTCATTCATAATCTTATTCTATATGCTTTAGGAGGGCTTGTCAAAGCTCTTCTCTCTCAGCACTCAGCTTTAGAATGCCATTATTAATGTATAGGTTAGCTGTAATTCTTGAGCCATCCTGAAGAGTAATTCCAAGCCAAAATCTATCCTGATCCATTCTTTCTAGATGGACAAATTGAGCATCTTCGGCAACAACTTCATCAAAGTTACCTTCTCTATCAGATCTGATTTCCCATTCTGGTTTCATTGATTAAAATCTCATTTATTTTCTTTTTCTTTTCTATCTCTTATCCATTTTATAACCATTGGCATACCTAGTAAGCCATATTTTGGAATTCTTTTTTTCATAAATTTAAATCCAAGTTATGCTCATTCAAGAGCCTCCAAAGCTCATCTCTTACCTTAGCCATAGTATCAGTGAGAATAGGATCCTCTTTATCAGATGGATACTTGACAAAGTTTCTAAGGTACTGGTCTAGTTCCCAAAGCACTAAAGAATACTTTCTAGCATTACTAGCTAGTTCAAATTCTTCAAGATCTTCTGGTAAATCTAAGTTATATTCTAAAGTGGCTTTTGGCATATATTTACAATTTTAAGCTCTTCTATTTGTTTTTCAAGCTTTATTATCTTTAGAGCTAAATCAGAGGCAGCTTGTTCCCAGGAGACTTTACCTTCCTTACAAATATTACATGGACACTTCCATTTGTCCTCCTGCTCTCCTATTGTAGTAGTTGTAACCTTAACTTTATTAAAATAGTCTAAGATATTCTTCTCTTCATCAAACCTCTCTTCTAAGTTCTCAGCTGTTGTTTTATCATCACACTGTTCATCTAGAGGTTTGTCTAAATCAACTTTAACATCTTTTGTTAACCTTTCAGCTTTCTCTTTCAATACATTCAACCACTTTGAATACTGCTCTGGATAAGCTGAAGCAGCTCCATCA